>Ga0193947_1000016_pt1 | contig 36770 bp, 45 predicted proteins | sample FRT_01_MG_FD_161267 | JGI IMG/M metagenome (GOLD analysis project Ga0193947, IMG submission 161267) | Sediment microbial communities from the Broadkill River, Lewes, Delaware, United States - FRT_0-1_MG | ecosystem: Environmental > Aquatic > Freshwater > River > Sediment | place: USA: Delaware... | reverse complement strand
GGCGGCAAGGTTGTCTCTCAGGGCACGCCGGAAGACATTATCAACGATCCGGCATCCTTGACCGGACAATACCTGAGCGGCACACGACGAATTGCGGGTTCACCGGGACGCACGCCGAATAATCCTGAACGCCAGTTACGTATCAAAGGTGCCAGTGGCAATAACCTGAAGTCGGTCGATGTGGACATCCCGGTGGGCCTGTTAACCTGTATTACCGGCGTCTCCGGCTCCGGCAAGTCGACGCTGATCAATGACACACTTTACCTGATCGCCGCCGCCGAGCTGAACGGTGCCGCGACTGAACCGGCACCCTGTCAGTCCATCGAAGGTTTGCAGCACTTCGACAAGGTTGTAGATATCGATCAAAGCCCCATCGGCCGCACACCGCGCTCCAACCCGGCGACCTACACCGGACTTTTCACCCCCATCCGCGAACTGTTTGCGGGCACCCAGGAATCACGCTCACGCGGTTACAAGCCAGGACGCTTCAGCTTCAACGTCAAGGGAGGGCGTTGCGAATCCTGCCAGGGTGACGGCGTCATCAAAGTCGAAATGCATTTTCTGCCCGATATCTACGTACCCTGCGATATCTGCAAGGGAAAACGCTACAACCGTGAAACTCTGGACATTCGCTACAAAGGCAAAAACATTCATGAAGTACTGGAGCTGACGATCGAGGAAGCCGCCGAATTCTTCAGCGCCGTACCTGTGATATCACGCAAACTGCACACCCTGCTGGATGTCGGACTCTCCTATATCCACCTGGGCCAGAACGCCACCACACTCTCCGGCGGCGAAGCACAACGCGTCAAACTGGCCAGGGAGCTCTCCAAACGCGACACCGGCAACACCCTGTACATTCTCGATGAACCTACCACCGGTTTGCACTTCCACGATATTGAACAACTGCTGCGCGTACTGCACCGTCTGCGCGATCACGGCAATACCGTTGTCGTCATCGAACATAACCTGGATGTCATAAAAACGGCAGACTGGACCATTGATATCGGGCCTGAAGGTGGCAATGGTGGCGGCGAAATCATCGCCGCCGGGACACCGGAGACTATCTGCCAGAACAGTCGCTCGTACACCGGGCACTTTCTCAGACCGGTGCTGGAAAGAGACTGCCATGGTTCCCGGGCTGGTCTGGAAGAGACGGCAGAGCACAAGCTGCAGCATTCCTGATGCGGCCCGCATCAGCTACTATATGCTAAGGGTACGCACAGAAATCACACGGGCTACCCTGTCCCACACCAACCAGACAGGCTATCCATTTGAAGTATTTATATTTAACCAGGCATTGCACAAATCTTCCTGCAGCAGCGGTCTTGTGGCCGCGATTCGTGGCGGAGGACGACGCTGCTGCGGACTGGTGCAGGAACCCGCTTTTGCTGAAATTCCGAAAACGGCTGAAACACCTGGTACATTCCATGTATCAGCGGGTGAAATCGGTATGCAGAGCGAAAACTGTGCAGCTGGCAGGTTTACTGTTTTTTCTGCACCTGCCCTGCGGAGTGTCCGCCGGTGATATTCAGCAACACCGGGACCCGGAAACAGGGCTGATCACCTGGAAAGCCCAGGAACCGGGCTTCAGCCTGCAACTGATCCAACTCCTGCCCGACTATGTCACCGCCGTGTACAGCGCGCGCGGCCTGCCGCCCTCACTGGTAAAAACAATGGCGAGCTACTGCGTATTCGGGACTATCATCAAGAATGAATCAGACCAACAGCTGGCTTACCGGGTTGCCGACTGGCGCTATACCACAGCAGACGGCAAGGCCCACCCGATAAAGACCAAAACCGAATGGGTCCAGGAGTGGAAGGACCAGGGTGTCAGCTTCCGCTGGTCGATACTGCCGGATGATCAGACTTTTGAACCCGGAGACTGGAGCCAGGGGTTCACCACCATCCCGCTCCCACCCGGAAGTTCAATCAACCTTATATACACTTGGAGGCACCAGGGTGAAAACCATACAGGCACATTGGAAGGGCTGCGCTGTGCACCTGCGCAGCCACCACAACGCTAGCCGGCGCTTTTTCAGCGCTTTATCGCTACTCACCCTGCTGTGCATGGCCCCGGCAGCAGCGCAACTGCCATTACCCGAACTGAGTCACGAACTGACGCGACTGTCCACGCCGATCCAGGCGCCCGACTTTCAGCTTGAAGACATGGACGGCGAAAAGTATTCGCTGGAAAGCTACAGGGGCAAGGTTGTAATACTGAACTTCTGGGCCACCTGGTGCCCGCCCTGCCGTCGCGAGATCCCCTCCATGGAAGCCTTGCATCAGGCATTCAGGGACGAAGCATTCGCCATACTTGCCATTAACGAATGGGAGACCGAAGATCACGTGTTTGCCTTCATGGGGCAGTTGCCGGTTGAACCCGGCTTTCCCATTCTGCTGGACCTGGACAGTGCAGTTGCAACGAGCTTCGGCGTCAAGGGCCTTCCAACAACCCTGCTGCTGGACCCGCAGGGAAGGATTGTCTACCGGGCCGTCGGCGGCAGGGATTTCGATCACCCCGAGGTCAAAAAAACCATCCGTGCACTACTGCCGGATGCCAGTGCTCCGTCAAAGTGAGAATAAAACAAGAATGAATAGCGCGAACAGCATACGCCTGATTGGGTGAGCGAGTTCGACCGGATTCGCACACCGCAGGATGTTCAGTGGCTACCAATATACCGCCACGCTGTCATGTTTTCTCCGGGGCCGGTTGTTAAATGAATATAACGCCGCAAGAAATTATTGATTTCTGGTTTTCGGACAGAATCAGCAAGCAGTGGTTTTCGTCAACCCCCGAACTGGATAACGAGATTATCGAAAAGTACCAGGCGATATGGGAAAAAGCGTCACAAGGTGACCTGGATGACTGGAGTGATGACCCTGATGGATGTCTGGCGTTAATTATCATTCTGGATCAATTTCCATTGAACATGTATAGAGGTCAAGCGAAAAGCTTTAAAACCGAAGGGAAATCTGTGGATATAGCACGGAACGCCATAAAGAAAAAACTTGATCAGACAATCGAAAAAGAAAAGCTGGCATTTTTATACATGCCCTTTATGCACAGTGAGGATTTGGCTGACCAGGAACTGTCAGTGAAGCTATATAGAGAGAACAAGCTGGTAGCCAATATTGGCTTCGCGGAACACCACAGAGAAATCATCAGGAGATTTGGGCGTTTTCCACACCGCAACGGCATTTTGGGGCGAGTAAGTTCTGAGGAAGAAATACACTACCTGGCATCAGAAAATGCTTTTACCGGATAGGCAATGCACTTGTCCCTGGTATTGTGATGGCTTTCATCGAAAGCACCAGGTCAGACATCGTGGAGTAAACGTCGATGGGCAGTCTTCTCTGCGCGGCGGACAGAAGCACGTTGTCCTTGTAATAACCCCATCAGTTGCTGTCTATTAATACTTGACTATTTTACTAGGGTATACTATCCCTACACTATGCAGGATGAATCGCCAGGCTGCCAGTACAGCCTGGCAATTTACAGGTTTGCCGCAAGCGGATAAAGCAGACCAATCCTGCGGATGACGGCTGGCCGTTGGCTGGACGAATCGATTCTCTGGGCCCATCAGGCCAGGAGGTTAGCGATGAAGCGACGTCTCTATTTTCTTTTTCCCGACAGCGGGCACGCCAGAACGGTAGTCAATGAACTGGAAGCACAGGGAATTCAGCGCAAATTCATACACGCCATTGCGGGACAGGGTGGCGACCTGGGCGGCTTACCCGCCGCCTCCCGGTTGCAACAACAGGATCTGGGTTCACGACTCGAACGCTTTTTATGGGGGAGTAACCTGATTGTATTTTTCGCAGCACTGTTTGTAATGGTGGTCATGGTGCTGCTGCACATAGGGTGGTACTGGTTGCTGCTACCGGTGGGGCTCATGCTGGCGTCATTTCTGATGGGGCTGGAATTTGTCACCCATATCCCCAATGTACATCTGGCGGAATTTCGTGACGCCATGCAACACAGGGAGATACTGCTGATGATCGATGTTTCAGCCGGACAAGTTGCCAAGGTGGAAGAACTGGTGCATCGGCATCATCCTGAAGCAGTCACAGGCGGCGTGGGCTGGAACGTTGAAGCCCTGCAGCTTTAAAACCACTGGCGCCTGACCAGCGCCTGCCGGCATGACCAAGGAGGTTATGATGAGTATTTCGACTGACACGCAACACACACCACCGATCAATTTCGACACGCTCAACTGGGAAGGCGCTGACCCACTGCCCCGCGACCAGGAGCAGAGCCATCGGTTGCACGAACCGGATCATCTGGTCAACAGCATAGACCCGATAACCGGCCGGGATATCGGCAACGTCAGCGGACACCCGTTTATTATCGACGGCAACCTGACGATCTATTTCGAATCCGAAAAGAGCCGTAAAATCTATCAGGAAACACCCATGAATCATCCCAATGCGCGATCGACAGGCAAGCCGTCAACGGACATGGACAGGGGTGGCTGAACTGGAGAAACGGCTCACCTGCTTTTACTGACCCGGGAAGTCCCCGCCCTTCAACACCGGCCACGATCGGCAAACAGCGTGCTGAAACAGGGGAATACCCGGGTGGGGAATTTTCCGACACCGGGGTAGTCAGGAATACAGGCCGGCGTCCAGCGTAAATACACTTCCCACGGCAAGACCAAGGACCGCGGCGGCGTCAGCACCAGGCAATGCTATTTCAAGCAGGCCATTAGAATTCTCGTACCAGAAAGGTATACCCGCATCTGCCTCGGCAAAGGTCGGTCTGAATTCACAGCGCCACCTCCCCACGCTGAGGATGGCATCCCGCCTTACGGCACAGGAACGCAAGCCGGTTACGGCATTGCCGTAGCCGTCGAGGTAGACCACCTGCATAAGGTCTTCTGGCCAGTTGGGTATCAGCAGTCGATTGACGTCGATCGCTTCAGCTGACGGCTGCTCTCCCCGGGCGATGGCCGCTGCCACAGGCGCGAAAAGATCGCGACCATGAAAACTGTTGGACAGTTGCTCGGGCCGCCAGGTGATTTCGAAGACCTGCACCTGGGCAGCCCGGCGAATGAGGATTGAAAACAACCCGTTGTCGGGTCCCACATACCATCGACTGTCGGCACGCACGACCAGTGCTCGCCTGTCGCTACCGACACCGGGATCAACCACACAGACAGAGACGCTATCGTCAGGCAGATACTGACTGTACGCCGGTAACAGGTAAGCGGCCGCCTGCACGTTAAAAGATGGCAGATCGGGAAATATGTCCACCACCGGTACACCCGGCGCCTGCGCGAGCAGCACAGCGCGCATCTGTCCCAGATAGGGTCCCTGGACCCCAAAATCAGTGAAGATTGCAATCATTGTGCGATGTTAACGAATCCGGACATGAAGGCTGACAGTTTGCCGGATATCTGAACCCGCCGCATCAAGCCCTTTGTTTTTGCCGCTGGAGATAATTTTCAACGACCACGAAGCCCACGCCACGGCGAGAATGTGCTATAAACAAGCAAACGTGAGGGAAAAATCGAAAGCATCTGATCCAGGCTGAGGAGGTATGTGATGACTATAGCTCGTTACAGTATTGGAGAAGAAATCGCCAACGCCGTCACCCATGGCGTCGGTGCCTTACTGAGCATTGCCGGTCTGGCTGTTCTGGTGAGTTATGCCGCCCTCTATGGTGACGCCTGGCATGTGGTCAGTACCAGCATTTTCGGCGCAACCCTGGTGCTGCTGTATGCCGCCTCCACCGTCTACCACAGCGTGTGGCATCTTCAAACCAAAAAAATACTGCAACGACTTGATCATTCGGCTATTTTCCTGCTAATCGCGGGCACCTACACACCTTTTGCCCTGGTCAACATGAGGGGCCCCTGGGGCTGGACCCTGTTCGGCGCGGTCTGGTTTTTGGCCCTGCTGGGAATCGCCCTGCAACTCTTCCCGCGTCGGCGCAATGAACGGCTGTCGCTCATACTTTACCTGGGGATGGGCTGGATGGCGGTAGCCGCGATAAAGCCGTTTGTGGCAGGCGTTGAAACCGGCGGTTTGATTCTGCTGCTGATTGGCGGGCTGTTTTACTCCCTGGGCGTCATTTTCTATGTCTGGCGCCAGTTGAGCTATCACCATGCGATCTGGCACGGGTTTGTTCTAGCAGGGAGCACCTTTCATTTCTTTGCCGTACTGTTTTACGTGGTGCCTGAGGCGCCCTCGGCGCTGTAGCCGTTAATTGGGGTCAGAGCCGATAACCCATTGTAGGGTCGAATTCATTCGACCAACCACGTTGCCATACCATCTATCATCCCGGAAATAGCCACAATGTGGGTAACCGCCAACAGCTAATGGCCGAACAAATTCCGCCCTACAGAGGCAGATCCGCCTTAACTTAGTGCGAGACGGCTCTGGCCCCAGTTAACCTTGACAAAAAAGCCGGGCGTCGCCCGGCTTTTTTGATCCACTGGACAGGCAGGGAAATTTATTCGGTCACCGCCTCGAACTCCTCGGTGCCGGTATCCGGTCGGTCAACCAGCTCCACCAGCGCCATCGGCGCTTTGTCACCGGCACGAAATCCCGTTTTCAGAATACGCAGGTACCCTCCCGGACGATCCTGATAACGTGGGCCAAGTTCGTTGAACAGTTTGGTGACCACCTCACGATCCCGCAAACGGGCAAACGCCAGGCGCCGTTTGTGAACGCTGTCGTTCTTGGCCATGGTAATCAATGGCTCGGCAACACGGCGCAATTCCTTGGCCTTGGGCAAAGTCGTGGTGATGACTTCATGGCGCATCAGCGACGCCGCCATGTTGCTGAACATCGCTTTACGATGGCTGCTGTTACGATTCAGTTTTCGTCCACTTTGACGGTGACGCATGATTCTACCCTAACTTGCTTAAATGCTTACGGCGGATTGCTTTTCGCTGCTCTTAAGACCTGCCGGCGGCCAGTTTTCCAGGCGCATGCCCAGCGACAGCCCACGGGAGGCCAGGACATCCTTGATTTCGGTAAGCGACTTCTTACCGAGATTCGGTGTCTTGAGCAGTTCAACTTCGGTGCGCTGAATCAGGTCACCGATGAAGTAAATACTTTCTGCCTTCAGGCAATTCGCGGAACGTACAGTCAGTTCCAGATCGTCGACCGGGCGCAACAGAATCGGATCGATGTCCGCTTCCGGTCGCTCCTGTTCGACTTCTTCCTTGCCTTGCAGATCAACGAATACCGACAACTGGTCCTGGAGAATGGTTGCCGCCCTTCGAATGGCTTCTTCCGGGTCCAGGGTGCCATTGGTTTCGATCTCTATAATCAGCTTGTCCAGATCGGTGCGCTGCTCGACACGGGCCGCTTCAACATTGTAGGCGACGCGATACACCGGAGTGAAACTGGCGTCCAGTTGCAAAGCACCAATCACCTTGCTCTCTTCATCGCTGGGAACACGCAGCGTTGCCGGTTCATAGCCCCGCCCCATTTCGACTTTCAGTGTCATTCTCAGTTCGCCATCCTTGGTCAGGTTGGCGATTACATAATCCGGATTGATCACTTCAACGTCGTGATCCAGGGTGATATCACCGGCTGTGACCTGACCGGGCCCTTTCTTGTTCAGCCTCAGGGTCGCTTCCTCGCGATTATGCATTTGAAGTGCAAGCCCTTTCAGGTTGAGCATGATTTCCATGACATCTTCCTGAACACCTTCAATCGCGGAATACTCGTGAAGGACACCTTCTATCTCCACCGCGGTAACAGCACAACCCGGTATGGACGACAGAAGAATACGACGCAGGGCATTGCCCAGCGTGTGACCGAAACCACGTTCCAGCGGTTCCAGCACTACCTTCGCGGTACGATCGTTGACAGACTGAACATCTACGATACGTGGCTTGAGGAACTCGGTGACCTTGCCCTGCATGAAAAGCCCTCTTAAGCTGTTGCTTTACTTGGAATACAACTCGACGACCAGATGTTCGTTGATCTCGGCCGGGAGATCCGAACGCTCGGGACGCGCTTTGAACACACCTTGCATTTTCTTCGCATCGACTTCGATCCAATCGACAAAGCCGCGCTGTTCGGCAACTTCCAGCGCTGACTGGACACGTAGTTGATTACGCGATTTTTCAGCAATCATCAGGTTGTCATTCGGCTGGACCTGATAGGAAGGCACAGTAACACGCTGACCATTAACCGTGACCGCCTTGTGGCGCACCAGCTGACGCGCTTCCGAACGTGAAGCCGCGAAACCCATACGATACACAACATTATCGAGGCGGCTTTCCAGCAACTGCAGCAGGTTTTCACCTGTAGAACCCTTGCGCCCGGCAGCACTCTTGTAATAGTTACGGAACTGGCGTTCCAGCACACCATAGATACGGCGCATTTTCTGCTTTTCGCGCAACTGTGCAGCGTAATCAGAAAGACGTCCGCGGCGTTGGCCGTGTTGCCCCGGAGGGAACGCACGGTTCTCCACCGAACATTTACCGGTGTAGCATTTTTCGCCCTTCAAAAACAACTTGGTGCCTTCCCGGCGGCACTGGCGACACTTGGGTCCAACATACTTAGCCATTTAGTATCCTCCGCCCTAAACGCGCCGCTTTTTCGGCGGACGGCAACCATTGTGTGGAATGGGCGTCACATCGGTAATATTCGTAATCCGGAAGCCGGCGTTATTCAGCGCTCGAACCGCAGATTCACGGCCCGGACCGGGGCCCTTGACTTCAACTTCCAGGTTTTTCAGTCCATATTCCTTAACCATGTCGCCAACGCGCTCAGCTGCGACCTGCGCCGCGAACGGTGTGCTCTTGCGCGAGCCACGGAATCCGGAGCCACCTGAAGTCGCCCATGCCAGGGCATTACCCTGACGATCGGTGATCGTCACAATGGTGTTGTTGAAAGACGCGTGAATATGGGCGATGCCATCGACCACATTCCTTTTAGCCTTCTTGCGCGTACGGCTTGTTGACGGATTAGCCATGTTAGATACCTGTTCCCAGCAACTTGTTCATCGACGTATCGGGCGACGTGGGCCCTTCCGGGTACGCGCATTGGTGCGGGTACGCTGACCACGCAAGGGTAATCCACGGCGGTGACGCATACCGCGGTAACAACCCAGGTCCATGAGTCGTTTGATATTCATGGACAGCGTGCGACGCAGATCGCCTTCCACCGTGTACTTGGCAACCTCCCCACGGATGGTTTCAATTTCGGACTCGGAGAGATCCTTGATCTTGGAGTCCGGCTTGACGCCACTGGCATCGCATATTTTCAGTGCCGTGGTACGGCCTATTCCGTAAATGGAGGTCAGCGCGATAACCGCGTGCTTCTGTGGTGGAACGTTAATCCCGGCTATTCGAGCCATGAATCCTATCTCCTCAACGGGACCAACCGGTTGCGCTTCGCGAAAACCCGCAACAATACCGGATTCAGTCCCTTATATCAATTCAAAACTGGGGTTTTGTTGCCGATCAGCCCTGTCGCTGCTTGTGGCGGCCATCCTTGCAGATAACGCGAATCACACCCTTGCGACGGACAATTTTGCAATTTCGACAAATGCGTTTTACAGAGGCACGTACTTTCATTGTTTCACCTATCTATTCGGGTCTACCGCAGCAGACCGGCGCGGCCGTGGCTCTTGAGATTGGCCTTCTTCATCAGCCCCTCATACTGGTGCGACATCATCAGCGACTGCACCTGAGCCATGAAGTCCATGACCACCACCACGATAATCAACAGGGACGTGCCGCCAAAATAGAAAGGCACGTTCCAGTACAAAATCAAAAATTCAGGCAGCAAACACACCGCAGTGATGTAAATTGCACCTGCCAGTGTGAGACGTGTCATCACACCGTCGATATAACGCGCGGTCTGTTCACCGGGCCGGATGCCGGGGATAAAAGCACCCGACTTTTTCAGATTGTCTGCAGTTTCCTTGGAATTGAAAACAATAGCCGTATAAAAAAAGCAGAAGAAAATGATCGCCAGTGCATAAAACAGGATATACAGGGGCTGCCCTGGAGACAGGGTGGATGAAATATCCTTCAGCCAGCCCATACCCTCGTTACTGCCAAACCACTGCCCCGCCGTTGCCGGAAACAGAATAATACTGGACGCGAATATCGGCGGAATAACGCCGGCCATGTTCAGCTTCAGAGGCAAATGGGTACTCTGAGCGGCATACATCTTGCGCCCCTGTTGACGCTTGGCATAGTTGACGGTGATTCGCCGCTGACCACGCTCCACAAACACCACAAACGCGGTTACCGCCAACACCAGCGCAAACAGGAACAGTACACTCAGCGTGTTCATCTCCCCGGTACGCACCAGCTCCAGTGAGCCGCCAACGGCCGCCGGCAAGCCGGCCACTATACCCGAGAAGATGATGATCGAAATACCATTGCCGACACCACGCTCGGTTACCTGCTCACCCAGCCACATCAGGAACAGGGTGCCTGTTACCAGACAGGCGACCGACGAAATGACGAACGGCAGGCCCTGTAGAACAACCAGAGGCTGCGCGCCGACCACCTGGCCCTGCAGGGCCGTTGAAATACCGATCGCCTGGAAGGTTGCCAGCACCACAGTTGCGTAGCGCGTGTACTGGGTAATCTTGTGTCGCCCGGCCTCGCCTTCCTTCTTTATCTGTTCCAGCGCCGGCACGGTATAAGACAGCAGCTGCATGATAATCGACGCCGAAATATACGGCATAATGCCCAGTGCAAACAGGGACAATCGACTCAGCGCACCACCCGAGAACATATTGAACATGTCCAGGATGGTCCCTTTCTGCTGCTCGACCAACACCTCGAGAACATGGGGATCGATGCCAGGCAGTGGAATAAAAGACCCGATACGAAAAACAAGGATCGCGCCCAGCACAAACAGGATGCGCTGACGCAACTCCGTCAGTTTTCCGATATCACCGAGACCGCCGCTCAGACCTGCACCAGGACCAGCCATTAGTGGAACACCCGCTTATTCCTCGATCCTGCCGCCGGCCGCTTCGATCGCTGCACGTGCGCCCTTGCTTACGCCGATGCCACGAACAGTTACGGCCGTGCTGATTTCACCTGACGCCACGACTTTGGCATACAAGGTACCCTGTTTAATGACGCCCGCTGCCTTCAGCGCGGCGAGGTCGACAGCATCGCCCTCTACCAGCTGCAGTTCGTTCAGGCGCACTTCCTCAGTCACGCGGGATTTACGCGAGGTAAAACCGACCTTGGGCAATCGCCGCTGCAGGGGCATCTGACCGCCTTCAAAGCCGACCTTGTGAAAACCGCCGGCACGGGATTTCTGGCCTTTATGACCACGACCACCGGTTTTACCCAGCCCTGAACCGATGCCGCGCCCACGGCGCTTTGCCGACGGCCTGCTACCCGCTGCCGGGCGTAATGAATTCAGTCGCATATTATGCTTCCTCCACCTGGAGCAGGTAGGATACCTTGTTGATCATGCCGCGGTTTTCGGGCGTATCGATCACGTCAACGCTGTGACCGATGCGGCGCAGACCCAGACCAAGCACACAGGCCTGGTGCGAACCCAGCCGACCGCTGGTGCTTTTGAGCAGAGTCACTCTTACTGTCTTGTCAGCCATGCTTTACCCCAGGATCTCTTCAACCTTTTTACCACGCTTGGCAGCAACCGTTTCCGGCGAACTCATCGTAGCCAGCCCCTCCATGGTTGCACGCACTACATTAATCGGGTTATTGGTACCGATGCACTTGGCCAGCACGTCACGGACACCGACCACTTCAAACACCGCGCGCATGGCGCCCCCGGCAATAATGCCGGTACCTTCAGAGGCGGGCTGCATATACACCTTGGCGGCGCCAAAGGTGGCTGTAATCGGATACTGCAGAGTTCCATCCTTCAGCGCCACCTGCTTCATGTTCTTGCGCGCATTTTCCATTGCTTTCTGGATCGCAACCGGTACTTCGCGCGCTTTTCCCCGACCAAAACCGACCCGGCCCTCTCCATCACCTACCACAGTAAGCGCTGCAAAGCCGAATTGACGACCGCCCTTTACGACCTTGGCGACGCGGTTAATGCCGATCAGCTTTTCCTGCAGACCGTCCGAATTCATCTGGTTATCGACATGCGCCATAGTGCAAACCCTTATTTAGAATTCCAGACCGCTTTCACGCGCGGCATCTGCCAGCGCTTTAACACGGCCATGATATTTGAAACCGGAGCGGTCGAACGCCACGGCGGTAACGCCGGCAGCCTTGGCACGTTCGGCCACAGCCCTGCCGATCGCAGCGGCTGCAGCAGCGTTCCCGCTACCCTTTATGTCTTTACGCAACTCTTTGTCGAGTGTCGACGCGCTCGCCAGCACCTTGTCCCCGCTGCCATCGATGAGCTGTACGTATATATGACGCGGTGTACGGTGAATACACAGGCGCGGTTTGCCCAGTTCGTGTATCCTGGCGCGTGCCTTTCTCGCGCGGCGCTGTCGTGATGCCTTCTTGTCCATACTGATAACCCTTATTTCTTCTTCGCTTCCTTACGCACGATGAATTCATCGGCGTACTTCACACCCTTACCTTTGTAGGGTTCAGGCGGACGGAAGGCGCGAATTTCCGCGGCGACCTGGCCGACTCTTTGTTTATCCACACCCTTGACCACGACTTCGGTCTGGCTGGGCGTCTCAATGGTAACTCCCTCGGGCACCGGATAATCCACCGGATGGGAGAAACCCAGGGTCAGGTTCAGTTTCTGGCCCTGGGCCTGGGCACGGTATCCCACGCCGACCAGCTGAAGCTTCTTCTCGAAGCCCACACTGACACCGGCAACCATATTGTTCACCAGGGCTCTCATCGTACCCGCCAGGGCCATGGAGATTTTGGAACCGTCTTTTGGCGCAAAACGCAGAACATTGTCATCCTGCCTGATTTCCACAGAATCGTGGACATCGCGATGCAATGAGCCTTTACCGCCTTTGACCGTTACCGCCTGCCCGTCGATTTTGATTTCGACGCCGGATGGCAACTCAACCGCTTGTTTTGCAACTCTGGACATGACCTGTACTCATCAAGATACGTAACACAACACTTCGCCGCCTTCGCCGGCAGCGCGTGCAGCCCGATCACTCATAACACCCTTGGAAGTCGATACAACCGCAACACCGAGGCCACCCTGTACTTTGGGCAGCTCATCATTCGCTTTATAGATGCGCAAACCGGGGCGACTGACACGCTTGAGATTGTCAATAACAGGCTGACCATCGTAGTACTTGAGATCAACGCTCATCAGCGCTTTACCCGCTTCTTCGCTAACCTGAAAATCGGCAATATAACCTTCGTCCTTCAGCACCTGAGCGATGGATTGCTTCAGTTTCGAAGCTGGCATGGACACCGAAGTCTTGCCCGCACGCTGGCCGTTGCGAATTCGGGTCAGCATATCGGCGATGGGATCCGTCATCATAGTTTACGTACCTCTAATTCTGTCTGTACTGCTACCAGCTGGCCTTGACCAGGCCCGGAATATCACCCTTCATGGCATGCTCGCGCAATTTGTTGCGGGACAGACCAAATTTGCGGTAGTAACCGTGCGGTCGCCCGGTAATACGGCAACGATTACGCTGACGGCAAGGACTGGCATTGCGTGGCAGCGCCTGTAACTTCATCTGGGCATCATAGCGCTCTTCATCCGACTTGTTCACATCGCCGATAATCGCCTTCAGCTCAGTACGCTTTTTCGTGTACTTCTTCACCGTCTTGGCGCGCTTGATTTCACGCTGGATCATGGAAGTCTTGGCCATGTTATCGCTGTCCTCAGTTCTTGAACGGGAAGTTAAACGCAGCCAACAATGCGCGCCCTTCCTCATCAGTCTTGGCGCTGGTGGTGATATTGATATCCATACCACGTAACGCATCAATCTTATCGTAGTCAACTTCCGGGAAAATGATCTGCTCGTGGATTCCCATGTTGTAGTTGCCGCGGCCATCAAAAGCCTTTGGGCTCATGCCACGAAAGTCGCGAATTCGGGGAATCGCGATATTCACAAGGCGATCCAGAAATTCGTACATACGTTCCCGGCGCAGCGTTACCTTGCAGCCGATAGGCCATCCTTCGCGAACCTTGAAACCGGCGACAGACTTGCGTGCCTTACGGACGATCGGCTTCTGGCCAGCGATTTTCTCCATATCACTGACGGCGTTATCCATTACCTTGCGATCGCCGATCGCTTCGCCCACCCCCATATTGAGGGTGATCTTGGTAATACGCGGTATTTCCATCACGTTCTTATAGCCAAACTGCTCCTGGAGCTTTTTGACAATTTCATCGCGATACTGATTTTGCAACCTGGACATTTCAGCCACTCACTCTCACACGTCCACCGCTTCATTGGTGGACTTGAATATACGCACCTTGCGACCATCCTCAAGAATCTTGAAGCCTACACGGTCACCCTTCTTGGTCTGCGGGTTGTACAGCATGACGTTGGAAGCGTCGATGGGCATTTCTTTCTCTATAATGCCCCCGCTGATCCCTGCCTGCGGATTCGGCTTGGTGTGCTTCTTGACGATATTCACATTCTCCACCACCAACCTGCCCGCTTCCGGCATTACACGCAGAACCGTGCCTCGTTTTCCGCTGTCCTTGCCGACCTTGACGACGACTTCGTCACCTTTACTGATTTTGTTCATAATCCTGACTCCCGCCTAGAGCACTTCCGGCGCCAGCGAAATAATCTTCATAAAGCGTTCACTGCGAAGCTCACGCGTTACCGGTCCGAAAATACGGGTACCGATGGGTTCCAGCTTGGTATTCAGCAACACGGCTGCATTACCGTCAAAACGTATCAGCGAACCGTCGGGACGACGCACTCCCTTGGCGGTACGGACGACAACGGCATTATAGACTTCGCCCTTCTTCACCTTGCCGCGGGGAATTGCTTCTTTCACGCTGACCTTGATGATATCGCCGATATTTGCGTAGCGGCGGTGCGAGCCACCCAGCACCTTGATGCACTGAAGCCGGCGTGCTCCACTGTTGTCCGCGACGTCTAATTTTGATTGCATCTGGATCATGACTTGATTCCCGTTAAGGCAACTCTCGTGCTCAATCAGCCGGCAGGCCGTTCCACAACTTCCAACAGGGTCCAGGACTTGGTCTTGGAAATCGGTCGACATTGCTGAATAGTCACCGTATCACCCTGCCTGCATTCATTGTTTGCATCGTGGACGTGCAACTTGCTGGATCGGCGGATGTACTTTCCGTACAGTGGATGGCGAACCTTACGCTCTACCATCACGACCGCGCTCTTGTCCATTTTGTCGCTCACGACCTGGCCTGTCAGGGTACGGACCAGTTTGCTCTGTTCACTCATGCCGCTTCCCCTGTTTTCGCTTTCTCATTCAGTACCGTTTTTATGCGGGCAATATTGCGGCGCACTTTCTTGACCTGGTCCGGCCGACTCAACTGGCCGCTCCCTTTTTGCATACGCAGATTGAACTGCTCGCGGAGCAGGGTGTCCAGCTCAAGCTTCAGCTCGGCAACCGTTTTTTGGCGTAGATCATTGGCACTCATCACATCACCGTCCGCGTTACGAATGCGGTCTGCACCGGAAGCTTGGCTGCCGCCAGCTTGAAGGCTTCACGCGCAAGCTCTTCCGATACACCTTCTATCTCATAGATGACACGACCGGGCTGGATCTTGGCCACCCAGTACTCGACATTACCCTTACCTTTACCCTGCCGGACTTCAATCGGCTTCTTGGTGACAGGCACATCCGGAAAAACACGAATCCACAATTTACCGCCACGCTTGACACTACGCGTGATCGCACGACGCGCAGCTTCTATCTGTCGCGCAGTTATCTGTCCACGCGCCGTTGATTTCAATGCAAACTCACCGAAACTGACCTTGTTGCCGCTGGTGGCCAGACCACGATTGCGGCCCTTCTGCTGTTTGCGGAATTTAGTTCTCTTGGGCTGTAACATGACTCGCGATTCCCTTATTTACCGGCGGCTGTTTTCTTGGCAGCCTCGGGCTCGACATTCTGTTCGTCACGGTCAAGGATTTCACCTTTGAATACCCAGACCTTTACGCCGATCACCCCGTAGGTGGTATTGGCTTCGGTAACGCCGTAATCGATATCGGCGCGCAGGGTGTGCAGGGGCACACGGCCTTCCCGGTACCATTCAGTACGTGCTATCTCGGCGCCATTAAGCCGTCCGGCAACCATGATCTTAATGCCCTGGGCACCCAGCCGTATGGCGTTACCCACGGCACGTTTCATGGCACGGCGGAACATGATGCGTCTTTCAAGTTGCTGGGCAACACTTTCCGCGACCAGCTGGGCCTCGATTTCCGGCTTACGGACTTCCTCGATGTTGATATGCACGGGCATGCCCATCTTGCGCGACACCTCGGCACGCAAGCGCTCGATATCCTCGCCCTTCTTGCCGATGACGATACCGGGCCGTGCAGTATGAATAGTAATCGCCGCATTGTTTGCCGGCCGCTCAATATTGATACGACTCACGGACGCATGCTTCAACTTGTCCTTGATGAAATCCCGGGTTTGCAGATCCAGATTGAGAAAATCTGCATACTGGTCCGAGTCCGCATACCAGGTCGACGTCCAGTCTTTGACGATGCCGAGGCGGATACCTATTGGATGTACTTTCTGGCCCATGCCGTACTCTCTTTATCTCTACGCTTGGATTACTGTTCAGCAACAGTAATCTGGATATGACTCGTGCGCTTCAGAATCTTGTTAGCGCGGCCTTTCGCTCGTGCGTTCCACCGTTTAAGGGTCGGACCCTCGTTCACACAAATCTCGGATACTTTCAGTTCATCGACGTCTGCACCTTCGTTATGTTCAGCATTGGCAATCGCTGACTCCAGCACCTTGCGAACAATCTGGGCGGACTTCTTCTGACTGAAAGTCAGGATTTCCAACGCACGCTCCACCGGTAACCCCCGCACCTGATCGGCTACCAGGCGGCATTTCTGCGCGGAAACGTGTGCATGACTCAATTTGGCGTTCGCTTGCATACGTCGATACCTTTACTTGGATTTCCTGTCCGCCGCATGCCCCTTGAATGTACGGGTCACGGCGAATTCACCCAGTTTGTGGCCAACCATGTTCTCGTTGATCAAAATCGGAACATGCTGGCGGCCATTGTGCACAGCGATGGTCAGACCAACCATGTCCGGCAACACCATGGAACGGCGTGACCAGGTTTTGATCGGTTTACGGCTGTTACTGCTCACTGCTTCATCAACCTTCTTCATAAGATGAAGGTCAATAAAGGGTCCTTTTTTTACAGAACGCGGCACGGTCTCTAACCTCTATCGTTATTTCTGATTGCGACGACGCACAATCATGTTATCAGTGCGTTTGTTCTTACGGGTTTTATAGCCCTTGGTCGGAACACCCCAGGGTGATACCGGATGACGGCCACCGGAGGTGCGGCCTTCACCACCACCATGAGGATGATCGACCGGATTCATGGCGACACCGCGCACGGTCGGACGCACCCCGCGCCAACGCGTCGCGCCCGCCTTACCCAAAGAACGCAGATTATGCTCGGAGTTGCCCACTTCTCCGATCGTGGCCCGGCAGTCCACCGGTACTTTACGCATTTCACCGGAGCGTAGACGCAATGTTGCGTGCGTACCCTCGCGGGCGACCAGCTGCACACCGCAGCCGGCACTTCGGGCTATCTGCCCACCTTTACCCGGCTTCAGTTCGATATTGTGAACCACGGTACCCAGCGGGATATTACGCAGCGGCAAAGCGTTACCCGGCTTTATGGGAGCTTCGCTGCCGTTATGGATTTCAACGCCTGCAGTGACTCCACGGGGGGCCAGTATGTAACGGCGTTCGCCATCAGCATACAGAACCAGCGCAATGTGCGCACTGCGATTCGGGTCATATTCAATGCGCTCAACACGACCAGGCACATCGTCCTTGTTGCGCTTGAAATCAATAACACGATAACGCTGGCGATGACCACCGCCACGGTGACGGGTGGTAATACGCCCCTTGTTATTACGCCCGCCGTTTTTTGTCTTTTTCTCGACTAACGGTGCATGGGGATCACCCTTGTGCAACTCAGCTCCTGCAACCGTGACGACGAATCGACGCCCGGGAGAAGTTGGTTTGGACTTGACAATAGCCATTACTCTGCGCCTACAAAATCAATATCGGAACCTTCGGCCAGCGTAACGTAGGCCTTCTTCCAGTCGGAACGACGACCCATGGTTTGACCGAAACGTTTAATCTTGCCTTTGACGTTGCTCACCTGAACCCGGGTGACAGTCACGTCAAACATTTTTTCAACCGCCTTGCGAATCTCCGGCTTGCTGGCATCACGCAAAACCTTGAACACCATCTGCTTGTTCTGGTCCGCAGCGCGCGTACTCTTCTCAGAGACCACCGGGCTGATCAGCACTTTACTCAAACGCTCGTTGTTCATGCGAGCTTCTCCTCAAACTGGCGTAGCGCGGCAACGGTAATCAGCACTTTATCGAAAGCCAGCAGGCTGACAGGGTCTGCGATGGTGGTATCCACCACATCCACCTTATTCAGGTTGCGTGCCGCCAGGCACAGATTCTCGTCCGGGTCGTCGTGGACGATCAGGACACTATCCAGATCCAGCTGTTTCAGACCAGCGAGCAGTTCCCTGGTTTTCGGGGCCTGTACGGCAAAGGTCTCTACCACCATCAGGCGGTCCTGACGAACCAGCTCGGATAGAATCGAACGAATGGCTGCCCGGTAAGCTTTCTTGTTGACCTTTTGCGAATAATCGCGAGTGGTCGCAGCAAAGGCTTTACCACCGCCTCGCCAGATCGGGCTGCGGATTGTACCAGCTCTTGCGCGCCCCGTCCCCTTTTGACGCCAGGGTTTTGCGCCGCCGCCACGAACCGCTGCACGATTCTTCTGCGCGTGGGTACCGGCTCGCCCGCCTGCCATGAAGGCAACAACGACCTGGTGAACCAGGGATTCGTTGAAATCCTGTCCGAACACGGCATCGGCAACATCCATGCTTGAACCACCATGCATATTAATGTTCATGTCCGACTCCCCTATCAAGCCTTGACCGCTGGTGTAACAATCACGTCGCCACCGCGAGCACCGGGCACCGCACCCTTGACCAGCAGCAGATTGCGCTCACTATCAACCCGAACAACTTCGAGATTCTGCACGGTGCGACGCACGTTCCCCATATGCCCAGCCATCTTCTTACCCTTGAACACACGACCGGGCGTCTGACACTGACCAATTGATCCGGGTGCGCGGTGAGAGATTGAGTTGCCATGAGTGGCATCCTGCATACGAAAATTGTGTCGCTTGACTCCGCCGGCATAGCCTTTACCAATGGTGGTACCGGCGACATCGACTTTCTGACCGGCCTCGAAAATATCCACGCCGATCTGTTTACCGACCTCGATATCTTCACCCTCATCGTCCGCGAGACGGAATTCCCACAGACCACGGCCTGCCTCAGTTCCGGCCTTGGCATAGTGCCCGGCCACCGCCTTGGTGACCCGTGATGCACGGCGCAAACCGGTCGTTACCTGGAAAGCGCGGTATCCATCACCCTCCCGGGTTCTTAACTGGGTGACGCGATTCGGCTCGACTTCCAGCACAGTCACTGGAATAGAGGCACCCTCATCGGTGAAGATGCGCGTCATACCCGCTTTTTTTCCAATTATTCCGACTGCCATTTTCGTATCCTCGGCAAAGCGTAAACGCCAGCGATTCCTGCCTCAGTTCAGTTTGATTTGCACGTCAACGCCGGCCGCAAGGTCGAGCTTCATGAGCGCATCAACGGTTTTATCTGTAGGATCCACAATGTCCATGAGACGCTTGTGGGTGCGGATTTCGTACTGATCGCGAGCGTCCTTGTTGACGTGCGGCGAAATCAAAATGGTGAACCGCTCCTTTTTCGTCGGCAGCGGGATCGGGCCACGGACCTGCGCACCGGTACGGCGTGCAGTTTCCACTATTTCACGCGCCGATTGATCGATTAAACGATGATCGTAAGCTTTCAAGCGGATACGAATTCTTTGATTTGCCATGTCAACCTCAAAAGAACAGGGGCGACATGCGATCCGCCCCCATGATTCCCATAATTACTCGATAATTTTCGACACCACGCCGGCACCGACGGTACGGCCACCTTCGCGAATCGCGAAACGCAGACCGTCTTCCATCGCAATCGGCGCAATCAGACTCACCGTCATCTTGATGTTGTCACCCGGCATCACCATCTCCACACCTTCCGGCAGATCGCAGGCGCCCGTCACATCCGTGGTGCGAAAATAAAACTGCGGCCGGTAGTTGCTGAAAAACGGCGTATGTCGACCACCCTCTTCCTTGCTCAGCACGTACACCTCCGCCTCAAACTTCGTATGCGGCGTGATCGAACCCGGCTTACACAACACCTGGCCACGCTCCACCTCTTCGCGCTTGGTACCACGCAGCAGAACACCCACATTGTCACCCGCTTCGCCCGAATCCAGCAGCTTGCGGAACATCTCAACACCCGTGCAGGTGGTCTTGGCCGTGTCCTTGATGCCGACAATCTCAATCTCGTCGCCCACTTTCACCATGCCGCGCTCAATACGACCCGTCACCACCGTGCCGCGTCCCGATATCGAGAACACATCCTCAATCGGCATCAAAAACGGCTGGTCAACCGGCCGGTCCGGCACCGGAATGTACTCGTCCAGCGCCTCCAGCAATTTCTCGATCGACGGCACACCAATGTCCGACGCGTCACCTTCCAGCGCCTTCAGCGCAGAACCGGTAATGATCGGTATGTCATCACCCGGGAAATCGTAGGAACTCAACAGCTCCCGGACCTCCATCTCTACCAGCTCCAGCAATTCCTCATCGTCCACCTGGTCGGCTTTGTTCATGTACACAATGACATACGGAACACCCACCTGGCGCGCCAGCAGAATGTGCTCACGCGTCTGCGGCATCGGACCGTCAGCCGCAGAAACCACCAGGATCGCACCGTCCATCTGCGCCGCACCAGTGATCATGTTCTTCACATAGTCCGCGTGACCCGGACAGTCCACGTGCGCGTAGTGACGCCCCTCGGTCTCGTACTCCACGTGCGCCGTCGCAATCGTGATACCGCGCGCCCGTTCTTCCGGCGCATTGTCAATCTGATCGTAGGCCTTGAACTCGCCACCCCGCTGCTCGGCTCCCACTTTCGTCAACGCCGCCGTCAGGGTCGTCTTCCCATGGTCAACATGACCAATCGTTCCCACGTTTACATGCGGCTTGGTACGTTCAAATTTTTCCTTGGACACGACTGCTACCCTCTTAAGCTTTTGTTAGTGCCTGATACAGAAAATCAAGATGCTTTTTTGATCACCGCTTCAGCAATGCTGTTCGGCGCTTCAGCGTATTTTGCAAATTCCATGGTATAGGTCGCGCGTCCCTGGGTGGCTGAACGCAGATCGGTGGCATAACCGAACATTTCAGCCAGCGGGACCTCGGCGCGGATGATCTTACCCGCCGGATTGTCGTCCATACCCTGGACGTGGCCACGGCGACGGTTCAGATCACCCATGACATCACCCATATTGTCTTCCGGCGTCACCACCTCTACATTCATGATGGGTTCGAGCAGTACCGCACCCCCTGCCAGGGCACCCGTTCTGAAACCCATTGAGCCGGCAATCTTGAAAGCCATTTCCGAGGAATCGACGTCATGGTAGGAACCATCGTACAGGGTGACCTTGATATCCACCACGGGATAGCCCGCCAACACACCGCCTTCCATCTGTTCCTGGATACCCTTGTCTACCGCCCCGATATATTCTCGCGGTACCACACCACCGACGATTTCATTGACAAACTCGTAACCGCTGCCCGGTTCCTGGGGTTCCAGCTTGAGCACGACGTGCCCATACTGTCCACGGCCACCTGACTGGCGCACAAACTTGCCTTCGGCTTTTTCCACCAACTTGCGAATCGTTTCGCGATAAGCCACTTGCGGCGCACCGACGTTCGCTTCCACACTGAACTCGCGCTTCATGCGATCAACAATGATATCGAGGTGCAGTTCACCCATACCGGAGATAATGGTCTGACCCGATTCTTCGTCGGTCCGCACGCGGAAAGACGGATCCTCCTGCGCCAGCTTGCTCAGGGCAATACCCATTTTCTCCTGATCACTCTTGGTCCTGGGCTCCACCGCCACCGAAATGACCGGTTCAGGGAACTCCATACGCTCGAGCGTGATAACGTTAGCGGGATCACACAGGGTATCTCCCGTGGTCACATCCTTCAGACCGACAGCGGCGGCGATATCTCCGGCCAGCACTTCTCTTATCTCTTCACGCGAACTGGCGTGCATCTGCACAATACGACCAACTCGCTCCTTCTTTCCCTTGACCGGGTTATATACCGTATCGCCGGAATTCAGCACACCGGAATACACACGGAAGAAGGTCAAGGTGCCGACAAAAGGGTCGGTCGCAATCTTGAACGCCAGCGCCGCAAACGGCTCATCGTCCGCGGCGTGACGCTCTGCTTCACTTTCGTCTGCGTCGTCGAGCACTCCCCTGATCGCGGGCACATCGACGGGAGACGGCATAAATTCAACGATAGCGTCCAGCATGGCCTGCACGCCCTTGTTCTTAAACGCGGAACCGCACAGCGTGGGAACGATTTCATTGGCCAGGGTGCGCATACGAATACCTTCACGTATGTCGGCTTCACTGAGGCTACCGTTGTCCAGGTATTTTTCCATCAGCTCTTCACTGGCCTCGGCAGCAGCTTCAACCATCTTTTCGCGCCATTCGGCACAAAGCTCTCTCAGATCGTCCGGAACATCCCTGGCATCATAGCTGGCACCCATGTCAGATTCGTTCCAGTAGATGGCCTGCATACGAATCAGATCAACGACGCCGGCGAAATTCTCCTCTGCGCCAATGGCAAGCTGCAATGGAACCGGGTTGGCACCCAAGCGCCCCCGAATCTGCTCCACGACGCGCAGGAAGTTGGCACCGGCGCGGTCCATCTTATTGACAAACGCCATGCGCGGAACACCGTATTTGTTCGCCTGACGCCACACCGTTTCAGACTGGGGCTCGACGCCACCCACGGCACAGAATACAGCCACCGCACCGTCCAGTACGCGCAACGAACGTTCGACCTCAATGGTGAAATCGACATGCCCCGGGGTATCTATAATATTGATGCGGTGCTGATCATACTGCTTGTCCATACCCTGCCAGAAACAGGTCGTCGCAGCCGAAGTAATGGTTATACCGCGCTCCTGCTCCTGCTCCATCCAGTCCATGGTCGCAGCCCCATCATGCACCTCACCGATCTTGTGGGAGATACCGGTGTAATAGAGTATACGCTCGGTCGTAGTCGTCTTACCGGCATCGATGTGCGCCATGATACCGATGTTACGATAGCGTTTGATGGGGGTCTTGCGTGCCACTGCCGTGCTTCCTTCCGGGTTAACTTGCCTGCCACTACCAGCGATAGTGCGCAAAAGCCTTGTTGGCATCCGCCATACGGTGGGTATCTTCCTTCTTCTTGACCGCTGAACCACGGCTTTCAGCCGCATCCATCAACTCACCCGCCAGTCGCAGCGCCATGGTCTTTTCGCCACGGGCGCGGGCGGCATCGATCACCCAGCGCATGGCCAGCGTATTGCGTCTAACCGGGCGCACTTCCACCGGTACCTGGTAGGTCGCACCACCCACACGGCGGGACTTCACCTCCACTACCGGACGCACGTTATCCAGCGCCTTGTCGAGCATCTCGACCGGATCGCTGTTACTGCGCTGCTGAATCTGGTCCAGCGCGCCATAGATAATCCGCTCGGCAACCGATTTCTTTCCGGACTTCATGACCATATTAATAAACCTGGCCAACAAGGCGTTGCCATATTTTGGATCCGGGAGAGTTTCCCGACGTTCGGCCGCTCTTCTTCTCGACATGGTTTTTTGTCTCGTCTAAATCCTGTTATCTCAATAGACCAAGTTACGACTTCGGTCGCTTGGCGCCGTATTTGGAACGGCCCTGGCGGCGACTGTCCACACCCTGGGTATCCAGACTGCCGCGCACGGTGTGGTAACGAACACCTGGCAAATCCTTGACACGACCACCACGAATCAGCACGACCGAGTGCTCCTGCAGGTTATGCCCTTCACCACCAATATAGGTGGTGACCTCAAACCCGTTGGTCAGCCGCACACGAGCGACCTTGCGCAACGCCGAGTTTGGCTTTTTCGGCGTAGTGGTATAAACACGCGTGCACACACCGCGCTTCTGCGGACAAGCCGCCAATGCGGGCACATTACTTTTCGCCTGTTTGCGTGAGCGCGGCTTGCGCACCAGCTGGTTTATCGTGGCCATTGATAATACTCCACCCTTAACGACTCAGGGGTGCTTGAAATTTTGTAAAGTACTGAAAACAAACGACAGGCCGGGAGGACCCGGCCTGTCGAAGGAGGCGCATTGTAGGTATTTCGCCTAACCCTGTCAAGCGAATTCTTGACCGCAGCGGGGTCCGGGACTACACCGGTCCGCTGACGCCTGCCAGCCTCAACCTTCCGTCACCTTCGCCTCTTTATCATCGGTGGACGGTTCTGCTGCAGGCGCAGGCTCGAGCACTTCCTCAACCGAAACACCCAGCCGCTGGCGGCGGCGCTCCAGATGGTGCGCGAGGCCGGTTCCGGCCGGAATCAGGCGACCGACAATAACGTTTTCCTTCAGACCACGCAATTCATCACGCAAACCGCGAACCGCCGCTTCGGTCAGCACACGGGTGGTCTCCTGGAAGGAGGCCGCCGAAACAAACGATTCGGTGGCCAGCGACGCCTTGGTGATACCGAGCAGCATCGGAGTCCAGGCAGCTTCCTGCTTGCCTTCGGCGGCGAGACGTTCATTTTCATCCAGCAAGCGGGCCTTATCGGCCTGCTCACCCTTGAGGAAATTCGAGTCACCGGGATTAGTGACTTCGACCTTGCGCAACATCTGGCGGATAATGACCTCGATGTGCTTGTCGTTAATCTTTACACCCTGCAAGCGGTAGACATCCTGAATTTCCTTGACCAGATATTCGGCCATTACCGTGGTTCCAAGCAGCCGCAGGATATCGTGCAGACTCGGCTCGCCTTCTGCCAGTATTTCACCTTTCGCCACCTGCTCACCTTCAAACACCGAAATGTGGCGCCACTTGGGGATCAGCTCCTCGTAGGCATCACCCTCGGTCGGGGTAATTGTCAGGCGCTGCTTACCCTTGGTTTCCTTGCCGAAACCAACCGCACCGGAAATTTCCGCCATAATCGCCGGATCCTTCGGCTTGCGCGCCTCAAACAGGTCAGCAACACGCGGCAGACCACCGGTAATATCACGGGTCTTGGAAGACTCCTGGGGAATACGTGCAATGATATCGCCGACGGCAACTTCGGTACCGTCTTCCAGGCCGACGATTGCCTCGGCCGGCAGGAAGTAGTGGGCAGCAACATCGGTCCCTGGAATTTTCAGTTCATCGCCGGACTCGCTGACCAGCTGGACCATGGGACGAAGATCCTTGCCGGCAACGCCACGCTGCTTGGGATCGGTAACCACCAGGCTGCTCAGCCCGGTTATGTCATCGGTCTTTTTCTGTACTGTCACACCGTCGACAAAGTCGATGAACCGCACCTTCCCCGCCACTTCGACCACTATCGGGTGAGTATGCGGGTCCCAGTTGGCGACAATCTGACCACCGTTAACAGGTTGACCCTCGGCACTGCTGATAACAGCACCGTATGGGATTTTGTAGCGTTCGCGCTCGCGACCGTGACTGTCGATAACACCGATCTCACCGGAACGCGATACGGCAACCAGGTGGCCCTCCTTGTTGCTCACCGTCTTGATATTGTGCAACTTCAAAGATCCGCTGTTTTTGACCTGTACATTGTTAACCGTGGCCGCACGACTGGCCGCACCACCTATATGGAATGTGCGCATGGTCAGCTGGGTACCTGGCTCGCCGATGGACTGCGCAGCCATAACACCGATGGCTTCACCGATATTGACCCGGTGTCCGCGCGCGAGATCACGCCCATAACAGGTGGAACAGATACCGTAGCGTGTCTCACAATTGATCGGTGAACGCACCTTGATTTCATCGATGCTGGCTTTTTCGATTTTCTCGACCCACGCCTCATTCAACAGCGTGCCAGCCGGTACGACAATCTCGTCGGAACCCGGGGCAAGGGTATCAGTGGCGGTCACCCGGCCCAGCACACGTTCGCTGAGCGACTCGACCACATCTCCACCCTCGACCAATGGCGTCATGGTCATGCCCTTCTCGGTACCACAATCGTCCTCGGCAACTACCAGGTCCTGAGCAATATCGACCAGACGACGTGTCAGGTAACCCGAGTTCGCGGTCTTCAAGGCAGTATCCGCCAGCCCTTTACGAGCACCATGGGTGGAGATGAAGTACTGCAACACATCCAGCCCTTCGCGGAAGTTTGCCGTAATCGGTGTTTCGATAATGGACCCGTCAGGCTTGGCCATCAGGCCACGCATGCCGGCCAGCTGACGAATCTGCGCAGCGGAACCACGGGCGCCGGAGTCAGCCATCATGTACACGGAGTTGAACGAATCCTGCTTGACCGTTTCACCTTCAGAGGTGGTCACCTCCTCCTTACCCAGCTTGTCCATCATCGCCTTGGCAACCTGGTCATTGGTACGCGACCAGATATCGACCACCTTGTTGTAACGTTCTCCGTTGGTGACCAGCCCCGAGGTATACTGGTTTTCGATCTCCTTAACTTCTGTTTCAGCCTCGGCAAGTATTGAAGACTTCTCTTGCGGAATCACCATATCGTTGATACCGAAGGATACCGCCGCGCGCGTCGCGTAGGAGAAACCTGTGTACATCAGCTGGTCGGCAAACACCACTGTCGATTTCAGACCGACATTGCGGTAGCAGACATTAATAACGCTGGAGATCGCCTTTTTGGTCATGTTGCGGTTGATATAGTCGAAAGGAATTCCTTCCGGCAGAATCTCGGACAGCAGTGCACGCCCGACAGTGGTATCCCGCAGCGACGTTTCATGTACCAGTTCACCGTCAGCAGTCAAATCACTGTCGTTGATACGCACCTTGACCCTGGCTTGCAGATCAGCGAAACCACTCTGATAAGCACGATGCACTTCGGAAATATCCGCGAACCTCATGCCTTCACCTTTGGCATTGACACGCTCGCGGGTCATGTAATACAAACCCAGCACAACATCCTGTGAGGGCACGATGATCGGTTCACCGTTGGCCGGCGAAAGAATATTATTGGTGGACATCATCAAGGCACGCGCCTCAAGCTGGGCTTCCAGCGACAGTGGCACGTGAACGGCCATCTGGTCACCGTCGAAGTCAGCATTGAACGCAGCGCACACCAGCGGGTGCAACTGAATCGCCTTGCCCTCAATCAATACCGGCTCGAAGGCCTGTATGCCGAGACGGTGAAGAGTCGGTGCACGATTAAGCATCACCGGGTGTTCACGAATAACCTCCTCCAGGATATCCCATACCTCACCACCCTCGCGTTCCACCAGCTTCTTGGCCGCCTTGATGGTGGTTGCCAGGCCACGCAGTTGCAGCTTGCTGAAAATGAACGGCTTGAACAGTTCCAGTGCCATACGTTTGGGCAACCCACACTGATGCAGGCGCAACGTCGGTCCTACCACAATCACGGAGCGGCCGGAATAGTCCACCCGCTTACCCAGCAGATTCTGGCGGAAGCGGCCCTGTTTACCCTTGATCATATCGGCAAGAGATTTCAACGGACGTTTGTTGGTGCCGGTGATGGCACGACCGCGGCGACCGTTATCCAGCAGCGCGTCGACCGATTCCTGCAACATGCGTTTTTCATTGCGCACGATGATGTCCGGCGCACTCAGTTCGAGCAGCCGCCGCAGGCGATTATTACGGTTGATAACCCGGCGGTATAAATCGTTCAGGTCTGACGTCGCAAAGCGGCCGCCATCCAGAGGCACCAGCGGGCGCAGCTCCGGCGGCAATACCGGCAATACGGTCATGACCATCCACTCCGGTTTATTACCGGACTCCAGGAAGGACTCCACCAGCTTGAGGCGTTTACCCAGACGCTTCAGCTTGGTCTCACTCTTGGTGGCACCCATATCCTCGCGCAGCTTGACCACTTCGGCCCTGAGGTCGAGATCGCGCAGCAGCTCAAACACGGCCTCAGCACCCATGCGCGCATCGAATTCGTCGCCGTTCTCCTCAATGGCCTCCAGGTAGGCTTCTTCCGACAACAACTGGCCACGCTCCAGTGTTGTCATGCCGGCATCGATCACCACGAAGGCCTCGAAATACAACACGCGTTCAATGTCGCGCAGCGTCATATCCAGCAACAGACCGATGCGGGACGGCAGCGATTTCAGAAACCAGATGTGCGCCACCGGGCTGGCCAGTTCGATGTGCCCCATACGCTCACGCCGCACCTTGGAGAGCGTAACTTCAACACCGCATTTTTCGCAGACGACGCCACGATGTTTGAGACGCTTGTACTTGCCGCACAGACACTCATAGTCCTTGACCGGTCCAAATATCTTGGCACAGAACAAACCGTCACGCTCCGGCTTGAAGGTTCGATAATTGATGGTCTCGGGCTTCTTTACTTCTCCGTAGGACCAGGAATGAATGAGGTCGGGTGAAGCCAACCCGATGCGGATCGCATCGAAGTCGTCACTGTGACCCTGCGGCTTTAACAGATTCAACAAATCTTTCATGGTGTCTCCTGATAGACCACTAGTCCTGTTCCAGTTCCAGGCTGATACCCAACGAGCGAATTTCCTTAACCAGTACGTTAAAGGATTCCGGCATACCGGCCTCCATGTAGTGGTTGCCATCCACGATATTCTTGTACATCTTGGTGCGGCCGTTCACATCGTCGGACTTCACCGTCAGCATTTCCTGCAAGGTATAGGATGCACCGTAGGCCTCCAGCGCCCAGACTTCCATTTCACCGAAGCGTTGGCCACCGAACTGCGCCTTACCGCCCAGTGGCTGCTGGGTAACCAGGCTGTAAGGCCCTGTGGAACGCGCGTGCATCTTGTCATCCACCAGATGGTTCAGCTTCAAAATGTACATATAGCCCACGGTAACCGGTCGTTCGAAAGCATCGCCGGTACGACCGTTGTACAAGGTGGTCTGCCCACTCTCCGGCAAGCCGGCCAGGCGCAGCATGTGTTTGATTTCCTCTTCGACTGCACCGTCAAACACCGGTGTCGCTATGGGAACCCCTTTGCGCAGATTACCCGCCATCTGCAGAATTTCCCCATCGCTGAACGACGCCAGATCCTCCTGTTTACCGCTGAAGTTATAGACCTCGTCAAGGAATTCACGCAGCTCCTGGACATTGGCACGGGCATCCAGCATGTTGCCAATCTTCACGCCGATACCGGAGGCAGCCCAGCCCAGGTGTGTTTCCAGCACCTGGCCGACATTCATACGTGACGGCACACCTAGCGGATTGAGCACGATATCGACCGGCGTACCATTGTCGTCATACGGCATGTCTTCCACCGGTACGATCATGGAAATAACACCTTTGTTACCATGACGTCCGGCCATCTTGTCACCCGGCTGGATGCGACGTTTAACGGCCATATACACCTTGACCATCTTTAACACACCCGGCGCGAGATCGTCACCGGCTGTAATCTTGTTGCGTTTTTCCTCAAGGCGCTGATCAAACTGTTTGCGAAGGTCCTCCAGTTGCCTGGAAGCGGTTTCCAGCTGTTGATTGGCCTCCTCGTTTTTCAGGCGTATTTCAAACCATTTACCCTTCTCCAGCTCATCGAGATAGGCCTTGGTGATCTTACTGCCGGCCTTGAGCTGCTTCGGACCGCCCTCTGCCGTCTTGGCGATCAACAGCCGCTCAACACGCTGGAAGATATCGGCTTCCATGATACGCAACTGGTCGTTGAGATCCTTCTTGATGCCGATAATCTGTTCATCTTCGATTTGCAGGGCGCGGGCATCTTTTTCGACACCATCCCGTGTAAATACCTGCACATCGATAATGGTACCGTCCATACCGGAAGGCACGCGCAAGGAAGTATCCTTCACGTCCGACGCCTTTTCACCGAAAATGGCGCGTAGCAGTTTTTCTTCGGGCGTCAGCTGAGTCTCACCTTTCGGGGTTACCTTACCGACCAGAATATCACCCGGCTTGACCTCGGCACCGATATAAACGATACCCGACTCATCGAGTTTACCGAGTGCTCCCTCACCGACATTGGGAATATCTCCGGAAATCTCTTCCGGACCGAGCTTGGTATCGCGGGCCACGCAGGTGAGTTCTTCAATATGTATTGTCGTGAAGCGGTCTTCCTGCACCACACGCTCGGAGATGAGGATCGAATCCTCGAAGTTGTAGCCATTCCAGGGCATGAATGCGATGCGCAGGTTCTGACCCAGCGCCAGCTCACCCATATCGGTACTCGGACCATCTGCCAGCACGTCACCGCGCGCCACAACATCACCTGGCGATACCAGTGGCTTCTGGTTGATACAGGTATTCTGGTTCGAACGCGTGTACTTGGTAAGATTGTAGATATCCACGCCGGGCTCGCCGGCGAGTGTTTCGCTGTCGTTTACGCGCACGACAATGCGTCCCGCATCGACGCTGTCGACGACCCCGCCACGACGTGAAACAACGGTGACACCGGAATCGACAGCTACAGTACGCTCGATACCGGTACCCACCAGCGGTTTCTCGGCACGCAGGGTCGGCACCGCCTGGCGCTGCATGTTGGAACCCATGAGTGCGCGGTTTGCGTCGTCATGCTCCAGGAAAGGGATCAGGGCGGCGGCGACCGAGACTATCTGTTTCGGTGACACATCGACATAATCAACACGCTCCGGAGCCGACAGGGTAAACTCGTTCTGGTGACGGCTTGAAACCAGGTCATCGGTAAGCACGCCATTCTCATCAACGGTTGCATTCGCCTGCGCAATAACGAACTCGCCTTCTTCGATCGCCGACAGGTAATCCACTTCGTCGGTCACCCTGCCATCAACGACCTTACGATAAGGCGTCTCCAGGAAGCCGTATTCATTGGTACGTGAATAAACCGCCAGCGAGTTGATCAGCCCTATATTCGGGCCTTCCGGTGTTTCGATCGGGCAAACACGCCCATAGTGGGTGGGATGAACATCACGCACTTCGAAGCCCGCCCGTTCGCGGGTCAGACCACCGGGACCCAGGGCGGAGACGCGGCGCTTGTGAGTGACCTCGGACAACGGGTTGTTCTGGTCCATAAACTGCGACAGTTGACTGGAACCAAAGAACTCCTTGATGGCGGCGGCAACCGGCTTGGCGTTAATGAGCTCCTGCGGCATCAGACTTTCCGATTCCGCGACACTCAAACGTTCCCGCACGGCACGTTCAACACGCACCAGCCCGATGCGAAATACGTTCTCCGCCATTTCACCGACACAGCGAATGCGACGGTTGCCGAGATGATCTATATCATCGACGATACCGTTTCCGTCACGGATATTGACCAGCGTGGTCATGACATCGAGGATGTCGGAATTTTGCGCCAGCAGGGTGGTTTTCAGATCGCCCCAGGCTATTTTTTCATCTTCATGACCAGCCTCTACAAGCACCTCCGCCAGCCATGGCCAGTGTGACAGATCTGCGAGGTTGATCTCACTGTCATCACCCTTCGGCTTCAGGCTGCCCGCCATCTGCTTCTCGAAGTACACTGGATCAATCAGGACACCGGATCCCTCGTCACCGCCCCGCCCGACACGACGATTAAACTTCATCCGCCCAACGGCGGACAGATCGTAGCGTTCAAACGTGAAGAACAGATTATTGAACAGATTCTGTGCCGCATCCTTGGTCGGTGGCTCACCAGGGCGCATCATGCGATATATTTCGACCTGTGCTTCCAGTTGGCTTGTGGTCGGATCGATACGCAGAGTATTTGAAATGTAGGGACCTCGATCCAGGTCATTGGTGTAAAGCGTTTGGATCTCATTGATACCCGCTTCGCGCAATGATGCAATGAGTTCCTCGCTTATTTCATCGTTGGCACTGGCTATGATTTCACCGGTTTCCGTATTCACCACGGAATGCGCCAGCGCCTTGCCCACCAGGTACGACTCCGGAATCTCAAGGGTTTTTACGCCAGCATTGTCCAGTTCGCGGATGTGCCGTGCGGTAATACGGCGCCCTTCCTCAACAATGACCTTACTCTTGGCCTTGATATCGAAAGTTGCGATTTCACCACGCAAACGCTCCGGCACCAGATCCAGTTTCAGAATTTCTGCGCCGATATGAAAAGTATTTGTGTCGAAGAAAATATCGAGTATCTGTTCTGTCTCATAGCCAAGTGCGCGCAACAGAATTGTCGCCGGCAGTTTACGACGACGATCGATACGCACAAACAGGCAATCCTTGGCATCAAATTCAAAGTCCAGCCAGGAACCACGATACGGAATCACGCGGGCGGAAAACAGCAGTTTCCCCGAAGAATGGGTTTTGCCCTTGTCATGGTCGAAGAATACGCCCGGCGAACGGTGCAACTGCGAAACGATGACGCGCTCCGTGCCATTAATGACAAAAGTGCCGTTATCCGTCATCAACGGCAGTTCACCCATATAGACTTCCTGCTCCTTGATATCCTTGATGGATTTGTTGGCACCTTCCTTATCGTAGATAATCAGACGCACCAGCGCGCGCAGCGGCGCCGCATAGGTCATGCCCCGCATCTGACATTCCTTGACATCAAACGCAGGCGTTCCCAATCTATAGGTTACATAATCCAGAGCCGCAGTCCCCGAATAGCTTGTAATCGGAAACACCGATGAAAACGCAGCGTGTAATCCCTTGTCTGCACGATTATCCGGTTCATTGTCAGCTTGCAGAAAATTCCGATACGAATTCAGCTGCGTTGCAAGCAGATACGGCACCTCCATAATGCTCTGCCGCTTGCCGAAATCCTTACGGATACGTTTCTTTTCGGTAAAGCTGTAAGCCATCGGTGTTCCTCTTTGAAATCTTTACTGAATACTACAAGCAGGAAAAGGCCGGCAGCGTATCCCGCTGCCAGCCATCCCCGGACATTCCCGCCGGATCAGCCGGCGCCTGCCAGTTGGATTGCCCTGTCGGCATCAAGGCCTGGATTACTTGACCTCGACGCTGGCGCCGGCCTCTTCCAACTGCTTCTTGATGTCTTCGGCTTCATCCTTGGAAGCACCTTCCTTGACGGTTACCGGTGCACCTTCCACCATTTCCTTGGCTTCCTTCAGACCCAGAGCGGTGATGGCGCGAACCGCTTTGATAACAGACACCTTGTTGGAACCGAAGCTGCTCATTACCACATCAAACTCAGTCTTCTCTTCAGCTGCAGCCGCCGCTTCGCCGCCAGCTGCAGCCGGAGCTGCCGCCACAGCCGCAGCCGCAGATACACCGAATTTCTCTTCCATCGCAGAGATCAGATCAACGACCTCCATAACGCTCATGTTGGAAATAGTTTCCAGAATTTCTTCTTGAGACGCTGCCATAATTGCTTACTCCTAAAAACTTGCCCTTAATCGGGCAAAGGCTAGATTTCAAAATAAAGTCGTTCAGGCTGACTGTTTCTGGTCGCGGACTGCCGCCAGGGTGCGAACCAGCTTGCCGGGCACCTCGTTAAGGGTACGGACGAGCTTCTCGGACGGGGCTTTCATCACCGCCATGAGCAGACTGATAGCCTGATCACGGGTCGGCATTTTTGCCAGACGATCCAGATCCGATGCGTCGAGCATCTCACCGCCAAATGCAACCAGTTTGGGTACCAGACTTTCATGCTCTTTGGAAAAATCCTTCACCAGTCGCGCTGCCGCACCCGGCTCCTCACGGGAGAAAGCCAGCAACAGAGGACCGATCAAACCATCCTGCATGCATTCAAACTCAGTACCTTCCACGGCACGCTTGGCCAGCGTGTTCTTGACCACCCGCAGGTAGACACCGCCATCACGTGCCTTGACACGCAAATCGGTCATCTCCTCGACAGTCATACCACTGTACTCGGCAGCCACCACTGAATGCGCCTCAGCGGCAACTTCAGCAACCTCGGAAACTACAGCCTTTTTCTGTTCAAGACTTAGTGCCACCTGCTTACCTCCGTGGACAAGACCGACAAACCAACCTTGCCCGCTGTTACAGCACCTGAATCCGGACAGATTCAGACACCGGTTGCGGCGACCCCGGACAGCGGGAATTCCTGTCGGGGCTACACCATCTGCGCAGGCCCCCAGGCGACAACACCTGAGCATTAAGCCGGTCGATTTGCCGAGGACGGCAAACCACTGGCACCTGCGGTCTTTGACGGCCTCCCGGAAGTTCCGAGCAGCGTCAAATCATTGTGCTAACGGGGCAGAAATATGAACCTGTCCCCTTTTAGCAGTTAAAGTTCGAGACTCGCCTGATCGACCATCAGGCCCGGGCCCATAGTCGTCGAAACGGTAACCTTCTTCATATAGACACCCTTGGCTGAAGCGGGTTTGAGTTTATTGAGATCCGCCAGCAGTGCCTGCAGGTTTTCACGCAGGGCATCCACACTGAAATCCACTTTTCCAATCGAGGCATGAATGATACCGGCCTTGTCGGTGCGGTAACGCACCTGACCCGCCTTGGCGTTCCTGACCGCCGCAGCCACATCGGCAGCCACCGTACCCACTTTGGGATTGGGCATCAGGCCACGCGGCCCCAGAATCTGACCCAGCTGACCCACAACGCGCATCGCGTCCGGGCTGGCGATGACAACATCAAAATCCATATTGCCGGCCTTAACCGAGTCGGCCAGATCATCCATACCGACAATATCGGCACCGGCTTCCCTGGCCGCGTCAGCATTAGCGCCCTGTGTGAATACCGCGACACGGACCGTTTTGCCGGTGCCGTGCGGTAAAACAGTGGAGCTGCGCACGACCTGATCTGACTTGCGTGGGTCAACGCCGAGGTTAACACTGACGTCAACCGACTCTTTGAATTTCACCGTGGATAGCTCGGACAACAGGCCCAGCGCATCGTTTATGGGATACTGTTTGCCGGGAGGACTCTTTTCCTGGATAGCTTTAACGCGCTTACTCAAGTTGGCCATGGCTTATTCCACCCCCTCGGTATTCAGCCCCATACTGCGTGCAGTGCCTGCAATGGTGCGCACAGCCGCGTCCATGTCAGCTGCCGTCAGGTCTGGCATTTTGACATTGGCAATTTCTTCCAGCTGGGCCCGATTGACCGCACCCACCTTCTCGGTATTGGGGCGTCCCGAACCCTTGGCAACAGCGGCCGCCTTTTTCAGCAACACAGCTGCCGGCGGGGTCTTGGTAATAAAAGTAAAGCTGCGGTCACTGTATACGGTGATAACAACAGGAACCGGCATTCCCTTTTCAAGACTCTGGGTCTGCGCGTTAAACGCCTTGCAGAATTCCATAATATTGACGCCGTGCTGGCCCAAAGCGGGGCCGACGGGTGGGCTGGGATTGGCTTCCTGGGCAGGCACCTGCAACTTGATATATGCCTCGATTTTCTTAGCCATGGATACTCCTGTGGGTACAAGCGCCTTTCGGCTCCCCTGATTTAATATTTTGCAGCAACGCAATACTGGATGCAGTCATTGCACCCATCGACGGCACCGCTGCAGACATTCAGCCTTTCTCGACCTGTCCGAATTCCAGATCAACCGGCGTGGAACGACCGAAAATCATGACCGCAACACGCAGCTTGCTCTTCTCGTAGTTAACCTCTTCCACGACACCGTTGAAGTCGTTAAACGGCCCATCGATGACACGAACCACTTCACCCGCTTCGTACAGCACTTTCGGCCTGGGTTTCTCTACACCTTCCTGCACCCGCTGCAAAATGGCATCCGCTTCCCTGTCGGTGATGGGTGCCGGGTGGTCGCTGGTGCCACCGATGAATCCAAGCACCTTGGGCACTTCTTTCACCAGATGCCAGGTATCGTCATCCATTTCCATCTGCACCAGTACGTAACCCGGGAAAAACTTGCGCTCGCTGCGGCGCTTCTGTCCTTCACGCATCTCCACCACTTCTTCGGTGGGAATCAGGATTTCACCAAATTTATCCTGCAATCCACTGCGCTCAACGCGTTCAATCAGCGACTGCTTGACCCGATTCTCAAACCCGGAATAGGCGTGCACCACATACCAGCGCTTGGCCACGTTTCAACCTCCCTGACCGGTCAGCAGACGAATTGCCCACAATAAAAACATGTCCAGCAGCCAGAGCACGACTCCCATCAGCACGACTACGAACAGTACCGCCAAAGCCGTCTGCGTGGTTTCCGCCCGTGTCGGCCAGACCACCTTGCGAACCTCGGTGCGCGTACTGCCGATAAAAGACCATGTTGAACGCCCCAGCGCTGTCTGGGATGCGATCAATATGGAAACCGCCGCCACGCCCAGGAGGCCCAATACGCGCATCAGCAAGGATTGATCCGCATACCAGTAAAAAGCGAAAACAGCGCCGCCCAGCAACATCAGCGCCACTGCCAACTTTACGGTATCCAGACCGGAAGCCTGTGTCTCTGTATTCATACCAGGTTAATGGTGTGGGGACGGAACCGAATTCCGCCCTCATCTCCGAAATTAAAGGGGCTGCTTTCAGCTCAGACCCTGTCTGCTAACTTTCACGGGACAGCCTGTGAATCCTGCTCCCGCGCCCCGGACTAATGGCAGGCCAGGAGGGAATCGAACCCCCAACCTGCGGTTTTGGAGACCGCTGCTCTGCCAATTGAGCTACTGGCCTGTATCCTACTCGATAAT
>Ga0193947_1000014_pt1 | contig 37489 bp, 33 predicted proteins | sample FRT_01_MG_FD_161267 | JGI IMG/M metagenome (GOLD analysis project Ga0193947, IMG submission 161267) | Sediment microbial communities from the Broadkill River, Lewes, Delaware, United States - FRT_0-1_MG | ecosystem: Environmental > Aquatic > Freshwater > River > Sediment | place: USA: Delaware... | reverse complement strand
CGCGATACAACAGACCTGACACAAACGACGTTTGAATTGCGTTTTGCGTCGAACACTGACGGGCGTGTGCAGTGGATCGCTGGTGCATTTTTAGCCGAGATGGAGCGCGACTATTCGCAGCGGCTGCCGACGCCGGGCTACCAGGTAGCGACGGATGCGGTGCTGGGTGCCGGAACATCGGCTGCAGTAGCAAACGGATTTCCGGACCTGAATTCTCCCTACAACGCGGATCTGCCGTACGACATTGAGCAGATCGCCGTGTTTGGCGAGGTTACGTTTGATGCGACAGACACGATTCACCTGACGCTCGGCGGACGCTGGTACGACTTCCAGGAGAGCAGGACGTTTACGTCAGGTGGTCTGTTCGCGAACGGTGATAACCGGAAAGACGAGACCTCATCGGACGGGTTTACGCCGCGTATCCTGGCCAGTTTTGACATTAGCAACGATGTCACGATCAACGCGCAGGCCTCGCAAGGCTTCCGGCTCGGCGGTGTTAACGACCCGCTAAATGCCGGATTATGTACGCCGGAAGATCTGGTGATTTTCGGAGCCTTCCAGGACTACGAGGACGAAAAACTCTGGAATTACGAGGTTGGCGTCAAGTCGAGGGTCGGTGACGGCATGACCTTTAACGCTGCGGTCTTTCACTCGGAAATCGATGATCTACAGGTAACACTGGACGCCGGATCCTGTTCGTCTCGCATTTCATTCAATGTCGAGGACGCGCACAGTACAGGGGCCGAAATCGAACTGATGGGAAACCTGTCGGATAGTTTCGAGTTCTCGTTGGCCGGTAGTTACGTCAATTCGGAATTCGACACTACTGTCGAAGATGCACTTGGCTCGATCCTGGGCGGAGTAGAGAAAGGCAATCGCCTCGCTTCCGTGCCGGAGTTCCAGGTCGCAGCGACGGGCACGTGGCTGTTCGAGATATTCGGCGGCGACGCCTATGCTAACGCCACGGTGCAGCATGTAGGTGACCGCATCACGCAGCCAAGTGACCAGGTGCCCGGTGCAGGCGACTTCTCATCAGGACTGCCGTTTGGCGGTGCCACAGGCAATGAGGTGACGAGTCTCGATCTCGAACTTGACGCCTACACGCTGCTAAACATGAGCGTGGGGGTCATGCGGGATGGCTGGGAGGCGGTCCTCTATGTCAACAATGTGACCGATGAGAACGCAGACTACTCGTTTGACCGCGAGCGTGGTGGCCGTGCGCGCCTTGCGTACCGGACGAACCAGCCGCGTTCGTTTGGCGTGACGTTCCGAAAGGGTTTCGGTAACTAATCGTGGTCTGGTAAAAAGAGGGCCCGGCGCTGCGGCGCCGGGCCTTTTTTGTGGTTTCGCATCACGCTGATCAAGTCTGTACTTGTACCGATTCAGCCAACCGCAGAAGGTTGCAACAATTACCTTGCGGTGAAATGGGACCGGAAGAAAAGTGGACTGAGTTATGCGCATGGAGGTGCTGGACCACCTCTTCTGGGGCTGACTATAAGTGGCGTTCTCGACAACGCCGCTGAGAACTGGCCGGACCAGGACGCAGTCGTCGTGGCCGAACAGGGCGTGCGCTGGAGCTGGGCGGAGCTTCGTCAACGTGCCCGTAAGCTGGCTGTCGGCCTTTTGGCTATCGGCCTCGAACCCGGCGATCGAATAGGAATGCTGGCGCCCAATCGCGCCGAATGGCTATTGGCCCAGTTCGGCAGCGCTTACGCCGGCCTCATCCTCGTCAACATCAACCCCGCCTATCGGCTGTCCGAACTCGAATATGCACTCAACAAGGTCGGCTGCCGCGGCCTGATCACCGAAACCCGATTCAAGAGCAGCAATTACATCGAGATGGTGCAAGCGCTGTACCCCGACCGCGTCCCGGACCTGAAATGGGTGATTCACCTGGGTAATGAGGACATACCCGACATGCTCCGCCTGGAGCACGTCATGGGCCTGGCAGACGAAAAATCACTTCGAACGCTCGACGCGATAGAGCAACGGTCGGACTTCGATGCGCCCATCAATATTCAGTTCACGAGCGGCACGACAGGCGCACCGAAAGCGGCCACTTTGACGCACCACAACATAATCAACAACGCCGCTATGTGCGCCGCAGTGCTCAAATTCACGGAGAAAGACCGCCTGTGTATTCCGGTTCCGATGTACCACTGCTTTGCGATGGTGCTGGGCACGCTGGTATGTGCAACGAGCGGAGCCACTGTCGTGTTCCCGGGCGCTGCGTTTGAGGCGAAGGCAACGATGCAGGCAATCGAGGACGAGGCCTGTACGGCACTGCACGGTGTGCCGACGATGTTCATCGCGATGCTCGATCATCCTGATTTCCAGGACTATGACCTGACTTCGCTGCGAACCGGGATTATGGCGGGAGCACCTTGCCCGGTCGAACTCATGCGCCAGGTTATCGACGACATGCACATGAGTGAAATCACGATCGGCTACGGCATGACCGAGACGGGACCGCTCTCGACGCAGACCTCACCGGATGACCCGATTGACCTGCGCGTCGGAACCGTTGGCCGGGTGCTGCCCCACACCGAAGTAAAAATCGTGGACGAGAATGATCAGATCGTCGCAATAGGCGAGCCTGGTGAGCTGTGCGTGCGTGGCTACAACGTCATGCTCGGTTACTGGGGTGATGGCGATCAAGGCGAGTGGATGCACACCGGGGATATCGCGACGATGGATGAAGATGCCTACGTGCGCATCGTTGGCCGTAGCAAGGACATGTTGATACGCGGTGGAGAGAACGTCTATCCGCGTGAAATTGAAGACTTCCTCTATAGCAATCCGAAAATTGACCAGGTCGAAGTTGTCGGCGTACCGGACGAGAAATTCGGCGAGGAGATCGCCGCCTGCATAAAGCTGGCTGAGGGTGAACAGGCAACCGTAGACGAAATCCGCGATTTCTGTCGCGGTGAACTATCGCACTTCAAGATTCCTCGCTACGTTCGCTTCGTCGATGAATTCCCGATGACGGTCACCGGCAAGGTACAGAAATTCATACTGCGCGAGCAAATGGCCAAAGAACTCGAGCAAGTCAGTAGAACATCGCAACCCATGGGAGCAGTGAGATGACGACATCTGCGTTTCGTTTCTGTGATGATCTTGGTCCCAAGACCATCCTGCATATGTACGAGCCGGCGATCGGCCTCAAAGCGATAGCTGTTGTTGACAACACAGCGGCGGGCACCGCCATTGGCGGGGTGCGCATGGCACCGGATGTATCCCTGGACGAGTGTTTTCGGTTGGCGCGCGGCATGACGCTAAAAAACGCCGCGGCCGGTCTCCCACACGGTGGTGGCAAATCGGTTATCTTCGGTGACCCGACGATGGAACCGTCGAGCAAGGAGCAGTTGATCCGCGCATTTGCGAGGAGTGTCAAACAACTGACGGATTACGTTCCCGGTCCCGACATGGGCACCAACGAAGCTGCTATGGCGCTCGTCAGGGACGAGGGCGGACGCAGTATCGGGTTGCCCAAAGTCCTTGGCGGAATCCCGCTCGATGAGATCGGCGCGACGGCTTACGGCGTTGTCGCCAGTGCGGACGTTGCCAAAGACCAACTGGGAATCGGCCTCAAGGGCGCACGCATCGCGATGCAGGGGTTTGGCGCTGTCGGTAAACACGCTGCCCGCTTCTTTGCAGAGCGTGGATCCATACTGGTCGCTGCGGCCGATTACAGCGGCGCCGTGCATGATTCTGCAGGCCTCGATGTTGTGGCCCTGACCAGGCACGTAGAAGCAGGTGGCCTCATTGCCGACTTCGAAGGCGGCGAGCGGTTGCAGCGCGAAGCAATTATCGGCGTTGACTGCGACATCCTCGTTCCGGCTGCCAGGCCGGACGTCATTCGTGCCGACAACCAGGCGACGGTCAAGGCAAAACTCATCGTCCCTGGTGCCAACATTGGCGTCACGGAGCGGGCTGAAGCGATGCTGCATCGTCGTGGTGTGTTGTGCATACCCGACTTCATCGCCAATGCCGGCGGCGTTATCTGCGGTGCTGTTGAGTTTGCCGGTGGTACCGAGGCACAGGTCTTCCCGATGATCGATGAGAAGATCCGCGGCAATACGGCCGAAGTACTGCAGCGTATGAAGCACGAGCGTATTTTGCCGCGCGAGGCTGCGGTGGCAATGGCAAGGGAGCGGCTCGACGAAGCGATGAAATACCGGCGTTTCAGCTCCGGATGGTCGGTTCAGGCCCCAAGGCCGGACGTAGAACTACGCGCCGTTAGCTGACACCATTTACACACAGGCGCTGGGGAGATTTCAATCCGGAGTTTCCCCAATGTCGTTCGTGGACAAGGAGGAATATATCTAATGGGCTGGCAGGAATCTGCCAGAACAAGAATGGGAAGGAGGTGAGCTGCATGACAATGCTGCCGAAGTTCGAACCCCGCAACAGGGTTGTTGACGTAAAACGGACTGCGCCTCTCACCCACAGCATGGGGGAGTTCTTTGAGGACTTCCCACCACGCCGCTGGATGGAGACGTTTGAGCCTTTTGGTTGGAAGTGGCCGATGGGTATCGATTTCGAGCGGAGCTTCCGCATCGATATTCTTGACCGCGAAAAAGAGCTTATAGTCCGAGCAGAACTGCCTGGCGTCGAAAAAGACGACGTTGAGGTCACAATTTCAGGCGATCGCCTGACCATTGAGGCCGAAAGGGAGTTTGAGGAAGAGGAAAGCAAAGAGACGTTCTATCGCCATGAGCTTGGTTACGGAGAGCTCTTGCGCACGATCGCTCTGCCAGTTGAGGTTGATGTAGAACATATTGATGCCGAGCTGAAAGACGGGATCCTGAGCGTCGTTCTTCCGAAGATCCAGGCGGCGGAACGCCACACCGTAAAAGTCGCTTAACAGCGATAATCGGGTGTGACAGAACCGGGGCGACTGCGAGCCGCCCCGGTTTTTTTAATGCCTGATCTTTTTCCAGGCTCGGTAACCGAGCAACAGCGCAATTATCACGGCGTAGATCCACGCGTCGCTTGTATCTTTTTTGACCTGCCACCAGTAGTGCCACACGCCCAGAACACCTACCGCGTAAGCGCTGTAGTGCAGCCTGTCCCAGGCTCGTCGCATGCGCCGGCGCATGCCGTTGGTCGATGTCACGGCCATCGCCGTCAACAACAGTAGTGCTGCAAAGCCGATTGTGATGAACGGCCGCTCAGTCAGATCTTCAACAATGGCAGCCCATTGAAATGCCGGGTCGACGGCCAGCCCGCGATCGAGCAGTAGCCAGGTCAAAAAGTGCAGCAGGGCGTAGAAAAATGTGAATAAACCCAGCATGCGCCGGAAACGAGTCAGCCAATTCCAGCCTGTAATCTGCCGTACTGGCGTGACAGCCAGTGTGATCATGATCAGGCGTATTGCCCAGTTGCCGAATCGGTCGAGAATGTCTTCCACCGGATTGGCACTGAGTTGCCCGCTAACACCAAACGCATCGCCGACAACGAATGCGGCAGGTAACAAGCACAGCAGGAAGACCAGCGGCTTGCCGACAAACCGGACTTTCTGCAGTGTATTCACCGACGACTAGAAGTTCTTGCGCAGATCGAGGCCGTCGTAAAGGTGGGCGACCTGTTCGCCATAGCCATTGAACATCCGGGTCGGTTTCCTTGGTGCGAACAAACCGCCGCCAATCGCGCGCTCACTTGCCTGGCTCCAGCGCGGATGGTCAACCTCGGGATTGACGTTGGCATAGAAGCCATACTCGTTTGGCGCTGCGATATTCCAGCTGACCGGCGGTTCTTCCTCGGTAAAGCTGATGCGAACGATGCCTTTGATGCCCTTGAAACCATACTTCCAGGGAACGACGAGCCGAATTGGTGCGCCGTTCTGGTTCGGCAGCGTTTCTCCATATATACCAACAGCCAGAATGGCCAGCGGGTTGGTTGCCTCGGCGATGGTGAGGCCCTCCTTGTACGGCCATTCGAGTACCCGGCGCCGCTGACCTGGCATGCGCACCGGGTCATCAAGTGTTTCGAAGGCGACGTATTTGGCGCTCGACGTTGGCTGGAAATGCTTCACCACGTCGGCAAGCGATATCCCGACCCACGGAATGACCATCGACCACGCCTCGACACAGCGCATGCGGTAGATGCGTTCTTCGAGGTCGAACGGTTTCATGAAGTCTTCGAAGTGAAACGTGCCGGTCTTTTCGGCATGGCCATCGACAGTGATCGACCACGGGCGTGGTTCGAAATCCCGCGCATTGCGGTAGGGGTCTTCTTTGCCCGTGCCGAATTCGTAGTAATTGTTGTAGGTCGTGATGTCTTCGTAGCTGTTGGGTGTCTCTATCGTGCTGAATGAGCTCTTGCCAACATCCGGAAGTTTTGCCCGTTCGCCCTCCGGAACGACCGCGCCGAATGCCGTGCCGGCGAGTAATGATGCCCCGGCAATGCTGCCGGCGCGAATGAAATCGCGGCGGTTGAGGTAATTCTGTTCGCTCGTTATCTCGGACGGGCGGATATCGGCAGGTTTCCTGATCAGCATTTTGGTTCCTCGAGCGGCGTCAGCTCATATAGACCCGATCCAGGCCCGGAATATTGCAAAAAATCTTGCTAATCGTAAACGCTGCATTAGTCGCTCGCCAGTGGGGTACGGGCCTGCAGCTGCAGATAGGGCGCTGCAGACAAAACCGGAAGGGGAAATTCTTCGACCACGGTATGCACCTGAGAGGATATCTGCGAATTTCAGTAAACTGTGCCCGAAATGGGCAGCAATATCCTGATCATCTACTACGCCGCTACGGCTGTGTTCCTGACACTGGACTACGGCTTCGGCATCAACCTGCGCGCGACATTTCTTGAGAGCATGCCGGGTATACGCATGGGCTACTACCTGCTGTTGTTTGGCTGCTTCGGCCTGATGCTCTGGCGTCCACAGTGGTCGACGCTTGTCGGAGTGGTGGAGTCGCTGGCGACGCTGGTCGCACTAATTTTCAACATGGCGCTGCGCTCGATGGTTGTCACGGACTCCATGCTCGAGACGGGTACGGGCTTTGTGACTATGCCTGAGATTGTCAACTTCATTATCGTCGGCGGGGCCGCGTACGTGTCTTATGTGCAGGGCACTAAGGCGTTAGCCAGTCGACTAAGATCTGATTGACTTCCCCGGGCTTCTCCTGCTGCGTCCAGTGGCCGCAGCCGAGCATGTGAATCTCCAGGTCCGGGACGAACGGCTTCATGCCCTCGATGTGTTCAGGTGATATCAAGACATCCTCCGCCCGACTGACGATGACAGGCTCACCTTCGCCCTGCTCGAAGACGGCCATGCGAATGCCGTTGGTGTCGATGAAGTGCGGTTCGGGGAACATTTCGGGGTATTCTCACAAAATGCGCGACAGGTTGTTGAAACTTCGTAAAGAGCTGCAGTCGATGGTGGCGAGCAGCGAGGAATCGGCGGCCGTTGTGGAGCTTGACCAATCCAAGGTTGGCCGGCTGTCGCGCATGGATGCGATGCAGGCTCAAGCCATGGCGCAAGCGTCGGCGCAGCGGCGCGAGGCAATGTTGAGGAACATCGAGGCCGCGCTGACACGAATTGACGATGGCGACTACGGCTTGTGCCGCGACTGCGACGAGCCCATTCATCCGAAGCGGCTTGAGTTTGACCCCACGGCCCTGCGTTGCATCGAGTGCGAGAGCAAACGCGAGGACTCATAGAATTCGCTTGTAATTACGGCCACTTACGGCTAATTTCCCTCGCAAGACGCTGATGGGGACAAACAGGCGGGCAATTTTGGCCAAAGCGACCGGGAGATAGTGCGAGCCCCGGGCCGGAATCCGCTGAATATCACCCCGGAGTCGCTGCCCGAAAGATTACAAGTAGGCGCAGCCGGTTGGCCCCCGAGACGGGCAACGGGTCACAAGACCCATAAGGCGACAGTCGCGAGGGTGTCGTAAAACCGGGTGGTACCGCGAATTTTCAAGAATCGCCCCGGACGCTAATAATGCGCCCGGGGCGTTTTCGTATGGAGAGATTGGTTTGACGTTTAAGGAAGTCACAGGCCGCTACGACGGACCAGCGCTTGAGAACGAGGTGCTGGAATTCTGGCGTGAGCACGACACGTTTGCGAAAACGCTGCACCAGAATGAAGGTGGTCCGCAATTTAGCTTCAATGAAGGCCCGCCGACGGCAAACGGCAAGCCCGGCATTCACCATGTGCTGGCGCGCAGCTTCAAGGACGCATTTCCGCGCTACAAAACGATGCGTGGATATTACGTGCCGAGAAAAGCCGGCTGGGACACGCATGGCCTGCCTGTTGAACATGAGGTTGAAAAACACCTCATGGACCAGGGCCTGATCGAGAGCTACGACAAGGAAGAGATCGAGGATAAGGTCGGCGTGGCCGAGTTCACCCGACTGTGTCGCGAATCGGTCATGACCTACATTGGCGACTGGGAGAAAATGACCGAGCGCATGGGCTTCTGGGTCAACCTCGACGAAGCCTACTACACGCTCAACAATTCATTTATCGAATCGGTTTGGTACCTGCTCAAGGATATCTGGAGCAAGGACCTGATCTATCGCGGCTACAAGGTTGTTCCTTACGATCCGCGCATCGGCGCGACATTGTCGTCACACGAACTCGCGCAGGGCTACCAGGACACCGAAGACCCGTCGATCACGGTACGCTTTCGCGTTGCCGGCGAAGCCAACACATCGATCCTGGTCTGGACGACGACACCCTGGACGCTGCCGTCCAACCTTGCGCTCGCTGTTGGTGCGGATATCGACTACAGCTATTGTGAGGTTGATGGTGAGATTCTGATCCTTGCCGAGGCCCTGCGCGAAGGGGTCATGCGAGACCTCGAGCATACGGTTACCAAAACCGTTAAAGGTGCGGATCTTGTCGGCACGCGCTACGAACGCCTGTTTGACTACCTCGAAGTGGATTCGGATGCGGCGTTCCAGGTCTATGCAGCCGACTTCGTCAGCACGGAGAGCGGCACGGGCATCGTGCACACGGCCCCTGCTTACGGTATTGATGACCTCGCGTTTGGCCAGCAACACGGCCTGCCGGTCGTGCACGGCGTGGGACTCGACGGTAATTTCAAAGCTGAGGTCGAGCCTGTGGCCGGCATGTTCTTCAAGGATGCCGACAAGCCACTGATCCGGATTCTCAAGGACCGCGGGCTCATGTTTCGCTCCGAAAGGATCACTCACAGCTACCCGTTTGGCTGGCGCACCAAGGACCCAATCCTCTATTACGCGAAAAACGCCTGGTACATCCGCACCTCGCAGTTTCGCGAACGCATGGTCGAACTCAACAACACGATCAAGTGGGTGCCCGACCATATTCGCGAAGGACGATTCGGCAACTGGCTCGAGAACAACATTGACTGGGCGCTGTCGCGCGAACGGTTCTGGGGAACCCCGTTACCGGTATGGACGACTGAAGACGGTGAATATCATTGCGTTGGCAGCGTGGCCGAGCTGGAGGAACTGACAGGACAGTCGCTGACCGAACTGGACCTGCATCGACCCGCGATCGATGACATTACGTTTGAGAAGGACGGCAAGACCTGGCGGCGCGTCCCTGAAGTTATCGACTGCTGGTTCGACTCCGGTGCAATGTCCTATGCGCAGTGGCATTACCCGTTCGACAACAAGGACACTTTCGATACGCATTTTCCGGCAGATTTTATCTGCGAAGCTATCGACCAGACACGTGGCTGGTTCTACTCTTTGCACGCGATTGCGACACTCGTCTCCGACAGCGTCGCCTATAAGAACTGCATTTGCCTGAGCCACATTGTCGACAAGGACGGCAAGAAGATGTCGAAGTCGCTCGGCAACATCGTCAATCCGTATGACGTCTTCGACACGGTTGGCGCTGATGCGCTGCGCTGGTATTTTCTCGCCCGCCTGTCACCCGACGTACAAAAACGCATTTCGGTCGACATCGTTGCGGATGTCGCGAGTTCATTTATCAACACGTTCTGGAATACGTATGGTTTTTTTGTGCTGTACGCGCGCCTTGACGATGTTGACCTGCAACGGCATGTGCCGGTTGAGGAACGGCCCGAGATCGACCGCTGGGCACTGGCGCTGCTGCACAAAACGATCACCAGCTGCACAGAGGCGATGGACGACTACGACGCCAAGAGAGCAGGTGAGGCCATCGAGTCATTCGTTGACCAGCTCAGCAACTGGTATGTACGGCGAAATCGGCGGCGCTTCTGGAAATCAACGGACCCCGAAGACAAACACATCGCGTACCTGACGCTCTACGAGTGCCTGACCGGTGTGACCGAGCTCATGGCACCGTTCGTGCCGTTCCTCGCCGAGACCGTTTATCAGAACCTCGTCCGCGAGGTGAATCCGGACGCAGCAGAGAGTGTTCACATGTCACGTTGGCCCGAGGCAGACCCCGCATGGCGTGATGACGACTTATTGCACGACGTAGGTGTGGTGCAGAAAGTTGTCGACCTGGGTCGGGCGGCCCGAGGGCAGTCGGGCGTCAGGACCCGCCAGCCGCTGTCACGGTTGCTGGTGCGCGCGCCAACTGACGAGGCACGCACCGCATTGGAAGGGCACAAGGAGCAGATTCTTGAGGAACTCAACGTCAAGGCGATAGAGTTTATCGCTCGAGATGCAAGCCATATGACCTACCGGATCCGGCCCAATATGCCTGCGCTCGGCAAACGTGGTTACGGCAAGCTTATCCCGGCTCTCAAGAACTGGCTGGAAAACGAGGCGGATGGCGCTGAGATTGCGAAGGCCACGACACGGGGCGAGCGCTTCACGGTGCCGATGATTGATGAGCCCCTGGAGCCCGAGGACTTTCTCGTCGAAACTGAGGCGGCTGAAGGCTTTGCGTGTGCTGAGGATGCGGGTTACCTGACAGAGCTAGACACGTCCCTGACGGACGAGCTCGTTAACGAGGGTCTCGCCAGGGAGATCGTGCGCTCTGTACAGGATGCACGCAAGCAGGCTGGCCTCGAGGTCTCCGACCGGATTCAGCTCGGTGTGTCAGGCTCTGAGGGCGTCAGCAGGGCGCTTGCTGCGCATCGTGATTATGTAATGTCCGAAACGCTTGCCACCGAGTGGGTGCTTGGCCAGTCCGATGCCCTGTTCTCGATCGTTCGTGAGCTTGGTGAAGAAAGCTGGACGGTGGAATTCAAAAAGGCATAGGGAATTGCCCTGACTTGCGCGCACTTTGCGATGTCTGCTATAAAAACCAGACGCAGGTAATTGAAAGATCGAGAGTAAGAAGGGATTCCCCGGCTGAGAGGACCGGTAAAACAGGAAGTTTTTCTCTAAGGCGTAACGAAGCCGCTCAGTTTTAAAAAAAAGCGGTCTAACAATAACGAAAACGCTGGAGTGGAAATGTCGTACCACGTGGACCGCTTTTACGCCGCTGTGTCGGTGCTGTCTGGCCATGGCCATATAAAACAGAGACTTATCAAGGCTTACGAAGAAAATCTTGGGGCGATCAATGAAGATGAATTGCCCATCGCGCTCAAACAGTCGTTCTCAGACCTCAGACACCAGATGAACCGTGTTATGCCGCTGAATGGCGAAGGTCCGATCTGCGCATCGGTGCGCAAGATGTCGGTCGCGGAGGCCGCCGAGTGCGCAACCCTGATCGTTTCGCTCTACGGTGAGGTATCCCGATTCGACGACAGCGCCCAGGAATTGCTGCCACTGGATGGCAAAGACCCGAAGGTTGTGCCGCCGTTTCTCGTCAAGTCGAATTGAATCGCCCGCTGGGGCGGGCTCCTACAACCGGATGGGATAATAGACGTAGGTCAGTAGCTCAGCCTCCGGCACCTTGGCCGGGTCGCTGACATAGGATTCCCAGGCATCTCCTGCCCTTTCAATCCCGAGTGCGGCCAGGTAGGCAGATATTTTTCGGTGCGTCGTGCTCAGCGTGCGATAGGAGCCAAGATGCCGCACCCGGATCACCTGCCCGGCATAAGTCTGCCCGATTTTCACCAATGCGCCGTCCCGCGGCGTGGCATCCGTTACACCGCGGACAGGAATGGCAGCGTCGAACAGCAGCTGCGAACCACTGAATGAACGCGTAATCGACAGCGGGGCGCCGGCCTCGTTGAGACCGTTCTCATCGATAAAGCTCAGGATTTCGAAATAAGCGTCGCCCATGGCCTCGGAAATGGCTGCGGGTTCCGGAATCGACGTGGTTGTCAGGTACGCAATTTCCGCTGCCTGTACGGCGAGTTGTTCAATCGCGAGGTCACTAAAATCGGCACGCGGCAGGGTCTCGGCAAGTTCCTTGAGCCTGGCAAGGCCTGCCGAGTAATCACGTCGCACGACGCCCGCGAATACGAGTCCGAAAAAGCGTCCCACGACATTAAAACCGTAGTCGGTTTCGAAGTGCCAGGTAATTTGGGTCGTGCTACCACTAGCGGACAGGTCAAACCACGTTCGTGCCTCGCCAGCTTCTCCCGGGTTGATCGACGTCGCCACGTACTCGTGCGCGCGGCTCTCGGTAATGATCTGGGTACCACTGCCCATGATTGCGCCATCCCAGGTCATCGTCGCACCTACACCGCGTGGGGGACCCGAGTAAACGATGCGGGCGTTCGGATCGGTCTCCTGCCACGGCGTCCACAGCGCGACGCGGCGAAAATCATTGACGAGTGCGAAGACCGATGCGGGGTGTGCGTCTATCTGCGTCTCGACGTCGATGCGGGCGTAGCGCGGCAGCGCCAACCCGATAAGGACTAGCAAGACGATTAAACCACCGCTTCCGTAGAGGACTTTTTGCATGGCGACAACGCGATCAATAGGGCTGCGGGATTATTCCACAGTACAATGCTGTGATGAACGCATCTGACGCAAAAGGTCTGCCGATAGGCGTATTTGACTCCGGTGTTGGTGGTTTGACAGTGCTCAAAGCGCTGCGCGAAGCGATGCCGCACGAGGACCTGGTTTACCTGGGTGATACGGCGCGTCTGCCTTACGGTACCAAGAGCCCCGCATCGATTTCCCGCTATGCGTGCCAGGCAACAGCGTTACTGCAGCGGCGCAACATCAAGCTGCTGGTCGTGGCTTGTAATACGGCTTCCGCAGTTGCGCTGCAAGCACTTCGCCAGCAAATGCACCCTTTGCCTGTCATAGGGGTGGTGGAGCCCGGGGCATCCGCTGCCGTGGCGGCCAGGCCGGGTGGGCGACACCTTGTACTGGCCACTGAGGCAACCGTCAGGCTGGGCGCCTACAGGGAGGCCCTTTTGAGCCTGGATGCCGGTGCGTCCGTGACCGAGCTCGCCTGCGAATTGCTCGTCTCCCTCGCAGAGGAGGGCTGGAATGATGGCTCGATCGCCGAGTCGATTGTGCGGCGCTACCTGTCGCAGCTTAGCGATGACGCGCGTCATCCGGAGAGCGTCATCCTTGGCTGCACGCATTTTCCGCTGCTCAGGGACACGTTTGCGGCGGTATTTGACGACGGAGTCTCGATTGTGGACTCCGCGAGTACGACCGCCGCTGCCGCGAATAAGCTGCTGACCGCGCTGTCGCTGGCCAATAGTGAAGATAACACCGGCGACCTGGTTCTGCTGGCTACCGACGGCGCCACGCGATTTGCGCGCGTGGGCGGCCAGTTTCTTGGTCATGATCTCGGCCACGATGATATAGAAGTTGTTGATCTCTAGGGCCATAATCGGCCTCTTTTATCAAGGGTGATCCTGTGACGCATCGAACGACTGTCGCCATCACTGCCATCGTTGCAGTCCTGACTCTTGCCGCCTGCGGCGAAGAGGCCCCTCCGGAAATCAACGTAGAACCATTGGTAACCGGCAAACCACGACCTGAAATCTATGCCGATTTCACGTTGCAGGCGGACCTGAGTCTGCTCACGGATAAGCAGCGCGAGATGATAGGCGTGCTCATCGAAGCGTCCGAGATCATGGATGACCTGTTCTGGCGGCAGGCCTATGGTGACGACTACAAAGAGTGGCTGGAATCTTTAGGTGTCGGCGACGCGGGCCGCTTCGCAGAAATCAACTACGGTCCCTGGGATCGCCTGGACGACGAGCGGCCGTTTATTGAGGGCGTGGGGCCGAAACCGCTGGGCGCCAATTTTTACCCGGTCGATATGTCAAAAGAAGAGTTTGACGCGGCCTATCTGCCGGGCAAGAAAGGGCTTTATTCACTCGTGCGACGTAACGAGAATGGCGACCTGACGCTGGTTCCTTATCACGTTGCCTACGCGGACGAACTCAAGGCCGCTGCCGACTTGCTGCGTAAGGCCGCCAGCCTGGCCGAGAGCCAGGATTTTGGCAACTATCTCAAGTTGCGCGCCGCAGCTCTGATAAGCGATGAGTTCCAGGTCAGCGATCTTTACTGGATGGACGTCAGGGACAACGAGATCGATGTCGTTATTGGCCCAATAGAGTCGTACGAAGACCGCTTGTTCGGCTACCGGGCGGCTTACGAATCGTATGTGCTGATCAAGGATCTTGACTGGAGTGCAGAACTCGCGAGATTCGCGACATTCCTGCCCGAACTGCAGGAAGGACTGCCGGTGCCCGACGCATACAAGTTTGAAACCCCGGGTTCGGACTCGGATCTGAATGCCTATGACGTCGTCTACTACGCAGGTCACAGCAACGCTGGTTCGAAGACCATCGCGATCAACTTACCGAACGATGAGGACGTACAGTTGCAAAGGGGTACGCGCCGACTGCAGCTCAAAAACGCAATGCGAGCGAAGTTCGACAAAATTCTCGAACCCATTGCAGACGTGCTCGTCGACGAGTCGCAGCGCCAACATGTTAGCTTTGACGCGTTCTTTGCCAATACGATGTTCCATGAGGTTGCCCATGGTCTGGGTATTAAGTACACGATAGATGGCAGCAGTACCGTCAGCGAGGCGCTTCTCGACGTTGCATCAAGCATGGAGGAGGGCAAGGCGGATGTACTCGGGCTCTACATGGTTACTGCGTTATACGATGCCGGTGAACTTGGAGAGGTTGATCTGCGAGATTACTACGTGACATTCATGACCAGTGTGTTTCGCTCGATACGCTTCGGTGCAAGTAGTGCGCACGGCAAAGCCAACATGGTGCGCTTCAATTTCTTTGTTGAGCATGGCGCATTCATACGGGATGCCGAAAGCGGGCGATACAGCGTCGACTTCGAGCGCATGAGAGAGGCGATGGCTGAGTTGTCCCGTCTCCTGTTGACGCTGCAGGGTGACGGCGACTACGAGGGCGCGGTCGAATTGACTAACACGAAAGGCGTTATCGGCAAGCAGCTGCAGGCTGACCTCGACCGGTTGACGAGAGCCAGTATCCCGGTTGACATTACCTTTAACCAGGGCGTTGCCGAGCTGGGGCTCGAGTGACAGATAAGAGCAAACAAAAAGGGAATCACCGATGAAAAATTCCATTCTTCTTGCGTTGATTGCAAGTTGCGCACTTGTGGCCTGCGGACAGTCTGCCGATGAGACCATGGCACCCGCTGCTGAAGCGAAGCAACCCTGGGCAGAATACGTCGCGACGGTCATCGACGAGTACTACCGGCAGAATCCGGAAACCGCCGTCGATGCGGGATTGCATCAGTACGACGGGCTGATGTCGGATTTCAGTGCTGAGTCGATCGCTGCGTACGGTGACTGGCTCGAAGAAGTGATCTCCGAGGCAAATTCCTACACCGAACTTGAAGGAATTGAAGCTTTCGAACGCGACTACCTGACCGCGTCCCTGAGCGGTGATCTTTTCTTTGTTCGTGATTCGGACTTCCTGGTGAATAATCCGATTGTGTACTCGGGGGCAATAGGTATCAGCGTCTATGTTGATCGCGACTATGCGCCGCTCGAGCAACGACTGGCGGCGTACACGCAGTACATGCAACAAGTACCGTCAATGCTCGGGCAAATGAAGAAGAACCTGCAGCCGCCTCTGCCCGCGCCTTATGTGGAGATGGGGCATCGCATTTTTTCAGGTTTGGTGGAGTACCTCTCCACCACGGTTCCCGAAATTTTTTCGCCGGTCGAGGATGAGCAATTGCAGCGACAGTTTGCTGCAGCCAACAATGCCGCTATCGAAGCGATTCAGCAATCAGTTGACTGGCTCGAAGGGCAGAAAGCAAACGCGACAGATGATTTCGCGTTGGGTGAAGAACGATTCCTGAAGATGTTGAGGTCAGGCCAGGGCGTGGATGTAACGCTGGCCGAGCTTAAGGCAGCAGGACAGAAAGATCTCGATAAAAACCTTGCGATGCTGCATGAGGCCTGCGCTGAATTTGCGCCGGGAGAAAGCACGGAGGCATGTATTGCGAAAGTCGGCGCAAACAAGCCGCCGGAAGGCGCCGTAGGTGGGGCGCGCCGCCAGCTGCCAATGATCAAGAAGTTCGTTATCGATAACAACATCGCATCGATTCCGGGTACCGAAGACGCCCTCGTTGATGAAGCGCCGCCGCACCGCCGATTTAACTTTGCCTATATCAATATTCCAGGCCCGTTTGAGACTGGCATGCCATCGACGTACTACATTGCACCTCCCGATCCGAACTGGTCCGAGGAAGACCAGCTAGCCTACATTCCCGGCGAGACTGACTTGCTCGCGACGTCGGTTCACGAGGTCTGGCCAGGCCATTTCCTTCAGTTCCTGCACTCGAACCGCACCGAGAACAATGTGGGGCAACATTTCGGCACGTACACGTTCAGTGAAGGCTGGGCGCATTACACCGAGCAGATGATGGTGGACGCTGGCCTTGGTGACGGTGACCCGGAAGTTCGCATCGGCCAGTTGCTCAACGCGCTGTTGCGCAACGTTCGTTACATGTCCGCTATCGGTCTGCATACTGAAGGCATGACCGTTGAGGAAAGCCAGAAGATGTTCGAAGAGATGGCGTTCCAGGACTATGGCAATGCGAGTCAGCAGGCCTATCGTGGCACGTATGATCCGGGCTACCTGAACTACACACTGGGCAAGCTCATGATCAACAAGCTGCGCGACGACTGGACGGATGGGCGCGGTGGTCGCGAAGCCTGGGGCAAGTTTCATGACCAGTTCCTGAGCTACGGCGTGCCGCCTATACCACTGATTCGCGCGCAGATGCTGGGCGAGGACTACGAGGGCGACGAGTCGATATTGCCTAACTGAGTCTAGAGGTCGTCTTTATCGAGAACGGGCAGTTCGTTGCCGAACAGTCGTGTCATAAATAACGAATTGCTCGTCTCGTAAACACCTGTCATTGAGGGATATTTCGCATCCGGATCCTGCAAGTTCATCAGGACCGTGCCGTCGCCGTCGATCAGTATCACGTGCGAATAGGGTTCGGCCTTCGGCCGCACGCTTGCTGGCAGGCGTTGCACGACCTTGCGCAGGAATGGCTTGTCGGATAGCGCATCCAGCACCTTAACCCGCGGCGCGACCAGGCCGACCCAGAAATTACCATTCAATCCGTTGTTGATGTTATCCGGAAAGGCGGGCAGGTTGTCGATAAGGACGTCGGTCTTGCCGGCCCTGGGGCCCAATAACCAGTGCTTCAGTATCCGGTACGAGCCGGTTTCGGCGACGAGCAGATAGGACTGGTCATCGCTGATGGCTACACCGTTCGCAAACTGCAAGCCATCGATGATGAGTCGCGCCTGGCCCGCGTCCGGATGATACGAAATTATTTGTCCGTGCCCACCGTGCTCAATAATGTCGAGCAGGCTGCCTTCATAGGTGCCGGCTGACTCCTGTGCTCCGAATTTTGTGCTTGCCTCGGAAAAATAAATTGTTCCGTCATCTGCAATGGCGAGGTCGTCGGCATAGACCAGTGGTTGCCCGTCAATTTCGCTGAGCAGCGACTCGACGTAACCGTCCCGGGAAATGCGTTGCAGGCCCGCGTAAGCATTGGCAACGACGAATGAGCCATCTGCGTCTGTTTCTATGCCGAGTGCGCGACCACCGACGTCTGCAAATTCCCGGACATTGCCGTAGCCGTCGATCTGCAGGATCAGACCGGCCTTGGTGGTTGCGTAGAGAAGACCGTCATGGCCAGAGGTTACGTCTTCGGGACCATCATGAAGCCCGAGATCAATGGCTCGAGCCCGTCCAAGACGGTTGTCAGGTCCGAACGGATCAACAAGCCCCTGATTGACCGGTGCATCCCACGCGACGGGGTCGATGGGTACTGGCCAAAACAGTAAGTAGAAGGTCGCACCCGCCAGGAGTGAGCCAATTACAGCGAGTGAGCGCCTCATGGCTCGCGCGGGCTTAGCGATTACCGTCGATCATGCGCAAAAACTCGGCGCGGGTTCGTGCATCCTTGCGGAATGTGCCGATCATCTGGCTGGTGACCATGGAAACGTCGGTTTTGTGGATACCGCGCGTCGTCATGCACTGGTGAGTCGCCTCGATCACGACACCCACGCCTTTCGGTTTGAGCACGTCTTCGATGCAGTTGGCGATCTGCGCGGTCATTTTCTCCTGCACCTGGAAGCGCCGCGCGAATGCCTCAACCACGCGCGCCAGCTTGCTGATGCCGACGACCTTGTTCCTGGGCAGGTAACCAACATGCGCCTTGCCAATGATTGGTGCCATGTGATGCTCGCAGTGCGACTCGAAGCCAATGTCGCGCAGTACGATCATCTCGTCATAGCCCTCGACCTCCTCGAAGGTGCGCTTAAGGTAGCCAACCGGGTCCTGCTTGTAGCCGCTAAACCAATCCTCGTAGGCTCTGGCCACTCTCGCGGGTGTGTCGATAAGGCCTTCACGCCTCGGATCTTCACCTGCCCACAGCAGTAATGTGTGGATGGCTTCCTCGGCCTGCTTGCGACTTGGCTTTCGCGCTTTTCTGGTTTTATTCGGCAAACTAACCTCCCAGGCCGATCGAGCAGCTGACACCGGTGCCGCCCAGACCGCAGTAACCGCCGGGATTCTTCGCAAGGTACTGCTGATGGTAGTCCTCGGCATAGTAAAACGTATCGAGTGGTCCTATTTCGGTTGTGATATCACCGTAGCCGGCCTTGGTGAGCTCGGCCTGGTAATCCTGCATTGACTGTTGCGCCGCCGCTGCCTGGGCATCATCGCATGTGTAAATGGCCGAACGATATTGTGTACCGATATCGTTGCCCTGCCGCATGCCTTGCGTCGGGTCATGACTCTCCCAGAAGATTCGAAGCAGCTCTTCGTAGCTAACAAGGTCGGGATCAAACACAACAAGAACGACTTCGGCATGGCCGGTGGACCCGCTGCAGACGAGCTTGTAATCGGGGTCCGCGGTGGTGCCGCCCGCGTAACCAACCGCGGTGCTAAAGACACCATCAGTTTCCCAGAAACGTCGTTCTGCGCCCCAGAAACAGCCAAGCGCAAACACCGCTTCATTGAGGTGGCTGGCAAAGGGCCCCCTGATCGGATTTCCGTTTACAAAATGCATGGTCATATGGACTGGTATCGACTGCCGCGGCGTGGGCGGTCGATGATACCGTCCGCACCGCGAAAACGCACCGGAATTGATTGCGTTTTGCCCCATTCTGTCGCGCGATAAACGGCGAAATGCAAGTGCGGCATCGTCGTATGACCGGTATTGCCCGAATAGCCTATCTGCTGGCCTCGAGACACGATGTCGCCGACCTCAACCAGCGAGCCGTCCTTCATCAGGTGATAATACTCACCCGTCGTGCCATCGCTGTGCAGGATCACGATGTAATTGGCATAGCGCCCGCAGCCGTCTTCCCAGCAGCCCCTGGAGTGTGATTCCTCGACGCGAGCGACCACGCCGGCCCTCGCAGCGTGCACAGGAGTGCCGACTTTCATGTCGACGTCGATCGCGAATTCTTCGAGACCCGTGTGACTGAACCTCGAGCCATAGCCCTGAATGATCCGATATGACTTGCCGCCTCCATAGGGAAGCGAATACAGGTAGTCATCGTCATGCACTGCATCCTTATCACCGACGGTCCAATCGTACGAATATCGATAGTTGGCGTCTTTGCGTCCGTCGCCCCCGCTCAGCATCATGATTTGCTCCGACTGATTGGGAGCGAGCGTACTGGTAACGGTTCTCGGTCCGTCGACCTTGAGATCCCGCGTACGAATGCGCAGTGTGTAGGTGATCGGGAAGCTGCGCAGGTTCCTTGCACGTAGTTCCACATTTCCGCCCTGGCTAACGGTATCGACGCATATCCAGTCGTCTTTGCAGTCCGCGGCCACGGCCGGTCCGGCAGCGAACAAGCCGATGCCAGTCAGTACTGCATGCAAACGTCGTTTGCGAATTGCCACTTTCCCAGACGAGCCGGCGAGCTATTTGCTCTCGGCTTCGATCGCGGCGCGCGCGGCATCGAGGTCCGATTGCCGATAAAAATATTTATGCACGAGAATCAGGTCAGGCGTTTCCACGACTTCTCCACCCTCGAGCCTGGGCCGGTAGATCCGGCGCCGGACCTCGCGCTGAACGAGGTTGGTCATTTTCTCGAATTCCGCAGGCCGAGCCTCGATCAACCTGAGGTTGGCCGCACGCCCGCGGGTCGAGACTGTGTAGCTTATGGAAATGCTGCCCTGCAGGAGTGGGTCTTCTTTTTCGTCGCGTGCTTTCTTGTCTTCGTCGGAACTGATGTATGACGGTAACTTATTCTGTTTTAGCGGAACGACCTGTTCCAGTTGAACGCGACGAACGTCGAGCCCGGCCTCTTCGTTCGACAATAAATTCCACGCGTCGAGATACACTTGTCGCCCACGCTGTGGGTTGTTGTTGTACATATAGTAGTCACCCAGCGCGAGCTGAGCCTGCGCGACAACCTGCCAGTTCGTGTCCGGGTGCTCTTCTGCGATGCGCGCGGCTCGCCGAAAATATATCTCACCCGACGACATACTCGAATCATGGAATGAGACCTGTCCCGACGCGTCAAGATAGAAATAGGATCTGCCGAGCAGGATCAAAGGTTCGACGAGATCGAGAGTGTCTCGACCTTTGTGTTCTTCAATGATGCGAATGGCACGACGGTAGGTGGCTCTTTCGTCAAATATGAAGCCGGCCTTGTGTTGCCATTCCGCGCGGCGCAAGAGTGAAGGCACAAGCTCCGGTGTATCGAGTTCGTATTCCCGGACGTTAATCGCGTAAATCGCGTCCTGAGATTCCTTCGCTGACTCCAGGTCACCCATGCGTATATGGCTCTCCGCAATGGACTCGAGGAGGTCCAGCTGGTCGAGGTTGTGCGGGCCCTCGTTAACGTGAGTTACATGGACCGCACGCTTGAAAGTCTTTACTGCCCGGTCAGGTCTGCCGCTTTCAAGTTGCGCGGCGCCCAGCCCTTTGAGCGGGTTTACTAACTGCGCATTAAGACGGTCTTCGTTATCCTCGATGATCTCGATCGCTGACTCGAAGTTCTGTTGCGCTGCGTCATATTGCTCTGTCTGGAATTGCACGATGGCAAGATTGGTCAGCGCTTTTGCAAATTCATTGGACTGTGGACCGTGCGTTCTAATGGCGAGCTCGACGACGCGTTTTGCGACAGTATCTGCCTCATCGAAAACATTTTCCTTCATCAGTTGCTTGAAGAGTTCGAATTCAGCAGCTAGTTCGTCTTCGGGAGTAACTTCGGGGACAGAGTAGTCGCTGTCCTCGGCAATGCCTTCCTCTGCAACCGGGACGATCTGTTCTTCATCCTGGGCATGCGAGGCTGATACGCCGACGAATATCAGCGCGAAAATAATAATTCTAGAGTTTTTGATCATAGCCATGGCTAGGGTTTCAGACTTGATTGGACAGGATTAGTTCTGCAATCCGGTCGCTGGCGGCCGTGGCTCCACTATACCGAATTAAAGATCCAGTCCAAGCTGCCGTTGACCTGGTTTGATGAACTGTCTGCAGTCAAGACTGTGCTGATATCGATCAAGCACCAGGCCATTGCGCCTGCACGCTGCGCGGAATCGTTTGCCCAGCATGTCGGCATAGGCGCCGCGCCCTGTCTGTCGCACACCGAAGCGATTGTCATAATCACGGCCGCCGCTGGCTTGCTGTACGAGGCTCATGACGTGTGCTGCCCGGTCGGGAAAATGTGCCTCGAGCCACTCTGTGAAGAGGGCGCTGACTTCATGCGGTAGCCTGAGAAAGATGTAGTGGGCATGCGACGCTCCGGCCTCGGCAACGGCCTTCAGGACGGACTCAATCTCGGCATCATTAATCGCGGGGATCAATGGCGCCAGCAGTACGCTGGTGGGGATGCCGTTCGTCGTCAGTTGCCTGATCACCTTCAGCCGCGCTTCAGCCGAAGGTACGCGAGGCTCCATCACACGCTTGAGCTTATCGTTCATGGTCGGCAGGCTGATGGCCACGGAACAGAGACCGCGCTGTGCGAGGTCGGCAAGCAGGTCGATATCGCGTGCAATGAGGCTGCCCTTCGTGATCAGGTTTACCGGGTGGCTGTACTTGACGAACAGCTCCAACAATTGGCGCGTAACCTGCGTCGATTTCTCGGCCGGCTGGTAGGGGTCGGTGTTGGCGCCGATTGTGATCGGTTTGCATTCGTAGCCAGGTTTCTCCCACGCTTCGAGCAGGCGGCTCGCGGCGTTAGGCTTGTAGAAAATCCGGGTTTCGAAGTCGAGGCCTGGTGACAGGTCGAGATAGCTGTGGCTCGGCCTCGCATAGCAGTAGATACAGCCGTGCTCACAGCCCTGGTAGGGGTTGATCGAGCGGTCGAAGGGAACGTCCGGCGAGCGGTTGTGGCTGATGATGGAGCGGACCTGCATGGCTTTGAGCACGGTCTCAGGGGCCACGGCGTCGCGCCGGGCGGCTTCTTCGTCCTCGAATTCGACGGGCCTTGTCGCGAATCGGCCATTCCGGCGCGAAACGGCGCCACGGCCTTTGTGCGGGCGCGCTGACATTATGGAGTCCAAATACTGTATAAAAACACAGTAATTGAGAGTTGCTGCAAGGTCAACCGCCTAGTTGAGTACGCGATAACCCCGGCCGCGCATGCAACGTTTGAATACGGTCTGTTTCATCTCATCGGCGTCGAGACCAGAGCGGGTGCCGCCATAGAGCGCACTAACGCCTGCGCTTTCGGCCACATCGGTCGAATTGCCCCCAATCGCGCCGGCTGCCGCGCCAACGACTGCGCCGAGCCCGGCGCCTTTGGCGACGCCCTGGGCGACCAGCACTTCCTCAGTGTAGGACTCGCACTCGGCCCAGTCCTCGTCGTATTGATCGAGGTCGACGCCTTTCATGTCGATGATCGGGTCGGGGTGCGCTGCGCAACCGAGCGCCAGGGCGCATGCGAATAGCAGGGCAAGTGTCTTGATTGCGTCCATCTCGATTCCCATTAAACTTGGTTACCCTTAATAGCTCAACGCAAATCTCGGCCGCGCGTTGACACAACGGACGAATCATTTTGATGTCTTCAGGCTCACATAGTTCAACGGCACGCGCGATTTTGTACGCCTTCGTCGCGAATTTCGGTATTGCCATAGCCAAGACATGGGCTGCCTGGCTTACCGGTTCCGGCAGCATGTTGGCCGAAGCCATTCACTCCTACGCTGATACGGGTAACCAGGTGCTTCTGTACCTGGGGCTCAAACAGTCGCAGCGGCCGGCGGACGCTGAACACCCGCTGGGTTACGGCAAGCTCAGCTATTTCTGGAGCTTCATTGTCGCGATACTGCTCTTTACTCTGGGCGGTATGTTCTCGATTTATGAGGGCATTCACAAATTCAATCATCCCGAAGAACTATCCAAAGTGTGGGTCGCGATCGTCGTGCTGGTCCTTGCAATATTGCTAGAAGGGGGTTCGCTGCTTGGATGCCTTCGGGAAATCAAAAATGTGCGCGGTGAGCGGCCATTTCGCGAATGGCTAAAGCACACGCGAAACTCCGAACTCGTCGTCGTGCTGGGCGAGGATATAGGTGCACAACTTGGGTTGTTTCTCGCGCTTGGCTTCCTGATTACGGCCCTCATAACCGGTAATCCTGTTTACGATGCAATGGGTTCAATGTGCATCGGCGTAATACTGCTCGTTATCTCAGCATTCATTGGCTGGCGCATCAAATCCCTGCTCGTCGGGCGATCGGCCGATCCCGAGGTCCAGGAGGCTATCGACGAAGTCATCGCCGAACAGGACAGCATCGAGCACGTGTTCAATACAATTACCGTTCAGTACGGGCCGGATACGATGCTGGCCGCAAAAATCAAACTCAAGAGCGGCATCACGATTGACGCTGCGGTGCGGGATATCAACGAACTCGAGCGCAAACTCAAGGCGCGCATCCCGAATCTGCAGTGGTTGTTCATTGAGCCCGACGTCACCGACTGACGCCAGGCCCGGATCAGCCTAGTCCGCTTTGTACAGGTGCACGTCCCGCTGCGGGAATGGAAAGGAAATGCCTTCCTGGTCAAAGCGCTTCTTGATGGCCTCGGTCAGGTCGAACATAACGCCCCAGTAGTCGTCGGTATTGACCCACGGACGGACAACAAAATTCACGCTGCTGTCGGCGAGAGCCGAAACTGCGATCGTATGAGCCGGATCTTTGAGAATTCGATCTTCAGCTGCGATGAGTTCTTCGAGCGTTTTGCGAACCTTGTCGAGATCGTCGCCGTAGCTAACGCCGACAACCATGTCGACCCGCCGCGTGTCGTGCGCTGAGTAGTTCGTGATGATGCTGCCCATGATCTGGCTATTGGGCACGATGACCTGCTTGTTGTCGCCCGTCTTCAGTACGGTCGTCAGGATTTGCACCTCGAGGACGGAACCGGATATGCCGGCGGCTTCGACCCAGTCACCGACCTTGTAGGGGCGAAACAGGACGATCAATACGCCGGATGCGAAATTCGACAGGGAGCCCTGCAGCGCCAGGCCAACAGCGAGACCAGCGGCACCGAGAATTGCGATGAAGGATGTCGTTTGCACGCCGAGAGCGCCAATAGCGGCGATGGCGACCACGACCATCAGCACCATGTTGACCAGGTTGGAGACAAACGTTACCAGCGTCTTGTCGACTTGCTGCGCGTCCATGAGCTTGCGCATACCGCGCGTAACAATCCTGACAACAATGCGACCGACGTAGAAGATAACAATTGCGGTAACCAGGTTAATTGCCAGGTCGACACCGGTCGTCTTGAGCATTGTTACAATTTCTTCCCAGTTGAATTCCATGTTTGGGAGCGTGATCTCATCCATTTTTGATTTTCCTTGAGTACTCTTGTGTATGCCGAAACGGCCGCGACCTTAACCCTTCGCGCAGCCGGTGAAATGCGGGTTGTTCCTTACTGCCCGGGTGTCCCTTCCGCTCCCGGCTGGAAGCGATAAATCTTGTAAGGGCCTTGTTCTTTGATGTGCCCTTTGGATTGCAGGATGACGCTACCAAGTGCGCTGTCAGCAACATACAACCAGCCGCCGGGCCCGAACGACAACGCATCCGGCCAACGCACCGCCGTGGAGCTGATCAGCGTGAGCAACTCGAGATCGTTGTCGAGCCTGGCAATTGCATTATGCTCAATGTCCGTAATGTAGACACGGCCTTCCAGGTCTACGCTCAATCCGTCGCTCAGTGGTTTTTGGCCGAGGTTTTCGACACGTGCGGCAATCTGTGAATCCGGTATACCCGGATCGCGAATATCCGAAAGCCTGACGCGATACAGCGATGAGCCGCTCAACGCAGCGAAATACAGCCACTGGTCATCGAGCGCAATACCGTCCACGCCACCGCGCAACGATACGATTCCGCCTGCAAACGACATGACGCGGCCACCGTTTTCTATGACGTAGTCTTCGGCGGAAACCGAGTGATGCGATTCGAGTACCCGGCGGGCGCTGCCTGACTCGACGTCGTAAACGATGATGGCCGGCTGCTTGCGCCAGAAACTCGCGTCCGCAATAACGACCGTGCGTCCGTCTGCACTGACTTGCAAGTCCTGCAGGAACGAACCTTGTGGCGCGATCTCCCTGTCGAAGCGCTGGTCGTAAATTAGTTCGCGGGTGTCAAGGTCAAACGCCAGCAGGCGCGCTGTGCGCATGCCGTGATTGCCATGATCGATTGTCCAAAGGCGATTGTAACGATCAATGGCGACGCCGAGCACCGTGTCGAACAGGGTTTGTTGCAACCTGCCATTTGGGAAGGGCACAGAAGCGCCGTCGACGTACTCGAGCAGCTTGTTACCTTTGGGCCGTGATTCCGGGTGCACCGTAAAAAAGACGCGACCGGAATTGCTGACGGCTACGTTGCCGATTGGCAATCGGTAAGAAAGAACTTCCTCCAGAGCGTCCTCAGCCAGGACCGGGGGTGTCGACAAGTTCGGGTACGGCTGTCCGCCGCCGTAGCGCAACCACGCTACAGTCGTCAGAATCAATGCCAGGATCAATAAAAACAGCAGAAGTTTTTTCATAGTTGGCTGCTGCGACTTGGTCTGCCCACCCGGAGCGGAATTCTACAGGAAAGCAGCGACGTGTCAGCTACCAAAAGCCGCAATCCACGCCAGTATGAGGATTGCCAGCGTCGTACCCGCGGCGACCCTCTGCGAATGCGTGTCGACAAGTCGACCTCGCCACCGCGTCAAAAGCATGCCGCCGACAAATCCGCAAACGAAGCCCATCAAATGCGCACCAATGTCTGTGTTCTCATCGCCAGTCCCGGTGTACATGAGCAATGCGAGACCGCCTACGATCGGGGCGACACGATACGACCAGCGCTCCTGCGACATGAGCTTGGCTTGCCACACGAATCCGGCAGTGACTCCAAGTGCTGCGAACACGGCAGTCGATGCACCTATGGATCGATGCGTGGATTCGAGTAGCAGGGTGTTCAGCAAGTTGCCGGATGTCGCGGCCAGCACCACGGCCAGCCACGCGATGCCGGAGCCGAGCAGACGGCCAGCCAGCAGGCCAAAAAAAGCGCCAAATACAATATTGCCCACCAGGTGGCGCAGGTCAGCATGCATTGTCAATGCCGTAATTCCGCGCCACCACTCGCCCGCGCGCACGAGTGCCCCGTCGATGCGCCCCTGTGCCAGCCAGTCCTGGCTGAACGCTGAATTCCAGGACAGCCAGGCAAATACCATTATTGTGAAGACGTAGGCAATGATTCCCGGGACCGCGTTCTGGTAGGCATAGGGTTGCCTTTTTATCGGCTGGTGAGGCGGGTTTTCCTCGTCGTAGAGCCGCAGCTCCGAGATGGCCAGCGCAGAATACTCGGCCGGAACGATCAAGGCATAGCCTGAAAAATCGTCAATGACCTGGTGCGGAATTTGAGCGGATGCGAGCACGAGCGCACGATCGGCGCAGGCGCGGCGATCGCGGCTTTCAAAGACTACTCGCATGTCGTCATTCATAGATTCGGGTAAGCTTAACAGTCGTTTTCGTGCCGAGACAGAAACTCCAATGAAACGCTTTCCTGCCGCATTGCTTATCTCCTTTTTCTACGCTGGTATGGCGAGCGGCGAGGTTGTCGATGCCGCACCCGGCGGGTTCTCACTCGCGCATGAAGTGACGATCGCGGCACCGCGACAAGATGCATGGCAAGCGGCGATTCACGAAGTCGGGCAGTGGTGGAGCAGTGATCACACGATTTCCGGCGACGCCAGAAAGATGAGTATTGACCCGGTTCCACAGGGTTGTTTTTGTGAAGCTATCGGTGAGCATGCCGGCGTCGTGCATTTAACGGTGACCTTCGTAAACCCCACCGTGCTGTTGCGTCTCACAGGCGGCCTCGGACCACTGGGCCTGCTCGGCGTCGATGGCAACATGACCTGGGAATTTTTCGACGCCGAAGAGGGAACGACCGTACGTTTCGCATATGTCGTCGGAGGCTATCGCCCGGGTGGGCTGGAAGAAATGGCCGAACCCGTCGACTTCGTGATCGGCGAGGCGCTGCAGCGCTTGAAGTCATATGTTGAAACCGGCGACGCAGATGCTGCCGGCATTCGCTGAGATAGCGCCGGGCGTCAAACGCATCGTCGCACCCAATCCGTCAATGATGACGGGGCCGGGAACGAATACCTACCTCATAGGCGACAATGAGATCGCCGTCATCGACCCGGGTCCCGCGATCGCTGAGCACATCAAGAATATCATCGAAAAATCAGGTAGTTGTATCCGATGGATTCTTGCAACGCATACGCACCCGGATCACTCGCCGGCGGTTGCGGCGCTTTCAGACGCAACCAGTGCTGAGGTTCTCGGTATCCCTGCGCCCGACGGGCAGCACCAGGACAAGACGTTTTCACCAACGAGAATCCTGCGTGATGGCGATATCCTCGAGACCGCAGAGTTTCGACTCGAGACTGTGCACACACCCGGGCACGCGTCCAATCACCTGTGCTATCGGCACGTATCACTCAATTGGCTCTTCACGGGTGATCACGTCATCGATGGTTCGACTGTCGTCATCGATCCGCCCGACGGCAATATGAAGCACTACATAGAGTCGCTGCGGCGTTGCCGGGAGCTGCAATGCGCTGCGCTCGCGCCCGGTCATGGTGAAGTGATCCGGGATCCGACGCGCGCCATCGACTGGATCATCGAGCATCGCCTTGAGCGCGAAGCGAAAGTGCGGGCAGCGGTTGCTGCGAATCCGGGCCTGACGACACACGAACTGGTGCCGCACGTTTACCAGGATGTGGATAGCAGGCTTTATGGCTGGGCGGAGCGATCGCTGCTCGCCCACGTGCTCAAACTCGAAGCTGATGGCGTCCTGGAACAGAACAACAAGCAGTGGAACAGGTTGATTTGAGCAAAGACTTCGCATAGCGTACGCGGGCCAGAAAGTGAGGACCATCAAATGACGTTCGTTGTCACCGAATCCTGTATCAAGTGCAAACTGACCGACTGTGTCGAGGTTTGTCCGGTTGACTGCTTTCACGAGGGACCGAACTTCCTCGTGATCGACCCTGAAGAGTGCATCGATTGCACGCTCTGCGAGCCCGAGTGTCCGGTTGAGGCGATCTACTCCGAGGATGAGCTACCTGAAGGTCAGGAGAAATTCATCGAGATCAATGCCGAGCTGTCAGAGCAGTGGCCCGTCATCACCGAGATGAAAGACCCGCCCGAGGATGCGGACGAGTGGCGCGACGTTAAGGACAAGCTCCAGTACCTGGAGAAATAATCGCCCGCGGGGGCGGGCTCCTACATTCAGCAATCCTGAATAAATCGCGCCAGCACAACGGCGAGTTCTTCACCCTTGTCTTCCTGCAGGAAGTGGCCTGCATCTTCAATGATGACGTGTGCCTGACCGGCGGCGCCGGGCACGAGCTTTTTAAACACCCGTTCGCCACCGCCCAGGATGGGGTCCTTGTCACTGAACGTTGTCAGGAACGGCTTTGTCCAGCTCATCAGTACCGCCCACGCGCGCCGATTGGCCTCACTGGAGGGATCATCCGGTACTGCGGGAACCAGGTTAGGAAATGCGCGTGCACCAGCCTTGTAGTCCTCATTCGGGAATGGCGCGTCATAGGCGGCGACGACGTCCTCGCTAAGGTCTGAGATAGTGGCCCTCTGGAACAATTGACCAATATCGAAGCCGGGACTGGAGCGCGCAAACTCGCGCCACTCCAAGAACGCCTGTGACATTTCCTGATCGCCCGTAGGCAGGGCGCCGTTGCCGATCGCGATACGCGAAAAGCGACTTTCATTCTCGGTGGCAACCCGCAGACCAATTAGTGACCCCCAATCCTGGCCAAACAGTGTGATATCGCGCAGGTCGAGTATCTCAATGAATTGTGTCATCCAGTCGACATGCCGCGCGTAGCTGTAGTCGTCTTGCCGGGTCGGCTTGTCGGACTTGCCAAAGCCGATCAGGTCCGGTGCGATGACGCGATGTCCGGCGCTGACCAGCGGTGGGATCATTTTGCGATACAGGTAGGACCAGCTCGGCTCGCCGTGCAGCAACAACACCGGCACTGCATCAGCAGGTCCTTCGTCCAGGTAGTGCAATCGCAGGCCGTCAATGTCCACGTAATGCGGTTCGAAGTCGTAGCCTGGCAGGTCGGCAAAGCGATCATCGGGTGTGCGTAATGCCTCCATGGCCGTATCATACCGACATGACCAGCTTGCGCGCCAAATTAGTACGTCGAACGACGCATGCGTTCTTCAGCACGATCGACGCAGAAAAGGCCGACGTGCAGGCCATGCGCAGGATCTGGCATGCATCGGCAAATTTCCTCTGGACGGCCAGGAAAGTGAACATCGAGGAAGCGAGGGTCCATGGACTGAGCGCGGAATGGCTGATCCCCAGGGAGTCACGAGGGGACAAACTTCTTCTCTACTTGCACGGCGGCGCCTACATCATGGGCAACTGCGCGACGCATCGGCAGATGGTCAGCTACATCGCCAGGTACTCCGGCATCAAAGCACTGCTGCCGGAGTACCGGCTGGCGCCGGAACATCCGTTTCCAGCCGCTATCGAAGATGTGGTGGGCTTGTACAGGTCCCTCCTCGACGACGGCTACTCGGCGGAAGACATCGTCATTGCAGGTGACTCGGCTGGCGGCGGCCTGACGATGGCAACCCTGTTGTCGCTGCGTGACGCAGGCGACCCGCTGCCAGCAGCGGCATGCCTTCTGTCGCCCTGGCTTGATCTCGCCGCGAGCGGTGAGTCCATGGCGACACGCGCGAAAAAAGACCCGTGGTTCCAGCCTGAGGATATGCCGATTGTCGCTTCTTATTACTGCCGTGAGGATGAGGTCAGGGATCCGCTGGTGTCACCGGTATACGCTGACTTGTCGGGATTGCCTCCGATGTACATACAGGTAGGAGAAGACGAGATCCTGCTCAGTGATGCGACGCGCGCAGCCGACAAGGTAAAGGCTGCCGGGGGCGAGGTTGAGATCGAAATCTGGCCCGGTATGTGGCACGTATTTCAGGCGTTTCTGCAACAGGTGCCGGAAAGCAAGAAGGCTGTGAAGAAGATCGGCAGGTTTGTTCGAAGAATGCTGGTGGATGGCGGCGGGTCAAAAGCCTGATTGCTTCTGCGAGTCGTCGTACATCTTTGTCAGGAATGAGCGGATTGCGGGTTCGGCCTCCTCACGCGTCATGAGTTTTTGTTTCTCGAGCACGATCGCCATGTCCTTGATCGAACGCTTGCCATCGATCAGCGACATCATGAATGAGTAAATCTGCGTCGTCATTGCCTGGCTGCGAAACGACGGAAGTAGTGGCACCGATTCCTTGCCGGTTACGATCCAGTCGGGCAGGGCGCGATGCCGCGGCGGCGCTTCAACGACACGCTCCTTGTAGGCCGAGAACGAAAATACTCTTTCCTGGCGCCCGTGCCGGCTTGCCGGTGAGCACATGTAGGGAATGGTCGCGTCGCTAACGTATGGGTCGCCGAAGCCGTTTTCGGCAACGATTGCCTTGGTCTCTTCCGGACTATAGCGGCGCGCACGCTCCGGGCTGGCGAACGCCAGGGAGCCGAAATTGACCCAGCGACCATTCTGCTTGAGCAGGTTGTTGACGCGTGCAGCCAGAACCGGCAAGTCCTCCGTGATGATGTCGATCAGCCAGGGCGTAACGACGGTATCGAACGAAGCTGGTGCAAAGGGTGCGCGCAGAGCATCGCCCAAAACCAGGTGGAAGCCTGCGCGGGCGACTTCCGGTGCTGACAGCGTTCGCAGTACCGCGTCATCCTCGAGCGACCTTGGCGCGATTGGGAACTCGTACATTTTTAGCGAGTCACCGCGCGTCACCGCCTGGGCCACGAGGAGCAACAAAGGATTGAAATCCATTGCAATTGTGCTGGTGCAGTCCATTTGCATGTGCAGGTCGTACGCGAGGCGGCCCGCGCCGGCGCCGAGCACAAGCACGTTGCCGAGTTCTGCGCTCTCGTGCAACACAGAACGCAGCTGTTTCATAGATGCCTTGTTCTCTTCATCGCCCCAGGACCAGTCACGATGGACGTTGGCGTAGTAAGTGTTCAGCGCCTGGTCGGCAGGGAGCCGGGTGCGCAACGCGAGATAACTTTCGTAGTTACCGTGCAGCGATTGCAGATCCACAGGTTGCAGCAGTTTCTGCAGCGAGCGCCGGTGTGAATCGGTAGCCTTTTTGTAGCGTTCGATACGCCGCCTGGTCAGTGGGCGCAGGTCTTTGTCGCCGAGCTCCGCTTCGAGTTGAGCCGATTCCTGGTTGAGCTTCTGCAGTGCGAACTGCAGGCGGCCGCGCCACTCGCCCAGCGCCGCCTGCGGCTCGGCGAACATCCACGGGATGCCATCGATTGATGGGAAGTCGATCTTGCAGGCGCTGCAACTGTAGACGCCGTCCGTTTCGGACAGCGGCGTCTTGTCGCAACGCGGGCAGGCTAATAGTTCAGTCAACATGCGCGAAGTATACCGGCAAAAAAAGACCGGTCATGTGACCGGTCTCAATTCTTCGCGTAGCCGGGGTAAGTGCTACACGGGGTTGCCTATCGTGCCATTACATATTGGTGTAAAGGCTGTCATGGCGTCCTGCAGTGTTGAGTTACCCAAGCCGTGATTGGGGAACACATTGGCGAACTGTCCCTGTTCGTTGTGCAGTGCCATGTAGTTGAGCAACACGGTGTGCACGAGCGAGTTGACGTTATTGGCTGCCGGGGTCGCTGCGCGTTGCACCGAGCCGCCTGCATCCATGTAGCCGAGCTGCTGGTGTATGGCTTGTTGCTCCGGTGTTGCGCCGATGATGGTCGGCCTTCGTCCCGGGTTGTAGACCAGGAAGAACGCACCCGCAGTCGAGGAGTTGTCACTCGACCACTCACCCTTGCCGCGACCGGCCGCGGAGTTATCGATCGTGCCGTTCGAAGACAGTGAGCCGTCACTAAAGACATACATCATCAGTGGAACACCCTGACGAGCGGCGTACTCAAGACAGGCGCCCATGCAACGTCCGGCGCGTTCGTCCTTGACCTCGCCCTCTGCGCGTGCCCCACCGTGGTAGTCGTAGCCGCCCATCTCGATCGTGCCTGCACCCGCATAGCCGTTTACGACCAGCTTCATGATGGCAGCCGTCTTGCGGAATTCCTGACCGTCTCTGCTGTTTTCGTTGAATTCAGCGGCTGTAAAGATGCCCGTAGGACCAACGATTTCCGGATCGAGACCCGGATCGATCGGCACACCGCCGAAGCGATCAGCAATATCAGCCGCCTTCAGGTAGCCACAACGGACCAACTCCTTGATGACGGCGTCCTGCGTGATCTGCGAGTTGACCTGATCCATCTTGCGATCCGAGATGCGATAGATCGATTCCATGACGGCCGTTGCGTCTTCCTTCGACAATATGCCGACAAGGTCACCGGTATCGACGAGATTGACCACGTCACCAGGTCTGTCGACCTTGGTCGGTGTCAGACTCGCGTCCATGAGCGCCTGTGGCAACGTCGAGTTACCGCCGGAGGCCGTGTTTTCGGTACCGGTCAGCGTCAGAATCGAGCCATCAGCGCCGAGACCGCCAGCACCTGCGCGCGCGATGCCGTTCATCGGATTGTGCGGGTTGTTGCCCGTGTCATTGTCCGAACGTGCCGGAATGACAGCGCCGTTAATGAACTGCTCATTGCCGGGCGTCAGGCTGTTCATGATGCCGCGACGGAAAGGACTGTCCAGATGGAAGCCCAGGCCGAGGTCGAAGTTCTCGTAGGGCAGGTTCAGCGTTGGATCGACGAGGCCCGGGACCATGTCACCCGGCAGGCCCATTTTCCGGTAGCCAGCCGATGACAGGAAGTCCAGCTGTCCGCCTTCCTGGCCGACGAGGACGTTCGAGCCAGCGATGTTTGCGCCACCAGCGAGATCGAAGCAAATGAACGGGATCTTGCCCGCGCCATTGGTTGCGATCTGGCAAGGATTCAGGAGCAGTGGACTCAGGTCACCCGACAAGGCGGCAGCCGCCTCGCGAGGGTTCGAGAACATGCTCAGAATGCCAGCGCCCGTCGTGTAGGCGGCGCCGGTCATGAAACCCTGCGCTACAAACTGACGTCGCGTGACAGGACGCGGATGGTCTGCGTGATACTGCGGCTCATCCCAGTGCCGTGCATTACGTTTCTTAGCCATAACTGTATTCCTTTCCTTATCCTGTCTTTTTACTGAACGAGTGTCGTTGCGTTGCCGAGCATGGCCGCGCAGACACCCTTTGAAATTGCCCGGGTTGTGCTGCCACCGGCGATCAATCGATCAACCAGGTTGCTCGGTCGGCTGCCAGAGGCTGCGACCGATGCCAGCTCGGAGTACACGTCGGCGTATGCTGGTTGACTCGCGATGCCGGTGCCCATGATCCTGTCAATTATTGGATCGACGAACAGTCCGCGATTGCCCGCAGAGAACGCTGTCGCTGGAGCGGCATCAAAGTTGAAACCAGGGAACATAGCCGGAGTCGTCGGATCCGGATTGCCATTGGTGTTGACCAGGGCATCGCAGTACGCGATAGCCAACTGTGCAACGGCAACCTGGTGCGACGACAGGAACGTATTGATGTCCTCAACAGCGGGCAGTGACTGCCTGAGCTCCTGATAGGTCACATCCACATTCTGGAAATCCACCCAGTTGACTTCGGTCACCGTCGAGAACGTTGCATTGATCTCGTCAAAGGTTTTCATGCCGATCTGCGATGCCGCAGGCAGGTCATTTTCTGTGACCACCAGTGTCGGGTCGGCAGGCCGGTTGAAGCTGCTGCCGCCGAGTCGATCGAAAGTCAGGAAGAACTCATCGCTGTCCGGACCTTTTTCGAGCGGCAGTACCGCGCCCAGCGCTGACAAGGGCTGGCCGAGTTCCTGGAACAACGACGCACTCAAAGTATCATTCATCGTTGAGTAGCTCTGGCCGACTGGCGCCTCGAGTCCGTTCATGGCAACGCGCAGGCCCTCAATCGGAATGCCCTCAGGCGTAGAGCCGTCGAGCGTCACAAAATGAGGCTTGTCGAACAGGTACGCATACGTGTCGTACTGAGCGACCTCAAACAGTATGTATGAGGACTCCGGCGCAGCGGAGATAGTTTCCGAGATGTCGAACAGCAGGAAGAACTTCTCGCCTACGCCCACATCGTAGTTTTGCGTAATCTGTTCCTGCGTCAACGCACGACGGTGAACAGCAGCGAGACGCACAGTACCCTGCCAGGGACCATCGCCCGACACTTCATTGCCGATAACAAACGCGAACGTATCCTGCCAGTCGATCAATGTGCCGCCAGGCACGGGGTCGACCTGCGAGACGAGGTTGCCGTTAACGTAGATCTTGCGGCCCTCAATCGGATCGTAGGTTGCGACGACATGCTGCAGCGTCGCCTGTAATACTTCGTCGGCATCCGGTGTGGACAGCGCCGGATCGCCGTTCAGGCTGGTCTCGGTGCTGCGCAACAGGAAGTCATAGTTGTACAAAGTCTGCTGCAACGTGAAGTTACGAGCCTGGTCGCCGGCTGAGTAGCTGACAATGCGCGCCATTTCCTGCGTGACATTGGCCGGTATCACCCAAGCCTCGATCGTGAACTCGCCCGATTCCTGGATGACGTCGTACATCTTCTTACTGGCTGTCGTCGAGCCGCGAGCAATACCACCGTTCAGAGTGACGCCCCAGCCGCCGTACCAAGCCACTTCCGGTGACAGGTTCAGGTCGACCGCCGGGTCGACGCCACTGCTGTCAAAAGCAACAAGGCCGTTACCCGTCTTGAATTCCCACAGTGCGATCTGGGCGTCTTCAAATCGGTTGCCACCCGATGCGAGCGTACCGTCCGTCAACTTCAGTGCTTTACTGAAGACAAGGTTCGGGTCGACCGTCGTCGGTGTAATGCCATTGGAAAATGCCGTGATGGCGTCTTCCATGACCTGCGCATCATTCGAGCAAGAGTTGCTCCAGCAGTTATGGAACTCGGTACGCAGGCGGATCACGAGCCGTGAATTGGCCGGCGTGTCGAGATTGATCTTCGGCTTCGCCGCGTCATAAGCCGTCACGATGTCCGGATCGGCGAAGTACGGTTGTTGCGCGTTCGCAGACTCGGAGCTGTGACAGTTGGCGCAGTAAACTTCGAGAACCGGATTGTGAACGAGCGTTTCGAACGAACTTGTATCCGTCGGGAAGTTCTTGCTGACGCCCGGGTCCAGCGACGGCGGAGGTGTCAGCGTGATCTGGCGACCACCGCCTCCAGCATCACCAACCCAGTTTTCGATCCATGTCGTCATGATGGTGCCGCAAACGCCCGGGTCAGAGACCCAGCAGTTGTGGCCCTGGCCGACCTTCTCGACGACACGTGACAGCGTAGGCTGTTGCGTGTCCGTCACGGTCAGCGCGGCATCGTAAGCCATGTTGACGTCATCATTGCGAACAAACATCGGCAACTGGCCGACGGCTTCGTTATGGCATGAACCACAACGGTCCGTCGTCTTGGCGTTTGCCCAGAATTCCTGCTGAAAGCTAAGTACGTCCGCATCGCGAGCAACCGGCCCCGTGTACGGGGTGTTGTTGGTCGGGCCGCCCGGAGGCGCCGGAGTATCTGTCGTTTGTGCACCGCCGCCACAGGCAGCGATGACAAGACTGGCAGCGACAGCAAGGAGTGTGTTTCTCAGCGTCGGCCGATCAAACCTTTCGATCGGCGCCGCCTGCATAGCAATGTCATTATTCATTGTTCAGTCTCCCTACTGGCCCATGCAGTGAACGGCAGTCTGGGCAAAGACATCTTTCATCCGATAGCCCAGAGTGGTCATGAAGTCGGTCGTCAGCTGGTTGGCCATGCTGCGATCCGCGATATTTTCCGGGTCGCGCAGGCAGACAGCGCGGAACACCTTGCGAACCTGGCAAGCAGCAAATGCTTCACTGTTGGCGAGCTCTTCGCCCAGCGATTTCGCGCCGTAGCCGGAACCCGACAACGATGGGCTGAAGCCCAGGTAGGCGTTCTGGCCATTTCGCCAGTAGTTGTCCCACTTGTCGTCCGGTGTGCGGAATCCTTGCGGGAAGTTCAGGTCGTTGTTGAAATACTTGGGCTGTACCGTGCCACCCAGCCCTGGGCCAGCGCCCGTGTACTCGAGGCGGCCTGCTACCTCGTCATAGTTGTAGTAAGCAAACGCCTGCGCCATCGGATCCATGCCTGTGTGGCAGCCAACGCAGTTGTTGAGAAACAGGCGGCTGTCACCACCTGGACTACGTGATACGTCCTGACGAATACGGTCAGGTGCCAGCTTCGGGTCGTGCATCTGCTCCATGTCGTTACACATGTGATTCATCAACGTGAAGCGGAACATGGCGCGGTTCGTACCGGCGACGAAGAACGCTTCGGATGCTGCACGCGACGTGATGACGCCGGCGGTTGCCGATGACGGAATGCCGCTAATCGACGACTGCGACACACTGGTCAGCTCATCGCGCAGGTTGATGTTGTCCCCCTCGAGTTGTGCGAAGTGATCGTTGTTGGCGGCAGATGGTGCGGATGCAACAACACCATTGTTACCGACATACGTAAGATCGGCGGACAGCAACGTATTAAAAGGCACATCGTCGCGGATCATGCCGATGACGGTCGCGATATAGTCATTTAAAGGCACAAACACCGACTGATCGCGATTCGTCCACGGCGCCGCGAAATTCTTCAACGTCACGTTGTAAAAGTTCACGTTATCCATAGCAATGAAGGCCGCGGAATTCGCGTTACCTGGC
>Ga0193947_1000013_pt1 | contig 38495 bp, 29 predicted proteins | sample FRT_01_MG_FD_161267 | JGI IMG/M metagenome (GOLD analysis project Ga0193947, IMG submission 161267) | Sediment microbial communities from the Broadkill River, Lewes, Delaware, United States - FRT_0-1_MG | ecosystem: Environmental > Aquatic > Freshwater > River > Sediment | place: USA: Delaware... | reverse complement strand
CGGATTGCTCATCAGCGCTCGCTCAAAAGCCGCCTGTACCGGGAAGTCGAACACACTCGGGAGATTCGACACGTAGCCGTCGCGGTTTTGCTGGCCGCGCTGCCAGTAAGACGTGACGGCCGGCACTTCGCTCCATTCCTGGCCCACAATATTGAAGGCCGGGTATTCCTGCATGATGTGCCTCGCCCATTCGCTCAGGAATTGCTTGTCTGCGTAAGGCCAGCTGTCGATGCGAATACCCTGGAGGCCGGCGTATTCGATCCACCAGATCGAATTCTGGATAAGGTAATCCGCGAGCAGGGGATTGCGCTGGTTGAGATCCGGCAGGGATTCGAGAATCCAGCCGCCGGCATGAAGCTTCTTGTCGTACTCCGACGCATACGGATCCATGTTCGTTGTGCGCCGGTGGGGCGTCAGGACGGGCTCCTCCTGGAAGTTGAGCCAGTCGCTCGTGGGCAGGTCATCCATCCACCAGTGCCCCGTGCCTGCATGATTCAAAACCAGGTCCATGATCATGCCGACACCCCGAGCCTTCATTTTCGCGCTGAGTTCACGGAACTGCTCGTTAGTGCCGAGGCGTGGATCTACGCTGTAGTGATCGGTCGTCGCGTAACCGTGATACGAGGCAACCGGCTCGTTGCTTTCGAGCACGGGTGTGAGCCACACGGATGTAAAGCCCATGCCGGCGATGTAATCGAGGTGGTTCTCGATGCCGGACAGGTCGCCGCCGTGGCGGCCGTACGAGTCTTCGCGGTCGAGCTTGTCGTCGAGGAAATAGAATTCGTCGTTGTCCAGGTCGCCATTTGCAAACCGATCCGGGATGACCAGGTAAATCGAATCCGCTGAGGAAAAACCCCTGGTGTGCGCGGGGTCCGGGTTCTTGCCGCGCAATTCGTACGTCCGCTCGAACGAGTAGCCGCCCTCCGAGAAAGTGATACCGAACGTACCCGGCTCTGTGTCGGGTTCGATATCGAGATAGACGAACAGGTAGTTCGGACTCTCGACCCGCACGACCCGGCTTATGGATACGCCGTCGTGTTCCACCGCGGGTGTTAGCAGTGAGATATTGTTACCGTGGAGCATCAACTGCACTTCGCGGTGCTCGAAACCGGTCCACCAGAATGGTGGCTCTATACGATCGATTTCCTGAGCCTCGCTAATTGTCGCAACAGCCATCAACAGGCCGGCGAGCAGGGCAGGTTTCGCTCCTCGCATAAGGTCTCCCGGTTGTCGTTCAGACTGGCGTCGATTCCCGAACGGGCACTATAGCCGACGCAACGGTCCCACAATAATAAATCGGGGCGTCACTGGGGACGCCCCGAATATCAGGGACGGCGGGTGGCCGTCCTATGGGCAACCTTCGAGGTTCTAGCGAGTCTCCGCGAGCATCGTCTGGTGATCGTTGAACCAGGCGTTGACATCGGCGTCAGCCTTTGCGAGTTCCTCGGCGGGCATGCGTTCGGCCAGGTACTCCTGGTGCACGCGGGCATCGTTGTCACCTAGCTTCACGGCAATAGTGAACCATTTGAGCGCTTCGATCTTGTCCTGCTCGATGCTGAAGCCGTTCTGGTACATGGTGCCGAGGCTGACCTGGGCAGCCGTAACGCCGTTCTCGGCGGCGAGCAAGTACCACTTCATGGCCTCGGCTTCGTTCATGGGTACGCCCCAGCCGTTCGCGTGCATGATGCCCAGCTTGTATTGCGCTTCGCCATGTCCCTGGTCGGCGGCGAGGCCGAACCATTTCAGGGCCTGGATGTCGTCCATAGGAACGACAATGCCTTCGGAATACAGCAGTCCCATGCCGTACTGGCTGTCCGCATCCCCGCTCTCCGCGGCCGGAGCCCATACGGCCAGGGCCTTTTCGAAGTCACCGACGTCGTAGGCCGCGCGGCCGTCCTGGTAGTCGCCGGCGGCGACGGCGGCCGGAAAGGCCAGCGAGAAGATAGCAAGAATGGAAACGAGATACGTGCGCATTTCGTACTCCCTGGGCGGCGCATCCGCCCTCCCTTATGCTTGCTCTATTTGTGCTTGAACAGGTCTAAAACGGCAATGCGGGGAAGTACCTAGCCCGGCGAAAAGGGTGCAAAACAACGTTTTTTATCGCTGGGTAACCTTCTGCAACGCGTCCTTGCTGCGCCGCAGTTTTTCAGCGGCAACGTCGCCGAGCGACAGTGCGAAAGCGACGTACAGCGCGTCGAGTAGCGCGAGCTGTGCCAGGCGTGAACTCATCGGCGTGTAGACGCTCGTGTCTTCATGGGGGTCCCAGCCGAAGACCACGGTCGCAATTCGTGCCAGCCGGGATGCGGGATTCGTCAGGGCGATGACCGTGGCTCCGTTATCCCGGGCGACAGCCGCGGCCCGGTCGAGTTCCGGCCAGCCGCCGAGGTGGGAAACGATGACCAGGACGTCGCCCGACCCGGCAACGGCCGCAGCCTGCAGGATACTGGGTGTGTCCGTGTGTGCGCTGCAGGGCGTGCCGAGCCGGAAGAACTTGTGGCACGCGTCCGTCGCGACGTGGCCGGATGCCCCGAGCCCGATGAACGTGACCTGGCGGGCTGCGCCCAGTATGGCAGCCGCCTCGTCGATCGGGATGGAGGACAGCTGTGCGCGCATGTCGATCAGCGACGAGATTGCGGCGTCGAGCACCTTGGTGACCGCATCGGGTGTCGCGTCGTCGGCGCTGACGTCGTGATGCACATAGCTGACGGGACGGCTCAATGCCTCTGTCAGGCGGATCGTCAGCTCGCGAAACCCCGTCAGCCCTACGCGGCGGCAAAAGCGAATGACTGTCGGCTCACTGGCCCCGCACTCGCTCGCGACCTGCGCGAGGGTGGCGTCGGCGGCCTGCCGCGGGTGCGCGAGGACCCAGTCGGCGACGCGCCTTTCCGCGCGGCTGAGGGCCGGGGCCTGCTGTTCGATGCGAGTAAGCATGTAGTAAAACTACAAAAAAAATTGTATAGAATCCAGAAAAATTGTCAATTTTGGGTATTTTCGTAGTAAAATTTCAGCTTCGCAGAGGATTTCCCGATGGCAAACTTCGTACCGGTCGATGTATTCGACCTCGTCATATTCGGCGGCACCGGTGACCTGGCCATGCGCAAGCTGCTGCCGGCGCTGTACCACCGCGAGCGCGACGGCCAGGTCACGGGTGACAGCCGTATCATTGCGGCAAGCCGCGGCGATCTCGGCCGCGACGAATACCTGGGTCTCGTCGAGGAGGCGCTCCGGGAAAATCTCGACAGCGGTGACTTCGAAGAAGCGGAGTGGGCAAAACTGCGCGATCGAATCCACTACGTGCAGAGCGACGCCTACGATCACGAAAACTGGGGTGCACTCAACGAACTGCTCGCGGGCGCCGAAGACCGCATCCGCGTTGCCTATCTTGCGACCGCGCCGAATCTCTTCGGCACCATCGCGCAGGGGCTGAAAAAGAACGGCCTCGTGACCGCCAACAGCCGCATCGTCCTCGAGAAGCCGCTCGGGCACGACTACGAGTCGGCCTGCGCGATCAATAACGAGGTGGGCGACTGTTTCGCGGAAAACCAGATTTATCGCATCGACCATTATCTCGGCAAGGAGACCGTGCAGAACCTGCTCGCGCTGCGGTTTGCCAATTCCCTGTTCGAGCCCCTGTGGCGGCGCGGTGCAATCGACCACGTGCAGATCACGGTTGCGGAAGATCTCGGTGTCGGTGGACGCGTCGAGTACTACGACGACATCGGCGCGCTGCGCGACATGGTGCAAAATCACCTGCTGCAACTCGTGTGCCTCGTTGCGATGGAGGCGCCGTCGAGCCTGCATCACGATGCCGTGCGCGATGAGAAAATAAAAGTGTTGCGCGCACTCCGTCCGATTACCGAGGACGCGGTACGCGCGAGCACCGTCCGGGGCCAGTACACGGCGGGCGCCATCGACGGCAAGACCGTGCCCGGTTACGCCGATGAACTCGGTGAGACCAAGAGCAGCACCGAGACCTTCGTCGCGCTGAAACTCGAGATCGACAACTGGCGCTGGTCCAACGTGCCGTTCTACGTGCGCACGGGCAAACGCCTCAAGGGCAAGCACTCGGAAATCGTCGTGCAGTTCCAGGAGGTACCGCACTCGATCTTCCCCGAACAGAAATACAACGTGGCGCCGAACCGCCTGACGATACGGCTGCAGCCCGACGAGGGCGTAAAGCTCTCGGTCATGGCAAAGGAACCCGGACCGGGCGGTTTCGACCTGCGACCCGTGTCGCTCGACCTGAGTTTCGAAGAGACCTTCGGCGCGCGTTATCCCGACGCCTACGAGCGCCTGCTCATGGAAGTGTTGCGCGGCAATCCCGCCTTGTTCATGCGGCGCGACGAAGTCGAGGCCGCCTGGCACTGGATCGACACGATCATCGAGAACTGGGCGGCTGCGAAGCAGAAGGTGGAAACCTACGTTGCCGGTTCGTGGGGGCCGGCGGCTTCGTCATTGCTGCTGGATCGTGACGGACGCGAATGGCATCCGGACGTATAAGGGCTACTTGCGAGTAACTGATGGAAAATATTTTCGACAATCGTGAAGATGCCGCGCGCGCCGCGGCGGATCGCATCGGCGAAGCGCTGCAGCGGCGCCTGGACGCGCAGGGCGATGCGTCGGTCGTCGTCAGCGGCGGCACCAGCCCGGCGGGCGTATTTGCAGAACTGGCGAGCAAGGCGCTCGCCTGGTCCGACGTACACATTATCCTGAGCGACGAACGCTGGGTTCCCGCGGATCACGAAGACAGTAACGAAAGACTCGTTCGCGATACGCTGCTGAGCGGGCAAGCGCAGGAGGCAAGCCTGCTGCCAATGTATAAGGCCGGCGTTACGATCGAGGATCGCTGCGGCGAACTGAACGACGAGTTGCGGCTTGCACCGTTCCCGTTTGCCTGCGCGTTGCTCGGCATGGGCGAAGACGGACATTTCGCCTCGCTGTTTCCGGATGCCGAAAATCTCGACGAGGGGCTCGACGTGGATTCGAGCGAGCTCTGCATCCCCGTGAGGACTGCGGCCAGCCCTTATCCGCGGGTAAGCCTGACCCTGTCCGCGTTGTCGCGAAGCGACGAGATTCTGCTCCTGATATTCGGCGACGCCAAACGCGCGGTTTACGAGACTGCGAAGAAGGACGCGAACGGCTATCCCGTCTCCCATTTACTCCGGCAGAAGCGGGCTCCCATTCACGTTTACTGGGCACCCTGATACCCCGAGGCAACTAGTTATGAATTCCACCATCCAGCGCGTCACCGAGAGAATCCGGCAGCGCAGCAAGGTCTCGCGCAACGGCTACCTCGCGCGCATTCGCAGCGCGGCCGACAACGGTCCGTCGCGTGGCTCGATGTCGTGCAGCAATCTCGCACATGCAATGGCGGCAGGCAGCGACATCGAGAAGAAAGCGTTGTCCGGAAACACCGTACCGAACATCGGCATTGTCTCCGCCTACAACGAAATGCTCAGCGCGCATCAGCCGTTCGATACGTATCCCGCGGTGATCAAGGATGCGGCTGCGAAACAAGGCGCCATTGCACAGTTTGCCGGCGGCGTGCCCGCGATGTGCGACGGTGTGACCCAGGGCCAGGACGGCATGGACCTCTCGCTGTTCAGCCGCGACGTCATCGCGCTTTCCACGGCAGTTGCGCTGTCGCACAACATGTTCGACGCCGCGATCTGCCTGGGTATCTGCGACAAGATCGTGCCGGGTCTCCTGATCGGCGCCCTGTCTTTCGGGCACCTGCCCGTCACGTTCGCGCCGGCGGGGCCGATGGTGTCAGGCCTGTCGAACAAGGAGAAAGCCCAGGTTCGCGAGGACTATGCCTCGGGCCGCATCGGCCGTGACGAACTGCTCGCCGCGGAATCGGCTGCCTACCATGCCCCGGGCACCTGCACGTTTTACGGCACGGCAAACAGCAACCAGATGCTCATGGAGTTCATGGGCCTGCAGCTGCCCGGCGGGTCGTTCGTCAATCCCGGGACGCCGCTGCGCGAACAACTGACGCGCGAAGCCGTGAGCAACATCCTGAAGAGGACCGACCTGGGCGACGACTACATACCGGTCGGCGAGATTGTCGACGAGAAGGCCATTGTGAATGCGATCGTCGGCCTGCTTGCAACGGGTGGTTCGACGAATCACACGATCCACCTCGTAGCCATCGCGAAGGCGGCCGGCATTGTCATCGACTGGGAGGATTTTTCGGAACTGTCGGCGGCCGTTCCGTTGCTCGCACGCGTTTACCCGAACGGCATTGCCGATGTAAACCACTTCCACGCGGCAGGCGGCCTCGGCTTCGTTATCAGCCAGCTGCTTGATGCAGGGCTGCTGCATGAAGACGTGCAGACAATACTCGGTTCCGGTCTGCGGAATTTCTGCCGGGAGCCGTTTCTCAGGGACGGCGGGCTCGAATGGCGCGACGCGCCTGCAGAGAGCCTCGATGCGGATATCGTGCGCCCCGCGAATGATCCCTTCGACGCGGAAGGCGGGCTGCGCCTGGTCGCGGGCAATGTCGGCCGCGCGATCGTGAAAGTATCAGCCGTTGCACCCGAGCATTGTTCGATCAAGGCACCGGCGCGCGTCTTTTCGTCGCAGGCTGCCTTTACGCAGGCGTTCAACGACGGCGAGCTGGAAATGGACTTCGTCGCGGTGCTGCCGGGACAGGGTCCGCGCGCCAATGGCATGCCGGAACTGCACAAGCTCACGCCGTACCTCGGTGTGCTGCAGAACCGCGGTTTCAAGGTTGCGTTGCTCACCGACGGCCGCATGTCGGGAGCATCGGGCAAGGTGCTGGCGGCTATCCAGGTAACGCCGGAATCGCATGCAGGCGGCGTTATCGGGAAGATCCGCGATGGCGACACGGTCACGATCGACGCCAGTGGCGGCGCGATGGTCGTGGAAGCCGAGGCCATCGAATCCAGGCCCACGCCCGAGGCCGACGTCGTGAACCGTCAGGTCGGCATGGGTCGCGAGCTGTTCACCGCATTTCGCGAGCGCAGCGAGGGTGCGGAGCAGGGCGGCGGTATTTTCACGGTGGCGGACGCATGAACGCGGCCGATCTGCTCGCGGCACAACGCGTCGTACCCGTCGTGGTCATCGAGGACGCGGCTGACGCGGTACCACTGGCAAAGACGTTGCTGTCGAGCGGCCTCGATGCCATCGAGGTGACGCTCAGGACAGAGGCGGGCCTCGAATCAATCGAGCGTATCGCGACGGAGGTGCCCGGCATGCTGGTGGGTGCCGGCAGTGTACGCCGCGCGGCGCAGATCGCGGAGGTGAAGTCGGCCGGTGCCGTGTTTGCCGTCAGTCCCGGTTCGAGCGACGCACTGCTCGAGGCTGCTGCCGATGCAGAACTGCCGTTCGTGCCCGGCGCCGTTACCGCGTCAGAAATGCTGAAGCTGCTCGATCTCGGTTACACGCTACAAAAGTTTTTTCCAGCGGAGCTGTCGGGCGGCGCGGCATTTCTCAAGGCCGTCTCCGCGCCGATCCCCGAAGTCTCCTTCATGCCGACCGGCGGGATCGGTCCGGATAACGCGAAGGATTACCTCGAGCTGCCGAACGTCGCCTGCATCGGCGGTACGTGGATCGCGCCGCCGGGTTTGTTGCGCGCAAAAGACTTCGATGCGATCGGCGAACTGGCGGCCGCGGCTGCGGCGCTCACAGCCACTTTCTGAAGCGGAAATAAACGAGCATGACCGCGCTCGTCGCCACCATGATAACGAGCGCGATAATAAATCCCCGCGGCGATTCGATGCCCGGCAAGCCACCGACGTTCATGCCGAGCAGGCCGGTTACGAACGTCAGCGGCAGGAAAATGGCGGCGACGACAGACAGCACGTACATGCGGGTGTTCTGGAGCTGCGCCAGTTCGTTCATCAGCTCTTCCTGCAGCACGACCGCACGCTCGCGGGCAAGGTCGAGATCTTCCAGGTAACGCGTGACGCGATCGGCTTCCTCCCGCAGGCGATTGCTCTCCGTGTCGGACAACAGGCTGCCCGGGTTCCGGTAGAGCCTGTCCAGCGCGTCCCGCTGCGGCGCGACGAAGCGTCGCACCGCAGCGATCTGGCGCCGCAGGCCCGCGAGTGAGCGTCGCCGGACCTGCACCGGGTCATCGGATTCGGCCTCTTCGATGGTCGAAAGTCGGTCTTCGATGGCATCGACAAAATCGCCGATTCGGTCTGCGAGCCGGGCGATGAGCTGAGCCAGGAAATCGCCGCTCGATTTCGGGCCGGTGCCCTGCTCGAGGTGGGTTTTCATATCCTGGACTGACAGCAATTTTCGGCGCCGGGTGCTGATGATGCGGTCCCGCTCGATCCACAGGCGGATGGATACCATGTCCTCAGGGTCATCGCCCGGGTTCATGTTCACACCCCGCAGCACGGTCAGCAGGCAGTCGCCGACTTCGAGCGAGCGAGGCCGGGTTTCGTCGGCGTTGAGCGCTTCGACGACGAAAGACTGCAGCCCGAGTGCGGTTCGCATCCACTCGCCCGGTGGTCGCTCCGCGACATCGAGGTGCAACCACAGCAGACCATCCTCGGGCTGCCAGTTCTGAATGCCGGCTGGTTCTATGCGGGTTGCGCCGCCATTTCGATCCAGCACAAGCGCATGCAGGAGCCCTTCCGGAGTTGTCGAGGCCATCGTGGTACGTCGCTAGCCAGTCAATTGATTATCTGTATAGTAGGGCGCGGACGAAACGGGGTCGAGAAACATTCGATGAATCCTGCCCGACGCAGCTCAAATGCCGGTGCCTGCCTGCTGATCGGGGACATCGGCGGCACCAATGCGCGCTTCGCGCTTGCCAATATCGGCAGCCCCGGGTTTGCGGAGGCGCACACCTTGAAGTGTGACGATTTCGAGTCGGCTGACGCGGCAATCAAGCAGTACCTCGAGTCCGTCGGCGCATCGTCGCCCAGCGTGATCTGCCTTGCTGCCGCCGGCCCGATCATCGACGGGCACGTGCGCTTCACCAATAATCACTGGGAGATCGCGGCCGACGAGCTCGCCGCTGAGTTCTCGATCGAGGGCGTGCAGCTTCTGAACGACTTCGAGGCGATTGCCTACTCGGTGCCACTGCTGACCGCGGACGATTGCATGCCACTGGGCTTGCCGGAGCCCGCACAGCTCGATGCCGAGCACTACATGGTCGGTGTCATCGGTCCCGGTACCGGACTCGGCGCGGTCGGCCTGCGCAAATACGGTAACGTCCTGTTGCCAATAGCGGGAGAAGCCGGGCACGGCGGCTTTGCGCCCGAGACACAGGTGCAGATGGATATTCTCAGGGCGCTGCGTCAGCGTTTCGACCGCGTATCGAGCGAACGCCTGGTATCGGGCCCCGGAGTCGAGAACATCTACTGGGCACTGATGCGAATCCACGGCGAGAAACGCGCGCACCTCTCGGCGGCCGAGATATTCACGGCCGCCCTCGAAAACACGGACCCACTGGCTTCGGAAGCAGTGCAGATGTTTTTTGAGGTGTTCGGGCAAGTCGCGGGGGACCTCGCACTGACGCTCGGGGCCGAGGACGGTATCCTGGTTGCCGGCGGCATCTCGAAACGTTACCCGGACCTGCTGAAGAACAGCGGCTTTCGTGCAGGGTTCGAAAACAAAGGGCGCTACCGCTCCCTGATGGAGCGCATCCCGACACAGCTCATACTCCATGACCAGCCCGGATTGCTCGGCGCTGCCTACTGCGCGCTGAAACTCTACGAAGCCTGAGCCGGCGTACGCCTAGATAACGGGGTCGTGCTCCATTGCCGCGCTCGACTGCGCGCGCGGCGTTGCGGTTATGCCTTCGCTGTGTCGGGGAAAGGCGCTGGCGTCAATCGTCTCCTCGTAGGCGTGCCAGGTCGCGTAACCGATGATCGGGATCATCACGACCAGGCCCACGAACGCGGTGACGACGCCGAGCGCCAGGGCAAGGATGATGATGGCCAGCCAGACGAGCATGGCGCCCTTGTTCCTGAGCACCGCGTTGACGGAAGTGACGACCGCCGTGACGCTGTCGACGTCGCGGTGCATGATCATCGGCAGCGAAAACGCGCTCGCGGAAAAGGTCACAGCAGCGAAGATGGCGCCGACACCGCTGCCGAATGCGAGAAAGCTGACGAGTTCGGCCGTCGTCGGATTGCCGTCCGTCGGGTACATGACCGCGGTGACGATAACGGCCGCCCTCGACCAGACCAGGAAGATCACCAGGAGCACCAGCGCGAATACCGCCTCGTTGCCGATATGGCGGCGGAAAGCGGCGCGCATGCTGCGCGCGAGGACCGGTTGCTGCCCGCGTTCGAGCTGCGCGCTGATGGCATAGAGGCCGACGCAGACGAGCGGCGCAAGGAACACGAAACCGCCGAGCATACCGAACATAATCCACTGGCTGCCGCGGAACCAGGCGACCATAGATACCGCGCCGATCAGCACGGCGACAACGAAGCCGTAAACCAGGCTTTGCTGCGGAGCCTGGATCAGGTCCGCGGTGCCGAGGCGAATCCAGCGAAACGGCGCCCAGAACGAGAGTTTCCTGCACGGCGCGACGAAAGGCAGCCGGTCGCGGTCAGCGGCGGCATTGCGGTGCTTGTTCATGGCCGTATCCCCTGTGCCAGCCTGCTTCGATCATCGGCTATTTGGGATTTTCAGGCAACGACGCGGCTATAGGCGTTTTCCGAGATTTTCTGGTATTGTGCAGCGCACAATAAAGCTGCCAGGGCGGCTTTTGGAACAAAAAGCACAGGAGAATTCGATGGATCTCGCAGGGAAGACAATCGTGATTACCGGAGGCGGGCGCGGGCTGGGACTGGCCATGGCAAAGCGGCTGGCCGCCGCGGGATGCCGCCTGGCGCTCGTCGACCTGGACGAGGCGGCGCTGGAGTCTGCGGCCACCGAATGCCGTGAAGCAGGCTCACCGCAGGCTCAGGGGTATATCGCCAACGTGGCCAGGGAAGCCGAAGTCGAAGCACTTTTCAACGATATCGCCGAGGATTTCGGCGCGATCCACGGGCTGGTCAATAACGCAGGCATCATCCGTGACGCCTTGACGCTCAAATACAAGGACGGTGAGCAGGTCTCGAAAATGTCGCTCGATCAGTGGCAGGCAGTGATCGACGTCAACCTGACCGGCGTGTTCCTGTGTGGCCGCGAAGCGGCTGCAAAGATGATCGAGTCCGGCGACAAGGGCTGCATCATCAATATTTCGTCGATTTCCCGGTCGGGCAACATGGGCCAGGCGAACTACTCGGCTGCCAAGGCAGGCGTGCAGGCGATGTCCGTCGTCTGGGCCAAGGAGTTCGCCCGCTACGGCATCCGTTCGGCCTCGATCGCGCCGGGATTCATCAGCACGGACCTCGTGATGTCGATGAAACCCGAAGCGCTCGCAAAGATGACCAAGCCGATACCCGCCGGGCGCCTCGGCGAGCCGGACGAGATCGGGCACACGGTGCAGTTCATCCTCGAGAACGATTACGTGAACGGCCGCTGCATCGAAGTCGACGGCGCGCTACGCCTTTAGGAGCGGTTCGCGAGCGGCGACCGTCGCTGGCCCGGGCCCGCTCCTACGGGGTGCATCGATTGCGGGTACCATTGGCGGTCAGCAACCCACCGGAGCGAACGACCCGTCATGCAATACAAAGCCGTCAAACTCGTAAAACGCCCGCGCCTGACCATTACGCCTGACGTCTTCGAGGTCGTCACGCTCGAGACCCCGGAACTCGTGACCGGGCAGATATTGCTCAGGCAGACACACATGTCGCTCGATCCCGCCATGCGCGGCTGGATGAGCGAAGACCGCGGCAGCTACATTCCGCCGGTCGAACTGGGTGAGATCATGCGATCCAGCGGCGTCGCCGAGGTCGTCGAGTCGAAAAGCGACCAGTTCACTGTCGGCGACCGCGTGGTCGGCATGATCGGCTGGACCGAGTATGCGGTCAGCAACGGCGAGGGCCTCAACAAGCTGCCGCCCGGTATCCCGGCCGAGGCCGTGCTGTGCGTTCTGTCGTTGCCCGGGCTCACGGCCTGGCAGGGGCTCATGGAAATCGGCAAGCCGAAGAAAGGCGAGACGCTCGTCGTGTCCGGCGCCGCGGGTTCCGTCGGTGCGATGGTTGGCCAGCTGGGCAAGGCCGAAGGTCTTACGGTCGTCGGCACCGCAGGCACTGACGAGAAGTGCCGCTGGCTCGAAGAGGAGCTCGGCTTCGACAGCGCTATCAATTACAAGTCGGACAGCCTCGAGCGGCAGCTGCAGGATGCAACGCCAAACGGTGTGGACCTGTATTTCGAGAATACCGGCGGGCCGGTGCAGCACATCGTCTTCAATCGCATGAACGCGCACGGCCGCATCATCGTGTGCGGCATGATCGCCGACTACAACACCACGACGCCGTCGCCGGGGCCGAACTGGCTCAATATCATCAGGAAGCGCCTGACGATCACGGGCTTCACGATGCCGGACCACTGGGACCAGGTGCCGGCGATGATGCAGCAGCTCGCGGAATACCTTGCAGCCGGCAAGCTGAAGTATCGCGCGCACAAGCTCGAGGGACTGGAGAGCGCGATCGAGGGCATCAACCTGCTGTTCACGGGCGGCAACACCGGGAAACTGATGGTCGAGCTTTGAGGCCTGCAGGCGGACCGGGGAGTTCCTCGACGGAAGTAAAGCGCAGCGCAGCGAGCCATGACGGAGAGGAACTCCCCGGTCCGCCTGTGATGGCCCATTTGTAGGCGTTCAATCCGGATTCGGCACCAGTTCCTCGTAAAGCGCGATCGTCTTCCGGACCGTATCCTCGTTGCGGAAATGCGTGCCGATCCGCTCGCGCGCAGCTTCGCCCATGCGTTGCCTGAGTGCGGGATCCCGATAGAGTTTCTCGAAGGCGCTGGCGAGCGCGCGTGCACTCTTGATTGGCACCACGAAACCGCATTCACCGTCGACGACGAGCTCGGGACTGCCGCCGCAGTCCGTCACGACGGGCGGTACGCGGTACGCCATTGCCTCGATGATGGCGCGGGCGAGCCCTTCGCGTTTCGTCGAGGGCAGTGAAAATACGTCGCAGGCGGCCGTCACTGCGGGCGCGTCGCTGCGGTGGCCGATACGATGAACGCGTTCGCCAACGCCGCTCGCATTGATTTTCCTTGTGAGCTTGCTGTCGTCCATGCGACCGATCAGCAGCAGGTGCGCGGGAATATCGTCTGGCAGCATGGTCAGCGCATCGACGAGATACTCGACGCCCTTTCGAGGCCGGTACGCCGCGGTGCAGCCGATAACGAAGGCGTCTTCGGGAATGCCGAACCGGGCAAGATCGGCCGGTTCGTCCGAGTACCACTCCAGCTTATGGCCCTTGTGAATCGTAACCGGGCGTTCCGGCGGCATGCGCAGGAATGCCGGCTGCATGTGCAGGAACCACTGCCGGATCGCTTCGCACACGCAGACGATGCGATCGATGCGCGGATTGAGGTAGCGCATCCAGGACATCGGATCGAGAAAACTCAGGTTGCCGACGATGCCGCGGTAACACACGACCTTGAGCGGCAGCCCCTTGCATGCACGCAGGCCGTTGGTCACCGCTTTGCTGTTGAAGGTGTGCAGGACGTGGTACCGGCCGCGGACGAGTTCCTCGCGCAGCGTCGCGATATCGGCCTTGTTGAAGTTGTGCTTCAAATGCAGCGGTATCGTCGGTACGCCCGCATCCATGAGCAGCTGGCGATTGGGATGATCCGGCGGGCAGGTCACCGTGACCTCGACGCCGGCCCGATGCATGCCGATGAACGTCTCTATCGTCGGCCGGTCGCCGCCTTCGGTAATACAAAGTGAACGGATTGCCACAGCAGGTCTGTTCCCGGTCGTCGCTGGCGCCGAGCATAGCACGCTGTCATTATGCGGCGAATCAAGCTCGTCTGGAATCGGTCGCACACGCAGCAGGGGAAACATAGTGAGTAAATTGCCAAAAGACGCCGGGCCGCAGACGCTGGCAGTGCACGCAGGGGAGGCGCCCGACGAGGTTACCGGTGCTTCATCACCGAGCATCGTCATGTCGACGACCTTTACGACAAAAGACGCCGAAGCGTTCTCGATCAAGGATTTCGACGAGAGCGACATGCCCTACATTTACACACGCTGGGGCAACCCGACCGTCAACCAGCTTCAGGACAAGTTGCGGGTGCTGGAGGGGGCCGAGTCCTGCCTTGCATTCGGCTCGGGGATGGCAGCGACGTCCGCGCTGTTACTCGGCTACCTGTCGCCCGGCGATCACCTTATCGTCAGCGACGTTCAGTATGCGGGGAGCGCGGAGCTCGTGCGCCATACGCTGCCGCGCTTCGGTATTGACGTAACGCCGGTCGACACCAGCGACGTCAACCACGTCGAAGCGGCGATCCGGGACAACACACGGCTCATTTTCATCGAAACGCCGATCAACCCGATCATCCGGCTGGCCGACATCGAGGCCATCGCGGAGATCTGCAAGGCGCACGGGGTCCGTCTTGCGGTCGACTCGACGTTCGCGTCGCCGGTCGTGACCCGCCCCATTGAACTGGGTGCCGACTTCGTAATTCATTCGCTGACGAAGTATGTCGGCGGGCACGGCGATGCGCTCGGGGGCGCCTTGCTGGGACCGGGCGACGTAATGATGGCGCTCAACGAGGAGGCGCTCGTGCATTACGGCGGCGTAATCAGCCCGTTCAATGCCTGGCTCATCATGCGCGGGATGGCGACCCTGCCGATCCGCATGCAGGCGCATTCCGCGAACGCAATGCAGGTGGCGGAATTCCTCGAGGCGCACCCCGCCGTCAGGCGCGTCAATTACCCGGGGTTGCCTTCGCATCCGCAGTACGAGATTGCCCTCAGGCAGATGTCCTGCTTCTCGGGGATGCTGTCGTTCCAGGTCGAGGATGGCCCGGCCGTGGCCCGAAAAATGATCGACGAGCTGAGGGTCATCCACTACGCGGTGAGTCTCGGCCACCATCGCAGCCTGGTCTACTGGATCGGCACCGACCAGATCATGGAATCGAGTTATCACCTCGAAGGGGAACAGCTCGAGGGATTCCGGGCGTACGCCGGCAACGGCGTCATGCGGCTGTCGGTCGGCCTCGAGGACGCCGATGACCTGTGCCGGGATCTCGACCGGGTGCTCTCTGGGTAGAGGCGTGCCTCGGCCCGCTATCGCGGTTCGGGAACCCCTCCTGCGATACGTATAAAGCCTGCTTGTCGGCCGCAAAAGACGGTGCCATCCTCATCTCCTGAGGATAAGGAGACGGTCGATGAGAGTTATCCTTGTGCCGGTTGCCGACCGGCCGGAATGCGCGCGAGCCCTGAATACGGCGTTCGAACTGGGTAAGAAACTGGATGCAAGCGTGAGCGGTTGCCACATTCGGCCGCACCAGGAATCCGACCTGACGCTGTCATCCGAATTCGCAGCAGCCGCCTGGCGCAAGAAGAGCACCGCCGAAGCGCCGGCGGCAGCTGAAACTCTCTACAAGAAGATAGCGGAGCAACACGGTTACGAAATGATCCGCCACGCCCGCGCCACGCCCGGTGCAATGTGGACGGAGCGCGTGGGCTCGCCCGACAAGATAATGGGCATCGTCGGCCCGATCGCCGACCTCATCGTCGTGTCGCGGCCGAAGCGCCCGGACGGCGTTGCGAAGATGTTCGTCAATAACGCGCTGATGCGAGGTTCCTGCCCGGTCCTGCTGTTGCCACAAACGGGCCGCCGCAATCTCGGTGAACGTATCGTGATCGCCTGGGACCAGGGGCCGCGCGTTGCGCGGACAGTCAAGGCCTCGATTCCGCTCCTGCAACACGCCGCCGAGGTCACGATCGTGACCTGCGGGCCGGAGGATCGGCCGGGACCGAAAGCGACGCAGCTGAAAGATTATCTCAAGCACTGGGACATCAAGGCGAAGCACATCAAGACACGCGGCCGGCACATCGAGTCCGAGCTTATGGATGCATGCCAGGAGGCAAAGGCCGACCTGATCGTGTCCGGGGCCTACAGCCGGCAGCGCTGGTACGAGAAGGTGCTGGGCGGAACGACCGAGTTCCTGATTCACGAAGCGCGCCTGCCCGTGCTTATGCAGCACGTCTGAGATCGGTAATCCTCGAACGAGCTCGAGTTCCTCGCAGTCTTATTGTTCTCCACTATACGGCGGTGGTGGCGATCGGTATCCCGTTGGCCAGCAATCGGTACCCGGGTTTCGTCGCCTGGTAGTTTCTGGTACCACTGGTCTTGCGGTGCTTTTATGTGCGCCGTCTCCCTGGCGGCTGACATTGCATTTTCCGCAGGGGAGAACGGTGTAGCACTATAGCCGTGGTCTGCTTCCACCGGTCGGTTCCGGGGGACGTGAGATACGCAGATCAGGCTGGAGCAGTATCAACAAAAAAATGGAGGGGAGTATGAAGATGGCCAGATTGGTTTTTATCTGCCTGGCGGCAGCATTTCTATTGGCATGCAGTGACGCGGGGCTCTCGCCAAGAGAAGGCTTTATCGAAGTCGAGGGCGGCAAGGTCTGGTACCAGATAGTGGGATCCGGCAATGCGACTCCACTCCTTTTACTCCATGGCGGGCCAGGTGCTCCAAGCTATTATCTCAAGCCGTTGGATAAGGTCGCCGTCGACAGGCCGGTTATATTCTACGATCAACTCGGTGCCGGCCGCTCCCCGGCGCCTGCCGATCGCGATCTCTGGACTGTCGAGCGATTTGTCAAAGAACTGGGCCAGGTTCGCACGGCGCTTGGTCTTGAGGAAGTCCATATTCTCGGACATTCGTGGGGCTCGATGCTTGCGATGGACTATATGCTCACTGAACCCGAGGGCGTCAGTAGTCTCATATTTGCCAGCCCTGCACTGAATGTAACTCGGTGGGCAGAGGATGCGAGGCAGTTGTTAACGGCGCTGCCGGAGGAGACTCAGGCATTAATCGAGCGCCACCAGAACGAAGGAACAACTGACACACCGGAATATCAGGAAGCGGTCATGGATTACTACAAGATATATCTGTCTCGCTCCGACCCCTGGTCTCCAGACCTCCTGGCAACCTTCGAAGGATTCAACACCAACATGTACGGCTATATGTGGGGTCCCAGTGAGTTTACCGCTACAGGCACATTGCGGAATTACAATCGAGAGCCAGACCTGGCAAAGCTGGATCTGCCTGTGCTGTTCACGGTTGGTCGCTACGATGAGGCAACACCAGAGACAGTTCAGCATTTCCAGAGCCTGGTTCCCGGTGCCGAGATACAGATCTTCGAAAAAAGTGCCCATCTGACGATGTTGGATGAGCCCGATACCTATGCCGAGGCTATACGGAGCTTCCTCAACAACGTGGATGGGTTGCGGTAATTCTGTAAACACCGCCGCATCCTGGCCGTTGGCTGCGGTTCAAATTGGGCTATTTCGACATCAGCGAATGTTCGCTATTGGGTAGAACTACCGTTCAACCAAGACAAATGGCAGCCTTCCACCTTTAAGCCGTCATTAGTCTAGAATCGGTTCCAACGACCGCTACTGAACCCAAAAGCAGGCATTGAGCTTGGCGGACCAGCAGGTGTGGCCATTGGGAGCAACATGATGAATCCTGAAGTCGTCGCCATTCTGTGCATATTTGCGACTTTCGTAGTCCTTGAGATTCTGTTTACGCATTTCTTTAAGAAGCCGGGGCAGACTAAGGGTGACGCCGTCGTGGAGGTCTTTAGCACGGGTGCTCTCGTGCTGCTAACGCAACCGCTCGTACTCGCGGCCAGTGGTTTCGTAACGAGCATCCTCGCTCCTGACGCAGCAGGAGCTTTAGGCACATTGCCGATTGTTGCTCAAGTGGGCTTGTTTCTCCTGTTCGACGACATGACTCAATATTGGTGGCACCGGGCTACACACAATGTGAAATGGCTATACAACCTGCACCGGGCACATCACAACGCCGAATATCTCTCCATCCGGGTTGTGTACCGGAACAATTTCTTCTACTACATGCTGATGCCCGGACTCTGGTTCTCGGGAGCGCTCATCTACCTCGGATTAGGTTGGGTGTACGCGTTTTACATCGTCGTGAAAATGGCTGTGATCTTCGGCGCACACTCGGACGTCCGTTGGGACGAACCTCTGTACAGGGTCAAGTGGCTGTCTCCGGTGATGTGGATTGTCGAGCGCGTGATCTCGACCCCGGCGACGCACAGTGCCCATCATGGCAAGTACGCTGATGATGGCGTGACGCACTACAAGGGCAATTACGGAAACCTGTTGTTCTTCTGGGACGTTTTATTCGGGACGGCGCGAATCACGCGCCGCTACCCGGCGAACATGGGGGTCGAAAACCTCGATCCGATGAACGCCGGCGAGCAATTATTCTGGCCGCTGGTTCGGTCGCGAACTCCAGCTCGAAAAACAGCTGGTTGATTAGGTGATTAGGGGTCGGACCTCTATATATTATTGATTTTTAAATTTTTTCTTGCTGGAAAACGCCTGTAAAACAGCTTAAACAGCCCTTCTTTCGCCTGAAAATGCCGTATTAAGGAATGACTATCCGGGAATGAGTTGCCCAAAGGGTGATTTCTGACACCAAAATGCCGGTCCGAGAGCAGGTTACGAGCCTATTTTCGATCTTATTTATTATAAAAACAATAACTTGATGCGGTCCGACCCTAGGACCATCACCAAAAACAATGGCTTGCGTTGGTCCGACCCTAGCCCTATTTGACAATAAGCCGCACCTGGCGGCCGGGTCCAGTCAACCTGTAGTTGACGATTGCGTTGATAGTCATGAAGTCACGTAATTACAACCGTTCACAGGGAGAGGACCATGGACATAAGGAAGAGTGTCATCGTTACGACCGGGCTGCTGCTTTGCACAGGCAGTGCTCTGGCTGATGCGGGCGACCGCATAGAAACGCGTCTCGACCGCAAGGGCGACCGCATCGAACATCGCCTCGACAACCGCGGCGACAGGATCGATCGCAACCTGGATCGCAAATCCCGTCGCGCGGATGCGGCTGGCAGGGACAAGCTGTCGGAACGCCTGGATCGCAAGGGCGACCGTGTCGATCGTCGACTGGACCGGCGCGGCGCGAAAGCGGACAGTCGACTCGACCGCCGCGGCCGGCAGATAGACCGCCGGATCGATCGCCGCCGGTAATCGAGAAAAGGGGCTTCGGCCCCTTTTTCCTGTTCTGCCGAACCGGGGTTTTTGGGGTCGGACCTCGGGTACCTATTGATTCTTATAGTTATTCTTGCTGTAAAAGGCTTGCAGAACGGCTTAAATGGGCATTATTGCGCCTGAAAATGCCGGTTTAAGGAATAACGACCGGGTAATGCACTGCCTAGAGGGCGATTTCTGATACCAAAAACCCCGCATTAAAGCGGATTACGAGCCTGTTTCTGGTGTCATTTTTTTCAAAAACAATGACTTGCGTTGGTCCGACCCTAGCCCCTAGCCCTAGGACCACTCGCCGTATTCTTCTACCCGGTCGTCGTGGTCGCCGCTGTCATAGGTGCCGCGCAGTACCGGTGGCCGTGACGTCAACCCGTCCCGCATCCCCAACCAGTAGGCCGCGAGAACCAGTAACATGACGAGGCCCAGCGAGGTCACGGCAGCCCAGCCGATACAGCAGGAACATCACCGCAAGCCTGGCGCAATTGCGTCACCCGATTTCGGTATTTCATGCTGTAAATGCCGTATCGCCACATATGCAAAATATTGCCAGTTACGACGGCCATGAACCGCGACGTATTTCACATATTCTTGGAGGGAGTCAGTTCGCGCCCTATGCCCGCCGGTACCAGACGGCCCCGCGCGCATCCGCTTCCGCGCTCACTTGTCCGCATGCCAGCAGGTAATGGAGATGCGCGATTGCCTCGCCGGTTGCCATCACCCGGTGTCCGTCCGGTACCCGGCGGCCGAACAGCACGTCGAACGTATCGACCGCGCGGCAGGATTCGGCCAGGTGGTCGTGCAGCGCTTCGAGCCGTTGCAGGTGTTCCGAGATGATGGCGTCGATGCGCGCATGGGCGCCGCGGAATGGCTTGCCGTGAGCCGGCAGCACGAGAACGTCTTCCGGGATTTGTTCGCGTAGGGCAGCAAGCGATTCCAGCCAGTGTCTCAAGGGGTTTGCCTCGGGTTCGGTCGGCCACACGCTGACATTCGCCGAGATCGTCGGCAACACCTGGTCGCCGGAGATCAGCAGGTTTTGGTCTTTGCAGTACAGGCACGCGTGTTCGGGCGAGTGGCCGCGGCCGATGAGCACGCGCCAGAGATGATCGCCGATCGCGAGCCTGTCGTTCTCGTGAATTCGCACATAGGACTCGGGCAGCTTCGATACCAGGCGCCCGAAGAACCCGAATCGCTCGCGGTAGTCGTGCAACTCCTCGTCCGAGAATCCAGCGGCCGAATAGAAGCGGATGGCTTCGTCAGGTGCCGGCTTGCCGGTGTCGGCGACGAGCAAACGCGCCAGCATGTACTCTTCGCGGGTCATCCACAGGTCGACGTCGAACTGTCGCGTCAGCCAGCCGGCGCAACCGATGTGATCGGGATGCAGGTGCGTTGCGATGACGTGTGTCACGGGCAGCCCGCGCATCGTCGTGTCGAAGGTGTTGCGCCAGATGTCCTTGCTCGTGCCGCTGCTGATACCGGTATCGACTACGGCCCAGCCGCCATCGTCCTCGAGTAGCCAGAGATTGATGTGGTCGAGATCGAAGGGCAGGGGCATGCGCAGCCAATGGATGCCTTGTGCGACGGGCATCGCACTCCCGGTCCCCGGCTTGGATTCGAAGACGTACTCGGGTTTCACGCAGCGCGTTGCTCCATCGTGGCGAGCGTATTGATCTTGTTGGCCACACGCGTCCGAACTTCGTCCACCGCCTGCTCCTTGACCGCCCCGTAACCACGGATGTCCATGTAAAGGCTAACGATCTCGGTCGCGAGGTCGAGGTTCTCGGTGTTCAGGGCGCCAAGCAACTGCTCGACCCGGCTCTCGAATTCAACGATCAGGGCACGCTCCATGCGGCGCTCGGCCGTCATTCCAAAAGGATCCAGGCGGGTGCCGCGCAAACCGCGCAGCGACGCGAGCAGCCGAAACACCGGGATCATCCACGCGCCGAACTCGCGCTTGCGCGGCCGGCCGCGCGCGTCTGTCTGTGAGTTCAGTATCGGCGGCGCAAGGTGGAAACGCACGCGCGCCTTGTTGCCGAAGTCACGCTTTACCGACTCGAGGAAGCCGGTTTGTGTATGCAGTCGCGCAACCTCGTACTCGTCCTTGTAGCTCAGCAGCTTGAAGTAGCTTTTCGCCACGGCTTTCGCGAATCGGCCGTCGCCACCCGCGTCGAGTTCGGCGTCGCGCGCCTTGTCGACAAACGCGGTGTAGCGACGCGACAGCTCGTTATCCTGGTAATCGGCGAGGAATGCGCCGCGTCGTTCCACCATCCGGTCGAGCGTCTCGGGCACCCTCAGTTCCTGCGTCACGGCAAGATCCTCGACGTGCTCCGGATGATCGGTGGCCACCCGGCCCCACGTGAACGCCTGCTTGTTTTTCTCGACTTCGACGCCGTTCAATTCGATCGCGCGCATCATGGCGCCGAGCGACACGGGAATAAGCCCTTGCTGCCAGGCTGCGCCGAGCATCAACACATTGGCGTATATCGTGTCGCCCAGCAGACGCCGCGCCATCTTGTTCGCATCCAGCAACGCAACATTGGAATCGCCAACGACATTGCGGATCGCGTCGATACGCTCGTCGGCACGCAGGCTCGCATCGCGGTGCCTGACGAAATCCGCCGTCGACATCTCGGCAGAGTTCAGGACCGCTCGCGTGTGGTTCGGCCGGTAGGCTTTCGATGCCTTGGGCGACGAACTCACGACCAGGTCGCAGCCGATCAGCGCGTCGGCGCGCGCCTGCTCGATGCGCACCTGGTTGATATCCGTTGGCTGCTTCGCGATACGGATGTAGCTGATTACCGGCCCGAACTTCTGCGCAAAACCCATGAAATCCAGCACGCTCGAGCCCTTGCCCTCGAGGTGCGCGGCCATCGTGATCAGCTGGCCCACCGTGACGACGCCGGTGCCGCCGACGCCCGTGACCAGGAGGTCGTAGCTGTGTTTGATCTCTGCAATGTCGGGGTCCGGCAGGTCCGCCGCCGCCGTCTCCAGCCGTGCATCGCCCGACAGCGGTGCCGGCGCCTGGCGTTTGCCGCCCTCGACCGTGACGAAACTGGGGCAAAAGCCATTGATGCAGGAGTAATCCTTGTTGCAGCTGTTCTGGTCGATTTCCCGTTTGCGGCCGAAGGGCGTCTCCTTCGGCACCACCGACAGGCAATTGGATTCGACGGAGCAGTCGCCACAGCCCTCACAGACGAGGTCGTTGATCACGACGAACCTGTTTGGTTCTTCCAATTGGCCGCGCTTGCGCCGCCGGCGTTTTTCGGTGGCGCAGGTCTGTGCGTAGATCAGCACCGTCACGCCCGGGATGTCCCGGAGTTCGCGCTGGATTCCGTCGAGATCGCGGCGATGAGAAAACGTCGTACCGTGCGGAAATTCGCCGGCGTTGAATTGCTCCGGCTCGTCCGAGACGACGGCGATGCGTTCGATGCCTTCAGCGCGGACCGACTGCGCGATGCTGGCCACGCTGAGGGGGCCATCAACGGGCTGGCCGCCGGTCATTGCGACCGCGTCGTTGTAAAGGATCTTGAACGTGATGTTGGTGCCGGCCGCGACCGCCTGCCGGATCGCGAGCGAACCGGAATGGTAAAACGTGCCGTCGCCGAGGTTCTGGAAGATGTGGCGGTTGCCGTTGAACTTCGAGCGTGTGATCCAATTGACGCCTTCTCCGCCCATCTGGATCAGGCCTTCCGTGTTGCGGTCCATCCAGCTCGCCATGAAGTGGCAGCCGATCCCTGCAAGTGCGTCCGATCCCTCCGGCAATTTTGTCGACGTGTTGTGCGGGCAGCCGGAACAGAAGTAGGGCATGCGCGTCGCACCCTCGATGCGTATCGCGCTCGCTCGCTCGTTGAGTAGCCTGTCGGCACGTTCGGTGAGGTTGAGTCCACGGAATGCCTTATCGAGCCGCCGTGCGACGATGCCGGCAACCTCGATGGGCGACAGTTCGCCCACCCAGGGCACGAGTGGTTTCTCATTCTCGTCGAACTTCCCGACCATGCGTTCAGGTTTGCGCCCGGGCCTGTCGTAGAAATACTCTTTGAACTGGCTCTCGATGATGCCGCGCTTTTCCTCGATGACGAGCACTTCCCGCTTGTTCTTCACGAATTCCAGCGCGCCGTCGTGCTCGAGCGGCCAGACCATGCCCACCTTGTAAACGTCGATACCGATACGCTGCGCTTTCTCGCGGTCGATGCCGAGCAGCCGGAGGGCCTCCATGAGATCGAGGTGGGCCTTGCCGGTGGTCACGATGCCGTAGCGGGCATCGGGCACGTCGAAAATCCGGCGGTCTATGGGATTCGCCGCCGCGAATGCCAGCGTCGCGTCCTTTTTTGCCTCGAGCCGCTCCTCGATCTGCGGCCCCGGCAGGTCCGGCCAGCGATAGTGCAGGCCGCCAGGCGGTATTTCGAAGTCCGGCGTGACGAACTGCGGGTAGGAAGGGAGCTGCACCGACATTGCGGACTCGACCGTCTCGGAGATCGCCTTGAAGCCGACCCACATGCCGGAGAATCGCGACAGCGCGATGCCCCACAGCCCGAACTCGAGGTACTCGGCGACGTTCGCCGGGTTGACGTGCGGCATCATGAAGGTAAGAAACGCGACGTCGGACTGGTGCGGCATGGACGACGATACGCAGCCGTGGTCGTCCCCCGCGACGACCAGCACGCCGCCGTGCGGCGAGCTGCCGTAGGCGTTGCCGTGCTTCAGCGCGTCGCCGGCGCGATCGACGCCAGGGCCCTTGCCGTACCAGAGCCCGAATACACCATCGACTTCACGATGGGGGTCGGTTTCCACCTGCTGCGAGCCGAGCACGGCCGTCGCGGCCAGATCCTCGTTTACGGCCGGCAGGAACTCGATGTTGTTCTCGTCGAGGAACGCTTTCGCCCGCCACAGTTCCTGGTCGAGCCCGCCCAGCGGCGATCCACGGTAGCCGCTTACGAAACCGGCGGTATTCAGACCGGCGGCGCGGTCGATCGTCCGCTGCATGAGCGGAATGCGCACCAGCGCCTGGGTACCGGTCATGAAGACGCGGCCCGACTCGCGCCGGTAGCGGTCGAGCAGCTCATAGTTGTCGAGCGGAAACGACGATCGGATCTGGTTTGCTGCAGTCGCCATCGGGGGATCACGTTTGTTAAGTCAACGCACCAGTGTGGCAGAAAAGCGCCGGAAGAGGGTACCAAATATTCCGATATATAGTAAAAATACGAAATAATTTTTCGATAAAGTGCCTATATAGGGTAAATTAGTTCGATTGCAGGCACCCGAACGTGTTTCTATGCTGAACGACAACGATCGCCTCATACTGCACGAGCTGCAGCGAGACAGCCGCCTCACCACGCAGCAACTGGCGCAGCGTGTCGGGATGTCGGCCTCGGCAACCTGGCGCCGCGTCAAGGCCCTGGAAGATGCCGGGATCATCGATCGGTATGCGGCCATCGTGGACGCAAAAAAGGCCGGCTTCTCCCTCGCCGCGATCGTACAGGTGTCGCTGGCGCGCCACGAGCAGAAAAACGTCGAGCATTTCGTGCGCGAGGTACGCAAGCACCCCGAAGTACTGGAATGCTTCGCGACCAGTGGCGAGGCGGATTTTCATCTGCGCGTCGTCGTCGAGGACATCGACGCTTACAATCATTTCCTTGACGATTTCATCTTCCGGCTGCCTGGCGTCTCGCAGGTTCGGTCGAACATCGTCCTGAAGGAGATCAAGGCGGATACGGCCCTGCCGTTTCGCGGTTGACCCCGTTCTTTCACCCCGCGAAATAGGGTTAACACCCCATATTGTCCGCGGTGCACCGATGCGACAGTTAAAGCCGCCAGGGCGGCACAGCCGCAGTCGGCCACGGACGGATTGGGGATAGCTCATGTTCATGCCAGGAAACAAGACAACAAGCATGTCGCGCCGGCAGCTCGTAGCCGCCGGACTCATCGGTATTTTGGCCGGTACACCCGCCGGCGCGGAAGTGCAGCACGAACTGCTGTTTTTTCCCAGCGTCGACGGATTCGACACGTTCTCGGAATCGGATTCGTCGGTAGAGGACTCGTATACGCGCGCCGCGCTCGACATGCTCTACAGTTTTTCGGGCAACAGGTTCCGCTTACTCGGTGAATTCCTGTGGTCGTCCGATGAGGCGGAATTCGAGCGGCTGCAGGCGGGGTTGCGCCTCCAGGGGAACACCTTCGCCTGGGCCGGACGGTTTCACGCGCCCGCGAAATTCTGGAACAGCGAGTACCATCACGGCCAGTTCCTGCAGACCTCGATTACGCGGCCGGCGCTGGAGGAATGGGAGGACGACGGTGGCACGCAGCCGGCGCATGTCACGGGATTGCTGCTGGAGTCGGAGCATCAGCGTGACGACGAATCGGCGCTGGGCTTCGCAGCATCGGTCGGCTTCGCACCCGTTTTCGAAGACGGTGGACTGGAAGCGCACGAGCTTCTCGAGGAAACCTCGGATCACGGCCTCTCTCTGAACCTCCGGGTTAGCTACCGGCCGCAGTACCTTTCATCGACGCAGTTCGGCATCGTGGCCGCATGGAACGAACTCAACGTCCGGCATGACCTGATTCCGGTGCCGGACCAGCCGGAAAGCATCGACCAGGCCAGCCTCGGCGTTTTTGGCGACTGGCGCCGGGACGATCTCCGCCTGGTGGCGAGCCTGGTCTACTTCGACAACACACTCGAGTTCCCGACGAGCAGCGTGGATGACAACTATCTGCTCGGCTATGCGCAACTCGAATACGAAGCGAATTCGGCCGTAACTGTTTTCGGGCGCGCCGAAAGCGGCATCGACCAGGATGACTCGGCATACCTCGCGCTGTTCGATGCGTTTATCACCGATCGTTACATGCTCGGCGCGCGTTGGGACGTGGTGGAGTACCACAGCCTGACTTTCGAAATCGCGAATACCACAAACGGAGCCGGACCGGGCAGCTCGAGGGACTTCAACGAGTACCGTCTCCAGTGGAGCGCCGTATTTCCGTGATCCCTCGCGCCGGACAATGGTTCATCGTCTGTATCGCGTGCTTCATTGCGGGGGCAGCGAAGTCCGGCGAGTCGGTCGTACTCGTGACGGCAGAAACGTGCCCGCTGGAGAGCATAAGCACGCTGGACCTGCGTAAGGCGTATCTCGGCGTAGCGGTTACGGTCGACGGACGCCGGGTCAGGCCGGTCCTCATGCACGGCGACGAAAAACTCGAGCAGATCTTCTACCAGTCCGTTGTGGCGATGTCGAAGAAGTCATACGAACGCCGCCGCCTTTCGCTGACCCTTAAATACGGAACGCCGAGGCTCGCCGTGTTCGATGATGTCGATGCCGTATCCGAAGCACTGACGAGTGAAGAATGCGCAATAACCTACATGTGGGGGAGTGACGCCGAATCGTTGCAGGGCGTCAAGACGATCAAGTTGTTATGGCAAGACACCTGAACACAATCCCCGGGCGGCTCGTACTGATGCTGTTGCTGATTCATGCGCTGCTCATGCCGCCGCTGTTCTACGTGATAAGCAGCACGGTGGAGCGCACGATGAAGGACAGCTTCGTCGACAACGTGCGCAACCTCGCACAGATCTTTGTCGATCGCTTCGAGAGGCTCGAGGAGGATGCCGCCGAGCAGCAAATTGTGGTGTTTCTCGATAGCGCAATATTGAGCGGGCAGGGCCGCTATGCGGCAATCGAGATCGGCGGCCGGACTGTGGCGAGTTCGTTGATGAGCGATGCGGACACCGAACTGTTCCGTGAGGATTTCGCGTTCGGCGAGCACGGCGACGATACTTATTACCTGTCATTGCCCGTCGTTGGCCTGGCTGAACCGGCGGTCCTCAAGCTCGGTTACGATGAGTCCCCGATACACGAAGATTTTGCGGCGGTCCGCCGTACGTTGATTTACGTGCTGGCCGCGTACCTGCTGATGACGCTGTTTGTCGCCGGGTTGATGAGTGCCACGATCGTCAGGCCGCTGCGCTGGCTGCAGAAGGCCAGCCGGGCGATCAGCTCGGGCGACGTGGACCAGGAACTCAAGGCCGACAGCAGGCTCGAGGAGATCTCTGCGCTGGCGGATGATCTGGAGACGATGCGCCGCAACCTGGTCGGCATCAACGAGCGTCTGAAGAAGGAAATAGCCGAGCGCGAACAGGCGGAGGCGGATCGTCGCCACCTCGAGGACCAGGTTCATCACCATCAGCGGCTCCGTTCGCTGGGCACGCTGGCCGGCGGTGTTGCGCACGAGTTCAATAACGTCCTGCAACCGATGGTGCTTTATCTCGAGCTCGCGCTGGAAGATCTGCCGGCCGATTCGCAAATTGCCGAAAACCTGGCGCGGGTGCAGGACCTCGCTAATCGAGCGAAGGGCTTGAGCCAGCAAATCCTGACGTTCAGCCGCCAGGATTCAGACGCGCGCTTGGTGACCGAAGATCTCGCGCCAGTCGTGGAAGAGGTGGTTACGATGATCCGGGCACTGCTGCCGGCGACGGTTGACTTGCGGCTCGATATCGAGCCCGGCTGTAGTCCCGTGAAGTGCGCGCCCGAGCAGATAAAGCAGCTTCTCGTGAATCTTTGTAACAACGCATCGCGCGCCCTGTCGGATGAAGGCTATGTCTCCGTGTCACTGAGCGAAGTGGCCGTTTCCGAGCATATGGCGATCCGTTATCAGAATCTCGATGCGGGACAGTATGTCGTGCTCGAAGTTCGCGACACCGGCAGGGGCATGGACGCTGCAACGCAGGAAAGAATCTTCGAGCCTTTCTTTACGACGCAGGAGGTCGGGAAGGGTACAGGGCTCGGGTTGTCGGTCGTTCACGGCATCGTTGAGCGACATGACGGCGAAATCGCTGTCGAGAGCGAGCCCGGCAAGGGCACGCAATTCAGGGTCTTTTTACCGTGCGCAGCACGGCGGACAGTATCGGCGGAATAAGAGGGTGGAGTAATGGCGAGGATATTGATAGTCGATGATGAAGAGGACGTGCGGATCGCGTTGAAGCAGGTCCTCGAACGGGCAGGTTACGAAGTCACTGTGGCCGCGACCGGCAACGAGGGCCTCGATGTCATGAAGCGAGAAGGCGCCGACCTCGTGATTACGGACGTGATCATGCCGGGCGTCGACGGCATCGCAACCGCGAAGCAGATTCGTGAGAAGTACCGCGACACGCGGATCATCGTTATTTCGGGAGGCGGCAGGACGGCGCCCGACCCGTACGAGCCGGACGCGATTTCGACGCGATCCTATCTCGCATCGGCGAGTAAAGCAGGCGCGGACCAGACTCTGACCAAACCGTTCGATCGCGACGAATTATTGCGGGTCGTGCGGGACCTGCTCGACGAATCCTGAAGCTCGTCGGCTGTCGGCTACTCGTTGATGAGACCGCTCTGGATGGCGTACAGGGTGACGGCGGATACGCTGTGCAGGTCCAGCTTGTTCATCATGTTGGTGCGATGCTTTTCCACCGTCTTCGGGCTCAACGACAGCACTTCGGCAATCTCCCGCGTCTTGAGACCTTCCGCGATCATCTTGATGACCTGGCGTTCACGACGCGTAAGCACCCGCCATGATGGCTCCAGCCGTTTCTTTTCGGCTGCCGAGAGGTAACCGGCAATAACCTGCTCACATATCGCCGGACTGAGGTATTTCTTGCCATCCAGAACACTGCCGATGGCGATAACCAGTTCGTCGCGGCTGTCGTCTTTCAACACATAGCCATCCGCGCCGGCCTGCAGCGCAGCATGGACATAGCCGTCCTCCCTGTGAAACGTCAGCGCGATCAGTTTTACATGCGGGTGCGCGTCCCTGATCAAATGAATTGCATCCACACCGCCGGTTTCCGGCATGGCGAGATCCGTGAGGATGACATCCGGGCTCAAGCTGTCGATCTTGGATATTCCGGAGTGCGCATCTTCAGCGGTACCCACTACGCGCATTCCGGGCTGGGCGGAAAGCAACGACTGCAGCCCCTCCCGCAACAGCGCATGATCATCGACAATCAGGATTTTCGTGTCTGCATCGCCCACATTCGTTATCCGGTCGGTGTTTCCGCAGTGGCCTGCCAACTTTGCCTTTATGGCAAGTACTGTCCGATCGGCGGTGCTACCTCCTGTACCAACGGTCGGATTTGCCGTCTGGCTATTGCCACCGCTTCGGCATCCAGTATACGGTGGAATGAGCACCGCTGACATTGGCAGCCGGACACTATTATGCAGCTTGCGACCCGAAAATGGCGCGCCCTCTTAACGGTCATGTTGGCCGGCGTCGTGCTGCGCGCCTTTATACCCGCGGGCTACATGCCGGCGGCGCCGGGCAAGGGACTGCTGTTCGAGTTGTGTCACGATGGCCTGCCAGTCAGTTTCATGGCGGCGCTCGACGGCCACGGGCACCACGCGGGCCACGGCGGCCACGAGGAGCATTCGGCTGCCGGAGACTGCAGCATCGGTCACATCCTGTCGATGGCCTTCATCGACGAGTCACCGCCAGTCGAGCCCGCAATCCAGCCCTCGCCGGGCATCCTCATTACCGCCCCGTTGCAGCAACTGCTCAGGGGCTATTACGGCGTTTATTCCGCGCGCGCGCCACCTCTCTCGTAACTCGCACTGTCATCAAAAAATAATTTCAAAACAGATGCGACCGGCTGTGCCTTGCACGCGGCCGGCGTTACGGAGTCAGAACAATGTATTCGAACAAGACTGCAGCCGTCGGGCTGCTCGGCGCGCTGCTATCCGTGCCGGTTATTGCTGCGCCAGATAGTACTCAGAGCCGCGACGAGGATGAGCAACAGCCCATCGAGGAAATCGTGGTATCAGGCAGGTACCTGTCATCGCACGACGCGAGCATCGTCGTCGAACAGGAATTCGTGGTCGACGTCGCGGAAGCCTTCGGGCGCCTGCCGGGCGCGAACAGGAACCAGAACGGGCGGCTGACCGGCATCGCCCAGTACCGCGGTATGTTCGGCGACCGCGTGTCCGTCAGCATCGACGGTCTCGGCTTGATCGGCGGCGGTCCGAACTCGATGGATGCGCCGTTGTCGTACGTGTCGCCGATGATCACCGAGAGACTGACGCTCAAGCGCGGTATCGCGGGTGTCGCGAGCTCACCGGAGTCCATCGGCGGCCACGTCGATGCGACGATCGCGCGTGGTGAGTTCTCGAACGGCGAACGCTTCGAATTCAGCGGCATGGGGGGCGCGCGCTACGCGAATAATGGCGACACGGCGTCGTTCGCGGGCCGGCTGACGGCGGCGAATCGCGCCCATCGGTTCTCACTCGTCGGACAGGCAGATCGTGCCGATGACCAGGAGACGCCCGCTGGCAAAATCACGCCGTCGCAGCTTTCGCGGGATCGTCTCGATGCAAGTTATGCCTACCGCGATGATCGTAACGATTTCCAGGTCTTTGCGGGTTCCCTCGATACGGAAGACACTGGCACACCGGCGCTCGCGATGGACATTCGCTATATCGAATCGCGACTTTACGGTGCCAGCTTTGCGCGCCAGATGTCACCGGACCTGAGTCTTCACGCCAGGATCGGCTACAACGACGTCGATCACGTCATGGACAACTTCTCGATCAGGCCGGCCCCGGAATCCCCGATGCAGCACCGCCAGAATCGGGCAGCCGGTGATGGCTTCGTGTTCGGGTTCGAGTCCGGCTATTCGATGGGAGAATTCTCGTTGACGGCCGGCATCGATGGCCGCCTCGCGTCGCACGATTCCTTCATCACGAATCCGAACAACGCGATGTTCTTCATTCACAACTTCAACGACGTGAAACGCGATGTCGTCAGCGTATTCTCGGCAGTCGGCCACGAGTCCGCGGGTTCGGGTTGGGAATTCGGCGTCCGCTATGTCGACGTCGCGACCGACGCGGGAGACGTCTCATTCGGCGGTTTGATGGATATGATGGGGATGAATGCCGGGCAGCTGGCCGATGCCTTCAATGCCGCTGACAGGAATCTCTCGTTCGGCAACGTCGAAGCCGTCTTCAAGTATTCGAAGCAGCTGACCCGTGCGATGGCAGTCAACGTGGACATCGGTTCGAAGACCCGCGCGCCGTCTTACCAGGAGCTGTATCTCTGGTTGCCCCTGCAGGCGACCGGCGGGCTTGCCGACGGTCGAAATTATATCGGTAACCTCGGGCTCTCCGCTGAGCGTTCCAACGAGATCGTCCTGGGCGTCGACTGGACCGGTGAGCGGTTCTCGATCAGCCCGCAGGCCTACTTCCGCGATGTCAGCGACTACATCCAGGGCGTGCCTGCGACCGTGATGCCGGCCAACATGCTTGCGATGATGATGTCGGGCAACGGCGCGTTGCAGTTCGACAATGTCGAGGCAGAGATCTACGGACTGGATCTCGGCTGGCGCTATTCGCTGACGGAACGCCTCGGCGTCGAGGGTAGCGCCAGCTACACTCGCGGGCGCCGCACCGACGTCACGGACAACCTCTATCGGCTGCCACCGCTGAACGCGAGCGTTGCGTTGAATTTCGCGGGCAGCGCGTGGTCCCTGCGAGGAGAGGTGATTGCCTATGATCGCCAGGATCGTGTTTCCGCGTTCAATGACGAGCAGCCGACGCCCGGGTACGGCATCGTAAACGCTTCGTTCTCCTGGTGGGCCAGCCGTTCGCTACGGGTCGACGTGGCAGCGAACAATGTGTTCGATCGCGGCTACCAGGACCATCTCGCGGGCGTGAATCGGGTACGTGACGTCGACATCCCCACGGGCGAGCGGCTCTGGGGGGCGGAACGTACGCTCAGCATCGGCGCCGTAGTGACGTTCTGATCGGAACGGTCTTTGACGGGCGACGCGCTCTACGGTCGGTGGAGCGCCGTCGCCCCGAGGAGGCCGCGGTCCAGAAACTCGCGGAGAGAGGCATGCGCCGAGCCCTGCCTGTCCCACATCAGGTATACGCGGACGGGTGCGCTTCCCGCATGCAGCTCGATTTCCTGCGCGTTGGCAATGACACGGATCTGGTCGATCGTGACGCGGTAATACGCGTCGGCTGCCGACGCCACAGGTTTGACGTAGATCGGCTCGGAAACGCCGATGGATTCCAGCGTCCAGCCGACGAGTTCGAGTTGTAATGGTTCGCCGTCCGCGAACAACGTGATCGATTCGAAACCGTCACGCTGGTAAGAGCGTTCCGCATCGCTGATCGTGCTCCAGATGCCGAGCCACAGGTAATAGGAGTATTCGCCCATGCGATTGATCTCGACGGGGCCGAGATACACGTAGTCGCGGGCGTGCGCGGCATACGAGGAATTGTCGCGATACAGCACGATAGGCGCAGTAGAGTGCGTTACGGTAACCCCGGTGCCGAGGTCGAGCTTTTCCTCCACCAGCGTGCTCGTGGTAACGCAACCGGCGCCGAGGAGGGCGATGAGAATTGCTGCAGAATGAATAATCCTGGTGTACATCGGCTCGTCCATCAGAAAAAGAGCTGGTAGCCGGCGTTGACGAACCAGGACTCGCGGTCCTGGTCCGACTGCGCCATCTCGCGAGTCGAGAACTGTTTACCGGTCTGCAGTTCGAAGCGGGCTCGGCGGCCCATGCGGTACTGCACGCGCAGTCCGGGCGTATAAATCCATTGCGTGCTCTGGTCGGTCTTGATTTCGCGGTAGTCGACGCGCAGGCGCGGGCTTATGCGCCAGCCGCGGCCAATCGGAAAGCGCGTATCGAACGTGGTCGAGTACACGTCCGTCGTTTCCGAGACGGCATAACGGAGCCCCACGATGCCGACATCGCCCTCGGTGAACAGGCTGCTTGCGACGACGTCGGCCGAGTAGTAGCTGTACTCGGTGTCGGGCGTTGCCGCCACGCCGCCGGACTCGGGTGTTGCATCGATGGACGAGATGCTCGCATTGAAGTTCATGCTGAGCTTCGGCGAGAACGGGCGCGACAGGCCGAAGGTGTACGTGGTAGTGGCCGCCGAGCGGTCGAGCGCGTACTGGCGGATCTCCTCTTCCGTAAAAAACAGCCGCAGCTCCTCGAAAGACTCGAGCTGCTGGCCGACGAGCGCGTTGCCGAGACTCAGGAAGGGGCTGCGCCGGCGATCCAGGACGCCGGTTATCGTGAAGTTGGCGGGCAACCGCCAGCTCCCCTGCATGAATACGCTGCCGAGTTCCTCGAACTCGATGTCGTAATCGACGATGCTCCACAAGGACTGGTTGTCGCCGAAATAGCGCAGCTCGGCGCCGAGCGCCTGCCTGTCGGTGAGACCCTCGATCTCCTGCTCGAGATAGAAGAGGCCGAAGTCGAGGTTGTTGTCGAACGGTGCGAATGTCGTGCTGATCCCCTGGAACATCCTGTCGTCCTCGGGGTCCCGGGCGGTCGAGTAGACGGGGCGTCCCGCAACGGCCTCGAACCGCAGCCGATCGTTGAGCGCATAGGTCAGGTTCACGCCGTCGAAGCGGCCCAGCACGCCGCCGGTGTTGCGAGTCTGGCGACCGATCCTGCCGCGCAGGCCGGTTCGCGCGTCGGCCAGATCGGCGTAAGCGTAGGACAGCCGCAGGTCATTGCCACTGCTCGGTCGCGTCTCTTCCATGAGATTGCTGCGGTAGCCGGCAGTCAGACGAGCAGAGAAATCGAAGCGTTCACCGCGGCGGCGCGCATCCAGGCTGATATCCGAGTAAACGGACGACTGGCTGACGATCTCTTCCTGGTCGTTTACCTGGTTGACGTCGCGGCGATAGAACTGGGAAAAGAACGTGCGAACGTTCCAGCCGTCGAGTATGGAATCCCTGCCACTATCCGGCGAATCCGACGAGGGCGCAGAGGCCGTGCGGCGCCCACCCGCAGTCGCGAGCAGCGCAGCGAGCCGCTGTTCGACGCGTTCCGCACCTTCCTCGTCCGGATACACGTCGAGGTAGCGCTGATATTCGGCTTTGGCATGCGCTATCTGGCCATTTCGCTCGCGGGCGAGGGCGAGAAATTCCTGGGCATCCGGCTGGTGCATGTTGGGTGGCATTTGCAGGACCTTTGTGTAGATTTGCACGGCGCGCGACAGCTCGCCCGCGGTCATTGCACGCCGAGCCTCGTTCATCAGCTCGGCGGCCTCATCTACGGTCACATCGGTCGGCGCCGCCGCCGCTACTGCCGACATCACTGGTGCAGCCTCTACAAGCGTGTCGTCAGTCGCATCGGCACGGTCGATCCAGGCGCCCGGGTACTGTGCGCGAAGGTCGGCGAGAGCCCGTGCGGCTTCTTCGGCGGAACCATAGTTGCCGACACGCACGCGGTACCAGGTTGTGCCGTCGATCTCAGCTTCGGAGACAAACACTCGCTTGTCCTTCGGCAGGGCGATCTTGGGCATATCGGCCGTTACGGGAGGCCGCTGCCACGATTCGAGGTTGATGACGTATTCGGCTCCTGCAACGACGGGCTGTCGCTGCAGTCGCGCCGCGGGCCGGCTTTCCGCCGAACTGTCGCTGCCGGCCGCAGACTGCAGGAACACACGCACCTGCAATGCGTTCGTTTCCGGCCCGGGCCGAACGTCGAACCGCACTCTGTCAGTAAAGTTGATCCGAAGTATCTGGTTGCCCGGCGACTCTCCGTCGTATTCGATACTCTCGATACCGGCTTCGTCGGCCGATAGCGGCCTGAGCTGTTCCTTGACGTTCGCTATGCTGGGTGCGGCGCCGGTGCAGACGGTCGTCGCTTCCAGCCTGATCCGCACCACGTCGCTGGCCGCCGACGGGTCGTGGCCGAGATACTGCACGCCGCAGCGGAAGCGGATGCCGACCTCGGCGTAGACGCTGCCGCGCTGGACGTTGGTCTCGGCGATAAACCCGGGACCGGCCAGTGCTTCTGCAGTGAACAGGAGAAACGACAGCGTGACGGTCGCGGCCGCAATACGTGTCGATGTCGATTTGGAAATCACCGCCTGTCTCAACTAAAAGCCGCTGTCGCTGATCCTGTGACAACCACGACCACCGCCGCTGCAGTCCCGATTCTGCGAGACCGTGCCGTTCTCACCACCGATGTGGTCGCCCTCGCGTGCGAAGTCATTGGCGTGACACGCGGCGCAATCGGGTACGAACGCCGAATTGGGCCAGGTGACCGTCTCCGTGTTGTTTCGGTGGCAGGCGGTACACAAAAGGGGCGCGCGATGGTCCAGCGGTTCGTAGGTCAACCCGGTGTGCTGGAAGTTGTGCGGCAGCCACGCGATGGTGTCGTGACAGTCGCTGCACTCCTTCGCCGTGATGAAATGGCCGGCGAACTTGCCGGTCGCCGTCGTGCCGTCGTGGCAGGACGAGCAGGAGCCGCGGACCTGGCTGTGGTCGACGCTGCTCGCGGGGCTCCACGCCGTCGTGCTGTGGCAGCCTTCGCACACGTTGCTGGACTGTATGTGAGCCGGACCCTTGCCGGTAGCCTCGGTGCCGTTGTGGCAGCTGAAGCAATTCCCGGTGATGTTCACGTGGTCGAAATTCGCCGGCACCCAGGCGACCGTCGTGTGGCAGTCGTCACAGTTATCGCCACTCGCGATGTGCGTCGGGTGTTTACCCGTGGCGATGGTGCCGTTGTGGCAGGAGTTGCACGTGCCGATGACCTGCGTGTGGTCGACTGCATCGGCTGGTGACCACTGCACCTTGTTGTGGCAGTCCTCGCACACATTGCTTGTATTGATGTGCGTCGCGGACTTGCCCGTCGCATCGGCCCCGTTATGGCAGCTCGCACAGTTGCCGGTGATGGTCGAGTGGTCGAAGGTGGCGGGAATCCAGCCGTTAGTCGTGTGGCAGTCGTCGCAATTGTCCCCGCTTGTTATGTGTCCGGGATGCTTGCCTGTGGCAATCGTGCCGTTGTGGCAGGAGCCGCAGGTGCCGAGCACCTGGGTGTGGTCTACACGGTCCGCCGGTGACCACTGCAAGGGGTTATGGCAGTCCTCGCAGACGTTGCTCGTCGTCATGTGCGCCGGCCCTTTGCCCGTTGCGTCGATGCCGTTGTGACAGCTGGAGCAGTTGCCCGTGATGTTCGAGTGATCGAAGGTTGCGGGTATCCAGCCGTTGGTTGTGTGGCAGTCGTCACAGGTGTCGCCGCTCGCGAGGTGCCCGGGGTGTTTGCCGGTCGCCACCGTGCCGTTATGGCACGACGAGCAGGTACCGAGCACCTGCGTGTGGTCGACGCGGTCCGCGGGCGACCACTGCACCGGGTTATGGCAGTCCTCGCAAACGTTGCTCGTCGTCACGTGCGCAGGCCCCTTGCCGGTTGCGTCGATGCCGTTGTGACAGCTGAAGCAGTTGCCCGTGATATTCGAATGATCGAAGGTGGCCGGTACCCAGCCATTCGTGGTGTGGCAGTCGTCGCAGGTATCGGCACTCGTGACATGTCCCGGATGCTTGCCGGTCGCGACGGATCCGTTGTGACACGAGGAGCAGGTACCGAGCACCTGCGTGTGATCGACGCGGTCGGCGGGCGACCAGAGGACTTTGTTGTGGCAGTCCTCGCAGATGTTCGTGGTACTGATATGCGCCGGACTCTTGCCGATCGCGTCGACGCCGTTGTGGCAGCTCACACAGTCGCCTGCAATGTTGACGTGATCAAAGTTCGCGGGGATCCATGCCGCCGTCGTATGGCAGTCGTCACAGGTGTCGCCGCTCTGGATATGCGTAGGGTTCTTGCCGGTAGACACGGTACCGTTGTGGCAGGAGCTGCAGGTGCCGACGACCTGGGTGTGGTCGACAGCGTCGGCCGGCGACCAGACGACGTTGTTGTGACAATCCTCGCAGAAGTTGGTCGTGTTGATGTGGGTCGGTGTTTTGCCCGTCGCCTCGAGGCCGTTATGGCAGCTTGCGCAGTTGTCGGCGATGCTGGCGTGATCGAAGTTGGCCGGGACCCATGCGTTAGTCGTATGACAGTCGTCGCAGTTGTTGCTGCTCGTGATGTGTGTCGCGTCCTTGCCTGTCGCGGTGCTGCCGTTGTGGCACGAGCCGCAGATTCCGACGACCTGGGTATGGTCGACGGCGTCGGCCGGGGCCCACTGGATGTTGTTGTGGCAATCCGCGCAAACGTTGGTGGTCGTAATGTGGGTCAACGGTTTGCCGGTTGCGCTGATCCCGTCGTGGCAGTCGAAACAATTACCGACTATGTTGGCGTGGTCGAAGTTGGCCGGAATCCAGGCGCTGGTCGTATGGCAGGCCTCGCAATTTTCGCCGCTCTGTATATGCAGCGGATCCTTGCCGGTGGCCTCCACGCCGTTGTGGCAGCTGGCACAGTTGTCGAATATGTTGGTGTGATCGAAGTTCGCGGGAATCCACGCCGTCGTCGTATGACAGTCGTCGCAGGTATCGCCGCTCGTGATGTGCGCCGGATCCTTGCCGGTGGCCACCGTGCCATTGTGGCAGGAGCCGCAAATCCCCACGACCTGGGTGTGGTCCACGGCGTCGGCCGGCGACCATGCAACATTGTTGTGGCAGTCCTCGCAGATATTCGTCGTATTGAGGTGCGTCAGGTCTTTGCCCGTCGCGCTGATGCCGTCGTGGCAGCGGGCACAGTTGTCGAAGATGTTGTCGTGCTCGAAGTTGGCGGGTAACCAGCCCGTCGTCGTATGGCAGTCGTCGCAGTTGTCGCCGCCCTGGATGTGGTCGGCATCCTTGCCGGGGGCCGTTGTCCCGTCATGGCAGGAGCCGCAGGCGCCGGTGACTTGCAGATGATCCACGGTAACGGCGGGAGACCACTGTGTGCTGTCGTGACAGTCCTCGCAGACGTCCGTCGTGGTCAGGTGCGTCGTGTCCTTGCCGGTGGCTACCGTGCCGTTGTGGCACGAGGCGCAGGCGCCAACAACCTGCAGGTGGTCGACCGTGTCGGCAGGTGACCACATGACGTTGTTGTGGCAGTCCTCGCAGACGTTCGTCGTCGTGATATGAGCGGGATTCTTGCCGGTTGCGGCTATGCCGTCGTGACAGCTGGCGCAGTTGGCCGCAATATTCGCGTGGTCGAAGTTGGCAGGTATCCAGGCGACTGTCGTGTGGCAGTCGTCGCAGTTGTCGCCGCTGCCGATATGCGTCGCGTGCTTGCCCGTTGCGACGATGCCATTGTGGCAGCCGCTGCACGCGCCGACGACCTGCGTGTGGTCGACCGCGAGTGCAGGTATCCAACCTGAGGTCGTGTGGCAGTCCTCGCAGAAATTCGTTGCCTGGATGTGCTCTGCGTGCTTGCCCGTTGCGTCGAAACCGTTATGGCAGCCGGAACAACCGCTGGTGACGCCCGTATGGTCGAATACGACCGGTATCCACGCCGTTCCCGTGTGGCAGTCATCGCACTGGTCGCTCGACTGCGGATGCCCTGGCGGTTTGCCGGTGGCGATGACGCCGTCGTGGCAGTTGCCGCAGCTGCCTTTGGCGGAGGAGTGATCCATGTAGGCGATCGGGCTCCAGGCTGCCGTGGTGTGACAGTCGGCGCATATGTCCGTTGTCGCG
>Ga0193947_1000012_pt1 | contig 38805 bp, 37 predicted proteins | sample FRT_01_MG_FD_161267 | JGI IMG/M metagenome (GOLD analysis project Ga0193947, IMG submission 161267) | Sediment microbial communities from the Broadkill River, Lewes, Delaware, United States - FRT_0-1_MG | ecosystem: Environmental > Aquatic > Freshwater > River > Sediment | place: USA: Delaware... | reverse complement strand
GTCGCTGTAGACGTGAATATCGAGGTGCAGGTCAGCCATCTGCAGCTGGCCATTCGCCAGCAATTCATCGGCCGTCGGTAGTGCAGCGAGCGTGAATCCCGATTGCGGCCGCGGTTGGGCCGGCGCCGCTGCGGGCGTCTCGACCACGGGCTCCGCGGCGGGCTCGGGCTCGGGCGCGGCTGCGGTGCTCGTGCTGCTGGCCGACTCCCGCTCGCGCGCCTCGCGGATCTGTTCAGAAAACGATGCGCCTGCTGCAGGCTGTTGTTGTGTACTCGAAACCTGCGCGGTCGGGGCGACCTCCGCCGTGTCGTTGCGCAGCAGGACAACCAGCAATACAGCCAGGTTTACGGCCAGCAACACGCCGAGCACCCAGAGCCAGCGAGGCGCGCCCGGCGACTCGCCGCCGGACGGGATATTCGCGAAATCCGAGGGGCCTTGCTGTTGACGCTCGGTTTCGGATTTCTTCAGTGCATCAAGTATGAACGACATTGATCATTCCCGTGCAAGCCGCGATGTTGTCAGCCGGGGCGTGTCCTCCGGCCCGAGCAGTGAGTTGATGATGATCTGTGTCTGCTGTCCCGCGAGGCCGTCCACATCGAGTCGATGGTCGCGCTGGAAGTCGATCACGCGTTGTTCGAGTTCCGCATCGTAAATGCTCGAGTCGAGCGGTTCGGCCCGGTAGCGGTCGTCGATGGCGGCGAGGCTTTCGCGCAACCAGACCACGTTGCCGCCGCGCGATCCCCGCCCGAGGGCCAGCGTCTGGCCGTTCGGCGGCCTCCACAGCAGGATGTAATCGCCGAACCACAGCTCCGTCACATCGAGGAACCTGTGCGTGACGTTGACACCGGCGATGGAGAGCTGCGCCGTGTCGCCCTGCAGCGCCTGGAGTACGACATGGTGATCCTTGCCCCGGCTATCGGTCAGCGTCAGGATTGCCGGTCGGTCCAGTTGCCGCAGGCTGCTCCACGAGCCGCGCTGCATCAGGCACGAGTAACCGGCGCTTTGTGCCAGGTCGCAGCCGTTGGTGACCGATTCGTCGAATTCGAGGTCCCAGAGAGAAAACAGCACCTCGAAAGCGGGCGCGAGCCTGGTCAGTTCGCCGGCGAGCAGCAGCTGCTGGTCCAGGGTCGCTTCGGGCTCTGGCTCGGGCTCTGGCTCGGTAGCCGGCTCGGCCTCTGGCTCGGGTTGAGGCCGGGGTTCGGGTTCGGCCACCGTTTCCGTGATCGGTTCAACTTGTGCCGACTGGCGGGCAGGTACCGTGTTGCCTGCTCGGGAGGCGGTGTCCATCTGTTGCGCAGGCGCAGAATCACTGCGCTGCCCAAGCAATGGCCAGACGCTGGCAGCGATTACCGCGATGGCGACGGCGCCGACGACGGGGATTGCCCAGCGCAACAACGGCGTCGTATACGGTATGCCCTTTATCTCGGCCGCGGCGCTCCGAACCAGCCGCCGGCTGACGCGCCGCGTTTCCTTGCTGTACGCGCCAAGCAGGGCGCGATCGCAGATGACGTTGATCAGTCGCGGCACGCCCGAAGTCAGCCGGAACACCTCGCGCTTCGCCGAGCTGTCGAAGATTTCGCCGAGTGCCCCGGCCACGCGCAGGCGGTGCTCGATGTACTGCGCCGTCTCTTCGCGAGTCAGGGGTTCGAGGTGGTAGCGGCCGGTGATGCGTTGCGCCAGCTGCCGCAGGTCCTCTCGCGCCAGCAGATCCCGCAGTTCGGGCTGGCCGATGAGGATGATCTGCAGCAGTTTCTGTTTGGCGGTCTCGAGATTGGTCAGCAGTCGCACCTGCTCGAGCACGTCGCGCGACAGGTTCTGCGCTTCATCGACGACGAGTATTACGCGCCGGCCCTCGGCATGCGCCCTGAGCAGCTGGTGGTTGAGGGAATCCACCAGCGCCTTGACGCTGCCCCGGTTTTCCGGCGCGAGGATGCCAAGCTCTTCGCAGATGGTCTCGAGAAATTCGATGACGGAGAGGCGGGGGTTGAGAACCACGGCGACGTCGGCGTTGTTCGGCAGCTTGTTCTGCAACAACGTGCGCACAAGTGTGGTCTTGCCGGTTCCGACCTCGCCGGTGAGCTGCATGAATCCGCCGCTCTCGGTCACCCCGTAAACGAGGTGCGCAAGCGCCTCGCCATGGCGCTCGCTCATAAAAAGGTAACGCGGATCGGGCGTGATCGCGAAAGGCTTTTCGTTGAGTCCGAAGAAACTCGTGTACATGGCTAGGCCAGACCGTGCCGAACAGCACTCGATTCTACCTCATTCACGGCCGATCCAATGTCCTGGCGCGAGTCAGTGAATCGCTGCCGAAGCGGTCGCGGATCTCGTCGACCGTACGATCGAAGTCAGATGCCGGGCTGGTATCGCCGTCGCCGAACAGGTCCGGCTGTTCGGCCGGTGCGAGTGAGCTGCTGCCCACGCCGAGCAAACGGATGTGCGCATCCGGGTTAGCGTTCAGCCAGGCGTCCAGCAGCTCACGGGCCACCGCATAGATCTGGTCGGTGCCGTTTCCCGGTGGCGTCAGTCGCTTCTGGCGAGTGAACGTCTTGAAGTCGGATTGCCGAACCTTGACGTGGACCGTGCCCGCGCACAGCCCCGCCTTGCGCAGGCGGCCGGCCGTTCGCTCCGTGAGCCGCAGTAGCTGCCGCTGCATTTCCCGCCTGTCGCAAAGATCAGTATCGTAGGTCTGTTCGTTGCTGATGGATTTCTCAGCACGGGACGCGATGACCGGGCGGTCGTCGATCCCGGAAGCGCGTTCACGTGTCCTGCGCGTAAAGCGTCCGAATACCGGCTCCAGATCGCGGTCCGGTGCGCTGCGCAATTCGGCGATCGTACGCACGCCGACCGCATGCAGCCGGGACAGGGTTTGCTTGCCGATTCCCGGAATAACAGACACGGGCAGTGGATCGAGGATATCGTGGACCCGGTCTGCGGCAACGACGACGAGTCCATCCGGTTTGTCGAGGTCCGACGCGATCTTGGCCACCAGCTTGTTGGTTGCCACGCCGACCGACGCCGCCAGGCCCGTGCGCTCGCGGATCCTGTCCTTGACGGCCACGGCGATGTTGTGACCGTTGCCGAACAGGCGGCGGCTCGACGTCACGTCGAGAAATGCCTCGTCGAGCGACAAACCCTCGACCAGTGGCGTAAATTCCCTGAAGACGCTGAAAATCTCTCGAGACACTGACTGGTAATGGGCCATCCGCGGCGCGATGCGAATGACATTTGGGCAGCGCCTGCGCGCCTCCGCCATCGGCATCGCGGAGCGGATGCCGAAAACCCGCGACTCGTAGCTCGCTGCCGCGACGACACCGCGACTTGCGCCGCCGACAACGACCGGCTTGCCGCGCAGTTCGGGATTGTCCCGCTGCTCGATGGATGCATAGAAGGCGTCCATGTCGACGTGCAGGATGACGCGCGTCGGCATCGCTTCAATTGCCCCTGTCCACGATGAACCGGGCCAGCCAGTCCAGGGCCGCAGCGTCGGGCAGTGCCTCGAGGTAGCCGAGGCTCTCCCCGAGCAATTCGTCGCAGCGGCGCCGGGAGGCCTCGATGCCGAACAGGGCAGGATAAGTCGCCTTGTTCATTCGCTCGTCGGAGCCGGCCGGCTTGCCGATATCCTCGGTCTTGCCTTCCACGTCCAGGAGGTCGTCACGAACCTGGAACGCAAGGCCGATCGTGCGCCCGAATCCGTCGAGTGCAGCGGCGTGCCCGGACGCTATCGGGTCTGCGAGCACGCAGGCGGCCATGACCGACGCGTGTATCAGTGCCCCGGTCTTCAGCGCAAACATCTGCTCCAGTTCTGCCAGGTCCAGCGACCGGCCCTCCGCACCGAGATCCATGGACTGCCCGCCGGTCATGCCGGTTGAGCCGCAGGCGTCTGCGACCAGTTTCACGAGTCGCGCGCGCGTATCGCCGGCGACGCCATCGATATCGGCGAGTACGGCGAACGCGAGAGGCTGCATGGCGTCAGCGGCGAGGATCGCCGTCGCCTCGTCGAACTTGCGATGCAGCGTCGGCATGCCGCGGCGCAGGTCGTCGTCATCCATCGCGGGGAGATCATCGTGCACCAGCGAGAATGCGTGGATGAGTTCGATCGCGGCGGCCGGCGAATCGAGCAGCGATTCGGGCACGCCCAGGCACTCACCGGTAGCGTAGACAAGCAACGGACGTACGCGCTTGCCGCCGTTGAAAATCGCGTAGCGCATCGCTTCGTGCAGCCGGCTCGGCTGTACATCGTCACCCGGCAGCACATCGTCGAGCTTGGCCTCGACGCGGCCGGTGTAGTACGGGATGCGTTGTTCGAAGTTGTTCGCCACCGGGACTCGCAGGCCATCGATCGGCCCTGTAGCGTACACGTTTTCAGGTCGCGGAGCGCTCCCCTGTCTGGGCTATAATTCGCCGTCCTGTCCGCTTCGATCATGCCGGAATCCAGCATCATGAGGGCAACAGCCAGAGCCCAACCCAATATCGCCCTCATCAAGTACTGGGGCAAGCGCGACCGGGATCGCAACCTTCCGGCTGTGGGCTCGATCTCACTCACGCTCGACGAGCTGTACACGACGATGGACGTGGAACTCGACGGTGGGCTCGATCGGGACGAACTCGATGTCAACGGGCGCAGTGCACCATCGATGTTGCCGCGGGTTACGCGATGCCTCGACACGGTACTCGGTGCCGACCGGTTGCGCGCACGTGTGGTCAGCGAGAGCAATTTTCCGATAGCGGCCGGTCTCGCATCATCGGCTTCTTCGTTCGCAGCCCTGGTTGTGGCCGCATCTGCCGCGGGTGGCAGGGCGTACAGTGTTGACGAGCTGGCCGATCTTGCGGGCCGGGCGTCGGGGTCCGCCGCGCGTTCGCTGTATGGCGGTTTCGTCGAGCTGCGCAACGACGGTGACGGTATCGACGTCAACACGCTACTCGAGGGCGAAGCCTGGCCGTTGCGCATCGTTGCGGCGGTCACGTCGCAAGCACCGAAGCCGGTCAGCTCCGGCGAAGCCATGGAGGTCAGTCGCAGGACCTCGCCGTTTTATTCGCGCTGGATCGAAGAGCAGGACATGGACCTCTCTACGGCGCGGGACGCCATTACCGTCCGGGACTTCGGCAAGCTCGCCAGCGTTGCCGAACACAATTGCCTGAAAATGCATTCGGTCATGTGGGCGTCGCGCCCTCCGGTCGTCTACTGGAACGCGGCGACGCTCGCATGCCTCGAGAGTGTGCGAGCCCTCCAGGCGGAGGGTGTTGCTGCGTTCTTCACGATCGACGCCGGCCCCCAGGTCAAGGTGATTTGCCCGCCCGGCGATGAGCCGCGCGTTGTCGATGCCTTGTCGAACACTGACGGCGTCGAGGCCGTGCTTGCAGGCGGCATCGGGTCGGGTGCGGCACTGGTGAAAAGGGATTGATGCGGATCGAGGCGAGCGCCCCGGGCAAGTTTGTCTTGTCGGGAGAATACGCGGTACTGGACGGTGCCCCGGCAATCTGTGTGGCTGTCGATCGCCGCGCCGTCGTTACCATCGAACCCCATGACGGCGACCGGCATCTCGTCAGAGCGCCCGGATTCACTGCTGAGACAGGCCGGTTCACCGCGGAGTCGGGCCAACTGACCTGGCTGGACAACGGCCGGGATTTCGGGCTGTTCGAAACCGTCTGGAACGTGTCCCGGCCTGCGTCCGCTGACTCGGCGATGGCGATTTCGCTCGATACCGGCGTATTTCGAGATCCCGACAGCGGGCGGAAGATTGGTTTGGGTTCGAGTGCCGCGCTCGCGGTTGCGCTGGCCACCGCACTGAATTCACTGGGCGGCGGGAGCGCCGCCGACGCAGCGCATGCAGCCCACCGGTTGTTTCAGGGCGGCTCGGGCAGTGGTGTCGACATAGCGTGCAGCATGGCTGGCGGGATCATCGAGTATCGAATGGCGGGCCGGCAGTCGAGGCAGGCGAAATGGCCGGACGGGCTGCATTTCAGCGTGCTGTGGAGCGGTGTTGCTGCCGAGACCCGGGACAGGGTCGCGCGGTTCGGGGACCTGGCCGACAGTCCGTCACGAAACGAATTGAGCGAGGCGTCGGTATTGGTTGCTGCGGTTTTCGAGAGCGGAGACACCCCCGCCGTTGTCGCGGCCCTCGGTGAATACGTGCAGGCCCTGTTCCGATTCGATGCGGCGCATGAGCTCGGCATATTCGATGCGGGTCACAGAGCGCTTGCGGAACAGGCAGCGGGCGCAGGTGTGGTGTACAAGCCCTGCGGGGCCGGTGGTGGCGATATTGGCGTCGCGCTGGCGACGAGCAGGGCATCGCTGGCATCATTCGAGACTATTGCGGCGCGCTCCGGCTTTTCGCGGATCGCGTTGAGCATCGATCCCAGCGGCGCGATGCTGCACGACAAAGACGAAACGTGAACGACTCCCTGATATCCGGGTTCTACCGGCTGGACATCCGACAGCGCATCGAGCGGCTGCAGCAGCGCGGCCTGTTGTCCGCCGACGACGCCTCCACGCTGCGGGAAGGCCGCCATGTGTTGCTGCCTGCGGCCGCGGACAGGATCATCGAGAATGTCATCGGCGTGTTCGGTCTGCCCTTCGCGATTTCGCCCAACTTCGTTATCAATGGTACGGGCCGACTTGCGCCCATGGTCGTCGAGGAGCCATCGATCGTTGCGGGCCTGAGTTTTGCGGCGGCGCTTGCCAGCCGTAACGGCGGCTTCCGGGCAAGCTGCGATGAATCGCTGCTGGCAGGGCAGATTCACATCACGAATATTGCCGATGCCGGGGCGGCGGCCGCGAGTATCGAGGCCGCCGCGGACGAGTTGCTCGCGGCTGCCAACGCCGTTCACCCGCGCCTCGGCGAGCGGGGCGGGGGCGTCCGAGACGTCGAGGTCCGCCGGCTTTCACTGCCCGGCGGCGAGGCTGCGCTGGCGGTCCACCTGCTCGTAGACACCTGCGACGCCATGGGCGCAAACCTGGTCAACACGATATGTGAGGCGATTGCGCCGCGCGTCGCCGGGATCTGCGGAGGCACGGTCGCGATGCGTATCCTGTCGAATCTCGCCGATCGCTCGCTGGTGACCGCACGCGTCAGCTACCTGGCCGAACAGCTGGCTGTTGACGATCTCGACGGAGCGGCCGTCCGCGATGCCATCGTCATGACGAGCGACATCGCCGCCGCGGACCCGTACCGCGCGGCCACCCACAACAAGGGCATCATGAACGGCATCGACGCTGTCGCGATTGCGACGGGCAATGACTGGCGTGCGATCGAAGCTGGTGCACACGCCTATGCGGGCATCGATGGTCAGTATCGGCCGCTGTCGAGCTGGAGCGTCGGCAGCGGCGGTGAACTCGTCGGAGAGATTCGGGTGCCGCTGAAAGTCGGCACTGTCGGCGGCACGCTGGCGGCGAATCCCGCGGCTGCCCTGGGCCTGCGGATAGCGGGCGTCGATTCGGCCGCGGACCTGGCTCAACTGATGGCGGCAGTCGGGCTCGCGCAGAATTTTGCGGCGCTGCGCGCACTCGCGACCAGCGGCATACAGAAAGGCCACATGCGCCTGCACGCTCGCAGCCTCGTGGCAGCGGCCGGCGTTGCCGGTGATCGCTTCGACGAGGCCGTCGAGCAACTCGTCGCGAGTGGAGAGATCAGCGAGACGCGCGCGCGAGACATAGCCGCGCAGCTGGAAGCTGAGCGGCCGCAGGTCGATGAACCGATGGGTACGGCCGCTGGCAAGGTCATCCTGCTGGGCGAGCACGCGGCCGTTTACGGCAAGCACGCGCTCGCGCTGCCCATTCCGGGGGCGGTTACCGCAACCGTGCACGAATCGGAGAACCTCACGCTGGAGGTGCCCGACTGGAAGTTGTCGCGCGAAATTTCACGGGATACGAGTGGCGTGGATGCCGCGGTACGGCGAATTCTAGAGAATCTCGGTGTCCGACAGCGAGGCTTCACGATCCGCGTCCGGTCGGCGCTGCCCCGTGCAATGGGCCTTGGCTCGTCTGCGGCGTTTGCCGTCGCTATCGTGCGCGCTTTCGACCGTCTGCTCGGCCTGTCGCTCGACGACAAACGCGTCAACGAGATCGCCTTCGACTGCGAGAAACTCGCGCACGGAAATCCATCGGGCGTCGACAATACACTCGCGACCTTTGCCCGCCCGATACTGTTCCGCAAGGGCGACTCGTTCCAGGTCGAGGAGCTCGGGCTGGAACGGACGCCGCCGATCGTCATCGCGTGCGGCCACCAGCCGGGCGTTACGCACGAGCAGGTTGCCGGCGTTCGCGCCCGTTACGAAGCGCAGCCGGCGGCCTATGCTGCGATATTCGAGCAGATCGATGGACTGAGTATCGCCGGCGCAAAGGCGCTCGTCGCGGGTGAGTACGCGGAGCTGGGCCAACTCATGAATATCGGCCAGGGGCTGCTGAACGCGCTCGGCGTGTCGACGCCGGAGCTGGAACGGATGATTGAAATAGCCCGGCAGGCGGGCGCTGCGGGCGCCAAGCTGACCGGGGCCGGCGGCGGCGGCTCAATCGTCGCGGCATGTCCGGGCACGGAGCGAGCAGTCGTCACGGCGTTGCGGTCGGCAGGCTACCGGACCATCGATCTGAGTAATGACAGGGAAGCGCAGTGGAAAACGTAAACCGGGTGGTTTCCTCGGAGGCCGAGCAACTGATACTCGTCGATGAAGACGACAGGGAGCAGGGCTTCCTGTCGAAGGCCTCGTGTCACGACGGTGCCGGTGTTCTGCACCGCGCATTCTCGGCATTCCTGTTCAACGCGGCGGGCGAGTTGTTGCTGCAGCAACGCGCGGATTCGAAGCGCCTGTGGCCGGGTTACTGGTCGAATAGCTGTTGCAGCCACCCGCGGCGGGGCGAATCAATGGCGACCGCAACGGAGCGCCGTCTCGGCGAGGAGCTCAATCTCGCAGCGGATCTCGAGTTTGTCTACAAGTTCCGTTACCAGGCGACCTACGGCGATCTCGGTGCCGAGCACGAACTTTGCCATGTTTTTGTCGGCCGAATCGGCGGTGACGTGCGCCCGAACGAGGAGGAGATTGCGGCGATCCGGTTTGTCAGCACCGGGGCGCTGGATACGGAGCTATCGGAATATCCGGAGCGCTTCACGCCCTGGTTCAAGCTGGAGTGGGATGCACTGCGACGAGAGCACACCGAATTGCTCGATGCCTATATACATGCTGGTGCGGCGCCATAAACGATCGGGCAAGCCCGATCTCACCCTACATACTTGTAATACTCGATCCCCAGGTCACTGAAGTGACGGTCTTCGGTCTGGCCGACGCGATCGATGACGAACTCGTTGACGGGCAGGTAGTCGAGACCGGTCGCACGGCGCCCGGCATGCAGGGCCTCGTACTGCTCGAACGTGATGTCGACAGCATGCTGCATGGCGTCGCTGAAGCGTATCGCCGCGGTTGCCTCGCGCCAGCCGTCGGCCATGAAAAACGGAATCACTTCGGCCGCGTCGCCGCTGCCGTAACCGAGCGTGAGAACCTCTTCGCCGGTGCTGAGAGAATCCTCGTCCAGTGCCTGCTCGAAGCCGGCCGCCATCCAGGCAGGCAGAGCAGCCGTGTACAGGTTGCCCAGGTCGAGCATCGTGTCGCTGCCCAGCGCGAGCTTGTCGAGGATCTCCCGGCGGTAATGGCGTGAGGCGCGGAAAACCCTGAACACGGCCATGGTCAACGGGTAGGCCTCGTACTGCAGGCGCTCCGGCTCCGCGAGCGCGGCGACGTCCGGTTTAGCCTGCATCTCGTCGAGAACGGCCTGCGGTTCGACGCCGGCCTCGTAGCAATAGGATGCGAGCTCGGCGCGATCATCAGTGCCGCCGTGGCTCAATGCAAACAGGTACGAGATCGCCCAGCCCGTTTCAGGCATGCGCCGATACGGCCTGTGCATGAACACCGCTTTCAACGAACGCAAATACTCGCTGGGATTCAGCTTCCGCTTCTCGTACATGTCCGCGAGTGCATGCAGGGTCTCGTCGACGTAGCAGGTGGTGGAGTACTTGCCGTTGAAGACCGGGAAGTCCTGGATATGGTGAGACTCGGAACGGTCCTGGCCGCAGAATCGAACCATCGGCTTGCGGAAATCCATGATGCGGTAGTCGGATGCTGACCCGGAACCGACGAGGTCCACGACGGCGAGCTTCGGGTCTTCCTCCAGCAGCATGGCCACGGCGCCCGCGCCCTGCGTGGGTTCACCGCTCGAGCCGCGTGCATATTCCGCTATGTCGGCACATACGACGATTGCCTGACCACCGGCGCCGTCGAGCGCCAGGTGGCGTATGGCGCCCTTCATGCCGTAAACGCCGCCCAGGCAGGCGTGTTTGAACTCGGGAACCTCGCAACTGCGCGAGATCGGCGGCATACCGCGTGCCTCGAGTGCCTTGTCGACCATCCCCTTTATGATGATCGCGCCGGCAGAATTATCGGTGCTGGATTCGGTGCCGAGGCCCAGGAACTTGACGCGCGTGGGATCGATATCGTACTGCTCGATCAGCCGCATGACGGCCGTTGCCGCCATCGTGTACACGCTGTGGTTCGGCCCTCGAACGCGGAAACTGCGCCCGACGACTTCGCGTACCTTGGGCCAGTGACCGCCGGTCCACTCGCACCAGTCCTCGAGCCACACGCGATAGGGTGGCACGTAGGCGGCGAGGCCTGATATTCCGATGGGTTTCCTGGAGGCGTGGTTCATAGACTGGACTTTGGTTAGCCCGGGAATTTTAGTGTTCCCGGCGGCGCTCCTCAACTACTTATTTACCCGGCATGCGGATGGGCCCGGACACAACCCGCGATTTCTGCAGAATGAGACGGACGCGAGCCCCCGGGGAATTTGTCGATTCTGGCCGCGCTGTTGCCATAATAATAGGAGTTTCCGCAAGTTCGTCCACCCGGGCGCTCATATCGAGAAGGCGGTGATGATCACCGCGCCAAGCATCGTGACCGTGATTCCGGCCAGGTACGACACGGTCAGCGCGACATACTTGAGCGACGTGAGTAACCGTCCCTGTCCGTAGACGCGGCGCATTGCGACAAAAAGGTACACCGGGACGTAGAACGAAGCGGCCACGATCAGCAGGATGCCGACCGCCTTGGGCGTCGGCAACGTGGCATTCATCCGTGCGATGAGAAACTGCAGCGTCAGTATCAGGAACAGGAAGGCGTGAAAGTGGACGAAGAACAGCAGGTGCTCGACGTAGTACCGGCGTGACAACGGGTACAATGCCTTTAGCACGAACGCCATGATCGGAAGCAGGACGATCAACGCGATCGGGATATTGTCGTAGAGGTTGCGAAGAAACTGGCGGCCGTTGTCTTGCCGAACCTGTTCGCAGATATGCTTGAGTCGCTCCGGCGTAAGCCGCCGCTTCAACCATTCGGGGCCATCGATCGACTCATCGTCGACCTGGCAGTTCGCCTCTGTCGCACCGTCACCGTCTATTCGTATCTCGAGCCCGTCGTCCGCGTCCTCTCCCGTCCCGACCGTGTCTGCCGGTTCGCCGACAACTATTCCCCCCTCTGCGATGTCCCTTCGAACCTCGGCCGCGATCTCGGCGGCCTCGCGCCGTTCGTCGTCAGCGGTTTCCTCGAGGGTCTGGGGGTCGTAGAAAATGCCGAAGGTCTCGCTGGGATCGAAAAAAGCAACGAGAAAGAACAACAGGCTGAGCACGAGGTACATGCGAAACGGCGGCATGTAGCGCGCGCGTCGGCCCTGCAGGTAGTCGTAAGTCAGCAGTCCAGGCCGGATCACCAGCGGCACGAGCGTGCGCCACAGGCGCGAGTCGAGTTCGAACAGGTCGCCGAACGCATCGCGTACCAGCTCCCACAGGCTGATGAGCCGGCTGCGCCCTCGCTGGCCGCAACTGCCACAGTATTGCCCCCTGAGGTGAGCGCCACAGTTGAGGCACTCCGGCATCTCACCGGCGGGCAGTTCGCGAAACTCGTCTTCGCGCAGGATGCGCTCCTGCCAGGAAATCGCTTCGCCGAACTGCCCGAGTGCCGCGGCCTCGATGTCGGTCGCAAGCCCGTCGACGAAGCGTTCGAGGGCTTCATTATCCTCGAGCGTGAACTGGCAGCCCCTACCGGGCCGGCCCCGGGCATCCGGATCGATATTGAAGGACACGACATCGACGACGCCGGCAGTCTCCCGGGCGTTACTCAGCTGCTGTTCCAGCCAGGCGCCGTAATCGTCAATCGATTCCGGCTCTACGAAGACGCGGCTTTCATAGACGGGTCCGGAACGAGCGGCCATCGGCTCTTATTCGGCTTCGCTCTTTTTCTTGCGGCTGACTTTCTTCTGTCCCGAGACTTTCTTTCGCGGCGCCTGCTTGCGCTTCGCCGCCTTTTTCGCCGGTTTGGGCGCCGGCTCGTCAGCCTGCCCGCCGGCGGTGCGCCGCAGATCTTCCGGTGCGAAGTCATCGACGGCCAGCAGCGAAAATACCTTTTCATGGTAGTCGCGTAGCTTCGCAGCCTCGTCCTTGTTGATGACTTCCGCGCGAGCGGCTTCGTCGATTTGCTCGCCGAGATACTCGGAAGCAATGAGCCCTTCCTTGTACGCCTGGCGCAGCCTGCGTTCCAGCGGGGCGAGTTCGATACTCAGCTGCAGCGCTTCCTCGAGCAAGCCGACCGGGTTACCGGGCTCGTTGGTCGTGTAAGCCTGCTGGCTGAGCCGTTCGCGGGCCTCGCCCGGCGTGGTCGCCAGCTCGACAACCTTGTGGACCAGTTCGTCGGACGGTGCCGAGTAGGTGCGGCCGCGCGGGAATATGAAGATACGCAGGAACGTCGCGGCCCAGCGGTTCGGCAGGTTCCTGAGGAACGAGTGCAGCGCTTCCTGTGCCTGGTACATCAGCGTGCGGATGGACCATTCAACCAGCGGCAGGTCCGTCGCGCGCCGGCCCTGGTTTTCGAAATGCTTGAGCACACAGGAAGCGAGATAGATCGAACTGAGCACGTCGCCGAGCCTGGCCGACAGCAACTCGCGCTTCTTGAGATCGCCGCCCAGCGTCAGCATCGCGAAATCGGAGGCCAGTGCAAACGCCGCGCTGTAACGATTAATGTTCTGGTAGTAGCGGCGTGTCGGTGTGTTGAGGGGTACGCTGCTGAATTTCGCATGCGTCAGCGCGAGGAAGAACGAGCGTGCGATGTTGCTGATCGCGTAACCGATGTGGCCGAACAGGGCATCGTCGAACTCGATCAGGCCGCGATCGATGTCTTCGTCGCCGGCGGCTGCGAGCTCGCGAAGTACAAAGGGATGGCAGCGAATCGCTCCCTGCCCGTAGATGATCAGGCTGCGCGTCAGGATATTGGCGCCCTCGACCGTGATCGCGATCGGAGCGGCTATCCAGCCGCGACCGAGGTAATTGTTAGGTCCGAGGCAGATGCCCTTGCCGCCGTGAACATCCATCGCGTCGTTGCTGACTTTACGGCCCAGTTCCGTGCAGTGGTACTTCAGTATTGCCGAGGGCACCGCCGGTTTTTCGCCCTGGTCGATTGCACCCGACGTCACGGAGACGGCGGAATTCATAATGTAGCTGTACCCGGCGATGCGCGTCAGCGCCTCGCCGACACCCTCGAAATTGGCGATCGAGGTATTGAACTGCTTGCGGATGATGGCGTAGGCGCCGGTTGCGTAGCTGGCTGCCTGGGCGCCGCCAGCGGCGGTTGACGGCAAGGTGATTGCCCTGCCGACGGACAGCAGTTCTACGAGCATCTTCCAGCCCTTGCCCGCCATTTCCTGACCGCCAATGATGTAGTCGAGCGGCACGAACACGTCCTTGCCGGATGTCGGGCCGTTCTGGAATCCGATCGTCAGTGGGTGATGACGGCGCCCGGCAGTCACCCCGGGCGTATCGGTTGGTATGAGCGCGGCGGTAATGCCGTATTCGTCCTGGTCGCCGATCAGGTGATCGGGATCGTAGAGCTTGAATGCCAGCCCCAGCACCGTCGCGACGGGTGCCAGCGTGATATAGCGCTTGTCCCAGTTGAGGCGGATGCCGACGATCGTTTCGCCTTCCCACTCGCCTTTGCAAATAACGCCACTGTCGATGATCGAAGCGGCGTCGGAGCCTGCCTGCGGCGATGTCAGGGCGAAGCAGGGGATTTCGGTACCCGCCGCGAGGCCCGGCAGGTAGCGGTTCTTCTGGTCCTCGGTACCGTAGTGCAGCAGCAATTCCGCGGGCCCCAGGGAATTGGGCACGCCGATCGTCGACGAGGCCGTGGCGCTGCGGCTCGCGAGTTTCATGATGACGCAGGCATTGGCGTACGCCGAAAATTCCAGCCCGCCGTACTGCTTGGGAATGATCATCGCGAAGAACTTGTGCTTGATGATGTAATCCCAGACTTCCTTCGGCATGTCGGCATGCTCATGACAGATTTCCCAGTCATTCAGCATCTGGCAAAGTTCTTCGCATGGCCCGTCGAGGAACGCCTGTTCTTCGTCCGAGAGCTTCGGCGCGGGATAGGACATGAGCCGGTCCCAGTTCGGCATACCCGAGAACAGCTCGCCTTCCCACCACACATTGCCCGCCTCGAGCGCTTCCCGTTCGGTGTCGGACATCGAAGGCAACATCTTGCGATAGACGTCCAGGAGCGGCTTGGTGATTTTCTCGCGCCGGAACTCGATCAGGTTGGGCACGATCATTGCGCCGAACGCCGCCCACAGGAGCAGTTTCCACAGGAAAGCACCTTCGCCGAAGATCGTGTATGCGAGAACGGCGAGTCCCGCCGCAACTGTCGACGTACGCAGGTCGATTCGCTGATAGGCAAGGTAAATGGCACCGCCAACGAACAGCAGCAACCAGAAAAGGCTCATGATGAAACTGGACACGCGCGATACTCCCGGTTCAGGAAAATGCGGTTGAAACAGACATTAACATCGTGACGCAAACCGCGCCATCGAGTGCGTCACGTCACAGCAGGGACTCGATAGCAGACCGCTCTTCGCGCAGCTCGGCGTCCGTTGCGTCCATGCGCGTGCGGCTGAACTCGTCGATCTCGAGGTCCTGCACGATTTCGTATTTGCCGCCACTGCAGCGCACCGGGTACGAGTAAATCACGCCCTGCTCGATGCCGTAACTGCCGTCCGCCGGAATCGCCATGCTGACCCAGTCGTCGCCATCGGTGCCGAGCGCCCAGTCGTGCATGTGGTCGATGGCTGCGGAGGCCGCCGATGCGGCTGACGAGGCACCCCGCGCCTTGATGATTGCAGCGCCGCGCTGCTGAACGACGGGAATGAATTCGTCGGTCAGCCACGACTCGTCCACGATATCCGTGGCCGATTTGCCCGCCACGCTGGCATGGCTGATATCAGGGTACTGAGTTGCGGAGTGGTTGCCCCAGATGACCATACGCTTCACGTCACCTACATGGCTGCCCGTCTTCTGGGCCAGCTGAGCCATGGCGCGGTTGTGATCCAGCCGTGTCATTGCGGTGATGTTGGCCGGGTCGATGTCGGGCGCGTTGCTGGCCGTTATCAGCGCGTTGGTGTTGGCAGGATTGCCCACCACGAGTATGCGGATGTCGCGACTCGCATGGTCGTTGATGGCCTTGCCCTGCACCGAGAAAATTGCGGCGTTCGCTTCCAGGAGATCCTTTCGTTCCATCCCCGGGCCGCGCGGGCGTGCGCCGACGAGCAGCGCATAGTCGCTGTCTTTGAACGCTGCGTTCGGATCGTCGGTCGCAACGACGCCGGCGAGCGTCTTGAATGCGCAATCATCGAGTTCCATGACTACGCCCTGCAGGGCATCCAGGGCCTGCGGTATTTCCAGCAGCTGCAGGATAACGGGCTGATCGTTACCGAGCATCTGTCCGGAGGCAATACGGAAGGCGAGTTGATAACCGATCTGGCCGGCAGCACCGGTGATCGTTACGCGAACGGGTGATTTCATGATGTGATTCCCTGTTAGCCGGTCTGAATGAATGCTGCCGTCCCCCGGCCAGCCTGCAGCGTGACTTTGCAATCGCCGGGGTCGGCGATTCTAGCATCGCCCTCCGCCCGGGACATCGGGAAGAACCGAAATCAGGGGAGTTCCGGGGGCGGGAAAGTGAGCGCGAGCCGCTCCCGTTCCAGCCGGGCGGCCTCGTGGAGCCCCTGGCGCTCGAGCTCGAGTATGCACTCGAGCCAGGTGTTGGGGTCCGCGGTCGCTGTTTCGTCGCAATATCGTTCGGTCACCGCTTCTTCCGCCAGGCTTGTCGCCGGTGCGCCGCGCAGCAGCGTGGATGGCGCGGTGTCTTCCTGCAATGCTTCCTGCTGTCGCAATTCACGGACCCGGTTTGACACCTCGGCCTCATCGGAACGTCCTGGCGAATACTCCGATGGCAAACGCGCCGGTTTCTGCACGGATTTTGCCGCCGCTGGTTCAGCATCTCGCGGAGCAGCTTTCTCCAGGCGGTCAACTGCTGCCGGCGATGTCGCTGCAGGAGGTACTGCTGCAGGGACGGCCCTATCGAAGTCGGCAGGTTCGGGGTCGGGCAGCAGCGAAATTTCGATGACAATCGCAAGGCATACACCAATCGTTGCGACCCATGCTGCCGGGCGCAACCACGCTACGGCCTTGTTCCAGCGGGGCTTTGCGGCGCTGCGGGCAGCGTTCAGGATAACGTGGTCAAGATGCTCGGGCGGGCGTTCATCGGCCATTTCCCTGTAGGCCGCGGATACGCGCGGGTCGCCCGGTTCGTCGCTGTTGATGCGTTTGTCGCTCATGCTTTCTCCGGGGGTTCGTCCAGCGCTTCTCGCAGCTTCCGCACCGCGTAACGCAGCCGGCTCTTGGCCGTCTCCCGCTTGCAGTCGGTAATCGCGGCGATCTCGTCCAGCCCCAGCCCGGCCTCTTCATAAAGCAGAAATACGTCGCGCTGCTCATCGGGGAGGGATCGCAGCGCTACATCCAGTTTGCGTCGTGCGAGGCTTTTCTCGACAAGCATCTCGGGACAGTCCCCGCCAGCGGGTTGCGAATCGGGTTCGATGTCGGCGGTGTCGCCGTGCCGCTTGTTGCGCCGTATGTGATCGATAAAGCAGTTGTGTGCCACGTGGTAGAGGAACGTCGTGAACTTCGCGGTAGGGCGGTAATTATCGCGCGACTTGATGATCTTGCCCCATACCTCCTGGAAAACGTCTTCCGCGGCTGCGCGCTGACGGCAAAGCCTGAGCAGGTAGCGAAACAGCGCGTCCTTGTGGCGGCGATACAGTGTCTCGAATGCCGCTACATCGCCGTCTCGGTAGCGCAGCATCAGCGCGCTGTCTTCAGGCTTGTGCTCCATGCCCGGAGCATAGGCGAGGCACGCCGATTGGGAAAGCGCCCGTGGTGCCAGGCCCAGCATTCGCGCCATAACCGCCATCAGGGGCGAAGCCGCGCAGCGCGCCAGGTCCGGGCAGAACAGGTATCGCAAGTCATTGTTTTATAAACCGCTGTTGGATATACGGGTATATAAACGGCCGCTGGCGGCAGGTGGGGTTAGTTTTCGGAATGCAGGGCTTGCAAATTGTTGAAACGGTGTTATAGTCAACTATAACACTAGTTCAGCTAGACGCGATTATGGAGATCCGCGGTGAAGAAGAAACTGGCCCAATACCTCAACGAAATCGTAAGCATCACGATCATGTTGTTGATGACGATTGCCTTGATCGCCGGGCAGGCGGGGCCCGTATCGATGGGCGTGGACGACGGATCACAGCGATTGCCTTACCAGGCTGTGCGCATGGCAGGCGACGAATAACGCAATGATTTTTCCAGAAGGTTCATTTTCCGTCACCAAGGCGAGTAAAGTAGCGACGGAATTGTTGCGCCGGCCCGCGGGTGCGGGTCGGCGCTTTTTTGTGAACCGTACCGGCATGCGCTTCCTGAGCGTGCGTGCTGCTGGCGGATAGCGAGGGATCGATGGATCCGAAGTGGAGTGAAGACCTGCCGATTTATCGCCAGCTGCGCGATCGCGTAGTCGAGATGATCCTCGAAGGCGTGCTCGGTGATGGCGACGCGCTGCCGTCGGTCCGCAACGTGGCGGCCGAATACCGGCTCAATCCTCTTACCGTGCTCAAGGGATACCAGGAGCTTGTCGACGAAGGGCTGGTCGAGAAAAAGCGCGGACGCGGCATGTTTGTCACTGATGGGGCGCGCAAGCAGTTGCTGAAGGACGAGCGCCGGCGCTTTATCGACAAAGAATGGCCCAAAGTGCTGGAAACGATCGACAGGCTCGGGCTCGATGCGGCCGAGCTGCTGTCCCGGGCAACCCAATCCGCCGACAAAGGGAGCGACGATGACTAGCCTGGTAAGCGCCCGCGGCGTGTCGAAGCAATACGGCAAGATTTGTGCGGTCGACAACGTCAGCTTCGACATCGAGAAAGGCAAGATCATGGGCCTGATCGGGCCGAACGGCGCCGGCAAGACGACCTTGCTCAAAGCTGTGCTCGGGCTCACGGATTGTGAAGGCGAACTGTCCGTGCTCGGCCTCGATCCCTTCAAGCAGCGCAAGGAACTGATGCAGAACATCTGTTTCATTGCGGACGTCGCCGTATTGCCGCGATGGATACGGGTGAGTCAGCTGCTCGACTTCGTCGAATCGACGCATCCGAATTTTTCACGCGAGAAAGCCGAGGCTCTACTGGCGAACACCAAGGTGAATACACGCAGGGATTCGAGGGTTCGCGAACTTTCGAAGGGCATGGTCACGCAGTTACACCTCGCCATTATTGCTGCGATCGATGCGCGGTTGCTTGTGCTCGACGAACCGACGCTGGGCCTCGATATCATTTTTCGCAAGGAATTCTACGGCAACCTTCTTTCGGACTACTTCGACGAAGAGCGAACCATCCTGGTGACCACTCACCAGGTGGAGGAAATCGAGAACATCCTGACCGACATCATGTTCATCAATGAAGGGCGCATCATCTTCGACGCGTCGATGGATTCTCTCGGTGAGGACTACGTGGAACTCCTGACGTCCGGCGAAAAGGCGGACCAGGCGCGGAATCTCGGCCCCATCGGCGAGCGGGAGGTATTCGGCAAGAAGATCATGCTGTTCGAGAAGCCCGATCGCGCGAGCCTCGAGACTCTGGGTGAGCTGCATACACCGTCGGTCGCCGATCTGTTCGTCGCCAAGGTCAAAGGAGCCACGGCATGATTGGACATCAACTGGCATTGATCAAGCGGGAGATCTGGGAGCACCGGTCGATATACGTGACGCCGATTGCGATAGCCGTAATCGTGTCACTGGTTTCACTGGCCGGCATGGTGACAGTGTCGGCGTTCGATAAAGAGGTCAACATGGCGTTGTTCGGCGCTTCCAACATCGCCGGAGATGCCGAGCGGCAGGCCGCCCTGACGGTCTTCTTTCTCGGCACGTCGTGGGTATTTCTGTTCGCGCTCGCTATTCTGACGACGTTCTACACCCTTGACTCACTGTATGCCGAGCGCAAGGACAAGAGCATCCTGTTCTGGCGATCATTGCCGATTACCGACGCTGAAACCGTTGTATCGAAGCTGCTGACTGCCGTATTCGTCCTGCCGCTGGTCACGGTCGCGGCGATCATCGTTACGCATCTCGTCAATCTCGTGATTACAACCGGCTGGGTCATGGTCAAGGGTGGCAATGCAGCGCACCTGATCTGGGGTTCCGTGCCGTTGTTCGACAACTGGGCGGCGGCACTGATAGTAACAGTGGCATCTGCGGTATGGATGTCACCGCTCATCGGTTGGTTCCTTTTCGTGTCGGCATTTACAAAGCGTTCACCGCTGCTCATGGCGTTCATGCCGTTGATCATTGTTCCCATCATCGAATGGATATTCTTCCGGACGAAATTCTTTGCAAGCGCCGTGTTCGGGCGCGGCGAGATGATCCCCTTGTTCGAGGAGATGGATTTCGAGCACTTTTTCGACGAGGAGCGCATGACGGTGCACGAAGAGGTAGTCAGCCTGCTTGCCCATATCGATCTCGGCAAGTTTCTGCTGACCCCCTCTGTGTGGGCCGGCGTCGTGGTATGCGGATTATTTGCAGCGGCGGCTATCTACGTGCGGCGTTACCGGGACGAATCCTGATTACTGCGGTTGGGTGCTGATGCCGTACTTGCGCAGCTTGCCCCGGAACTGGTGGTAGCTCAGATCGAGCAGTTCTGCAGCCATCGTCTGGTTGAAGCGAGCTTTTTCCAGGGCTGCCCGCAGGAATTCCTGCTCCGTCTCCTCCAGGCGTTCAGTCAGCCGCATCGGCAATAACGGCGCACGCTTCGTCCGCGCCGGTGGCGCAGGGCCGGTTGCTGCGGCCGGTGGCTGGAAGGGTGAGTCGAAGGGATCGAACGCGATTTTCGTGATGAGTTTTTCTGCATCCGGCTCCCGATAGACGGACCGCTCGATCGTATTCTTGAGCTCCCGAACGTTTCCCGGCCAGTCATGCTGCAAGAGAGACGACGAGGCACGGGCACCAAAACCGGCGAACAGTTCACGTTTCAGTTCGCTCGCCATGTTGATCGCGAAGGCATAGGCAAGTGGCAGGATATCTTCGAGGCGCTCCCGCAGCGGCGGCACCGTGATGACGTCGAACGCAAGCCTGTCGAGGAGGTCGCGGCGGAACCTGCCGTCTGCCGCCAGCCGGCGCAAATCGGCATTCGTCGAGCCGACGATCCTTACATCGACCTGCAGCGTATGGCTCCCGCCAACTCGCTGGATCTCGCCGTACTCGATCACCCTGAGGATCTTCTCCTGCATGCGCAGAGAAATCGTCGCGAGTTCGTCGAGGATCAGGGTGCCGCCGTCGGCGCGTTCGAAATGGCCAACGTGCGTATTTACCGCGCCGGTAAACGCACCTGCTTCATGCCCGAAAAGTTCGGATTCCAGGATCGTCTCGGTCAGCGCCGCGCAATTGACTTTTACGACGCCGGATTCCCAGCGACCGGACAGGTAGTGCAGGCGCGACGCAACGAGTTCCTTGCCGGTACCGCGCTCCCCGACGACGAGCACCGGTTTCGACAGTGGTGCAGCACGGGATACATGCTCGAGCATTTCGAGGAAGACGGGCGCCTCCCCGATGATAGGCTGTACGGGGCGTTCGGAAGCCATTGGTATATTTAGCCATAACGCGGCGAAAAAAACGACTATATAGTAATTATCACTAAATTGTTCCTCTCGTTTTTGCTAGTCTTCGATGATGCGTTTTATTTAAAATCAGTATGTTATGGCCTCATCTACCGGGTTGGCACGCAACCTGCAACATTACGGATGACATTCACGCCATCAAGAGGACATATCATGGGCATTTTCACGAGATTCAGTGACATCGTGAACTCCAATATCAACGCCATCCTGGATAAGGCGGAGGATCCCGAGAAAATCGTTCGGTTGATGATCCAGGAGATGGAGGACACGCTCGTTGAGGTTCGATCGGCAGCTGCGAGATCGATCGCGGACAAGAAAGACCTGAACCGCAAGCTCGGGTCGCTCGAGTCCGAGTTGGAGGACTGGGATGAGAAGGCAGAGCTGGCTTTGCGCAAGGGCCGGGAAGACCTCGCGAAAGCAGCACTGGTTGAAAAATCACGGGCGCAAAATGCAGCGGATGCCGTCAAATCGGATTACGCGGCCGTGGACGAAGGCCTGGCAAAACTCAACGACGACATCGCGCGGCTGGAAGCAAAGCTGCAGGACGCAAAGGCGCGGCAGAAAGCGCTGCTCGCGCGGCACAAGACGGCCAACAGCCGGCTGGCTGCGCGCAAGAAGATTCATGACTACAAGATCGATGACGCGATGGTTCGATTCGAACAGTACACGCGGCGGATCGACGACGTCGAGGGTCGTATCGAAGCATACGATCTCGGCCTGCCGAAGGATCTGAACCACGAGTTCGCGAGCCTGGAAGCGGAAGAATCCGTGCAAAAGGAGTTCGACGAACTGAAACGTCGCGTGCAAGGTGAGACCCGGCAGGCGGCCGACTCGGAGTAAGCGCACATGAACGCACTCATGACTCTTGCGGTCATCCTGTTTTTTACGGTTCTCGCACCGTTGATCGTTATTTTTTACTTCATCACGAAGTGGAAACAGACGCGCGAGATTTCGGGCGATGACGAGCGCATGCTCGAAGATCTGTGGACGCTTTCACAACGCCTGGAGGACCGGATCGAAACGCTGGAGCGAATACTCGAAGACGATTCAACAACGCAGAGGAGGCAATAGATGAGGCAAGGCACCTGGAATTCCGACTACGGTCCATTCCGAGGTTTTTACCGTGATCGGGAAAACGGCTGGATCTTCGGGGTCTGCGCCGGGCTGGCCGACCGCTTCAACCTGCAGGTGGGCGCGGTGCGCGTGCTGGCCGTGATAAGCCTGCTCGTATTCTTCTGGCTGACGGCTGCCGTCTACATTGCCGCAACCGTTCTGATCAGGGAAAAGCCACTAATTTATTCAGGTGCGCGCTCCGAGTACGAATTCTGGCGCCGCCAACGAAGACACTACTGGAGGGCAGAATGACCAGCCAAGCATCCGTGCCAGAGCGGCGGTTTTTTCGAAATGCCGACAAGGCGATGCTCGGCGGCGTATGCGCGGGGATCGCAGACTATTTTGGATTCAACCTGTGTGTCACGCGCGTGCTGGCGGTCATCGCCTTTTTCACGATGCCGTTGACGCTACTTGGATACCTGGCGCTCGTACTCCTTGTACCCAGCGTCTCCGCGAAAGATCATCCACGCCGCGTTGATCCGGAGTTTCACCGGGCCGTGCGTTCCTCGCCTGCACAGACGATGAGTGACGTGCGGGGCCGGTTCAAGTCGCTCGACAGGCGCCTTGCACGTCTGGAAAAGTACGTGACGTCGTCGCGCTACCAACTGGATCGCGAGTTCGACCGGCTGAAAGACTGATCACTCAGTAACCAGGGGATGTATTGATGAACACGATGTTCTATGTGGTCTGTATCGTGGCGATCGTGCTAGCCGCGAACACCGTGCAGCAGTACCTTAAACTTCGCCATCGAAAAGAAGACAAGAGTACTTTGGCGGAGGAGACGCAAGCGCAGTTGGACGCTCTGGAAGACCGGATCAAGGTGCTCGAGAGAATCGTGACGGAGAACAAATTTGATCTTCGTGACGAGATCGATAAGCTCTGATACATGAATGATCAGGCGCCAGCTATCGCGTCGATACTCGATAACCTGGGAATGACCGACCGGACCGTCAGCCTTTTGACAGTAGGTCTGGCCGAGACCGAGATAACGGGCTGCGACGCCGTCCATGCTTACGAGACGTTATCCGGCCCGACAGCGCTGCCGGATGCACTGAAAGTGAAGCTGGGAATCGTTGTTGCACCGCTCGACTCCATGTCGCGAAGGGACACTGAGCAACTCCTGGCTCGTCTTCGAGACGTGCATTGCGAGAAGGTCTTGCTCCTGGATACAGGTGCTGCATGGAAACCGGATGAACTGCGGTCGCTCGGTTACCTGGAAGTAGAACGCCCGCACGCTGGCGGGCGTTGCTACCTCTTCGATCCGGACGTATTCAACCAGCCGCGCGAATGGAATAGTCCATCCGACTGGGCGAATCCTGAAAACTTCCGAAAGTACCGCTGGTAAGATCTATTCCGAATTCTGGCCGGACTTGCGTGCATTGTAGGCGCGGACCTGCTGATTCCACTGTTCACCGAACAGGAATTTTTCCTCGTTAGCCGCATCAAAGCGCTTCGCCAGCAATTCATCACGGCGTTTGATGGTTTCCTCGTCCGGACTATCCATGGCCGCTACAGCATCCTTTTCTTCCTGTTCAATGCAGTCCAGGTACTCGTCGACGGCCGCGAGAAACGCCTTCACGGCTGTCTGCGCTGCGATCATGTCCTCTTTGGCCGCGACGTTTCCATCCGGTAGCGTCGGCCGTTCCGGGTACTCGCACGCGAAGCCGAATGTCGGGAGGGCAAAAATCAGGGTAGCAGCTGCCATTATTGTCAGGTTCTTCATTGAGTCACTTCACGTAGTCGGGCGGATCTGAATCGTGTACGCCCCGGTTAGCAGGATGGCCTATTTAAGCATGATGTCGGCAGTGAGTGAAGGCGCCGGACAGTCAGGCGAACAGGGCGCGATGCGTATCGGTGCCTTCAGCCTGAGCGAGCAAAAGTTCGAGATAGCTGTCGGAGCTCATCGGATCGCCGAACAGCAGCCCTTGCACGTACGTGCAGCCGAGTCTTTGCAGGAAGGCGAGTTGATCTTCGCTCTCCACACCTTCCGCCACGACGTCCATGTTGAGATTGCGACCCATCTGAATGATCGTGCTGACGATGGTCGCATCATCCGGATTGCTGGACACGTGGCGCACGAATGACTTGTCGATCTTGAGCGTGCTGATTGGAAACTGCTGCAAGGCGCTCAGCGATGAATAGCCGGTGCCGAAGTCGTCGATGGCGAGATGTAAACCGAGCGCATACAGTTGATCCAGTAATTTGATCGTGCGCTCCGGATTCTCCATGAGCGTGGTCTCGGTGATTTCCAGTTCCAGGGACGTGGGGGAAACTTCGTAACTTCGCAGTATCGAGCTGATTCGGCGCGTGAAGTTCGGCTGCCGCAGCTGCTTCAGTGACAGGTTGACGGACACGCGGCCGGGGGACGATACGGAGCGCTGCCAGAAACGGAAATCCTCGCAAACCTTGTCGAGCACCCATTCCCCGATCTCGATGATCAGGTTCGTCTCTTCCGCGATCGGAATAAAGTCAGACGGCAGAATCATGCCTCTTTCGGGCAGTTCCCACCGGACCAGTGCCTCGGCGCCGAAAACCTCGCCAGTCTCGAGGTTGTATTTCGGCTGGTAGTGAACGAGTAGTTCGTCCCGCTCGAACGACCGCTTTAACTTGCTCTTGGTCATAAGGCGTTCGACGGCGGCTTCATTCATTATGGGTTCGTAATACGAAAAGACATTACCCCCGGATTTCTTCGAGTGGTAAAGAGCGGCATCGGCGTTGCGGATCAGGTCGATGACGTTGGGAGCATCTTTCGGGTAATAGGCGATGCCCATACTCGCAGTCATGAAGACCTCGTGACCCTGAACGAAAAACGGATCAGCAAGACGGTCAAGCACCTGCTTCGCGAGGATATCGGTGCTCTTTCTGCCACTGTCGTCCGGTCCGAGCCCGTCGAGAATAACGGCAAATTCATCGCCCGCCAGCCTGCCGATTATGGAGTCTTCGGGCAATGCCGTGCTGAGGCGCTCTGCCACGGTCTCCAGGGTGGTGTCACCCGCCAGGTGTCCGAACGTATCGTTGATCTCCTTGAAGGCATCGATGTCGACATAAAAGAGACACAGCGGCCTGGAACTCCTGCGAGCCCGCGCAATACACCGTTGCAGAAGATGCTGGAACTGCATGCGGTTGGGAATCTTGGTCAGCGCATCGATGCGTGCGAGGTAACGGATGCGTTTTTCGGCACGCCGCCGCTCCGTTATGTTTTGCGCGGCATAGATGCGGTCGCCGGACTCGGCTTCCTTGCCGCCAAGAAATGAGCAGGTATAGGAAACAGGAATCGATTCACCGAGCTTGCTTTCGAAGAACGCTTCGCGAGGTACGCCGGACGGCTTCTGGTCGACGAGTGTGCCGCTCTTGCCGGAATTGACGATACGGTCAATGGGGGTGCCGAGCAGTTCCTGCTCCTCGTAGCCGAGCAGATGCGACGTCGCCCTGTTGACCCGCTTGATCGCACCATCGTTGGCGGTAACGATTATCGCATCGTTCATGCTGGTCAGGATACTGTCGACGTAATCGCGAGAAATGGTGGTAGCTTTCAGCTTGTCTCGCATGTCGTTGAATACGGCAGCAAGTTCGCCGAGTTCCCCCGGCTGGACGCGTAGCGGCTCACCGTAGTCGGCGTCACGAAGCTTCTCGGCTTCACGCTTGAGTTCTCGTATTCGCTTTGTCTGGTTGCGAGCGACAAACCAGATTGCGATACCCGAGAACAGCAGGATCAGGGCAGAGAAGATCTCGACCCAGACGAAACTCATGCTCAGGAAATTATCACGGGCCTGGGCCCACGCTGCGGTGGCGGGAAATATCGACACAACGAATGCCGACACGATTCCTGAAAAGGAGCGCGCCCGCGCAGTTATCCGGAAAATATGGCAGCCGATCATCGTCGTGTTATCCAGGGTGATGCGAACCGCCGGCCACAGCAACCGCCCCGAAGCCGCTCGCACCCCTTTATTGTTTTAAGCAGAGTTTAGCACTCGTACGAATACGACGTCGGGTTTTCCAGGTAGATAGTTACAAAAGTAACCATTGGCCTGGGGCGACCGGTTCAGGCGCCGGAATTGCGCTTTTCGACAAACTCCATGGGCTCCGACTGGTTCATGGTTTTCATAACGCCTTCCACGACAGCGCCCTCTGCGACGGCAATTGCGCCCCCCGACACGGTCCCGGTAATTCTCGCGGTATCTGTTATCTCGACGCGCCCGGAAGCCAGGATATCGCCCTCGACATGGCCCGAAATAATGACGTTCCCCGCACGTATCGTGCCTTTCCATAATGCGCTCTTCGCCAGCATCAGGGTGCTGTCGATCTCGCAGTCGCCTTCCACCTCGCCATTGACCTGGAAGTCACAGTTGCCGGTTATTACCCCGGTTATCCTGCACCCTTCGCTGATGAGCGTGGCAGTGCCGGAGGAACGATCGCGTAAACGTCGGCGGCGGGATTCACTCATGCGATTTCAACTCCCAGGAAAGCGGCGGGTAACAGGGCGCATGTTACCTGCAGTCGAGCAGGATTGTCAGTGATTGGCGGTTATTGTCTAACGCTGTTGCGCTACTTCTCGATATAGCCGTAGCCGATTGTCTCGATTTCCACCAGCACGCTGCCCTCGAAAATCAATCGACGCATGAGCTTTCTCGGCCCGAAATTGTAGATGAACTCGGTGACGAAGACTTCCGTTGCGAAATGACCGACACCGGGCGTGCGGTAGTAAATATGCCCGGGGTTCCGCAGCCGGAAGCGATAGTCATAGGCGCGGACCGTCCGCCCCAGGTGCCTGACGGACGTGGGCTCGCCGCAGGCCGCGATCACCTGCTGCTCGTGCATGCCGTCACGCACCAGCTTGCTGCCGCAACGGAAAGCCAGGGCCGGGTCGGCCGCGAGCAGCAATATCGCGGCCAGCAATGCGGTCACAACCGATTTTGAGGAAACCACGTTCATCGTCGCCGATAACAACCAGATAGGCGCGCAATGCCCATACCGTATCGCATTTTCGCGTTATTCGCAGCGCAAGCGCCGCTACTCATCTTCTATTGGACCGGCCGGTCGTTTACAGGTTCACCTGCCAGCGCTCACGGATAAAGCGTATCAGGCAAGCTTGTGGTAAAACGCTCGATATGAATCAGGTGTTTGAGCAGCGCCTCGGTGCCCTGCTGGCTCATGGCGACGCTTCCGTGGCCGGGGGTAAGCGGGGCGTCGAGAAGGAATCCCTGCGCGTTACTTCTGACGGTTACCTGGCGCAGACACCGCATCCGCCGGGCCTCGGCTCGGCACTGACCAATCGTTTCATCACGACCGATTTTTCCGAAGCGCTGCTCGAATTCGTCACGCCGGCGCTCGGCAGTCCCTGGGAGGCGTTGCAGGTCGTTTGTGACATACACCAATTTGCCTACCGGCAGCTTGGCGAGGAGTTGCTCTGGTGTGCCAGCATGCCATGCCGGTTGCCGGCTGACGCGGACATACCGTTGGCGCGATACGGTGATTCCAATGTCGGCCGCATGAAGACGGTCTACCGGCGTGGCCTGGGTCATCGCTATGGCCGCAACATGCAGACGATAGCCGGTGTGCATTTCAATTACTCGCTGCCCGAATCTTTCTGGCCCGGATACCGCGAGATCCTCGGTGAGGATATCGGCGAAAGCGAATTCCGGTCTTCACACTATCTTGGCCTGATCCGCAACTTCCGACGCCTCGGCTGGATCGTCCTCTACCTGTTCGGCGCTTCTCCAGCCCTGTGCAAGTCCTTCGGTGGTGGGAGGGAACTCGCGATGCCCGAACTCAACGCCGAGACATGGTACGAACCGTACGGTACCTCCCTGCGCATGAGTGACCTGGGCTACAACAATCAGACGCAGGCCGGTATCACGATCTCGCTGAATCGCCTGGACGAGTATATTCGCGACCTGAGTGAGGCGATCCGTACGCCTGAACCCGCGTACGAAAAGATCGGCATCATCAGTAACGGTGAATACCAGCAGTTGAGCACGAATAAACTGCAGATCGAAAATGAGTACTACAGCCCGGTTCGGCCGAAGCGTGTCGCCCGTTCGGGTGAACGGCCGACTGCCGCGCTCAGGCGCGGCGGAATCGAATACGTCGAGATTCGCTCCCTCGATCTCAGTGTGTCCGATCCCGCCGGCATCAACCAGAATGCGATGCGTTTCATCGAGGCGTTTCTGATTTACTGCCTGCTCGAGGAAAGCCCGCCCTTCGACGCTGGGTCCTTCGAGGAAGCACTGCAAAACCAGTCGCTGACCGCAAAACGAGGAAGAGAACCCGGCCTGAAGCTTACCCGTGATGGCAAACCGGTCGACCTTTCGGACTGGGCGCGAGAGATCGTCGACAAGGTCGCAGCCGTCGCCGAGCTCATCGATGGGCACGAGGACGACAGCAGCTACCGTGACGCAGTCTCCGTTGCGGCGTCGCACGTGGCAGAGCCGGAAAGCACGCCGTCCGCGCGCCTGCTGCAGGAGCTTCGCGATTCAAAATCCAGTTTCTTCGAGTTCGCGCTCGATCTTGCGCGGCGCGACAAGAGATATTTCTCGTCGATTGCCCCAATGCCGCCGGAAAGGGCGCAGCAGATGGAAAGGGAAGCACTCGAATCGATCCAGCGGCAACGCGACATCGAAGCCGCGGATGACGTGAGTTTCGAAGACTACCTGGCGCGCTATTTCGCGTCCGACTGATTCAGAACGGAATCTCCTCACCGTCGCGCCAGGCGACGTCACGATGCAGTATCTGCAGCTTCGCGGTCAGTTCGCCGGGAACACCGTTGCCGATTGTGCGGCCGTCCGCCTCCAGGACGGGCGTCAACTCCCCCATTGTGCCCGTCGTGAATGCCTCGTCAGCGGTATACAGTTCGGTGAGCGACAGGTTGCGCTCGATGGCGGGTATGTCCTGTTCGCGGCAGATATCGAGCACCATTTGCCGCGTCAGCCCGGGCAGGCAGGCATCGGCATGCGGCGTGCAGACCGTTCCGTTTCTGACCATGAAGATGTTGGTGTCGTTGGCCTCAGACACAAAGCCGTTGAGATCGAGCATGACTGCACTGTCGACGCCGGCGACATTGGCTTCGATCGAGGCCAGGATGTTGTTGAGCAGGTTGTTGTGATGGATCTTGGAATCGAGACACGAGGGAGTATTACGGCGGGTTGATGCCGTAATGACGCGAATTCCCTCGTCGGAGTAGACCGGTGGTTTCCATTCCGCGAGAACGATCAGCGAACAGCCCGACTGGTTCAGCTTCGGATTCATGCCGGAAGTAATCTTCTCGCCGCGGGTCAGCGTGAGCCGAATATGCGCGCCGTCACGCATATCGTTGGCCCTGAGCGTTTCGAATACCGCGTTGCGAATATCCTGCGACGACGGAACCGCAGTAAAGGCCAGCGCCTTGGCGGAGTTCTGCAGCCGGGTCAGGTGGGGGGAGAATGCCGCAATCCTGCCCTTGTATACCCGCAGGCCTTCCCATACGGCATCACCGCCCTGGACGACGCTGTCGAACACGGACACACGGGCTTCGGCACGGGACTTCAACTCGCCATTGACGTATACGAGGATGTCCCGGTTGCGCGGGTCGACTTTGGTCAATGTTCTGCTCCTTTCGCGTCAGCACGGATTGCGTGCTCGAATAGCCTGTCATACCACGGCTGGCATTCGTGGAGTAGCGGCTGCAGGCGATCCGGAAATTCCGACTTTGCCCGGTAGGGCGCAAAGCCTGTGCTGCGATGTACCGCGTGGTACCAATGCGGCGCCCAGACGCCATCCTCCGGCCGCGGACCGGCTTCCCAGCTCAGCATGGCAGGCGTGAATGGCAGCCCGATTTGTTCGCAGAGTGCGCGCAGGACGACGCGCGGGCTCGTCAGCAGCTCACGCGAGTCCAGGATGGCGGGCGCCTGCCCGGAGTCGAGCAGACCGGAAAACAATTCCCACTGTTGCCGCAGCCCGGTATCGGCGAGCTGTGGCTGCGGCAGCTGGATTGAAAGCGACGGCAGCATGTCGCGAGGGTCGCGAATCAGAAAGATGTTGCAGGTTTCCCGCAGGAAGCCGAGGTCCAGGTCCACGAGATGGTGAGCCATGTGCTTCATAAACAGCCGCGGCTCCGGGTTTTTCGCCTGGCGCCGGAGCAATTTCCGGATGACGGCGTTGCCGTCGCAGTTCATGGCTGCAATGACCTCGTCCCTGCCGGGATGCTTGGCGCCCGTTACGCGCAGGTAGTGGCCATACAGCGGCTCGTCGATCACGGCTACGTGGTGATTCTGCGCGAAACCGTACATCAGTGCCGTCGACACATTTCGTGGTCCGGACCACAGGCATATAGCGGTTGTCATTGCGTCACTCGGCTGGCGTCATGGCTCCTGCGGCTGCAGTTTACTGGCATCCGCCCTTGCGGCGAAATCGTGTTTCTTCCTGGCGGCTCGTGTCGATCGCTTCCGGGCGGGCCGGTTTCACTGTGCGGTCCGTCACAATTTCGCCCGGGGGTGCTGTGACGACCCGGTCGATTTAACTAAACTCGGGGTCTTCGTCGTGGCTTGCGCTGGACTACGCATGTTGAAGACAATTATTTTCGGATTCCTGTTGGGCATCGTCGGAACTGTTGCGGCGGCTTATTACGTTCCCGTCGTCGATCAGTATCGCGAGTCCTCGGTTATTTCCGTGGCCCCCAATGGCGGCAACATGGAATCATTCCGTATCAATGTACCGACTGATCGCATCATGATCGGTGCCCCGATGCAGGCCGAGCCTTTACCGCCCGGGCTGCGGTGGCCCACCGAGGAAATGTTCGACGGGGTCCGCGTGGAGTTGTTCAAGGTCAGAAACACGCGTGACACGGTCATCGGGGTTGCAAGCCGCATGGTCGCGGACAGTGATCAGATAGCGGACAGCGTCGAGTGGGTTGTGCACCTCCCGGCCAGGGGTACGTTTTACGTCACGATGCCGGCACAGCCGGCTGACGGTGATCGCCGGGTCGGATCGATGCGAGCCGGAACCCGGGAGTTTCGCCCGATGCAGGGCGCGGTCAGCGAGCGCTGGGTGCCGAACACGGATAATGACGACCCGGACGCTCCTGACGGGCATATCGAACTCGTGACTTCGCTCGTGGGTACCTTTTCGGACGACGTGACTGAGACGGCGTTGACGGAGGGTGCATTGTGATCAAGTACTTCGCCGGGCTGCTGTTGGGAATGCTGCTGGGTATGGTTGCGGCTTCAACATTGCTCTATTTCAATCCGCTGGCATCGCGAATTTCCCTGTCGCCTTTGTCGGTGAGCAACAACGAAATTTTGAGCGTCGGATACTCGGCCGTTCCCACCGACTCGATCGTCTACACCAACAACGGTGAGTCACGCATCAAACCCCACCCCGAAAATATCCGGGAGTTGTGGGAGGCTCCGATCAGGCGGTCCGAAGTGCTGGTGACCATCGTAACGGACAGTCGCAACAACCCTGCCGGTATCGGCATCAAATTTTCGTCTGATTCGGAGAAGAGTCGCCTCATCAATGGTGAAGCGCTCGTCGACAGTGCCTGGCACATTCACCTGGTCGAACGCGGCAGCCTGTTCGTGGAGCAGACCGAGAATTACTGGAATTACCTGCGCAAGATCGTCGTCCCCGCCTACTGGAGCACGGCCAATCACTGGAAAGGCCTCTGGAACGGCAACATGACCGTGGGTCCGGGCGCCCTCGGCACCGCGGCGGTTTCGGGGGGCACCGGTGAATTCGCGGGACTGGAGTCCGAGGCCGTCGAAGCAGTGAGCGCCAGCGCTTACTCGGTGTCCCAGGGGCCCGTCTCCATGGAGGGGCGTCTCAATATCGACCTGACCGGTAATGTCGAGCTGACTGCCACCGATATTATTGATCGTTGAGTTCCGTTCTTCAGGCCAGGTCCTTAAGCTGCACGTCGGCGTCTGCCAGGCGATGCGGCGCAACCCTCTGCCGTGCCGCGATCAACGCCTTCGATTGCACGAAATCCCGCGGCGCATTGATCGCGTCACAGGCAATCAACACGCCGTCCCGCAGATACAGGCATGAAAACGAACGTGCCGCCGGTTGTCCGCGAACCACTACCTCGTCGTAGCCTTCCGATAATCCCGCGATCTGTAGCTTGAGATCGTACTGGTCCGACCAGAACCACGGCACCTGCGAGTATTCGATGCTCTCGCCGCAGATATTGGCGGCCGCGGTTTTTGCCTGCTCGAGCGCGTTGTGAACCGACTCGAGCCTGACGTGTCGGCCATAGATGCCGCTGGGGTGCGATGTACAGTCGCCAACCGCATAGATATTGGGGTCCGCTGTCCGGCAGCTAGCGTCCACGACGATACCGTTGTTCACCTCGAGGCCGGCCGATGCCGCGAGCTCGGTGTTCGGGACGATGCCGATGCCCGCGATAACGAGATCCGCGGGTAGCGAGTGACCCCCATCCGTACGCACCGCATTGACCCGCGACTCGCCCTCGATCATTTCGAGCGCGGTCGACAGCATCAGGTTTACGCCACGCACTGCGTGCTCTGCCTGGTAAAAGTCCGAGACGACCGGTGACACGACACGATTCATCACCCTGTCGGCCATTTCCACGACACTAACGTCGTACCCGAGCTGCCGGGTCACGGCAGCAACCTCCAGGCCGATATAACCGGCACCGATAATGACGACGTTCCTGGCGGAGTCCAGGTCGCGGCGAATGCGCAGGACGTCGTCAATGCCGCGCAAATAGTGCAATCCGTCCATGTCGTTGCCCGGCACCTGCACGCGCCTGACGCGGGAGCCTGTCGCAAGAACAAGCGTGTCGTAGGCAATCCGATCGCCGGCCGCGGTGATTACGCACTGCTGCTCGCGATCTACAGCCGTGATCCGCGTTTCGAGGCGAACGTCGATGTCAGGCGTTGCGTAGAATTCCTGCGGTTTGAAGTAGAGACGCTCTGCCGGAAGCTCTCCGGCGAGGAACTTCTTCGAAAGCGGCGGACGCTGGTAGGGCAGCCAGGGTTCTTCGCCGGCAAGTACGATGCTGCCGTCATAGCCTTTCTGCCTGAGAGAGGCGATGACCTGTCCGGCGGCATGACCCGCGCCGGCTATTACGAGATGATGCGCCAGGGAGCTGTTCCTTATCCAGACGGTTCAGACGGGCTGCAGCGGCCAGAAAATGGGCAACAATATCATTACCGCGATAAACACGACGATGGTCAGCGGCACGCCGACCTTGAGATAGTCGACGAACCGGTAGCCGCCCGGACCCATTACCAGGATGTTCGCAGGATGCGAAATCGGGCTCGTGAAGCTCGCGGACGCGGCCATTGCTATCGCCATCATGGCTGTCTCCGGCGCGTAGCCCATGTCGGACATCGCGGACAGCACGATGGGCGACATCAGAACGACGAGAGCAGCCGTGGGAATGATCATCGTCGCCATTGCGGTCACGATGTAGAGACCCATGATGACAGGCCACGGGCCGGCATCTCCGAGAAATGCCATCACCTGGTCGGCAATGTAGGTTGCCGCGCCGGTACTCTGCATGGCCGTTCCCAGCGGCAACATGCCGGCAATAAGGAAGATCGCCCGCCAGTCGATTGCGCGGTACGCCTGTTCCATGTTGAGGCAGCCCGTAAGCACCATGATCGAACCGCCGACAACTGCGGCGATCGATATCGGCGCGTAGCCGAGCAGTACGCTGAGCACGACACCGAGCATGATGGCCGCGGCCAGCGGTGCGCGCCGCGTGTCCGGCGGTTTGCGCCCGAGGGGCGTGAGGATGAGAAAATCTGAGTCCGAGTCGAGCAGTTCCAGGCGATCACGCGGGCCCAGTAGCAGCAGCGCGTCGCCGATCTGCAGCCGCTCGTCCGCGAGATCCGCGCCAACTGTTTCGCCCTCTCTCCATATCCCGGCCAGTTCGATGCCGTAACGCTCGCGGAAATTGAGTTCTCCGACGGTACGTCCCGCCAGGCTGCTGCGCGGGTCCAGCGTCGCGTCCAGCAAGGTCAGGCGCTCCGAGTCGAAAGCACCGAGGTTGGCGGGCACGCTGGTGTCGATCTCGAGATCCTGGAGGCCGCGCAGCACGTCGAGGTCCGCCGGCTGACCCTCGATGAGCAGCAGCTCGCCGCCTTCGAGGACGTAGTCCCCCCTCGGCATGACGTGCAGTTTCCCTTCACGGAAGGTGGCAAGAACCCGGAAATCGAAAACGTCGGCGAGCCGGCTCTTGGCCAGCGTGGTCCCGGAAAGGTCGCTCTCCTTGGGTATGCGTACGACGAACATGCGGTCATCGGTATGGTATTGCTCCGACAACTGCTCATAGCTCAGCAGCTCGATGTCGGTGAAGTCGGAAAATCGCTCCAGTTCCTCGATAGCCTCCCGCTCGCCCTGAACAAGTACCCGGTCTTCCGGACGCAAGGGAACATAGGCGAGGTTCGTCAATCGGTAGCCACTCTTTCTCAGCAAGCCGACAACAGCGACGTTAAAGCGGCTTCGGAACGCGGCGTGCCGCACCAGTTCGCCGACCAGTGGCGAACCTTCGGTAATTGTCACTTCCGCGTATGCGACCTTGGCGGCGACCATGGATTTCAGTACCGGCGCCTCGCGTTCGATGACGAGGTCGCTCAAGCGGCGCAGTTCGCGGAACTGGTCGACACGGCCCTGCACGAGGATACCGTCACCGCCGCGTAGCACCATTTGCCGGCTGGGCAATGTGTCGCTGCGGCCATCCCTGATGAGTGCGAGGATGATCAGGCCGGTCGACGTGCCGATGCGGCTCTCGGAGAGCGTCTTGCCGACAAGTATGGAGTCGCGCGGTACTCGTAGCAGGAAGGAGCGCTCGTGAAGCTTGTAGCGCGTTCGCAGGCTGCGCTGACTGACGTGCTTGTCGCGTTCCCCCTTTTTCCTCGGCAATAGAAAACGGCCGAAAAGGGCGACGAACAGGACACCGCTCACCATGATGGCGCCGCCCAGCGGCGTGAAGTCGAACAGTCCGAACGGCTCGTAACCGCCTAGCACCAGTGACTCGCTCACCAGCAGGTTGGGCGGTGTGCCGATCAGTGTCATGAGCCCGCCGAGCAGCGTGGAGTAGGCGAGCGGCATCAGCAGCCGTGACGCCGGGATGCGGGTTCGCCGTGCTACGTCGACAACGACGGGCAGCATGAGCGCGGCGACTCCGATGTTGTTCATGAAAGCGGAGAGAACGGCGCCCGTGATCATGATCACGAGGATCATCGCGACTTCTCGCCGCCCGGCCACGCGAATAACCTGCCGGCCGATGACGTCCGCGATCCCCGTCCGGGTAAGGCCCTCGCTGAGGATGAACATCGCCCAGACAGTGATGACGGCGGTATTGCTGAACCCGGCAAAAGCGTCCTCGGCGTCGACCAGACCGGTGATCGCCAGCGTGCACAGCACCAGCAACGCAACGAGGTCCATCCGAATGACTTCGCTGACGAATAAAACCAGCGAGACGCCGAGAATGACCAGAACTATTAAAATCTCGACCGTCATTCGAATTGTTCGGCAGGTAATCCGTTGCCCCAGGTGACCCGATAATGCCACGATGCTCAATCGATGTCCGATGATTCAATCTACAGGCCACGTATTCCGGCGCGCAGTAACACGCATCGCGTGCGCGGTGTCGATTACTACATCAACGAGTGGGGCGACCCGGCCGATCCGTTGATCGTGTTCCTGCATGGCTGGGGCGACGCGGGTGCGACCTTCCAGTTCGTGGTCGACCGGCTGGCGTCGCGATGGCACGTCATCGCACCCGACTGGCGGGGCTTCGGCCGGACGCATGACCGGGCACAGTGTTACTGGTTTCCGGATTACCTTGCCGATCTCGACGATCTGCTGTCGAAGTACAGCCCGGCGGAGCCGGTCCGGCTCGTTGGTCACAGCATGGGTGGAAACATCGGTGGGCTGTACGCCGGTGCGATGCCCGAGCGGGTCTGTGCATTCGTCAACGTCGAGGGTTTCGGACTCCACGACACGAGCCCGGACGAGGCGCCGGCGCACTACCGGGAATGGCTGCAGCGATTGCGGGAGGCGCCCGGGTTCAAGCACTTCGGCAGCGTGGAGGCACTGTCCCGGCACATCGCGAGCCGCAGCCCACGGATGTCGGCGGCGCAGGCTCGGTTCGTTGCCGAGGCCTGGGCATCGGAGGGCCCGGATGGGCTGACCCTGTATGCCGACCCCGCTCACAAGCTCCCCAACGCGGTGCTTTACCGGCGAGCGGAAGCCGAAGCGTGCTGGCGCAGCGTCACGGCGCCCGTGCTCCTCGTGGCCGGCGCGGACAGCCCCGTTTTCGACGCGGTCGGCGTGCGACCGTCCGACGGCGACCTGCCACTTCCGTTCCCGGACAAACGCACGCGTGTCATCGAGGAGTGCGGGCACATGGTGCATTTCGAGGCGCCGGAGCCCCTGGCCGTCGCAATCGACGCATTTCTGAGACCCACCCGCTAGCGCCGCCTTGTAAATAAAACCAGTACTGTATAAAAATACAGATTTCGGGGAGGCCATGGTGCAGGCAAGCAACAGTCGGCATGACTACCTTGCTGCGCTGAATCCGGCGCAGCGCGAAGCCGCAACCTTTGGCGAATGCAGGGATGACACGGTGCTCGACGCCGGGCCGCTGCTGATCGTCGCGGGTGCGGGTACGGGCAAGACCATGACGCTGGCCCATCGCGTCGCCCATCTCGTCGTCCAGGGCGTGGACACCCGGCGCATCCTGCTACTGACGTTCACGCGCCGCGCGGCGCTGGAAATGACGCGCCGCGTCGAGTCGATCCTGCGGCAGGCACTTGCCGACAGGATGAGCGGGCCGTTGCCGGCCGGCATTCTGCCCTGGTCCGGCACGTTCCATTCGATCGGCAATCGCCTGCTGCGCCGTTTCGCCCACAACCTCGGTCTCGATCCGGGCTTCTCGGTCCTCGATCGCGGCGATGCAGCCGACCTGATGGATGTGGTACGTCACGAACTCGGGCTGTCGAAGAAGTCCCGGCGCTTTCCGAAAAAGGACACCTGTCTCGCTATCTACTCGCGGTGTGTCAATGCGCAGGAGTCACTGGAAGACACGCTGCAGCACACCTTCCCGTGGTGTTCCGACTGGGAAACCGAGCTGCGATCACTATTCCGCGATTACGTCGAGCGCAAGCAGAAAACCCAGGCGCTCGACTACGACGACCTGCTGTTGTACTGGAGTCATCTTGTCGCCGAGCAGGATTTTGCGGATGAAATCGGTGCCTGGTTCGACCACGTGCTCGTCGACGAATACCAGGACACCAACCTGTTGCAGGCGACGATACTGGCGGCGCTGAAACCCGACGGCTCGGGTATTACGGTCGTCGGCGACGACGCCCAATCGATTTATTCATTCCGCGCTGCCGAGGTCGAGAATATCCTCGGTTTTCCGGCGCAGTATTCCCCGCCGGCCAGCGTTGTCACGCTGGAGCGGAACTACCGCTCGACGCAGGCAATACTGGACAGCGCGAACTGCCTCATCGCGGACGGCGAGCGCCAGTATCGAAAAAGCCTGCGGTCGCAGACGTCGCAGGGCGGCAAGCCGCGCTACGTGACGGTCGAAGACGGTGATGCGGAGGCCGAGTTCGTCGTCGAATCGATTCTCGCCAGTCGCGAGGAAGGACTCGAGCTCAAGCACCAGGCCGTGTTGTTCCGCGGCTCGCATCACAGCGACCGCCTGGAGATCGAACTCGTCCGCCGCAACATTCCCTACGTCAAGTACGGCGGGCTCAAGTTTCTCGAAGCCGCGCACGTCAAGGACCTGCTCGCAATCCTGAAGTGGGCCGAAAACCCGAAAAATGAAGTGGCAGCGTTCCGCGTACTGAAACTCCTGCCCGGGATGGGGCCGCGCTACGCGCATCGCTGTTTCCGGCACCTGGCGATCGCCGATTATCGTTTCGATGCGTTGCGGTCGTTTCCGCCGCCGGCCGCAACGCGGCCGGACTGGCCCGGGTTTTGCGATTTGCTGGCGACGCTCGCGTCCGCGGAACTCGACGACCGTGGCTGGCAGACTCAGATTACAGCCGTGCGGCGGTGGTACAAGCCCCACCTGGAGCGTCTGTACGACGGCATCGAAACGCGCGAAGCGGATATCGAGCAGCTCGAGCAGATCGCCGGCCGCTACCCGACGCGGGAGCGATTCCTGACGGAACTGACGCTCGACCCGCCGAGCGCTGCCGGCGACCTCGCAGGCGACCCGCTGCTCGACGAGGACTACCTGGTGCTGTCGACGGTTCATTCAGCGAAAGGGCAGGAGTGGGACGCTGTTTACGTTCTCAACGTAACGGACGGCAATTTTCCGTCGGAGTTTGCGACGGGCAAACCGAAGCTGGTAGAAGAAGAGAGGCGCCTGCTCTATGTTGCGATGACGCGGGCAAAACAGTCGCTCACACTGATCGCGCCGCTGCGCTTTCATGTTACCCAGCAGCGCCGCGACGGTGATCGGCATGTCTATGGCGCGCGTAGCCGCTTCGTCACGGAAGCGCTGCTCGAAACCCTGCAGCCGTGCTGGCATGGCCGAGCCGAGTCGGCGGCGCAACGTGCTGTCGCGGAATCGGGGCGCCAGCTCGATGTCGCTTCAAAAATGCGGCAGATGTGGGGCTGACAGCAAAAAAAAAAGCGGTGGCAAATGCCACCGCCA
>Ga0193947_1000011_pt1 | contig 40038 bp, 37 predicted proteins | sample FRT_01_MG_FD_161267 | JGI IMG/M metagenome (GOLD analysis project Ga0193947, IMG submission 161267) | Sediment microbial communities from the Broadkill River, Lewes, Delaware, United States - FRT_0-1_MG | ecosystem: Environmental > Aquatic > Freshwater > River > Sediment | place: USA: Delaware... | reverse complement strand
GTCTTTCTGCATCAAGGCCACGAAGCCGATGTAGACGACGGCAATCAGCGACAGCGCGATCATCATGCCGGCAAAGTAATTGCTGCCGTCCGGCACGATCGGCAAAGACAGGCGCACGAAGCCGTAACCGCCCATCTTCAGCATGATCGCCGCCAGGATCACGGAACCGCCCGTCGGCGCCTCGACGTGGGCATCGGGCAGCCACGTGTGCACCGGCCACATCGGCACCTTGACGGCAAACGCGAGCAGGAATGCGATGAAGATCAGCTTCTGCGCACCCAGGGCGAGCGGCGCCTCCATCCAGCCGAACAGGTCGAAGCTGCCGGTCACGCGGTACAGGTAGATGAACGCAACCAGCATCAGCACCGAGCCGAGGAACGTGTAGAGGAAGAACTTCAGCGTTGCATAAACGCGGCGCGCGCCGCCCCACACGCCGATGATGAGGAACATCGGCACAAGCATCGCTTCCCAGAACACGTAGAACAGCAAACCGTCCAGGGCCGAGAACACGCCGTTCATGAGCCCCTCGAGGATCAGGAAAGCGGCGAAGTACTGCGCTGGGCGCGTCCTTATGACGTCCCAACTGGCGATCACGACCAGTGGAGTAATAAACGCCGTAAGGATGATCAGCGGGGCGGAAAGACCGTCTACACCGAGGTAGTACCAGACGTCGATAGCGTCCACCCACGGCGCGCGCTCCACGAACTGCATCGCGGCGGTGGTCGTATCGAAGCCCGTGTACAGGCCGATACTGAAGATGAACGTCAGGACGGAGACGCCGAGCGCCGTCCAGCGCATCGCGTTGGCGCGCGGCGACGCTGCATCATTGTCGTCGCCCATGGCGAGCAATACGACGCCGCCGGCGATGGGCAGCCAGATCAGGATACTGAGCAGGTAGTCGGACATCGTCGTCAGCGCCCCTGCCCTAGCGGAACCAGATCAGCCAGCCGAGGAACATCGTGAGTCCGATGATCATCGCGAAGGCGTAGGTGTAGAGATAGCCGCTCTGCAGATGGCGCATGACGCCCGCAAGCTTGCCCACCGAGTTTGCCGTGCCGTTCACCAGCACGCCGTCGATGAGGAACTGGTCGCCGCGTTTCCACAGCGCCGTGCCGATGTTGCGCCCCCAGGCTGCGAATCCCTTGATGTACAGGTCGTCGAAGTAGTATTTGCGGTCCAGCAGGTTGTAGAGCCCGTCGGTCTTCTCCCGGATCGCTGCAGGAAGGTCCGGCCGCTTCAGGTACAGGAACCAGGCGGTCACGAGCCCCGAGATCGCCAGCCAGAAAACCGGCGTCTGCCAGGCATGCAGGAGCAGCGCCACCGGGCCGTGCCAGTGCTCGCCCATTCGGGCGAGAACATCGCGGCCCTGGTCGACGACAATGGCGTCGCCGAAGAAACCGCCGAACAACACGGGCTCGACCGTGAACCAGCCGATCACGAGCGACGGTATTGCCAGCATGACCAGCGGCAGCGTGACCACCCACGGCGTCTCGTGCAGGTGCGAGCGGGTTTCTTTGTCCATGCGTTCTTCGCCGTGGAACACGAGGAAGAACATGCGGAACGAATACAGCGCCGTTACAAAAACGCCGAGCAGTACGCTCAGGTAGGCGATCCAGTACACGGCGCCCTCACCGTGCCAGTGCGACTCGCGGACGGCCTCGATCAGCAGGTCCTTGGAGAAGAAGCCCGCCGTCCCCGGGAAGCCGATGAGAGCCAGCGAACCGATCAGCGACGTCCAGTAGGTAATCGGCATGTACTTGCGAATGCCGCCCATCTTGCGGATGTCCTGCTCGTGATGCATGGCGATAATCACGGAACCCGCCGCGAGGAACAGCAGTGCCTTGAAGAACGCGTGCGTCATCAGGTGGAAGATCGCCGCGCCGTAGGCCGATGCGCCGAGCGCAACGGTCATGTAGCCGAGTTGAGACAGCGTCGAATAAGCAACGACACGCTTGATGTCGTTCTGCACGATGCCCAGCAGACCCATGAAGAATGCGGTGATGGCGCCGATCACGATGACCACGGCCAGTGCCGTCGTCGACAGTTCGTAAAGCGGCGACATGCGCGCCACCATGAAGATGCCTGCCGTCACCATCGTGGCGGCATGGATCAGCGCCGAGATCGGGGTCGGGCCTTCCATGGAATCAGGCAACCAGACATGCAGCGGCGCCTGTGCCGACTTGCCCATCGCGCCGATGAACAGGAGGATGCAGATCAGCGTCATCGCGTTCCAGGGACTGCCCGGAAACACCTCGACGCTCTGCGCCGCGACGGCCTCGGCCTGGCCAAACACGGTCGCGTAGTCGAGCGAACCCGTAAACATGACGACGCCGGCGATGCCCAGGATGAATCCGAAATCACCGACGCGGTTGACGAGGAATGCCTTGAGGTTCGCGAAGATCGCCGTCTCGCGCTTGAACCAGAAGCCGATCAGCAGGTATGAGACGAGCCCGACCGCTTCCCAGCCGAAGAACAGCTGCAGGAAGTTGTTCGACATCACGAGCATCAGCATCGCGAATGTGAATAGCGATATGTAGCTGAAGAAGCGCTGGTAGCCCGGATCGTCATGCATGTAGCCGATCGTGTAGACGTGCACCATCAGCGAGACGAACGTGACCACGGCCATCATGAGCACCGTGAGCCGGTCGACGAGAAATCCTACCTCCATCCGCAGACCGTCCGTGACGGCCCAGGTGTAGACGCTGATGTTCTCGGGCTCCGCGCCACCCCAGTACATCCGGTAGAGGACATAGAACGATAACAGGCAGGACAGGCCAACCGCGCCGATCGTTATGGAGTGCGCGCCCTTGCGGCCTATCCTGTGACCGAACAGACCTGCGACGATTGCCGCGAACAGCGGCGCAAGCACGATTGTCAGGTAGTAGGGGTACATGCGCGGCTAGCCCTTCATCCTGTTGAGTTCCTGCACGTTGATGGAGCGCCGGGTTCGGAACAGCACTACCAGGATCGCGAGCCCGATGGCCGCCTCCGCCGCCGCCACCGTCAGGATGAAGAACACGAACACCTGGCCGGTTTCGTCGCCGAGGTATCGCGAGAACGCGATGAAATTGAAATTCACCGCGAGCAGCATGAGCTCGATGCACATGAGCAACAGAATCAGGTTGCGGCGGTTGATGATGATGCCGGCAATGCTGAGCACGAACAGCATCGCGGACAGCGTCAGGTAGTGCTGCAGGCCGATCATTGCTTCTTCTCCGCGTCCATCTTCACGATACGGATACGGTCCTTGGCACGCACCGACACCTGCTTCGCAATATCCTGGACCTTGAGTCCCGGCCGCTTGCGCATCGTGAGAGTGATTGCCGCGACAATCGCGAGCAGCAGGATGACCGCGGCGATCTCGAATGCGTAAACGTGCTCGGTATACAGCACCGCGCCGAGCGCTTTCGTGTTGTCGTAGCCTTCCGGGTTGGCCGCGAACGACGACGAAATCGGCACGTCCCGGCTACGGAGCCAGATGAGCTGAACAAGCTCGATGACCATGATCAGCGCAATGGCTATCGCCAGTGGCGCATAACGGGTCAGGCCGCGCTTGACGGCTTCGACATTCACCTCGAGCATCATGATGACAAACAGGAACAGCACCATGACAGCGCCGACATAGACGAGCACCAGCACAATCGCGAGAAATTCGGCCTCGGCCATGAGCCACAGGATTGCGCTGTTGAAGAACGTGAGCACCAGGAACATGACGGAGTGCACCGGGTTCCTCGCGAACACAACGCCGATCGCGGCACCGATCATAACCGCGGCAAAGAGATAGAACAGCATGGCCTCGAAAATCATCGCTCGTCCTACCGGTAAGGGGCGTCTGCCGCTTTATCCGCAGAGATCATGGTGTCGTACTTGTCACCTACGGCCAGCAGCTTGTCCTTGGTCATGATGTTCTGCCCGGGTTCTTCCATGTGGTATTCATGAATCCGGGTCTCGACGATCGCGTCGACCGGGCATGCCTCCTCGCAAAAACCGCAATATATGCATTTGAACAGGTCGATGTCGTAGCGCGTCGTGCGGCGTGTGCCGTCTTCGCTGACGTCCGACTCGATCGTAATCGCGAGCGCCGGGCACACCGCCTCGCAGAGCTTGCAGGCAATGCAGCGTTCTTCACCGTTCGGGTAGCGGCGCAGCGCGTGCAGCCCGCGAAAACGGTGCGACTGCGGCGTCTTTTCCTCGGGATACGAGAGCGTCACGCTCTTGCGGAAGAAGTTGCGGAACGTAACCGACAAACCGCGCAGCAACTCCCACAGCGCAAATGTCTTTACGAAGCTCATCGCTCGATTCATTGCGCGCTCCCCCCGTTCACCCTGCCAGTCCCGACCAAGGCCCGACTTTCATCCATGCCATGACGCCTTCAACCGCAATCCAGACGATGGTCACCGGGATGAATACTTTCCACCCGAGCCGCATGATCTGATCGTAGCGGTAACGCGGGAAGGTCGCGCGCAGCCAGAAGAACGTATACATAAACATACAGATCTTGGCGAACAACCAGACGAAGCTGCCCTCGCGCAGGAACGAATCGCCGAGGAACGTCCAGCCCTCGAAGGGCGACGCCCATCCGCCAAAGAAGAAAATCGATGTCAGTGCTGCGATGAGCACCATGTTGGCGTACTCGGCCAGGAAGAAGAGCGCAAACGCGACACCCGAATACTCGACGTGGAAGCCGGCCACGATCTCCGACTCGCCCTCGGCGACATCAAACGGCGCGCGGTTGGTTTCTGCCACGCCCGATATCCAGTAAACGAGGAACAGCGGGAACAGGGGCACGAGGAACCAGTTCGAGACTCCGCCGGATTGTGCCTCGACAATATCGCCGAGATTCAGGCTGCCACCGGCCATCAGCACGCCGACGAGCGCGAAGCCCATGGCGATCTCGTAGGCAACGATCTGAGCCGCCGATCGCATGGCGCCGAGAAACGCGTATTTCGAATTGGTGGCCCAGCCCGCGAGTATGACGCCGTAGACACCGACCGAGGTCAGCGCGAGCACGTACAGGAGGCCCGCATTGATGTCGGCAATGACGAAGGTATCGTTCATCGGGATCACGGCCCAGGTCGCCAGCGCGGGTATCAGGGACAGGAGCGGCGCGATGACGAACAGGAAGCGATTCGACTCCGACGGGATGATCACTTCCTTGAACAGCAGCTTGAAGACGTCCGCAAACGGCTGCAGGAGGCCCATCGGTCCAACGCGGTTCGGGCCGACGCGCGCCTGCATGCTGCCGATGACCTTGCGCTCGAAATACGTCGAGTAGGCAACAACCAGAATGACACCGATCAACACGATGAGGATCTTGAAGCTCGACACCGTCACGTACTGGACCATCGGCGGCAGCGAGTCCCAGATATCGACCAGGAATTGCGGGATGAGACCGGTCATTGGGCCTCGCCCTCCCCGCGCGCGCGGCGTGCTGCCTCAGTGAGCTGCAAGGCCCGGGCCCGGCGCACGACCGGATCGATCGAGTAGATCGGGATATCGACATCATCGGCCGGCGCATCGGCGCCGTTCGGCCTGGCAATCGCAGCGGTACCGGCATATCCATTGTCCGGACTCACATCGCCAAGTTGCTCGCGCAGCTCCGTGAGCACCTCTTCGCTCGTGACGTACTCGAAACCGGGCGCATCGAGCAGGTTGCCGATAACACGCAGTACTTTCCACGTTGGCCGTGCCTCACCGACCGGGTTGGCAATACCGGGGAAGCTTTGCCACGTGCCGGCGACATTGACGTAGCTACCGGACGACTCGGCGTATGTGCCGACAGGCAGCAGCAGATCGGCCGAGTCGAGCAGCGACTCCGACGCGAACGGCGTCAGGGCCACCGTGAATTTCTGTGCCTTGATTTTCGCGGCGGCATCATCGGCCGCCAGGATGTCCTTGTCGGGCTCTACATTGACCAGCATCAGCACGTCGAGCGCCGCGCCGGGCATGTCGCCGGCATGCAGGCCGGGTTCGGCGCGGCGCACGCCACCCAGTCCCCTGTGTGGCAGGACGCCGGCGAGCGCAGCGCCCGCCGAATTCGGGCCTTCCGACAAGGTGCCGAAGGCGGCGCCCGTCGCCGCAGCGATTGCGGCCGAGAGCGCGCGCACAGCGGACATGGCCCGGTGTCGCCCGGCGATGTTACCGAGCATGACCAGTGCACTGTCCGCCTTCTTAAGGGACGCGGCAATCTTCTCGTGGCCGGCCCCGGCGGTGACGCCTTCGCACAGCGACGCGACCGCATCCGGCAGCGAATTCCCGCATGCCGCCACCGCTACGCCTGCAAGCATCGCGACCAGTCCTTCGCCCGAAAGGCTGTTCGATACATTGAAAAAGTACGGGTACTCGCGGCTGTTGATGAAGCTGACCTCCGCGCCCGCGAGCGCGGCTTTGCGAACCCGGTGTGCGATTATCGGCGCCTCTTCACGAATGTTGCTGCCAACGACGAGAATCGCATTCTGCTGTTCGACCTCGGCGATCTCGCAGCCAAGCCACGGGTACAGAGAATCGTTGTCCTGGTCCGAGAAATCGCGCTGCCGGATGCGGTAATCGATATTGCTCGTGCCGACATACGCCGCGATGCCGGATAGCAGGTGGGCTTCTTCCGCCGTGATCCAGGGCGCTCCGAGAATACCGACCTTGTCAGCCGCCGCTTTCCGGATTGCGTCAGCGACGGTCGTCAGCGCTTCTTCCCAGTCGATGTCGCGCCATTCCCCGGCCTGCCTGATGCGCGGCGTCGTGAGTCGGTCGTCGCTGTAGACGGCCTCGTAGCTAAAGCGATCACGGTCGGCCAGCCATGTCTCGTTGATGCTCTCGTTCTCGCGCGGCACGACACGCTTGACCGTGCCTCGCAGGACGTGCGCATACATGTTGGAACCCACGCAATCGTGCGGGGAAACCGTGGGGCGCTGCGTCATCTCCCAGGCACGCGCACTGTAGCGGTAGGGCTTGTTGTTCAGCGCGCCGACAGGACAGAGATCGATAATGTTGCCCGACAACTCGTGATCGACACTCTGCTCGATGTAGGTACCGATCTTCATGTTCTCTCCGCGCTCGGTGGTGCCGAGCAGCGGGATTCCCGCAATTTCCTCCCCGAAACGGACACAGCGCGTGCAGTGAATACAGCGGGTCATGTCGGTTGAAACCAGCGGGCCGATGTTCTTGTCTTTGACGACGCGTTTACCGTCGTTGTAGCGCGAGATATCGCGCCCGTAGCCCATCGCCAGGTCCTGGAGTTCGCACTCGCCGCCCTGGTCGCAGATCGGGCAGTCCAGCGGGTGGTTGATGAGCAGGAATTCCATCGTCGCCTTCTGCGCGGCGATGGCGTACGGCGACTTGGTGAAAATCTTCATGCCGTCGGCAATCGGCGTTGCACAGGCGGGCAGCGGCTTGGGGGCTTTTTCGACCTCAACGAGGCACATGCGGCAATTCGCCGCGATGCTCAATTTCTCGTGGTAGCAGAAGCGCGGAATGTAGGCCCCGATCGCGTCGGTGGCCTCTATGATCATCTGCCCTTTACGGGCCTCCACCGGCTTGCCGTCGACTTCGATTTTTACGATGTCGTCGCTCATCGTCAGGCCGCCTCTCCCGGCGCTGCATCGACGATGCTCCGTCCCTGGTTGCGCACCATGTATTCGAATTCGTGGTGATAATGTTTGAGGAAGCTTTGCACGGGCCAGGCCGCCGCATCACCGAGCGCACAGATCGTATGCCCCTCGATCTTGTTGGCGACATCCAGCAGCTTGCCGAGATCGTCTTCCTGGCCGCGGCCTTCAACGATGCGCGTGAGCATACGGTACAGCCAGCCAGTGCCCTCGCGACACGGCGTACACTGCCCGCAGGACTCCGCCATGTAGAAACGCGAGATACGCCTGAGGACTTTAACCATGCAAGTGGTTTCGTCCATGACCATCACCGCGCCCGTGCCGAACGAAGAGCCGGCCTCGGATAACGAGTTGTAGTCCATCGTGCAGTTCATGATGATTTCGCCCGGCATCACGGGCACCGACGAGCCCCCGGGAATAACCGCCTTCAGCTTGCGGCCGCCCAGCATCCCGCCCGCGATTTCCAGCAGATCCCTGAACGGGATTCCCATCGGCAGTTCGTAGTTACCCGGCTTCTCGACGTGACCGGATACCGAGAACAGCGCCGTGCCGCCGGAGCCTTCCGGGCCGAGGCCCGCGAACCACGCCGCGCCCTTACGAATAATCGCCGGTACGCTCGCGAGGCTTTGCGTGTTGTTGATCGTGGTTGGCTTGCCGTACAGGCCGTAGTTGGCCGGGAACGGCGGCTTGAAACGGGGCTTGCCCTGCTTTCCTTCGAGTGATTCCAGCAGCGCCGTCTCCTCACCACAGATGTACGCGCCGGCACCGACGAAAGTATGCAGGTCGAAGTCGATGCCGGAACCACCGATGTTCTTGCCAAGCAATCCGGCCTCGTAGGCCTCCTTGACGGCAGCTTCGAAGCGCGGCACCGGTTCGTTCATGAACTCACCGCGAATATAGTTGTAGCCAACCGTCGCACCCATCGCATAACCGGCTATAGCCATGCCCTCGACCAGGGCGTGCGGGTTATAACGCAGTACTTCGCGGTCATGACACGTACCCGGTTCGCTCTCGTCCGAGTTACAGACCAGGTATTTCTGCCCTTCGTAGCCTTTCGGCATGAAGCTCCATTTCAGGCCGGTGGGAAAGCCGGCGCCGCCGCGGCCGCGCAAACCGGATGCTTTCACGGTATCGATGACGTCAGCCGGCGACATCTCCCCTTTCAGGATCTTGCGCCATGCTTCGTAACCGCCATGCTTTTCATAAGTGGCGAGCGCCCAGGAATTCTCCTCACCGAGTGTCGTAAAGCACACGAGATTCTGTTCGTAAGCCATCAGTCGAGACCGTCCAGTATTTCGTCGACCTGTTCCTTGGTCAGGTTTTCGTAATACTCGTGATCCACCATCATCATCGGCGCGCCACAGCAGGCCGCGAGGCACTCCTCTTCGCGCTTGAGATAAAAGCGGCCGTCCTCGGTACTCTCGCCGAGCTTCACGCCGAGCTTGTTCTCAACGTGTTCGACGATTTCCTCTGCCCCACGCAGCATGCAGGAAACGTTGGTGCAGATCGCGACGTTATGGCGCCCGACCGGCTTCGTCTGGAACATCGAGTAGAACGTGGCGACTTCGTAGACATGTATGTTCGGCAGCGCCAGGTATTCCGCAACCGCGTCCATCAGCTCGGGCGTCAGGTAGCCGTCGTTCTCGTGCTGCACCGCGTGCAGCGCACCGATGACGGCGGAACGCTGCCGGTCCTCCGGAAAGCGTGCCTTCCAGTGCTCGATTTCCTCGCGAACGTGCTCTGATAGGAGCGTATCGGCGCTCATCGGTCTACCTCACCAAATACGATGTCCTGCGTGCCGATCACGGCGACGACGTCCGCGAGCATGTGGCCTTCGACCATCTCCGACATCGCTGACAGGTGCACGAAACCGGGCGCCCGTATCTTCACGCGATACGGTTTGTTGGCGCCATCGGAAACCAGGTAGACGCCGAACTCGCCCTTCGGATGCTCAATGGCCGCGTACGACTCACCCTCCGGTACGCAGTAACCCTCGGTAAACAGTTTAAAGTGATGGATCAGCGACTCCATGTCGTCTTTCATCTCGACGCGCGTCGGCGCCACGATCTTGTGATCGTCGATCATGACCGGGCCGGGATTGTTGCGCAGCCACTCGACACACTGCCTGATAATCCGATTCGATTGCCGCAGCTCTTCGACACGCACTAGATAGCGGTCGTAGCAATCGCCATTCACACCGACCGGGATATCGAAATCGAGCTCGCCGTAGACTTCGTAGGGCTGCTTCTTGCGCAAGTCCCATTCAACGCCGGAACCGCGCAACATCGGGCCGGTGAAACCGAGCTGCATTGCCCGCTCCGGGGAGACTACGCCGATGTTGACTGTTCGCTGCTTCCAGATGCGGTTGTCCGTCAGCAGGGTTTCGTATTCGTCGACGCAGCCCGGGAACTTGTCGGTAAACGCTTCCACGAAATCGAGCAGCGATCCCTCACGGCTCTCGTTGAGGCGATCGACATCTTTCTTGCTGCGAAACTTGGACTCCTGGTACTTCGGCATGGTGTCCGGGAGATCGCGGTAGACACCGCCGGGCCGGTAGTACGTCGCGTGCATGCGCGTGCCGGAAACGGCCTCGTAGAGGTCCATCAGGTCTTCGCGCTCACGGAAGCAATACAGGAACATGGTCATGGCGCCGATATCGAGGCCGTGCGCGCCGAGCCACATCAGGTGATTCAGAATCCGCGTGATCTCGTCGAACATCACCCTGATGTACTGCGCCCGCACAGGCGGCTCGACGCCGAGCAATTTCTCGATGGCCAGCACGTAACCGTGCTCGTTGCACATCATCGAGACGTAGTCGAGCCGGTCCATGTAACCGATGCTCTGGTTGAACGGCTTCGATTCCGCGAGTTTCTCCGTCGCGCGGTGCAGCAGCCCGATATGCGGGTCGGCCTTTTGAATGACCTCGCCTTCGAGCTCCAGCACAAGGCGCAATACGCCGTGCGCCGCCGGGTGCTGCGGACCGAAATTCATGGTGTAACTCTGAATGTCAGCCATCCGCCTGGTCCTTCAGGTCCGCCGAGTAGCGGTTATCGTCTCGAATGACACGCGGGACCAGCGTGCGCGGCTCGATGCTGACCGGCTGGTAGGCCACGCGGCCTTTTGCCTCGTCGTACCTGACCTCGACGTTGCCGATCAGCGGAAAGTCCTTGCGGAACGGATGGCCGATGAAGCCATAGTCGGTGAGAATTCTGCGCAGGTCCGGATGCCCGTCGAACAGGATGCCATAGAGATCGAACGCTTCGCGCTCGAACCAGTTGGCCGAGTTCCAGATGTCGACAACCGAGTGGATGATCGGCGGATTGGCCGTACCCGTGAACACCCGCAGCCGCATGCGCAGGTTCTGCTGCAGCGAGAGCAGGTGATACACGACGGCAAAGCGCTTCGGATCGAATTCGTCCGCCTCGTCCAGAATAACCGGTTCGCGTTGCACGCCGCGGCTGAATCCGGTGTCGGTTGCACTCAGCGTCTGCCACTCATCGCTGCCGTGTGTCAGGTAATCCACGCCGCAGACGTCGATGAGCATCTCGAAACCGAGCTCGCCGCGTAACGCGGTAGCGACCTCGATCAGGTCGTCCTTGTCGAGTTCATAGGTGAGCTCGCCGCACCGGGACGCGACCCGGAGCATCTTCTCACCGAAGCGCTCGTCGATACGAGCGGCCAATGTCTCGAAACGATCAGTCATGCCTGTTCTTATTGCCTGGCTATCGTGCTGGTCCGGCGTATCTTGTTCTGCAGCTGAATGAGCCCGTAGATGAGGGCTTCCGCCGTCGGCGGACAACCCGGAACGTATACATCGACAGGAACGATACGGTCGCAACCCCTGACGACCGAATACGAATAGTGGTAATAACCGCCGCCGTTCGCGCAGGAGCCCATCGATACCACCCAGCGCGGCTCGGGCATCTGGTCGTAGACTTTGCGCAGCGGGGGCGCCATCTTGTTTGTGAGCGTGCCCGCAACGATCATGCAGTCCGACTGCCTGGGACTGGGACGGAAGATGATGCCGAATCGATCAAGGTCGTAGCGGGCGGCCCCGGCCTGCATCATCTCGACCGCGCAACACGCGAGGCCGAAGGTCATCGGCCAGAGTGATCCGGTCCGGGCCCAGTTCATGACCGTGTCCACGCTGGTGACCACGAACCCCTTCTCCTGCAGGCTTTCAGGCTGCTGCGGGCCGTCCGTCGTTTCCTGCGCTAGTCCCATTCGAGCGCCCCTTTCTTCCACTCGTAGATGAAACCAACGACCAGGATCGCGAGGAAGATGCCCATGGCGGCGATGCCGAAGCGGCCGACGGTGTCCAGCGACACGGCCCACGGAAACAGGAAGGCGATTTCGAGGTCGAAAATGATGAACAGGATGGCAACGAGGTAGTAGCGAACGTCGAACTTCATACGCGAGTCGTCGAAGGCTTCAAAGCCGCACTCGTAAGGCGATAACTTCTCGTCGTCCTTGCGGCCCCGACCAATCAGGAAGCCGAGCGCGAGCAGCACACCCCCGAGGGCTGCTGCCACGCCGAGAAAAATCAGTACAGGTATGTATTCTTGTAACATTCTTGACCCTGACCGGGGCGGCTTGGCTCGCTCTGTAAGCGCGCCATTGTATCAGCGCGGCGCCCGTTGAACAGGCCCTGTCCGCTTTCAGGGCGGGGAAATTCGACTAAAGAAATGGTGCTCTGGGCGAGACTCGAACTCGCACGGCTTTCGCCACTGCCCCCTCAAGACAGCGTGTCTACCAATTCCACCACCAGAGCTATATCAGATGCTCGCGTCTACTCCGTATCGGCGTCGTCTTCCGCAGGAGCCTCTTCAGCAGGCGCTTCCTCGTCGAGCGACGGCAGCGAACCCACTTCGTCCTGAACCTGCGGCTCAATGGCGGAACCGGGAAGCGGAACCTCCACTTCGCCCTCCTCGAGCGGCACGGCCTCGGCTGGCTGCTCGACGACCGGTGCATCGTCCAGCAAGCTCGTCGGTCCCGTCGTGCGCTGGCTGCTGAGGTAGGCCAGCGTCAGGCTGCTCGCGAAGAACGCCGCAGCGAGAATTCCCGTAGCACGGGAAAAGAAGCTCGACGAGCCGCGCGCGCCAAAAACCGTGCCGGACGCACCCGCACCGAAACCGGCACCGGCATCGGCGCCTTTGCCGCGCTGCAGGAGCACGAGCACGATAATCAGGATTGCTATAAGCGTGTGCCCAATGAGCACAACCTGTTGCATGGTAGTCATGGTTACCTCAAATTTCCGTTGCGGCCCTGGCGATGGCCAGGAAATCCGCGGCTTTCAGCGAGGCGCCGCCGATCAGCCCGCCGTCGATATCGGGCATGCCGAAGAGTCCAGCCGCATTGTCCCCTTTCACGCTGCCGCCGTACAGTATCTGCACCTTTTCCGCGACAGCCGCGTCGTGTTCCGCCAGGACGGACCGAATGTAGCGATGCACGTCCTGGGCCTGTTCGGGCGTTGCCGTCTTGCCGGTGCCGATTGCCCAGACGGGCTCGTAGGCGATCACCGCCGAGCCGAATGCGGCAATCCCGTTGCGCTCTATAGCTGCCGCAAGCTGCTCGCCGACAACCTGCTCGGTGTTACCGGCTTCGCGCTGGTCGAGCGTCTCACCGATGCAGAGTATAGGCACGAGGCCCGCTGCCAGCGCCGCCGCCATTTTATCCGCCACCTGGGCGCTGCTCTCGCCGTAAAGCGTGCGCCGCTCCGAATGGCCGACGATCGCGTAGCGGCAGCCCACCTCATGCAGCATCGCCGGTGACACTTCGCCGGTGTAGGCCCCTTTCTCGTGCTCCGAGACGTTCTGGGCGCCGAGCTGCACACTGGAGCCCTCGAGCTGGCTCGCCACCGACGCCAGGTACGGGTACGGCGGGCACACGAGCAGGCTGACGTTGTCCGACGCCGGCGCACCCTCGAGGATACCTGCGACGAGCTCGCGGTTACCCGCCTCATCGCCGTGCATTTTCCAGTTTCCTGCGACCAGGAAATTACGCATAAAGCTCTACCCGAGGGGTCCGAAATGGCGCGCAAGGATACCGGGGCCAAGGCTGCAAATCAACGCGGAATCAGGCCTCTTTCGCCCGATCAGGGACTTTTTGGCTCGCAGCCTCGGCCACAACCGCCGCAAGACGCTCGGCGACCGAATTGACCTGCTCCTCGTCGCTTCCCTCCACCATCACGCGGATCACCGGCTCGGTACCCGAGGCACGAAGCACGACACGGCCGTTTTGCGCCAGTTCATCGCGGGCCGCGCTGACCGCTTCCCGGATCTGCGGCGAATCGTCCGGGTTCAGACGCTGCTCCGTACGCACGTTGAGCATGGTCTGCGGGTATTTGGGCATGCCCGCCACCAGTTCCGACAGCTTCCTGCCCGTCCGCTTCATGACGGCAAGGACCTGCAGGGCCGTAATGAGCCCGTCTCCGGTAGTGGTCTGGTCCAGGACGATCATGTGGCCCGAGGTTTCACCTCCGATCACGCCGCCCCCCTGCTTGAGCGCCTCGAGCACGTAGCGATCGCCCACACGGGCGCGCTGGAATTCAATGTCGCGCTCCTGCAGGGCGCGCTCCAGGCCGAGATTGCTCATCACCGTGCCAACGACAGGGCCGTGCAGCCTGCCTTCCTCCTGCCACGCCGTCGCCAGGACGTACAGGATCTGGTCACCGTCGATAAGCTGGCCGTTTTCGTCGACGAGCACCACGCGATCCCCGTCTCCGTCCAGCGCGATGCCGATATCCGCCGCTACTGCAGGTACCGTGAGCTGTAGCAGGTCCGGCCTCGTCGAGCCGCAGCCGTCGTTGATATTGCGGCCGTTGGGGGAACAGCCAATCGGGATGACTTCGGCGCTGAGATTCGCAAGCGTGCGCGGCCCGACCTTGTAACCGGCGCCGTTGGCGCCGTCGAAGACCACCTTCAAACCCTTGAGCTCCAGCCCGTCAGGCAACGTGGATGCGCAGAATTTCTCATAGCGCACCAGCGCCGAGTCGATACGCTGCGCCTTGCCGAGCGACTGCGAATCGACGGTTATCGCCGCCTTGTCCAGGCTCGCCTCGATGGCCATTTCGATCTTGTCGGTCAGCTTCGAGCCTGTACCGTCGAAGAACTTGATACCGTTGTCGAAATACAGGTTGTGGGACGCCGAAATCACGACGCCCAGGTCCGCGGAGAACTCCTGCGTAAGGTACGCGACGCCGGGCGTGGGCAGCGGTCCGACCAGCAGGACGTCGGCACCCGCGGCCGTGAATCCGGCCTCCAGGGCCGACTCGAACATGTACCCCGAAAGACGCGTGTCTTTGCCGATCAGCACCGTACCGCCCGAGGGCACCAGCACCTGAGCCGCGGCGCTCGCGAGTCTGAGTGCAAAGTCCGCGGTCATCGGGTCATTGCCGACCGTGCCGCGCACGCCATCCGTTCCGAAATACTTCTTGCTCATCAATCCCCGTCCCGTTGCATGACCGCTGCCGCTACGCGCAGCGCATCCACGGTTTCCCGCACGTCGTGCACGCGCACGATTGCAGCGCCTTCGATTACCGCGATAACCGCCGCGGCGATGCTCGCCGGCATGCGATCTTCCACATCCCGGCCGGTGAGCGCCCCGAGAGTGGACTTCCTCGACAGACCGACGAGTACCGGCCGCCCTGTCGAGCGCAATTGTCGCAGATTCGACAACAACTCGACATTGTGCCGGGGCGTCTTCCCGAAGCCGAAACCGGGATCCACGACGATGCTGTCTTCGGCAAGCCCGGCCGCAACGCATTCGCGAACCCGCTGCGCCAGGAAATCGCGGACCTCCGCAACCACGTCTCCATATTCCGGCTGCTGCTGCATGGTACGCGGCTGACCCAGCATATGCATGAGGCAAACCGGCCGCTGCAGCGCCACGGCGGCCTGCAGCGCGCCCTCCTCGCGCAGCGCACGGATGTCGTTGATCATCGCGGCGCCCGAGGCGACCGCGGCACGCATGACGGCGGCTTTGCTGGTATCGATGGATACGGGCGCGTCGACAGCGGCGACGACGGCCTCGATCACGGGGATGACGCGGTCGAGTTCTTCCTGTTCGGAGATGTCGGCCGCGCCGGGACGGGTGGATTCGCCGCCGATATCGATGATGTGAGCACCGTCCCGGGCCATAACCTCGGCCTGGCGTACGGCTGCGTCGCGCCCGACAAACCGGCCGCCGTCCGAAAACGAATCGGGCGTCACGTTGAGAATCCCCATCACCGCGGGGACATCGAATTGAAGCTTACCGACGGCGATCAATGCTCCGGCGCGGGCCCACCGATCTTGCCGCCGACCTCTGCCGTCGGGGCGGGCGTATCGTCCTTCGTCGGTGAACCGGTCGAATCGTCCCAGTCCTCCGGCGGACGAGGTTCGCGTCCAGCCATGATGTCCTTTATCTGCTTGTGGTCGATGGTCTCGTACTTGATGAGCGCCTTGGCCATCATGTGCAGCTTCTCGAGGTTGTCCTCGAGCAGTTTCTTCGCGCGATCGTAGTTGCTGTCGATGATACGCCGCACTTCTTCATCGATTGCATGCGCGGTGTCGTCGGACACCTGCTTGTGCTGCGTGACGGAACGTCCGAGGAAGACCTCGCCGTCGTCCTCGCTGTAGGTCAGCGGTCCGAGGCGGTCCGACAGGCCCCACTTGGTGACCATGTTGCGCGCGAGTTCGGTCGCGCGTTCGATGTCGTTGGACGCACCGGTCGTGACACCGTCGGCGCCGTTAATCATCTCTTCGGCGATGCGCCCGCCGAACAGGCTCGCGATCTGGCTCTCGATCCCTTGCCGGGAAATGCTGTAGCGATCTTCCTCGGGCAGGTACATCGTCACGCCGAGCGCCCTGCCGCGCGGGATGATCGTGACCTTGTAGACGGGGTCGTGCTCGGGCACGAGGTAGCCCACGATGGCATGCCCTGCTTCGTGATAGGCGGTATTGAGCTTTTCCTTCTCGCTCATGACCATCGAACGGCGCTCGGCGCCCATCATGATCTTGTCTTTCGCCTTTTCGAACTCGTCCATGCTCACAACGCGCTTGTTGGCGCGCGCCGCAAACAGCGCGGCTTCGTTCACGAGGTTGGCGAGATCGGCGCCCGAGAAACCGGGCGTGCCGCGCGCGATGATGCTCGGATTGACGTCGTCGTGCAGGGGCACCTTGCGCATGTGCACCTTGAGGATGAGTTCGCGGCCGCGAACGTCCGGCAGCGGTACGACGACCTGGCGATCGAAACGTCCCGGACGCAGCAACGCCGGATCGAGGACGTCCGGCCTGTTTGTCGCGGCAATAACGATGATGCCTTCGCTGCCCTCGAAGCCGTCCATTTCAACGAGCATCTGGTTCAGCGTCTGCTCCCGCTCATCATGTCCGCCACCGAGCCCCGCGCCGCGATGACGGCCGACAGCGTCCAGCTCGTCGATGAAAATTATGCAGGGTGCCTGCTTCTTCGCCTGGTCGAACATGTCGCGAACACGCGAGGCACCAACGCCGACGAACATCTCGACAAAGTCCGAACCGGAGATCGTGAAGAAAGGCACTTTGGCCTCGCCGGCGATCGCCCTGGCGAGCAGCGTCTTGCCGGTTCCAGGCGGACCGACCATGAGCACGCCCTTCGGAATCTTGCCGCCGAGGCGCTGGAACTTGCTGGGATCCTTGAGGAACTCGACGATCTCGGCCACTTCGGACTTGGCTTCATCGACGCCTGCGACGTCCGCGAACGTTATTCCGACCTGGTCTTCGCCAAGCAATCGCGCCTTGCTCTTGCCGAATGACATCGCTCCCCGGCCGCCGCCGCCGCCCTGCATCTGGCGCATGAAATAGATCCACACGCCGATCAGGAGCAGGATCGGGAACGAACTGATCAGTAGCTGGCCGATCAGGCTCTGCTGCTTCGGCTCGGAAGCCGAGAACGTGACATCGTTCTTTTCCAGCATGCCAATCAGGGGGCTGTTGTCGGTCTCGGGGCTGATCGTGTAATACGGCAGGGGCTCACGCTGCCCGAAATGGATTCGCTGACCCTCGAACTCCACGAGGCTGACCTCGCCGTTGCGGACTTCCGCGAGAAATTCCGAGTAATCCCGCGCCTGCGGCTGTCCGCCACTGACGCCCGACAGCCCTTGAACGACCGACAGCAGGACGACAATGATGACGATAAAGACGAGTATATTCTTGGTCAGATCATTCACATTCAGTTTCCGCGCGGAGACGAATCCGGACACCGGATTCTTAGACAGATTCTAAGTTAGACACTACTATAATTGATAGTTTCTCGCTACCAAATAGACCTCACGACTGCCGGGCCTCGATGCTTCGGGTTTCATGACCCTGACACGCTCGAATCGCTGCCTTGCGGAGGCTATGAACGCGTCGGAGCCCTCGCCCTGGAACATCTTGCAGACGAAGTTGCCGCCATGCTTCAGCGCCCGGCCGCACAAATCCAGCGCCAGCTCCGCGAGATACATCGATCGGGGCTGGTCGACTGACTTGTTGCCGCTGATATTGGGCGCCATATCGCTGATTACAAGGTCGGCCCGCGTCTCGCCCAGCGCCGCGGCCAGATTTTCCAGGACGTCGTCCTCCCTGAAATCGCCCTGGATGAACTCCACCGACGGCAGCGCGTCCATTTCGAGCAGGTCGAGGGCGATAATGCGTACCCGCCCCTGCAGCTTCTCGGTAATGTACTGGCTCCAGCTGCCCGGCGCTGCACCGAGGTCGATCACGACCATGCCGGGTTTCAGGAGTCTTTCCTTCTTGTCGATCTGCTCGAGCTTGTAGACGGCCCGGGACCGCCACCCTTCGGCACGCGCGCGAACGACGAACGGATCACGCTCCTGCCGCTCGCGCCAGCTCCCCGAGCTTCGCCGCGGCTTGCTCATCCCGACGCCGCCGGCAATCGTATGAACACGGCCAAGCCGCTGTTACACTGCGCGCCCATGACGCTCAGCGAATCACAGAAGAAGTACCTTCGCGGCCTCGGGCATGCCCTGAAGCCCGTGGTCATGATCGGCGATGCCGGACTCACTGAAGGGGTACGCGCCGAGTTCGAAAGCTCGCTCGAACACCACGAACTCATCAAGGTCCGCGTAAAGGTCGGCGACCGGGGCGAACGCGACAGGATCATCATGGCGCTCTGCGATTCCGGTAACGCGGAACTCGTGCAGCGCATTGGAAACATGGCCCTGCTGTATCGCGAAAACCCGGAAAAGAAAAAGCGTATCCAGCTGCCGCGTTAGATATAGCGGACCTCGATAATTTCAAACTGTTTCTCACCGTCCGGCGCAGCGAACGTAATGACGTCGCCTTCGTTCTGACCAATGAGGGCTCGCGCGATCGGCGACGTGTAGGAAATCAGGCCTGCGCCGATATCCGCCTCATCCTCACCGACGATCCGGTACTCGATTTCCTTGCCGGTTGACTCGTCCACGAGCTCCACCGTCGAGCCGAAAATCACCTTGCCGCGTGCATCGACCTGGGTGACGTCGATGACCTGCAGGTGCGAGAGCTTCCCCTCGATCTCCTTGATCCGGCCCTCGATAAAACCCTGTTGCTCCTTGGCTGCGTGATACTCAGCGTTTTCCTTCAGGTCGCCGTGCGCTCGCGCTTCCGCGATCGCCTTGATCACGCTGGGGCGCTCGACCGATTTGAGCCGCTTCAGCTCGTCCTTGAGTAATTCGTGCCCCTTGACCGTTACCGGTACCTTGTTCATGCAACTACCTCGTTGTGCAAGTCCTGCAACCGGTTGACATCACTGTCGTCGAGATGCTCGATCGCGGTGCATGTCGCAATCGCCGCACCGAGCGTCGTGTAATAGGTGACGCCCTTGCGCACGGCTTCTGCGCGTATTGAATGTGACTCGTTGATTGCCTGCTTGCCTTCAGTGGTATTGACGATGAGATCGATCTCACCGTTCTTGATCATGTCGACAATATGCGGCCGTCCTTCGCGAACCTTGTTCGCTCTGCGGCATGATACACCAGCGGCCGCCAGGTGCCGGGCCGTGCCGTGCGTCGCGACGAGGTCGAAGCCCCGTTCCTCGAGAATTCTGGCTAGCTGCACGGCGCCTTCCTTGTCGCGATCCCGCACACTGAGTAACGCCGCGCCCTGCCGCGGCAGCACCACGCCCGATGCGAGCTGCGCCTTCGCATAAGCCTCCCCGAACGACCGGCCCACGCCCATGACCTCACCGGTCGACTTCATCTCGGGGCCGAGGATCGGATCTGCGCCCGGGAACTTGATGAACGGGAACACTGCCTCCTTCACCGAGAAATACCCGGGTTTGCGCTGGTTGACGTAGCCCTGCTTTGCGAGCGACTCGCCGACCATGACCTTGGCGGCAATCTTGGCCAGCGGGATGCCGATGGCTTTCGACACGAAGGGCACCGTCCGCGATGCGCGCGGGTTCACCTCGAGCAAATAAACGATGTTGTTCTGAATGGCGAACTGGGTGTTCATCAATCCCACGACGTGCAGGCCTTTTGCGAGCTTGACGACCTGCTCGTGCAGTTCCTTCTGTAACTCCTCCGACAGGCTGAACGGCGGCAGCGAGCACCCGGAATCGCCGGAATGTACACCGGCCTGCTCGATATGTTCCATGACCCCGCCAATCAGCACGCGCTCACCGTCACACACACAGTCGACGTCGACTTCCGTCGCCAGGTCCAGGAAGCGGTCGAGCAGTACCGGGCTGGCATTCGACACGCCGATCGCGGCATCCATGTAAGCAGCCAGGTCTTCCTCGCTGTGCACTACCTCCATCGCCCTGCCGCCGAGGACATACGACGGCCTGACAACGAGCGGGAAACCCACGTCCGACGCCATCCGCAGCGCTTCTTCCTTGCTGCGGGCCGTGCAGTTCGGCGGTTGCTTCAAATCCAGCGACTGCACCAGCTTCTGGAAACGCTCGCGGTCCTCGGCCAGGTCGATCGAGTCCGGTGAGGTCCCGATGATGGGCGCACCGGCCGCCTCGAGCTGACGCGCGAGTTTCAGCGGCGTCTGCCCACCGTACTGCACGATCACGCCCTTCGGCTTTTCCCGATCGATGATTTCCATGACGTCCTCGAACGTCAGGGACTCGAAGTACAGGCGGTCGGACGTATCGTAGTCCGTCGACACCGTCTCCGGATTGCAGTTGACCATGATGGTCTCGTAGCCCGACTCGCGCAGCGCCAGCGCCGCATGCACGCAACAGTAATCGAATTCGATACCCTGGCCGATGCGATTCGGGCCGCCGCCGAGGATCATGATCTTGGCCGCCTCCGTCGGCTCGGCCTCGCATTCCTCCTCGTACGTCGAATACATGTAGGCCGTCGTGGTGGCGAACTCGGCGGCACAGGTGTCTACTCGTTTGAAGACAGGGCGAATACCGAATTCCAGCCGCCGGCGACGCACCGCAAGTTCCTGGACGTTCAACAGCGTCGCGATACGAGCATCGGAGAACCCCTTGCGTTTCAGCGCTCGCAACGATGCCTTCGTCAGGGCCGACAGTTCCTTCCCTCGCAACGCCTGCTCGTCGCGGATCAGGTCTTCGATCTGCACGAGAAACCACGGATCGATCCCGGTGATCGAGCCGATTTCCTCGACCGAAAAGCCGTTACGCATGGCATCGGCCACGTGGCGCAGCCGGTTGGCGCCCGGAATTCGCAATTCGTGCCGCAGGCGGTCGCGCTCAGTCTCGGTCTCTATCCGGTCGTCGATCTCGTCGAAACCGGCAATGTCGATTTCGAGCCCGCGCAGGGCCTTCTGCAGGGATTCCTGGAAGGTGCGGCCCATCGCCATGACTTCACCGACCGACTTCATCTGCGTCGTGAGGCGGTCGTTGGTGCCGGGGAACTTCTCGAACGTAAATCGCGGGATCTTGGTGACGACATAGTCGATCGACGGTTCGAACGAGGCCGGCGTTGCGCCGCCGGTAATGTCGTTTCTGAGTTCATCGAGCGTGTAACCAACCGCAAGCTTGGCGGCGACCTTGGCGATCGGGAAACCGGTAGCCTTCGATGCCAGGGCCGACGAGCGCGATACCCGGGGATTCATCTCGATGATCAGGACGCGGCCGTCCTCCGGGCTCACGGCGAACTGCACGTTGGAACCGCCGGTATCCACGCCGATCTTGCGCAGCACGTCGATGGACGCGTCTCTAAGCCGCTGATACTCCTTGTCCGTCAGGGTCTGCGCCGGCGCGAGTGTGATGGAGTCGCCGGTGTGCACGCCCATGGGATCCAGGTTTTCGATGGAACAGACGATGATGCAGTTGTCGTTGCGGTCCCGAACCACCTCCATTTCGAATTCTTTCCAGCCGATAACGGACTCTTCGAGCAGGACTTCCGTGGTCGGCGACATCTCGAGACCGTGCGACACGATGCTCTCGAATTCCTCGCGGTTGTAGGCAATACCGCCGCCGGTGCCGCCCATCGTGAACGACGGCCGGATGATGGTCGGGAAGCCGATGTCCACCTGCTTCTCCAGCGCTTCGTCCAGCGAGTGCGCGATATCCGCTCTCGGCACCTCGAGGCCGATTTCCTGCATCGCCTGGCGGAACAGGTCGCGATCCTCCGCCATGTCGATGGCTTCACGGGAGGCGGCAATGAGTTCGACGTCGTATTTTTCGAGCACGCCCTCCCGGGCGAGATCGAGGGCGCAGTTGAGGCCCGTCTGGCCGCCCATCGTTGGCAGCAGGGCATCCGGGCGCTCCTTGGCGATGATGCGTTCGACCGCGGACCAATGTACCGGCTCGATGTAGATCGCATCCGCCATTTCGGGATCGGTCATGATCGTCGCCGGGTTGGAATTGACGAGGATGACGCGATAACCCTCCTCGCGCAGCGCCTTGCAAGCCTGGGCGCCCGAGTAGTCGAATTCGCACGCCTGGCCGATGACGATCGGTCCTGCGCCGATGATGAGAACGCTTTCTATATCAGTGCGTCTGGGCATGGAATATTCTTAATAAAATACTTTATGATTTATCATTAAATAATTGTTTTTATTGGTTTTCATGAGGAAAACATCGTCTTGACAGCGCTGCGCTTCGCCGCCTCCATGTCGGCCAGGAAGCGCTCGAACAACGCCTGCACGTCGTGCGGGCCGGGACTCGCTTCCGGATGCCCCTGGAAGCTGAACGCCGGTTGCCCCGAAATGGAAATTCCCTGCAGCGTGCCGTCGAACAGCGACCGGTGCGTGGGCTCGACATTGTCGGGCAGACTCGACTCGTCTACCGCGAAACCGTGGTTCTGGCTGGTGATCATCACCCGCCCGGTCGCGAGATCCTGCACCGGATGATTGGCGCCGTGATGGCCGAATTTCATTTTCTCGGTCTTCGCGCCCGCGGCAAGCGACAGCAGCTGGTGGCCGAGACAAATGCCGAAAACCGGGATTCTCTCCTCGAGGAAACGCCGGATGGCGCTAATCGCGTAGTCGCAGGGCTCCGGGTCGCCCGGCCCGTTGGACAGGAATATGCCATTGGGGGACAGCGCAAGCGCCTCCTCCGCGCTGGTCTTTGCCGGCACGACCGTCATGCGGCAATCCAGGTCGGCCAGCAGGCGCAGGATGTTGCGCTTGATGCCGAAGTCGTAAGCCACGACATGGTATGGCGCAACGCGGCGGCTCAGGATCCGGGGTTTGCGTCCGAACGTAGTGCCCTGGCTCCACTGGTACGGCACGTCCGTCGTTACGAATTGCGCGAGATCCATGCCGGCGATACCCGGAAACTTCCTGGCATGCTCGATCGCGGTCTCGTCCGAGACCTCACCCGTCATGATGCAGCCCGACTGGGCGCCTTTCTCACGAATGATGCGGGTCAGCTTGCGGGTGTCGATATCGGCGATGGCGACCGTCTGGCTCTGGCGCAGAAAGTCGCCCAGCGAGCGTTCGTTGCGCCAGCTGCTGGTCACCATCGACAGGTCGCGGATGACCAGCCCCGATGCATGGACCCTGGAAGACTCCATGTCCTCGGCGTTGGTACCGGTGTTGCCGATATGCGGGTACGTGAGGGTAACGATCTGCCGGCAGTAGGAAGGATCCGTGAGGATCTCCTGGTAGCCGGTCATTGCGGTATTGAAAACGACTTCACCGATGGTTTTGCCGTCGGCACCGACAGAGGTGCCATGGAAAACGGTGCCATCTTGCAGAGCCAGTACAGCCGGCGTACTCAAATGCGGACCTCGGTGCGAAACTCGACGGGAAATCCAAAGCCAGGTTGCCAGGTGATCAGCGCAGCTATCGTCGGCACGCCCGAAGGGACGCGAGTCGCAGATGTACAAAAGCGGAAGGACAATGCCTCCCGCTCATGGCTTCGCTGACCGCTCAGCGATCCGGCGTAGTTTACTTAACAGGGACTCTCCGCGCCAGACCAGACAGGCGCTTTTTTTCTCATTCAGTCCGTGTCGTCACCAAAAAGCACGTCGTGCATATCGTAAAGACCCGGCTGCCGGTCCACGATCCAGCGCGCGGCGCGCAATGCCCCTTCGGCGAACACGCTGCGCGTAGTGACGCTGTGACCCAGGGTCAGCCGCTCGGTTGGCGACGAGAATATGACCTCGTGATCGCCGGGCACTTCGCCGCGGCGTTCGGACTGGTAATGGACGGAATCGGCACCGGTCTGGTCGCGCGCGTCTGCAATCGACTCGCCGAGTTTCAATGCGGTTCCCGACGGCGCGTCCTTCTTGTGAACGTGGTGTGTTTCATGAATCTCGATCGCGTATTCGTCGCCCAGCGACCGAGCCGCGCGTGCGACGAGTTCCTGCAGAACCGCGATCCCCTGGCTCATGTTGCGGTCGTAGACCACGGGCACACACTCCGCGGCTCTGCCGAGAGCACTGAGTTGGGCATCGTCCAGGCCACTGACGCCGCATACGAGCGGCTTGCGGTATCGAGTGACGGCAGCGGCAACCTGCTCCGTGGCCTCGAAGAGGCTGAAATCGATAACGACATCGGCGGCCTCGATCACGTGCTCGAGGTCGCTCGAAATGATCGCGCCGGACGGCGTCGCCATGTCCCGGGCCGCATCAGGGTCCCGCACCCAGACGCTGCTTATCTCGAGATCGGCAAATTCACTGACGGCACTGATGATGGCGAGCCCCATGCGACCCGCGCCGGCGATGCCCAGCCTGATCGGGTTAGTGGCCAATGCGCTCGAAGAACCGCTTCACGGTGTCGAACCAGGTGTCGGCGCGCGGCGAATGCTTGTCTCCACCGGCCTGCACCGTGTCGTCGAACTTGCTCAGCAGCTCTTTCTGTTCGTTCGTAAGATTCACGGGCGTCTCTACCGCAACCCTGGCGAACAGGTCGCCCTTGCGGGGATCCCGCACCGTCGTCACACCTTTGCCACGCAGCCTGAACACTTTGCCCGATTGCGTGCCGGCGGGCACCTTCAACGAGACATTGCCTTCCAGGGTGGGCAATTCCACGTCGCCTCCGAGGGCGGCCGTCGAAAAACTGATCGGCACTTCGCAGGACAGATCCGCACCATCGCGCATGAAGATCTTGTGTGGGTTGATCCGGATCTCGACGTAAAGGTCGCCGGGCGGACCGCCGTTGCGACCGGCCTCGCCTTCTCCGGAAAGCCGGATCCGGTCGCCGTCATCGACGCCCGCAGGGACCTTGACCGACAGCGTGCGGGTTTTGCGCACGCGACCGCGACCGTGGCAGCTCTCGCAGGGGTCGGAAATCATGGTGCCCGCGCCCTTGCAGGCCGGACAGGTTTGCTGGATCGAGAAGAAGCCTTGCTGCATGCGAACCTGGCCGGCACCGCCGCAGGTCGAGCACTGCGTGGGTTCGGTGCCCTTCTTCGCGCCGCTGCCGTCGCAAGTCTCACAGGTGACCTGCGAAGGCACCTCGATAGTGACCGTATCGCCGCTGACTGCGCGCTCGAGATCGAGCCTCAGCTCGTAGCCGAGATCGGCACCGCGAAACACCTGTGCGCCGCCGCGACGCGCGCCGCCGCCGCCGAAGATATCGCCGAATACGTCGCCAAATATGTCGCTGAAGCCTTCGGCGCTGAATCCGCCGGGTCCGCCCATGCCGGCCCCGCGAAGACCGTCGTGGCCGAAGCGGTCGTACGCGGCCCGCTTGTCGCTGTCGCGCAGGACCTCGTAGGCCTCCTTGACCTCTTTGAACTTGCCTCCCGAACCCGCATCGTCCTTGTTGCGATCCGGGTGGTGCTTCATGGCGAGGCGACGGTACGCCTTCTTGATCTCGTCAGCCGAAGCCGACTTCGAGACCCCCAATACCTCGTAATAGTCGCGTTTTGCCATGCTTGCTCAAAGACGGGCGCCCGCACAGGGGCGCCCTTATTATTTTCAGGTATCCGAGCTGATTCCTCAGGCCGACCTGGACTGGTCGTCCTTGTCCACTTCCTCGAATTCGGCATCGACAACGTCGTCACCGGATTCCGCCTGGCCCTCGGCATCCCCGGCCGACTCCGCCTGCTGCTCGGTGTAAAGCTTCTGAGCCAGCGCCCCGGACGCTTCCGCCAGTGCAGCCGTCTTCGTCTCGATGGCTTCCTTGTCGTCTTTGTCCATTACGGCCTTGAGATCAGAGACGGCGTTCTCGATATTCATGCGCTCTTCACTCGTGGCCTTCTCGCCCAGATCCTTGAGCGTCTTTTCGGCCGCATGAATGAGGCCGTCCGCCTGGTTGCGCACGTCGACGAGTTCGCGGAACTTGCGGTCTTCCTCGGCATGGCTCTCGGCGTCCCTCACCATATTATCGATCTCGTCGTCGGACAGGCCGCTCGAAGCCTTGATGACGATATTCTGGCTCTTGCCCGTTGCCTTGTCCTTCGCAGAGACATTGAGTATGCCGTTGGCGTCGATATCGAAGGTCACCTCGATCTGCGGCAAGCCGCGCGGTGCGGGCGGAATGTCCGTGAGATCGAAGCGGCCGAGCGACTTGTTGTCGACGGCACGCTCGCGCTCGCCCTGCAGTACATGGATGGTGACGGCGGTCTGGTTGTCGTCCGCGGTCGAGAAGACCTGCTCCGCGTTCGCGGGGATGGTCGTGTTCTTCTCGATCAGCTTGGTCATAACGCCGCCCAGCGTCTCGATACCGAGCGACAGCGGCGTTACGTCGAGCAGCAGAACGTCCTTCACGTCGCCCGCAAGCACGCCGCCCTGGATCGCGGCGCCGAGTGCAACCGCTTCGTCAGGATTGACGTCTCTTCGGGGCTCCTTGCCGAAGAAGTTCTGCACGACCTCCTGGACCTTGGGCATGCGTGTCTGCCCGCCAACGAGGATCACGTCATCGACCTCGTTGACCTTTAGCCCCGCATCCTGCAGCGCGGTCTTGCAGGGACCCATGGTGCGCTCGATGAGTTCATCGACGAGCGACTCCAGCTTGGCACGCGTCAGCTTGATATTGAGGTGCTTGGGACCGCTTGCATCGGCAGTGATGTACGGCAGGTTGACCTCGGTCTGCTGCTGCGAGCTTAGTTCGATCTTGGCCTTCTCGGCAGCCTCCTTGAGGCGCTGCATCGCCAGCGGGTCCTTGCTGATGTCCACGCCGCTCTCGCGTTCGAACTCCTTGTTCAGGTAGTCGATAACCCGCAGGTCGAAGTCCTCGCCGCCCAGGAACGTATCGCCGTTGGTAGACAGCACCTCGAACTGGTGCTCGCCATCCACCTCGGCGATTTCGATAATGGAGACGTCGAAAGTACCGCCGCCGAGGTCGAACACGGCGATCTTCTTGTCGCCGCGCTTCTTGTCCATGCCGTAGGCAAGCGCCGCGGCGGTCGGCTCGTTGATGATCCGCTTGACGTCGAGCCCCGCGATCTTGCCGGCATCCTTGGTCGCCTGGCGCTGCGAGTCATTGAAGTAAGCAGGCACGGTCACGACGGCCTCGGTGACGGGCTCGCCGAGGTAATCCTCCGCGGTCTTCTTCATTTTCATGAGCACGCGCGCAGAGATCTCGGGCGGCGCCATCTTCTTGCCGTTCGCCTCGACCCACGCGTCGCCGTTGTCGGCCTTGACGATCTTGTAGGGCACCATGTGGATATCACGCTGCACGACGTCGTCTTCGAAACGACGTCCGATGAGGCGCTTGACGGCGAACAGGGTGTTGCTCGGGTTGGTCACGGCCTGTCGCTTCGCCGACTGTCCGACGAGCACCTGGTCGTCCTTGCTGAATGCAACGATCGACGGCGTGGTGCGATCACCCTCGCTGTTTTCGATCACTTTGGGCGTGCCGCCCTCCATGACCGCAACGCAGGAGTTCGTGGTACCAAGGTCGATACCGATTACTTTACCCATGCTGATACTCCAAAAATCCGATGTTTTACAAAACTGGTTGTGAATTGGGGGCGGGCCTTTGTGTTTCAAGCGCCCGCGCGGCGGCTATTTTCAGCTGTCGCCTGCGCCCTGTGGCGTTTCCGCCGCCACGATCACCCTTGCCGGCCGCAGCAGGCGGTCGTTGAGTGCGTAGCCTTTCTGGATGACCTGTACGACGGACCCCGGCTCGACATTCGGCGACGGCATCATGCTCATCGCTTCGTGCATCTCCGGATTGAAAGGCTCACCTTCTGGGTCAACTTCCGAAATGCCGAAACGCTCGAGAGTCTTCTTCAGGAGCTTGCAGGTCGCCTCGCTGCCCTCGCGCAATGCTTCTGCATCCGCGTTGTCGGCAGCTTCGAGGCCCATTTCGAGACTGTCCACGACGGCGAGCAAGTCTCGGCCGAAATTCTCCAGGGCAAATTTGTGTGCGTGCTCGACGTCTCGCGCGGCACGCTTGCGCACGTTCTCGAGTTCCGCGGCAGCTCGGAGGTAAAGGTCCCAGTTCTCGTCGGCCTTCGCCCGGGCCTCTGCGAGTTCCGCCTCGCCACCTTCGCCCGAGACGGCCTCCGGCGGCTGTTTGTCACCGGTCTCCGCTGCGGCTTCGGCCGGGCTTTCAGCTTCAGACTGCTTGCGCTCCGCGCTCATGCATGCAACTCCGTATCACTGCTGGCCGCACGCAAAGCGCAGCCGGTTACAAGGAAGTTGCGAGTTTGGGGGCCGAACCCCAAAAATCAAGCGTATCCGTGGTTTTTTTGACGAATTCGCGCTTCAGGCGCGCTGTCCGAGTGCCGTGGCCAGCAAGCGGGCCGTGATATCGACGATGGGCACGATCCTGTCGTAAGCCATGCGGGTGGGGCCGATCACGCCGAGAACGCCGATCGTGTCGTCACCGATACGATACGGCGCCGTGACCACGCTGCAGTCATCGAGAATGCGAAAACCCGATTCCTCTCCGATGAACACTCGCACGCCCTCTGCGTCGATGCTGCGATCCATGAGCTCGAGTATCAGGCGCTTTCTCGAAAATGCGTCGAACAGCCGGCGCAGCGTCTCGATGTCCGACAGCTCGGCGAAATCCATGAGCTTCGTCTCCCCGGTCAGGACGAACTCCCCCCCGGGCTTGGTGGCACCCTCCATCGCAGACTGCGCCACCACGATGATGTCCTGCATCGCCTGGTTCATCGAATCACGCAGCTCGTCGAGGTCTGTGACGATCTGGTCGCGAACCTGCAGCATGTCCATGCCGGCGTATTTTTCGTTGATGAAATTCGCTGCCTGTGTCAGCTCCGATTCGGAATACTCGCGCTCGAGATGCAGGATCCGGTTCTGCACTTCGCGATCGTTGAACACCAGGATGACCAGCACGCGATGGTCCGACAAGGGCAGAAACTCGATTTGCCGCAGCGTCGCCTGCTGACCCCGCGGCACCGTGACGACACCGGCGAGACTCGTTATGTCGGAGAGCATGTTCGATACGGAACTGATCAGCGCGCCGGGGTCGTCGACGTTTTTCTGCAGATGAGACTGCAGGCGACGCAGGTCGTTGCCGCGAGGCTGTCGATACCGGACCAGCGTGTCGACAAACAGGCGATAACCTTTCGCCGTCGGCACACGGCCCGCCGACGTATGCGGGGCTGCGACGAGACCCATTTCCTCGAGGTCCGCCATCACGTTGCGAATCGTCGCCGGGCTGAGGTCCAGCCCCGAGTCTTTCGACAGCGTCCTGGAGCCGACCGGCTCGCCTTCGCGAATATAGCGCTGAATCAGCACCCGGAGCAGGTGACTCGCGCGTTCGTTGGGTAAGGAATTGGTTGCTTCTGCCGTCATTTGCAAGAAACGGAAACAGCGAAAAATCGTCGCTGTGTTACGGTAGCAAAACAAGCTAGCAACGGCTTGGCGACCGGTCAAGGGTCTGCAACAATCGCTTTACACGGCGCCTCGACCGGCACAGGCAGAAGCGAACGCGAGATGGCATCAATGTTCAAGAAAGTAGCGATCCTGGGGCGCCACGAGGACCCGCGCGTGGCCGAGCCGATCACGACACTTGCGCAATACCTCGTTCAGGCCGGCATCGAGGTGCTGGCTGCCGAGGACATGTCCCTCGACTTCGAAGCGCGGCGCCTTCCCGAGGAGGAGTTGTCCGAGACCGCGGACCTGATCATCGCCATCGGCGGAGACGGCGCGATGCTCTATGCCGGGCAGCTTGCACGCCGCGGCGACATTCCGTTGCTGGGCATTAACCGAGGCCGGCTCGGCTTTCTCGCTGACGTAACACCCGAGGAAATGCTGGATAGCGTCGGGCACGTGCTGGCGGGCGAGTTCACTACCGACAAGCGCCTCATCCTGGAAGCACGACTCGAACGCCCGGATGCAGACGACTCGACCGCCCTCGCCCTGAATGACGTCGTCCTGCAGCGCCGTGAGACCGGCCGCATGCTCGACTTCGTCACGCGCATGGATGGCCGCTACGTGAATACGCATGCGGGGGACGGCCTGGTGATTGCGACGCCGACGGGATCGACGGCCTACTCCCTGAGCTGTGGCGGGCCCATCATCGAGCCGCGCCTCGATGCGGTCGTTGTCGTGCCGGTTGCACCGCATACGCTGTCCGACCGGCCGATCGTGCTCCCCGCAGACATCGGCATCGAGCTGCGCCTCCTCGAGCGTGAAAACACGCGCGCGGAGATCATGGCGGACGGGCACTCCATGGGCGAGATCCGGCCGCAGGACAAGCTACTGGTATTTGCATCCGAGACGCGCCTGACCCTGCTGCACCCGCCGGGGTACGACTTCTTCGGCATCCTGCGCTCCAAGCTGCATTGGGGGCACGATTCGCGCAAGCGCGACCTGCCGGCGGAAGGCAGCTAACAATGCTGGTAACGCTGCAGGTCCGGGATTTCGCGATCGTCGACCGAATCGAAGTCGAGTTCGAACCCGGAATGACGGTTCTGACCGGCGAAACCGGCGCTGGCAAGTCCATTCTCGTCGACGCGCTGGGGCTGGTGCTCGGCGAACGTGGCAGCGGCAAACTCGTGCGCAGCGGCGCCAAGCGTGCCGAATTCAGCGCCGAGTTCAACGTATCCGGTCTGCCGCGGGCGCGCGCCTGGCTCGAGCAACAGGCGCTCGACGCAGACGACGAGTGCCTGCTGCGCCGGGTCATCAATGCCGACGGTCGCTCGCGTGCGTTCATCAACGGCAATGCCGTGCCGGTGCAGCAGCTGAAGATGCTGGGCGAGATGCTTATCGACATCCATGGGCAGCACTTTCACCAGTCGCTGGGCCGGCGCTCCGTGCAGCGCGACCTGCTGGACCATTACGGCGGCCTGCAGGACCTCCGCGCGCAGACCGAGGGCGCGTTCGCGGAATGGAAGTCCCTGCTCGAGCGGCTACTGGCACTGCAAAGCGCCGACGCCGACCGTGAATCGCGTGTCGACCTGCTGACGTTCCAGCTCCGTGAACTCGAGTCACTCGACGCGCGGCCCGGCGAGTACCCGGAGCTGCAGGCGGAGGCGCAGCGGCTGGCCAACAGCGGCCGCCTGGTCGAGGGCGTCGCGGCGGCCCTGGACGGGCTCTCCGACAGCGATGCCGGTAACGTAACCGGCATGCTCGCGGCGGCAGAGCGAGCGCTGCAGCAGCTGGTTCAGTTCGATGAGGACCTGGCGCCCGTCGTGGAGCTTGTTGATAGCGCCGGTATACAGGTCGCCGAGGCAGCGGATTCGCTGCGGCGCTACGGAGATTCCATCGAGATGGACCCGGGCCGGCAGGACACGGTGGAGCAACGGCTCGATAGCATGCAGTCGATTGCGCGTAAACACCGGGTCGAGCCCGGTGACCTCGCCGAACTGAGAGCACGGATAAGCGCCGAGCTCGACGAGCTCACGCATGCCGAAGAGCGCAGCCATGAACTCGAACAGGCGGCACGGCAGGCGGAATTATCGTACCGCGAGTATGCCGGGGAGCTGTCGCGGCTACGCAAGGCCGCCGCGAAGAAATTCGCGGACTCGGTCAGCGATGCGATGAGTGGCCTCGGAATGCCCGGAGGAAAATTCGAGATTGCACTCGAAGCAATCGCCGAGGGTGCGGAACGCGCCAGCGGCCTGGACGACATCGAGTTCCTGATCAGCGCCAATCCCGGCCAGCCGCCAATGCCGCTGTCCCGGGTCGCCTCCGGCGGTGAATTGTCGCGCATGAGTCTCTCGATCCAGGTGATCGCGAGCGACGGCAGCACCATTCCGACGATGGTCTTCGACGAGGTCGACAGTGGCGTGGGCGGCGGCGTCGCCGAGATGGTGGGAAGACGGCTGGCCGAGGTCGCCCGCGACCGGCAGGTGCTGTGCGTCACTCACCTGCCGCAGGTTGCCAGTCTCGCCGACCACCATATCCGCATCAGCAAGGTGACCGATGGAAAAGCGACCCGGACGGGGGCCCATGTCCTGGATCGCGAGGAACGCGTCGACGAACTTGCGCGCATGCTGGGCGGCGTGGAAATTACGACCAAGACCCGCGAGCACGCGGCCGAGATGCTGGCCGGCGCGCCGCAGAAGCGCGCCTGACCGGGGTCAGCGCTTAGTCGTCGTCGCCGCCGTCGCCGCGCCTGACGTACAACACAAGGCTGTGGTCCAGTAACTCGAAGCCGTGCTTTGCAGCAATCTCGTGCTGCAGGCGCTCGATTTCTTCGCTGAAGAACTCGGTGACCTCACCCGTCTCGACGCAGACCATGTGGTCGTGGTGTTCGCCGTCGTCGAGTTCGAACACGGAGTGGCCGCCTTCGAAGTTGTGTCGCGTAACGAGGCCGGCGGCCTCGAACTGCGTCAGCACACGGTAGACCGTCGCGAGGCCGATTTCCTCGCCCGAATCCAGCAGGTCCTTGTAAATGTCTTCAGCACTGGGGTGCCGGTTCGAGGCATTTTCCAGGATCTCGAGGATCTTGAGGCGCGGCAATGTGATCTTGAGGCCGGCCTTGCGTAATTCGTGTCGTTGCTCCATTGACGGTATTCCCGGTAGCCCTGAAGACGGGCGCCTATCGCGGCGTTTGGCAAGAAGGTATGATGCGCGCCTATTATGACGCAGATGGCAGCGTGGCTCTAGCAGCGCGCGAGCCTGCAACCTCAACACCCGGGATCCGGTCAATCGTCCATGCAATTTTCGTATCGCAAGTCGGTCGCCCTCGCCATCGTGCTGGGAATGCTCGTCGGCTCGGCAGGCTGCGTGTATCGCGCCAATATTTCGCAGGGAAACATCGTCGAGGAAGAAGATCTCGACCAGGTCGAGGTGGGCATGACGCGTAACCAGGTGCGTTTTCTCCTCGGCACGCCGATGATTGACGACCCGTTCCACCAGGACCGCTGGGACTACGTCTACTACATCAAGATCGGCCGCAACGACGCCACCGCCAAGCGCTGGGTGACGATTCTGTTCGATGGAGAAACGGTCGAGGAAATCCAGCGCAACCGGGAACTGGCCGACAACCTCTGAGCCTCAGCCTTTTTCGGCACCTGCTCGCTGGCGGCGCGCTTCGCGCGGATCGATTTCGAGCGGCCGGTAGAGTTCGACCCGATCCCCTGCGTTGACCGTGCTGTCCCGCGATACCGGCTTGCCCCAGATCCCGACCGCCATATCTGCCACCGCGAGCCCGGGGAACTGCGATTGTATTCCCGAGCCGGCGACGACGTCCGCGACGCTCGCCCCTTCTTCGACGTTCACGGTCAACAACACCTGCCGCTCCGCCGTTGCGAGCACCACTTCGACAGACAGGCGATCATCCATTCCCGGCACCTCCGGCGCCGTAGACTTGTTCGGCCCGTCGCACGAAGGCGTCCACGAGTGAACTGCATATTTCCTCGAAGTAACGGCCCAGCAGCCGGTTCGTGGCACGGCTCTTGACCTCGAACTCGACGTCCAGCGAGACCTTGCAGCCCAGGTGGTCGAGCCCCTTGAAGTGCCAGCCGCCGCTCAGGTGGCTGAACGGACCTTCGACGAGTTCCATGTCGATTGCCTCGAACTCGCGCATCCTGTTGCGGGTACGGAAACTCCGGCGCAGCCCGGCAAGATGCATCTCGACGGAGCCTTCCAGCACGTCGCCGTCACGCCAGTGCAGGACCGCCCCACCGCACCACGGCAGAAAGTCCGGATAGGACTCGACGTCCTCGACGAGGACGTACATCTGCTCGGCCGAGTAAGGGACGAGTGCGCTGCGACTCACTTTGCGCATGGTTTCAGGCGCTGCCGGTTCGGCCTCGGGTTACGACAAGTCGGGTAGCAGGCCGACAGACTTGAGAAACACGAACAGGACACCGACCGGCACCACGAAACGTGCCAGTACGCGCCACAGCCTGTAGAGCATTCCCGCGCCGCCGAGTTCTTCCGCGCTCGAGTTCCTGCACATGATCCAGCCTGCAAAGACGGCGATGAGCAGGCCACCCAGCGGCAACATGATGTTGTTGGTAAGGTGATCGAGATTGTCGAACACCGTGCCCTTGTAGAAGCTCACATCGGCCAGCACGTTGAACGACAGGACCGTTGCGAAGCCCAGCACCCAGATCGAGCCACCAATGATGACCGCTGCCTGAGCACGCGTCTTGTTGAAGCGCTCCACGAGCCAGGCAACCGCGGGCTCCATCAGGCCAAGTGCGGACGTCCATGCCGCAAACGACAACAGGATGAAGAACAGGGTCGAGAAAAAGGCCCCGCCGGGCATCTGGCCCAGGGCGAGCGGCAGTGTCTGGAACACCAGGCCCGGCCCTTCCGCGGGATCGAGCCCGTTGGCAAACACCAGCGGGAAGATCACGAGGCCGGCCAGCATCGCGATAAGCGTGTCAGCGGTCACCACCGCGCCAGAGGCTCCCATAATCGAAGTCTCCTCGGGCAGGTAAGCACCGTAAGCCATGATGGCTCCCATGCCGATCGACAACGTGAAAAATGCCTGTCCCATGGCAGCCAGCACGCTGTCCCATGTCAGCTTGCTGAAATCCGGGGTGAACATGAAGGCAAGGCCTTCTCCGAAATGCCCGGATGTGAGCGAATAGCCGAGCAGCACGACCATGAGCAACAGGAGCGCCGGGACCATGAACCTCACGGCCTGTTCGAGTCCGCGTTCGACGCCGCGCATGACCACGAATATGGTCAACGCCATGAACAGGGTGTGGCAGAACGCAACGGCGCGCCAATCGCCGACGAAGCCGCTGAACTGTGCGCCGACGGCTTCCGCATCCGCGCCCGTGAAAACGCCCATAGCGCTCTTGACGATGTAGGCGAGCGTCCAGCCGGCGATGACGCTGTAGTAAGAAAGAATCAGTATACCGGCGAGCACGCCCATGCCACCGACCCACTGCCAGCGCCTGGAGTGGCCTTCTTCCTCGCCGAGCAACGCCATCGTTGCCACCGGGTTGCGGCGGCCGCGCCGGCCGATCAGGATTTCGGACATCATTACCGGCATACCCACCAGCACAACGCAAATCAGGTACACGATAACGAACGCGCCGCCGCCATTCTGGCCCGCCACGTAAGGGAATTTCCAGACGTTGCCGAGGCCGACTGCCGAGCCGGTTACCGCCAGAACGAAGGCCATACGTGATGACCAGTGCCCGTGAAGTGACTTGCGCTTGCCGGGTTCGGCAGCCTGGTTGCTCAGCATTCTCGCTCTCTTCGGGCGAAGGAAGGCGCGATTCTCATACAATTTCGGAAAGGTGACAACACGATCGGCGCCATCGGCAATGCTTACGTTTGGCTGTGAACGCGCCAGAATTACGTATAATCGCGCCCCCTGCCGCCTTCCGGCGGGAGCAAAACCATGAGCAAAAAGAAGCCGGACAACAGCAACATTATCGCCGCCAATCGCAAGGCCCGGCACGACTACTTCATCGAGGACCGGGTCGAGGCAGGGCTGTCGCTCGAGGGCTGGGAAGTAAAGAGCCTGCGGGACGGCCGTGCGCAGCTCACCGAGAGCTACGTGACAATCATGAACGGCGAGGCATACCTGGTCGGCGCGCATTTTTCCCCGCTGCTGTCCGCCTCCACGCACGTCCAGGCGGACCCGACCCGGAGCAGGAAACTGCTGCTGCATCGCGGTGAACTCGACCGCCTGATCGGCGCAGTGGAACGCAAGGGCTATGCGCTCGTACCGCTCGACCTGCACTGGCGCAAAGGTCGTGTGAAGCTCGAGGTCGGCCTGGCGCGCGGCAAGAAGCAACACGACAAGCGCGCTGCCGACAAGGACAGGGATTGGGCCCGGCAAAAGGAAAGGATATTAAAACATTAGTTATTTCAATATATTATTGATTATTATTAATGTTAATTATTCTTTTTTCGGCCTGAAAAATTGTGGCCGGGTGCGTTGTAAATCCTGTGTTTGCCCATACACTAGACGATCACGGGGGTGACCTGGCTTCGACGCGGGTCGCGAAACTCCGAGTGCATGCCGAGGGACAGAGTACCTCGTAAATCCAACTGTAAAACTTATAGTTGCCAACGACGACAACTACGCTTTAGCTGCTTAAAAACCAGCTCTAAGCCTTCCGCCCGGATCGTGCCTGTGCGTCCGGATCACGGGAGTCACCGACACAGGACCGCGGTGCGGGCTCGTTCAGTGTCCAATCCGTTAAATCCTTACTGAACTGGCTGTGAGTTTTCCCTGCCCGTCGGGTAGCCCGCAGCGAGATTAAAGACGGAATAAGCATGTAGAGCTCGTAGCGTAGGGCTTGCGGACGTGGGTTCGATTCCCACCACCTCCACCACATTCACGGGGACAGTCACCCTGATTCAGGGTCACTGTCCCCTTATTCGTTAGTCGTAAGGCCGCAGCCGGGCAAGGCTGTGGATGAATACGACGCGATCCTCGATCGAGATGATGCCTTCGTCCGCGAGGCTGCGCAGCAGCCGGGACAGCGTCTCGGGCTTGATCGACAACCGCGATGCGATGACATGACGCGGCAACTCCAGTCTTGCCGTCGCCTGGTCGCCATCGCGCGCATCGGTAATGTGGTCTATGAGATAGCTCGAAAGCCGGTGCCGGGCATTCTGAACGGAGAGGTTTTCGATTTCCCGGACGCGTGCGTGCAGGTGCCGCGAAAGATCGGCAAGCAGGCGCATGCAGGCATCCCTGTTCGTGCGGAGCATATCCAGGAAAGCCCGATTCGGAATTTCGCACAGCTTCGATTGTTGCAGCCCCTCGGCCGTGACCGGGAACTTGACCTCCCGCATGAACGTCACGGCCTCACCGAACGTTCTCCCGGGGTTGACTACCTCTAGGGTCTTCTTGTCGCCCGTCGCGGCGATCAGGCTCAGCTCGACCAACCCCGTGTCGACGTAGTAGAAGCTGTCGGCAGGATCGCCACGGTGAAACAGGACCTCGCCCTGGTCCAGGTCCACCACCTTCATTTCCGCCGCGAGGCGTTCAAAGTCTTCCTCGTCGAGGCCGGAAAACAGGTAATGACTTCGAACCGACTGGTACAGGGCCGAATTCTTGTCCATGGGAAGCGAGTCTAGCACCAAGCTACTTTGCGTCATTGCACCTGTCTCCGGGGATCGATTGCTTCGACCACGGTTCGACAGTCTAGCCGGCGCCCCGCCCTCGTCCTTGACCTGGATCAAGGCAGTTTGCCTGCGGTACACCTAACGTTGGCCTTGTTTCCGCTCCAGCCTGCGACGAGGTCACTGGAATGCCGTACCACGAACTGCCCAGCCGGATTTCATTCGCCCTGGTACTGGCCGCCATGTCGCCACAGCTTGCCGCCGCCTCGACAGCCGAAGACACGGATACAGATGCAGCGACCGTCGAAGAGGTCGTGGTCGTCGCCAACAAGCATGAGCGCAGCCGCCGGGAAATTACCGCCAATGTCAGCGTGTTCGACGAGGAAGACTTTCGCTTCGAACTCGCCAGTTCCATCGCCGACGTGTTTCGCTACGCTCCCGGCATTGACTACGAATCGGACCGTTCCCGCTTCGGCGCAGAGACCATCAATATTCGCGGCATCGCCGGCAACCGCGTCGCGATTCTCCTGGATGGGGTCCCGGTCAGCGATCAGTTCGACGTAGGCAGCTTTTCCAATGCGACCCGCGACCTGGTGAATGCCGGTTTCGTAAGCAACATCGAGGTCCTGCACGGCCCGGCCTCAGCACTGTATGGCAGCTCGGCAATTGGTGGCGTCGTCGCGATGAGATCAGTCGATCCGCGCCTGTTGACCCGCTCAGCCGGCCAGGGCGGCAGGCTTGTCTCGAACTGGCGAGACGATGATTCCAGCCTGACCGCAACAGCGATACACGCCGTTTCCTCGGATTCACTGGCCGTGCTGGCGGGTCTGTCCGGCGCCAAAGGCCACGAGGCCGCGGCGAGCGCGGCGGATACCAACCTCGACCGCCGCGATTTCAGGAACCGCTCTGCACTGATCAAGCTCGTCGCCGACAACGAGCTTGGTAACGGCTGGCGGGCAACGCTGTACCACAGGGAGGGCGACGTGCACTCCGATGCAACGTCGATGCTGGGCAGCGGGCGCTTTCGCAGCTCGACCGCGCTGGTCGGCGACGATGAGTACGACACGAACATCGCGTCCGTCGAGTTCAACTTCATGTCAGACAAGTGGTTTGCGGACGATGGTGTGGTCCGGGCGTGGTACCAGTCAGCCGATTTCGCGCAGCGGACCCATGACGAGCGCGCTCTGGCAACACGGCCAGTCGCAATCGAGCGACTGTTCTCGTTCCGGCAAGACGCGCTCGGCCTGGAGACCAACCTGCAGAAGACCGTTGTCACCGGCCAGGTCAGCCACCGGCTGAGCTACGGATTCGAAGCCAGGCACCGCAAAACGGAAGAGTATCGGGACGGTCTGGAAACCGGTCTCGAGGATGGCGAGCAGACCGCCGTCCTGCTGGGTGAGGTATTTCCGTTGCGGGACTTCCCGATCAGCGAAACCGACGAATGGGGCGCATTCCTCGAAGACACCGTGACACTCGGCCGGTGGTCGCTAACGGCCGCACTGCGCGCAGACCACTACGAGATGCGGCCGATGATGGACGCCATGTACGCCGCGGACTACCCGTTCGCAGAACCGGTTTCGATCTCGGAATTCGAGCTGTCGCCAAAAGCCGGCCTGATCTACCAACTGGGCGCCTCGTCGGAAATCTACCTGCAGTATTCGCGCGGCTTCCGCGCGCCACCGTACGAAGACGCGAACATCAGCCTGGAGCTGCCGCTGTTCAATATTCGCGCCGTGCCGAATCCGGATCTGCGATCCGAACGGTCGGATGGCTTCGATGTCGGCGCCCGCTGGCGTGGCATGAGCGGCAGCGCGTATCTCTCCGTGTTTCGCACGGAATATTCGGATTTCATCGAGTCCAAAGTACGGCTCGGCCCGGACCCCGCCAGCGGCCGCATCCTGTTCCAGTCCCAGAATATCGCCAGCGCCGTCATAGAAGGGCTCGAGGCAGGCGCAGACCTGGACATGTCATTCGTCGCCCCCGGCCTGACCCTGCAGGGCGGACTGTTCATCGCGCGCAGCGAAAACCTCGACAACGGCCAGCCGTTGAATTCGGTGGGACCGCCCCAGGCAGTGGCAAGCGTCAACTGGCAACAGCCGGGAGGCCACATGCGCGCCTCGCTGCGCGGTACGTTCACGGACGACTGGAACGCATTGGACGAAACCGGCGGTGAGCTTTTCGAACCACCGGGACACGCCGTATTCGATTTTTATCTCGCCGTCAGGCTCGGCCCCGCACTGACCCTGCGGGCCGGCGCAATGAACCTCACCGACAAGACCTACTGGGCGTGGACCGACGTGCGCGGTCTGGCGCCCGATGATCCCGTGATCCCCTACCTGTCGCATCCGGGCCGCAGTTTTTCCGTCGGCATCGACATGACCTGGTAGGGAACCACACGCACAACCACTCAGGAGCATCAAGACAATGAGATTTGCAAAGCCATTCAGGCGCGTGGCCGCCGCCCTCGCCGGGTCATTGCTCATCGTGGCCTGCTCGCAGGCCGATGACCAGACCGGCACTGCCGGGGTTCACGCCGCAGAGACCGCTGCCGGGTCGCATGACGAACTCATGGCAGCCGGCAAGGGCATTTACGAGGCCAACTGCGGGGCCTGTCATCAGCCCAACGGCAAGGGTCTGTCGGGCGCATTCCCGCCGCTTGCCGAGTCGGATTACCTGCTGCGCGACCGCGAGGACGTACTCGCCGTCGCACTG
>Ga0193947_1000010_pt1 | contig 40782 bp, 43 predicted proteins | sample FRT_01_MG_FD_161267 | JGI IMG/M metagenome (GOLD analysis project Ga0193947, IMG submission 161267) | Sediment microbial communities from the Broadkill River, Lewes, Delaware, United States - FRT_0-1_MG | ecosystem: Environmental > Aquatic > Freshwater > River > Sediment | place: USA: Delaware... | reverse complement strand
ATCTCCTTAGAGGCAGGTTTCAGCTCTTGACCGGCTCGAGTATGGCGTCGAGATTGAGCCGGTCACTCAATTCCAGGAATTCCTCGCGCAGCTGGGCGATATGAATGGAGGAGGGGACGTTTACCGCCATCTGTACGGCGAACATCTGTGCGCCGGTGTGCGCGGCCGGATAGCTGCGGGTCGCGACGTCGGCGATCTCGATGTTGTGAGACGCGAAGAAGTTCGCAAGGCTGAATACGATCCCCTCGTGATCCAGGCTCACGACGTCGACCGCGTAAGGCATACGGTCTTGCTTGACCTCGCGCTCGCCGGTCTTGCGGATCGTGAAGGTCAGGTCGACGTCGTCGAGCTTCTCGAGCCCTTTTTCGAGGCGGTTGAGCGTGTGCCAGTTGCCGGATACCAGCATCAGCATCGCAAACTCGGTGCCGAGCGTGGTCATGCGGCTTTCCTCGATATTGCCGCCGCAATTGAGGATGACTTCGGTGATATCCTGAACCATGCCAGTACGGTCAGAACCAATTGCTGATAAAACAATGAGTTGTGTCATTTTATTAGACTTAGAAGTAAAAGATTGTCGTTCAGGATCCAGACCTGCTGCGTGGGCGCCGCCCAGCGATCACCGGAATTACCGGGTTTCTTGCCAGCACCGACCGTGAACAGTAACATCGCCGCCTCATTTTAAGCGAGGACAACCTGTGCTTAAGGGCAGTCTTGTCGCCCTTGTGACGCCGTTCGATGACCATAATCGGGTCGATTACACGGCTCTCAAGAGGCTGATCGATTTTCATGTTGCAGAAGGCACTGATGGCCTGGTCGTTGCCGGAACGACGGGCGAGTCTGCGACACTGGCCACAGAGGAACACATCGAGCTCATCACGCGCGCCGTGGAGCTCGCAGACGGCCGCCTGCCCGTTATCGCCGGTACCGGTTCGAATTCGACGTCCCAGACGGTGGACCTGTCGGTGGCGGTGGGCGATACGGGCATTTCCGGCTACTTGCTGGTAGTTCCGTATTACAACAAACCGGCTCAGGAGGGCATGTATCGGCACTTCTCGTCCGTGGCTGACGCGGTCGACAAGCCGGTAATGCTTTACAACGTGCCCGGCCGCACCGCGTCGGACCTGCTCCCGGAGACGGTGGCGCGCCTGGCTGAGCACGAGAACATCTGGGCTATCAAGGAAGCAACCGGCGATATCGACCGTCTGCGTGATATCCAGGCGCTGGTGCCGGCTGATTTCGGCCTGTTCAGCGGCGATGACTTCACGGTGCTGCCGTTCATAGAGCAGGGCGGCCATGGCGTCGTGACGGTAAGCGGCAATGTGGTTCCGGCGCAAATGGCGGAACTCTGCCGGCTTGCGAGTGCCGGCGAGCGCGATGCGGCGAAAGCGGTCGACGATCGCCTGCAGCCATTGAACACCGCCTTGTTTCTGGAGTCGAACCCGATTCCCGTCAAATGGGCTGTTTGTCAAATGGGTTTGATTGCGCCGCATATCAGGCTGCCGCTGACCGAGTTCAGCGAGCAGTACCATGAACAGATGCGAGCAGCGATGTCGGGCGCTGGCGTGGAGACAGGTGCCTGATGCGAAACCGCATAGCCAGGGGCTTGTCGTTCACAGTCCTGCTCCCTTTCCTGGCCGCGCTGTCTGCATGTGGCGGCGAGGCTGACCTGACCTGCGACGACCCGCGGCCCTACCAGGAAGCGGTGGAGAACGAGCGACTGAAAACTCCGGAGGATCTGGACACGCCGCAGCCGTACCTGGAGATGCCGGTACCGGAAGCCAATCCGAGGCCAGAGCGGCCGAAAGGATCGCCGTGCCTGGATTTACCGCCGCGGTTATAGCCAATGGAATAAGAAATACGGAGAGGTGGCTGAGTGGTTTAAGGTGCTCGCCTGGAAAGCGAGTGTACGGTGATACCGTACCGGGGGTTCGAATCCCCCCCTCTCCGCCAGAAAAACAAAAAGGGCCCTCGTGGCCCTTTTTGTTTTTCTCGCCGAGTGCGGTGGCGGATGAGAATCCTGTTCGACGGGCGCAGCGGCGCAGCCGCATGCCCGGTCGCGAAGCGACAATCCCCTTTCCCCCCCTAAGAAGTGTGCCGGCGATTCCTCTATACTCAGGGGTGGCATTAGAAGAAAAGCTCCTCCAGGGGCTACCAAAAACAACAACTTGTAGGGGAGAAAAATGAGAAACACAAAATTGGCCGGCGGTCTCGTCGGTTTCGTGGCATTGCTGTTTTCTTTTAACGCACTCGCCGATGCCCATGAAGAAGAACGTGGCGCAATCAGCGACGTCTGGGTTTTTGCTGTGAAGCGAGGCATGGAGGAAGAATTCGATACCGCCATGAAGGAACACATCGCGGTCCGCAAGGAAATGGGTGAACCGCGGACCTGGTATGGCTATCGCGCTGAAGTCGGTCATCATCCCGGGCTCATCATGTACCGCAGCACACCGATGAGCTACGCGGACCACGATGCGTACCTCAGCAGTGATATGGGTGCAATTGGCGAAGCCTTCAACGAGAACATCGATCCGCTTGTGGATCACTATCACCATTACATCGACTCTTACGACTGGAAGAACAGCCACTGGCCTGAAGGTAAGGCAACCGAAGGACCTCTGTTTACGGAAGTCTTACGCAAGTGGAAGCCAGGCGGCGGCTATGCCTCTAACAAGGCGCGGGAAAGGATGAGCCAGATTGCACTCAATGACGGCTGGGCCGAGAAAGGCTACGAGTGGCTGTGGGTCGACCGCACAGGTGGTGAACCGGCGCAGGCAATCGTGTTCCCCAGGGCCAATTACGCCGAGATGGCGCCGAGTGGTGAAGGGTTCGGTGCGTGGCTCACGGAACAAGTAGGCTCCGATGAAGAGGCCGCGGAGATTTTCGAGACCTGGCTCTCAGGCTTCTCGGCCGTCAAGGTGACGATCTGGCGGTATGACCCTGGACTGTCGACGCCGTCCGACGACGAGGACTGACGAATACACACAGCACCGGGAACAGCCGGCGTTAACTGGCTGTTCCCGTTGCACTGAGAGGGCCATGTCTGGGGCCCGAGGGTATGGTTGCATTGCGGCGCGTCTGATCGCACCAGCTGTTCTCGCCGTGGGTAATCACCCGTCCGTGAAGGCATCAGGGCCCGAATTCACGCGGGCCCCGTGCGTTCATGACACGAGCGTATTCAACCTTTCAGTTTCCCTTCGAGGTGATCCATCAGTTGACCCATCTGGTCGCTTGGACTGAACTCGATCGCCTCGTAGTCCTCGTCAACTCTGACCGTGTGCCCCGGCGGCCAGTAGTAAACCTCGCCCGCATTGACCGTCTCTTCCGTGCCGTCGGCATAGGTCACATGAATTGAACCTTTGACCACCGTCCCCCAGTGCGGACACTGGCAAAGATTATCCGGTAGCCCTTCGAGCAGCGGTTTCGCGTCTGCGCCGGCAGGGAACCGAACGCGAGCAACGTTGATGCCTCCCCAGTCGTGGCCCTGGAAGCAGACGCCGCCCGCTTCGAGACGAGTCGGCAGTTCATTTTTTGCTTGTTTCATCAGCATTCCCCCTTTCTTTTTAATATTGGCCGGACAACCGGTATCCACATCCCTTGCTTCGAACGCGCAAGCAGAAACAGACAAACGGCTACCGAAGGCCGAAGTACGACAGTTTACCTCAGATTTGTCGAGCAACGGATGCCCAATGCATGGCGGTGCTCAATGGGTCCAGGCCTCATGCTTGAAGGGAGGTAAACGCTGCAGCTAATCCGGCGCAGCCAGGCTAGCTGCAGCAAGAGGTTCCCTGTTGAATCGGCGGACACTTCACGTCACCGTAAGAACAGAAGACGCAGCAATCGCCCGCGAGCGGTCGTAATAGTGCGCCACATCCATCGCAGTCGTAGTAAAACTGGCACGCGTCAGTCGGCATCAGTTCCCTGGCCTTGTGACCACATTCCGGGCAGGTCAAGGTCGAGTACGACTCAATCTCGCGCGTTTCGGTCATGAATAATCTCGTGGCTTGTGAAATCTGAACGCTATTGTAACGGTTCGGCTATGCAGGGATTACGTACTTTCACCTATTCAACGCGTCGGGGCGCTGCTGCACTGTAAATCGAATTCGCATCGGAACGTCAAACCCAGACCAGGAGACCATTCAATGTCCACCCGTCTTGATCTGTCCAAGCTCAGCCTGATGGACGCCCTCGATCTCGCAACGCTGATCGAACTGGAAGCGTACGAGCGCTACAAGATGTTTGCCTCCCAGCTCGGCCGTACCGGCGGCTACGATGCCGGCGCCTTCTTTGCCTCGATGGCCGAGAACGAGGAGAAGCACGGCCGTGAACTGCAGGAACGGCGTGAGAAACTGTTCGGCGACGCACCGGCGAGCGTCTCGCTTGATGATCTCTATGACGTTGAAGCCCCGGAAATGGGCGAAGTACGCCGCGGCATGTCTACGGTCCAGGCATTCGAGATTGGTCTCGCCGCCGAGAAGAAAGCCCACGACTTCTATGACATGGCCTTGCCCGGCATCACGGACCCCGAGGTCATAAAGCTGTTCACGGAGCTTCGCGACGAGGAGACGGAACACGTCGAGATGCTGAAAGAGGCGATGAAGAAGCTGCCCGCGAGTGCCAGCTCCGAAATCGAGTTCGACGTCGACGAAACGCCCTACCTATAGGGCTTTTCCACGCCCCTTGTGGTCGTGGCTGACGGGGGCACGCTCCGTCAGGCCGAACAGCTTGAGCGCGAACGCGTAGTCGTGCGTTCGCTCTTTCATGCGCTCGAATCGTGCGGCTGACCCGGCGTGACCGGCGTCCATATTCATCTTGAGGAAGAACGGCCCGCCGCCGGCTTCGTCACGCATCCGGGCAATCCACTTGGACGGTTCCCAGTACGTTACGCGGTAGTCGGTCAGGCCGCCGGTTGCGAGCACGGGCGGATAGTCGATATCGCCGCGGATGTTCTCGTACGGGGAGTAGGCAGCGATCGTGGCGTACGCGTCTGGATCGTTGATCGGGTCGCCCCACTCAACCCATTCCGGCGGTGTCAGCGGCAATTCCGCATCGGAAATCGTGTTGACCACGTCAACAAACGGGACGGCGGCGATAGCACCGCCAAACAGGTCAGGCCGCAGATTGAGGGTGGCGCCCACGAGCAGACCGCCAGCGGAGCCGCCGTAGATCACGGTCTCGCCCTTGCGGCCGTAGCCCCGATCCTGAAGTTCCTTTGCGGCGGTCGCAAAATCGGAAAAGGAGTTTTTCTTTTTGTCGAGTTTGCCGTCGAGATACCATTGGCGGCCTTTTGCCGAACCGCCACGTATGTGCGCGACGGCATACACAACGCCACGATCGACCAGAGAGAGAATGCCCGTATTGAACCAGGCCGGCATGTTTGCGCCGTAACTGCCGTAGCCATACAACAATAACGGCGCGGTTCCGTCGACGGGCGTGGACCTTAGCCTGAGCAACGTTACGGGAACACTGGCACCATCATCCGCCGTGACAAACAAGCGCTCGACGCTGTAGAGATCGGGATCATGGCCGCTCGGTACTTCCCGGGTCTTGCGCAAAACACGCTCGCGCGACGCCATTTCGAAGTCGAAGACCTTCTCTGGCGTCGCCGGTGACTCGTACGTGAACCGCAGGTTCATGGTGTCGAACTCGTATCCCGCGGACAGGCCGAGATGGTACGCCGCGCCGTCGAATTCGATCTCGTACACGTCATCCTGCGCGTAGTCGGAAATGACGATACGCGGCAGCGCGTTTTCCCGCTCGAGGCGTACCAGGCGATTCTTGAAGGTAACGAAGTCGTTGATATAGGTGCCGGCCCGGTGGGGCAGCCACTCTTCCCAGTTATCGCGACGCGGATCGGAGACCGGCGCACGCATTATCTTGAAGTCAACTGCGTCGCCGGCGTTCGTGTGAATATAGAAATAGTCGCCTGCGTGCTCGACAGCGTAAAGCTCGTCCTGGCGGCGCGGTGCGACGAGTAGCGGCTTCGTGCCGGGCTCGGCAGTTGCGGGCAGGTAGCGATACTCGCTCGACGTCCCTTTGCGCACACCGATGAAGATGTACTCGTTGCTCTGCGACTTGTCGACGTATAGGAAAAAACTGTTGTCGGGCTCTTCGTAGACGAGCAGGTCGTCCTTCGGGTCAGTGCCGACGATATGGTGCATGATGCGTTTGGGGCGTTGGTTGTCGTCCCGCTCCACGTAGTAGAAGGATTTCGAGTCGGCGGCCCAGACCGCCGAGCCGTCGGTAGACGGTATTGTTTCCGCGTACTCCTCGCCGCTCTCGATCGCGCGAATCCGGATGTCATAGAACTCGGAGCCCAGCCTGTCGACACCGTAAGCGATGAGCTCGTGATTCGGACTGTGTTCGACGGCTGCAATGCGGAAGAACTCTTCGCCTTCGCCCTCGAGGTCACCGTCGTAGAGGATCGTCTCGTCGCCGCCATTTCTCGGAGTACGCACGAAGACGGGGTACTCGCCGCCTTCGCGAAAACGAAGCGCGTAGGCGAATTCGCCGTCGGTGGCCGGGACCGAGCTGTCATCTTCCTTGATCCGTCCGCGCATTTCCTGGAAAAGCTTTTCACGCAGCGTCTCGAGGTCCTGCGTAGCCGTATCGTAATACGCGTTTTCGGCATCAAGATGTTCGCGGATGTCTGCATCGAGTTCGTCCGGGTCGCGCAAGACCTCCTGCCAGTTCTCGTCTCGCAGCCAGGCGTAGTTGTCGATACGCGTATCCCCATGCTGCTCTATCTCGATCGGGCGCTTTTCGGCAAGCGGCGGGGTGCCGGACAGGTCGGCAAACGGTTCGGTAGGTGCTTTGGACATGCTGGATTCGTCAGTTGCAGTTTGGTCGGGTTTCGGTCCGCAGGCGGCTACAGTCGATGCTGCAGCAAGCATGAGCAGGTACGCGACAGGGTTGCTTATTGTCATCGTGTCGTTACGTAATAAAGATACCCAGCATACAGCACGATGAATACAATGCCGTGGGATCTCAGGATGGAATTATTGCGGCTGGCTACCAGCGCGAAAATGATGAGGGCGCTCGAACAGATAACCATGACGAGGTCGGTATTATTGACCACTTCGAACGGAAGTTCGACCAGGCTCGAGGTAAGGCCGAGCACCCAGAGCAGATTGAAGATGTTCGAGCCGACGACGTTGCCGACCGCGATATCGGTCTGATTCCGATAGGCGGCTACTGCCGAGGCGACAATCTCCGGACTGGATGTACCGATCGCGACGATCGTCAGCCCGATCAACGCGTCATCGACGTTGATGAGGCGGGCCAGACCTACTGCGCCGTCGACGACCCAGCCGCCGCCCACGTACAAGGCGACCACGCCGAGAACAATATAGAGCACGGATCGCGAGGCGGGCAGGTTGCTCGGGTTGTCGTTGCTCAGATGTTCGCTGTTGCGACTGATCTTGTAGACATACAGGATGAACAACGCGAAGAAGAAGAGCAGTATCCCGCCGTCCAGCCGGCTGATACTGAGTTCGGTGTGGCTGGAGAAAAGAGCCGCATTGGCAAGAAAGCCCACGAGCAGGGCGGCGGTCAGCGAAAACGGGATCTCGGAAACGACGGTCGAGTCTTTTACGGGCAACGGGCGGATTATGGCCGCAATGCCCAGAACCAGCAGAACGTTGGCAATGTTGCTGCCGATGACGTTTGCGATGGCGAGGTCGGAGTTTTGCCTGAGCCCGGACACGAGCGTGACGAGCATTTCAGGCAACGATGTGCCGAACGACACCACGGTAAGGCCGATAACCAGGGCGGAGACGCCCAACCGACCGGCTATGGATGAGGCGCCTGAAACAAGCAGGTCCGCACCCTTGATCAACAGGGCCAGGCCACCGAGTAAGAGCAGAGTATCGATCAAAGCGGCTGTAACACTCGATTATCGGGTCGATTCGACGATTGTGACCCGGTGTAACTGCAGGCCACCATTTGATACAAGAATTACTATACTGTTCGTCCTGCCCGCTGGCTCGGCTACGGCAGTGGCCCACAATTCTAGCAAAAGGTGACCGGGAGCAACCGATGATGTATCGAATAATGATCTGCGCAGTGCTCGGCACGGGTCTGGCACAGGCGGCGCCGGCAACGATCGATACGGAGAGGTTGTCGTCTATCGTCAGGGAGCTGGCGTCGGACGAGTACGAGGGCCGGGCGCCCGGCACGCCCGGCGGCAGGAAAACGGTCGAATACCTCGTGGAGCAATTCAGTGCGCTCGGTCTCGAGCCTGGCGGTGCGGATGGCCGCTGGACACACGATGTGCCGATGATCCACACGCTGTTCGAAGAGCCGCGCAAGCTGCAATTTGTCGTCGACGGCGAGCCACAGGCGCTGCAGCAGAAAATTGATATCGAAGCGAGCACCGTTCGCGCCGTCGACACGATAGCGATCGACGCACCGGTCGTATTCGTCGGGTTTGGGGCCCATGCGCCCGAGCGCGGCTGGGACGATTACGGCGATATCGATCTCGAAGGCAAGGTGGCGCTGTACCTGGTTAACGATCCGGACTTCGCTGCGGAACCGGGCGAGCCGGCTGCCGGGCGTTTCGGCAATCGCCGAATGACCTATTACGGCCGCTGGGCCTACAAGTTCGAGGAGGCGGCACGCCGCGGCGCGATCGCTGCGCTGGTGATACACGAAACAGAGGCGGCGGGTTACGGATGGAATGTCGCATCGTCGTCGCCGGGCGCAAACTACGCGGTGGTCTCCGCCGCTGAGTCGGTACCTCCGGTCCTGGTACAGGGCTGGCTGCACGGCGATGTGGCCGCGGCATTGATGAAGGATGCCGGCTATGATCTCGATGCCCTGCGGATTCGTGCTCGCAGCCCCGGTTTCGAGGCTTTCGAGATGGAAGGTGTCAGCTTCGAGTCGGATATCACGGTGACCGTGGATCACTTCGAGAGCAGCAATGTCCTCGCTAAACTCCCCGGGAAAACGCATCCTGAGGAAGTGCTGATGGTGGCCGCTCACTGGGATGCTTACGGTATCGGCGAGCCCGATGAAAGGGGCCGTACCGTGCGCCCGGGTGCGAACGATGATGCGCTGGGCATTGCCGGCATTCTTGAAATAGCTCGCGTCCTGAAAGCGGGAGCGCCGCTGGAACGCAGTGTGGTCTTCGCAGCCTGGACAGCCGAGGAGAGCGGTCTGCTGGGTTCGGCCGCTTACGCGAAGGACCCTGTCTATCCGTTGGAATTGACAGTTGCGAACCTGACGCTCGACATTCTCAACACGGCCGGTCCGGCGCGCGACGTGGTACTCGTGGGCGAAGGGCAGAGCGAACTCGAGGATGATCTCGCGCGCGCGGCTGCGGCCCAGGGCCGCAGCGTCACGCCCGAAAGCCTGCCCGAGAACGGCCTGTTCTACCGGGCCGACCATTTCTCGCTGGCGAGGGGTGGGGTCCCCGTGTTGCTGATCATGCAGATTGCGGGCGGCGCCGATCTCGTCGAGGGCGGGCGCGAAGCCGGCAATCAGTGGATAAAGGACTATATCGGCAATTGCTACCACCAGACCTGCGACGCCTGGGACCCCGACTGGGATCTTCGCGGCGCCGCGCAGGACATGGAACTATTCCAGGCGATTATCGAGGACCTCGGTAATTCGCGTCGCTGGCCGCAATGGAAGGCGGGTTCGGAATTCAAGGCGATTCGGGATCAAAGCGCCGGGGTGCGCCGGGCAGAGTAAAGGGCGGACCGTTGGAATACCTGGCACTGCTATTGGGCCTTGCCGGACTCTGGTTCGGTACGGAGCTGACCATTCGAGGCGCCGTCACAGTCGCGTCGCGGCTCGGCGTTTCCGAATTCATCGTGGGCGTGGCCATCCTGTCGATCGGCAGTGACCTCCCGGAGCTGGCGATCGCCATCGACGGCGCGATCATCAATCTGCAGGCCGGTGACGCGTCCGACGTCGTCGTCGGCACGGCGATAGGCAGTTCCCTGGGCCAGATCGGTTTCGTGCTCGGTACCGCCGCATTGTTCTCGTACCTGACGCTGCCGCGCTTCATGATATTCCAGCACGGCAGCGTCTTGCTCGGTTCGGCTGTTTTGCTCGGCGTCTTCGGCTATGACGGCACGGTGACGAGGGCGGAGGGGCTCGCTCTGCTGGTGGTCTACGCCATTTACTTTGCCGCGTTGTTCGGGGACCGTCAGAAAAGCGCCGAACAGGACGGCGACGACGACTTGATCGGCACGGGGAAAGCCTGGCTTTACCTGCTGATCGGTCTGGGCATTGTCGGAATCAGCGCAGAGTTCACGGTGGATGGCGCTATCGCGGTGGCGGCGGCACTCGATATCAGTGAGGCCCTGGTCGCCGTCGTCATCATCGGTCTTGGTACCAGCCTCCCGGAACTCTCCATCTCGGTAGGCGCGGCCCTGAAAGGGCGTGCACGCATGTCGGTGGGGAATCTCATCGGCAGCAATATATTCGATACCCTGGTGCCGGTCGGCGCGGCTGCGGCGATCTCAACGCTGCGTTTCGATCGTGACCTCCTGCGCTACGAACTGCCGTTCCTGTTCTTCCTGACACTGACCGTGCTGGTGTTCTTCGTTCGCAAACGCGGCATCCAGAAGAGCGAGGCGGTCATTGTCCTGGCGCTTTACGGCGGCTACCTGCTCCTGAAGCTGTCGCGGGCTTTCTGAGGCCCGCGTTGTATCCGCGCCGCCGAGCGGCCATAATCGCGACCGGTCCGCGTCGGCTTCCCCGCGACGGTCAGCCGTGAACTCCGTCAGGCCCGGAAGGGAGCAGCGGTAGCGGTGACGCCGGGTGCCGGGGACTCGCTGGCGCGGGCCACTCTCCTCGTTTCGGCCCGCAGGTCCGCCGCGGTTTACCCCTTGCGACGGGAGGTCGGTGCGTTACACTGACTGACCCTGGTGGGCGACGGTCTACGTCTCTTGGTTACGGTATGAGCTATCTCGTTTTGGCCCGGAAATGGCGGCCAAAATCCTTCGCGGATACAGTCGGACAGGAACATGTGCTGAAAGCGCTGGTGAACGCGCTCGACTCCGGGCGCCTGCATCACGCGTACCTGTTCACCGGCACGCGCGGCGTGGGCAAGACCACGATCGCGAGAATCCTGGCAAAAGCGCTCAACTGCGAACAAGGCGTCACGTCTGCACCTTGCGGTGAGTGCAGCGCGTGCACGGAGATCGACCAGGGTCGTTTCGTGGATCTCATTGAGGTCGATGCGGCGTCGAAGACCAAGGTGGACGATACCCGGGACCTGCTCGACAACGTGCAGTACGCGCCATCCCGGGGCCGATACAAGGTGTATCTGATCGACGAAGTGCACATGTTGTCGACCAGTTCATTCAATGCATTGTTGAAGACGCTCGAGGAGCCGCCGCCGCACGTGAAGTTCCTGCTGGCAACGACCGACCCCCAGAAGCTGCCGGTTACGGTGCTGTCGCGTTGCCTGCAGTTCAACCTCAAGCGCCTGACGCCAAAGCTGATCCAGGACCGGCTGGCACACATCTGCGACGCCGAGGACATCGAGGCCGAGGCGCCGGCCCTCGCGATGCTCGCCCGAGCGGCCGACGGCAGTCTCAGGGATGCCCTTAGCCTCCTGGACCAGGCGATCGCCTACTGTGGCGGCAAGGTCGACGAGGAATCGCTGGCGCTGATGCTCGGCACGATCGATCGCGATCACGTCGTCCGGCTGCTCAGGCACCTCGCCGACAACGATGCGGCGGCGATTATCGATCTCGTGGCCGAGCTGGACGAACAGTTCCCCGATTACGCGCGGCTGCTGGAGGACCTGGCAAGGATGCTGCAGCGCGTCGCGATGTTCCAGCTTGTCGGTTGCGCCGAGCCCGACGACGAGATTGCCGAGCAGGTCGTCGCCAATCTTGCCGCCTTGTTCGAACCGGCCGACGTCCAGCTGTATTACCAGACGGCGATTATGGGGCGGCGGGATTTGCCGCTGGCTCCGGATCCGAGAAGCGGCGCTGAAATGACCTTGCTGCGAATGCTGGCGTTCAGGCCGGCCGCGGATAACGCTGCCGGCGCCGGTTCGAGTGGCAAGTCCATCGCGAAGCCTCCCGCAAAGGCCGCGTCTGGCGCAAAGTCGAAGCCCGCGGCCGCGGCTCGCAGCTGGCAGGAGCCCGACTGGGGACAGCTCATGGGCGATCTCGGGCTGACGGGGTCACTGCGGATGCTGGCCGGCAGCTGCGCGCTCGACAGGCGTGAGGGCGATACCGTGTATTTCAGGCTGGACCCCCTGTCCGAGCCGCTGCTGACCCGGCAACGCAAAGACGCACTGGCGGCGGCATTGTCCCGGTATTTCGGCGAGCAACTGAGCGTGGATGTCCGTATCGCCGAGTCGACGCCTGAGTCCCCGCACGTGCAGGAAAACCGCATGGCGGACGCACGCCTGGCGGCCGCACGTGAGTCTCTCGAGTCCGATCCCAACGTACAGACACTCAAGAACATGTTCGGGGCGGAACTCAAAGCGGATTCGATCGAACCGCTCGATACAACCCGATCCGATTAGCAAGGAGCAAGCAATGAAAGGTGGCATCGGCCAGTTGATGAAGCAGGCCCAGCAGATGCAGGCCAACATGAAAAAGGCCCAGGAAGAAATGGCGTCGCTCACCGTCACGGGCGAATCGGGCGGCGGCATGGTGAAGGTCACAATGACCTGCCAGCATCGCCTGCAGGCACTGGAAATCGACGACAGCCTGGTCGGAGACGACAAGGAGATGCTCGAGGACCTCATTACGGCCGCGTTCAACGACGCCGTTACGAAGGTCGAGAAGACTGTGCAGGAGAAGTTCTCCGGGCTGGCCTCGGGCATGTCTCTGCCGCCCGGCATGAACCTGCCGTTCTGAGAGTCGTATGTCCTTTTCGCCCCTGCTGGTCCAGTTGATCGACGCGCTGCGCTGCATGCCTGGCGTCGGCAGAAAATCTGCCCAGCGCATTGCGTTTCATCTACTGGAGCGAGACCGCGACGGAGCCTCGCACTTGTCCGCCGCGCTGTCGCAGGCCGTGCAGGGAATAGGGCACTGCAAGCGCTGCCGGATGCTGAGCGAGCACGAGCTGTGCTCGATCTGCAGCGCAAGCGGCCGTGACGAGACACTACTGTGCATCGTCGAATCTCCGGCAGATGTCATGGCCATCGAGGATGCCACCGGATTCCGTGGCAACTACTTCGTGTTGATGGGTCATCTGTCACCGCTCGACGGTATCGGGCCGCAGGAACTCGGGCTTACGTCTCTGGAAGAGCGTCTGGCGGAAGGCGCTACGAGTGAAATGATCATTGCCACGAACCCGACCGTCGAAGGTGACGCAACGGCCCATTATCTTGCGGACCTGGCGGAACGGTATGACGTGCAGGCAAGCAGGATCGCGCACGGGGTGCCGCTGGGTGGGGAACTCGAATACGTGGATGGCGGCACCCTGTCGCATGCATTCTACGGACGCCGGTTGGTCGAATAGGGGAAGCTCATGAGTGATAAAGACTGTCTGTTCTGCAAGGTTGTCGACGGGGATTTGCCCGCGGATATCGTTTACGAAAACGACTCGCTCATCGCGTTCCGCGACATTAGTCCGAAAGCGCCGACGCATATATTGCTGATACCCCGGCGTCACATCGCCACGATGAATGACCTGCAGGAGAGCGACATACCAATCGCCGGCGAGTTATTCACAACGGCGAAAAAGATCGCTGCTGATGAAGGTCTCGCCGACGACGGCTACCGCGTCGTCATGAACTGCAACGAGGCGGCCGGCCAGAGTGTCTTCCACATCCACCTGCACCTGCTGGGTGGCAGGCCGATGTCGTGGCCGCCGGGTTAGAACTGCTTTCGCGTCAGTTTTTCGGTTAATGCAAGCAGGTGCCGGTAACTGTCGTAACGGCGCTTGCTGATCGCCGCTGTCTCCACGGCCGCCTTGACGGCGCAACCCGGTTCGCGCAGGTGGCGGCAGTTCGCGAAGCGGCAGTCCCGGCCGGCGGCCGCGATCTCGCGGTAGCCAACCACGACTTCCCCGGGCTGCAGTGCCGGGGCGTAGTCACGAACGCCGGGCGAGTCGATCACGGCACCGCCACCCGGTAACTGCAACATGGCAGAGTTCACCGTCGTGTGTCGGCCTTCGCCACTCTTTTCCGAGATCGTCGCTACGCGCTGCCGGTCGTCCTGCAGCAGGCGATTGATGAGGCTGGACTTGCCGACGCCCGACTGGCCGACAATGATCGACACGCCATCGCGGAGCAGGGTGGCGACGGCATCCATATTCAGGCCCGTTTTCGCGCTGCATCGGACAGCGTGGTAGCCGATCCTGGCGTAATCGTCGAGCACTTCGTCGGCCGACTGGCCTGCCGGCAGATCGGCCTTGTTGAAGATGACGGCAGCGCCTGCATCGATCAGCTCCGCCGCGCACAGGTAACGGTCGACGATGGACCATTCAGGGTCCGGCGCTGGTGCCGCCATCACCAGTATCCGGTCGATATTGGCCGCGAGCACCTCGACCCGGCCACGGAGGTTCGGCCGCGTGAGCTCGTTTCTGCGGTCGCAGAGCGCGGTAATCAGCCAGTCAGTCTCGCCGGGAATCGGCTCCGCTTCGACACGATCTCCACAGACCGGTTTAACGCGCTTGCCCTTGATGCGCGCATCGATTCTGCGACCGTCCGGCAGCAGCAACTGCATGCGCCGGCTGTAGGTGGCGACGACAAGCGCGGCTGTGGCGGTCATGATTGTCGGCAGAAGGGGCACATGACCCGCAGTATGCCGCGCCGGGCGGCACCATGCACCGTCGTGCGTTGTACACTAGCGCCTTTGTCAGTGGAAACCGGATCCGCAATGAACCAGACCACGCCCCTGATCGACACCGCAACCAACCTGATCTGGATTGATCTCGAAATGACGGGCCTCGACACGGTCAGCGACAGGATCATCGAGGTGGCAACGATCGTCACGGACAAGTACCTGAACGAGCTCGCCGAGGGGCCCGTCTTCGCGATATCGCAGTCGCAGGAATCGATGGACGCGATGGACGAGTGGAATACCCGTCAGCACGGCGAATCCGGCCTGACGGAACGCGTATTGACCAGCGGTGTCCGCCTGGAAGAGGCACAGCAGGCTACGCTCGATTTTCTTGCGACCTGGGTCGACAAGGGAGCGTCACCGATGTGCGGCAACAGCATATGCCAGGACCGGCGCTTTCTTGCGCGCGAGATGCCGGAGCTCGAGAGCTATTTTCATTACCGCAATCTCGACGTGAGCACGCTCAAGATACTCGCGCAGCAATGGGCACCGGAGGTGGCGGCGGGATTCACGAAGGAGTCGACGCACCGCGCGCTTGCGGACATACGCGATTCGATCGATGAACTGGCGTGGTACCGGGATAATTTTCTCGACAAGGCCGTGATCGCGGCAGCGACCTCGTAATGGAAAAGCCGTACGCCCCGGCGCCGGCTAGAAATGCCGCGCCCATCCTCGGTGTGCTGCGCCACGAACTGCGAGATTGCTCGACGGTGTTCGAAATTGGTTCGGGAACCGGGCAGCACGCGGTGACGTTCGCGGCCGCACTTCCCCGCGTAACGTGGCAGACGAGCGACCTCGAACAGTCGCACGACGGTATCCGGGCCTGGATCGCGGATGCGGGGGCCGTGAACGTCCGGCCACCGCTGCAGTTCGACGTGCTCTCTGCGGTACCGCCCTCCAGTCGATACGATGCCGTGTTCTCGGCAAACACGGCGCACATCATGAGCTACGCCGCCGTGTGCAGGATGTTCGAGCTCGTTGGCGACATGGCGGGTGAGCCAGGCGTTTTTTGTCTCTATGGCCCGTTCAGTCGCGGCGGCCGTTTCAGCACGCAGAGCAATGCGGAATTCAATGCCTCGCTCAGGTCCCGCAATGCCGGCATGGGAATCCGCGATCTCGACGACCTGGAGGACCTCGCAGCGCAGAACGGCATGAAACTGGCCCGGGTCTACGCCATGCCGGCCAACAACCTGCTGACGGTCTGGACAAGAACAGGATCCAGCTGTCTCCGATAAGCGACTGATTTGATGGATTTTTGGCTAGAACCACCAGGCTCCATGTCATATAGTTGCGCCATGAGACAGGTAACCGGAATCTTCGTGGCGCTGCTTGTGTCGGCGCTACTGTTCGCGAGCGCCGCCAGCGCCGACAGCGCGTGGGTGAGCGATGAATTCGAAATAACGCTGCGCAGCGGCCCGTCCACGAGCAACGCCATCGAGCTGATGCTGAGCAGTGGTACGCAACTCGAGGTGCTCGAACGGGATAGTGAAAGTGGCTATTCACGCGTCCGCACCGGTGGCGGAACGGAAGGCTGGGTGCTGACGCGTTATCTCATGAACGAACCCGCCGCGAGGGAGCAGCTGGCGACGCTGACCAGTCAGCTCAGCAGTGAAGCGTCGCGGGGCAGTTCACTGAATGCCCAGCTCGGCACCATACGGACCGAATATGACAACGCGACCCGGCGGATCGAGACGCTGGAGCGTGAGAAGAGCGAACTCGAGGAAGAACTCGGGGAAATCAAGCGTACTTCCGCAAACGTACTTTCCATCAACAACCAGAACAAGCAGTTGCGCGAACAGCTGGCCGCGGAGGAAATCCGCGTCGCAACGCTCGAGCAGGAGAATCGCGAGCTGACCAGCCAGACGACCCGCTACTGGTTCATGTCCGGAGCACTGGTGCTCGTGGTCGGGATGGTTCTCGGGCTCTGGCTGCCGCGCATCCGCTGGCAGCGCCGGTCACGTTACGACCGATTCTGAAGCGTTAGCCGCTCAGACGGATTCGCCGGCAAGGAACAGCCAGGTCTCGATCACGCTATCGGGGTTCAGCGACATGCTCTCGATACCCTGGTCGAGCAGCCATCTCGCGAGGTCAGGGTGGTCGGACGGCCCCTGGCCGCAGATTCCGACGTATTTGCCGCGCGCCTTGCACGCGGATATCGTCATTTCGAGCATGGCCTTGACGGCGTCGTCACGCTCGTCGAACACGTCCGCCACGAGTGCAGAATCGCGATCGAGCCCGAGCACGAGCTGAGTCATGTCGTTCGAACCGATGGACATGCCGTCGAAGTGGTCGAGGTACTGGTCCGCGAGCAGGGCATTGGTCGGCAGCTCCGACATCATGATGACCTTGAGATCGTCCTTGCCGCGCTCGAGCCCGTTCTTCGCCATCAGATCGATGACGTCTTTCGCCTGTTTCACCGTGCGCACGAACGGAATCATGACCTGCACATTTCGCAGCCCCATGTCGTTGCGCACTTTGCGGATCGCCGCGCATTCCAGCTCGAAGCAGGGCCGGAAGCTGTCGGCGACGTAGCGCGCGGCGCCGCGGAAGCCGAGCATCGGGTTTTCCTCGTCGGGCTCGTACTTTTCGCCACCGATGAGATTGGCATATTCATTGGACTTGAAGTCCGACATGCGCACGATCACCGGCTCCGGCGCAAAGGCGGCGGCGATCGTAGAGACGCCCTCGGCCAGTCGGTCGATGAAGAAACTGACGGGGTTGTCGTAGCCCGCCATTTGCTCGTCAACGGCCGTACGCGTCGATTCGTCGAGCGAGTCGTATTCCAGCAAGGCCTGCGGGTGCACGCCGATCATGCGGTTGATTATGAATTCGAGACGGGCCAGGCCAACGCCATTGTTCGGCACGTTCGCGAAATCGAAGGCACGGTCCGGGTTCCCGACATTCATCATGATTTTCACGGGAATGTCTGGCAGCGAATCCAGTTCGATCTTGGTGCGCTCGTACTCCAGTCTTCCCGAGTAGACCAGCCCTTCGTCGCCTTCGGCGCAGCTGACGGTGACGTCGGTGCCGTCCTTGATGACTTCCGTCGCGTCGCCGCAGCCAACGACTGCCGGAATACCGAGTTCTCGTGCGATGATCGCTGCGTGGCAGGTGCGGCCGCCACGATTTGTGACGATAGCGGCGGCCCGTTTCATGACGGGCTCCCAGTCCGGGTCGGTCATGTCGGAAACCAGCACATCGCCGTTCTGCACGCGGTTCATTTCGCTGACATCGCGAATAACACGCGCGGTGCCCGAGCCGATCTTCTGGCCGATGCTGCGGCCTTTGCTGACAATGTCCGAGCGCCCCTTGAGCGTGAAACGCTGAATCGTCCGTCCGCTGCGGCTCTGAACGGTCTCCGGGCGTGCCTGGAGGATATAGAGCTTGCCGTCGGTGCCATCCTTGCCCCATTCGATGTCCATCGGGCGCTGATAGTGATCTTCGATCGTGACGGCCATCTTCGCGAGGTCGACGATCTCGTCCTCGCTCAGCGAGAAGCGGTGCGAGTCCGCCTCGTCGACGTCGACGGTATCGACGGTCTTGCCCGGCTTCGGATCGTCGCTGTAGACCATCTTGATGGCCTTGCCGCCCAGGTTCTTGCGGAGAATCGGGTACTTGCCGTCGCGGAGCGCCGGCTTGTAAACATAGAATTCGTCGGGGTTCACGGCACCCTGCACGACGGTCTCGCCGAGGCCGTAGGACGAGGTTATGAACACCGCGTCCCGGAAGCCGGATTCCGTGTCGAGCGTGAAGACCACCCCGGAGGCGCCGAGATCGCTGCGTACCATTGTCTGTACGCCCGCAGACAGGGCAACCTGGCTGTGGTCGAAACCCTGGTGAACCCGGTACGCGATTGCGCGGTCGTTGAAAAGCGAGGCGAAGACCTGGTGCAGCGCTTCGTTGAGGTGCTCCAGCCCGCGGATGTTGAGAAAGGTCTCCTGCTGTCCGGCAAACGAAGCATCGGGCAGGTCCTCCGCCGTGGCGGAAGAGCGGACCGCAACCGCGATGTCTTTCCCGTCACTCATTTCCTCCCAGGCGACCTGAATCTCGTCCATCAGGCGCTCGGGCAGCGGCGTATTCAGAATCCACTCCCGAATCTGGCGGCCGGCCGAGGTCAACGCGTCGATATCGTCGACGTCGAGATCGTCGAGGGTGTCCTTTATGCGGGCATCGAGAGCGTCAACAGCAAGAAAATCGCGATACGCTGCCGCCGTCGTCGCAAATCCCCCGGGGACAGTGACGCCCAGCTCCTTGAGATTGCCTATCATTTCGCCCAGCGAAGCATTCTTTCCACCGACATGCTCCACATCATTCATTCCAAGCTCGGTGAGCTTGACGACGTATGCTTCCAAACTAGACTCCCTTGTGTTCCATTGCAGGAAGTGGACAATCGATTCCAGAGACAGGGATACGCGGCGGACCGGATTGCCGCGACCGGACGAGACTGCTGAATATGACTGAACGCACTGTTTTCTTTCTGTCGGATCAGACGGGCGTGACCGCCGAAACGCTCGGTCACAGTCTGTTAACTCAGTTCACCGGTCAGGAATTTCGGCAAGTGACTTTGCCATTTATAGATTCCGATGACAAGGCAAACGAGGCCGTGGCGAGAATCAATGCGGCGGGAAAGGCCGATACCCTCCGGCCGATCGTATTCTCGACCCTGGTGCAGGACAACTTACGCAGCATCGTGAGGGAGGCCGACGGGCTCCACCTCGATATATTTGACGTATTCCTGCAGCCACTGGAGCTCGAGTTCCAGCAGGAGTCCACGCACGAGCCCGGGCGTGCCCACGGCATGACCGATATCGAGGCCTACATGCGCCGCATCGAGGCGACCAACTTCGCGCTCGCGAACGACGATGGTGGCATCAGCCGGAATTACGAAATGGCCGATGTAATTCTTATCGGCGTTTCGCGCTCCGGCAAGACTCCGACCTGTCTTTACCTCGCGCTGCAATACGGCGTTTACGCCGCCAATTTTCCGCTGACCGACGAGGAGTTCGAGAGCGGCGAGTTGCCCGACGTGTTGCTGGAGCAAAAGCACAAATTATTCGGGCTCACTATCGCTCCCGAGCGATTGCGACATATTCGCAAGGAACGGCGTCCGCTCGGCACCTATTCGAGCGCGCAGCAGGTTCGCTACGAGCTGCGCGAGTCGGAGAAAATATTCAGGCGTTATGGCATCCCGAACGTCGATACCACGGAATTTTCGATCGAGGAAATCGCGAGCCGAATACTCGATAGTACCGGCGTAGAGCGCCGGGTTCGAGCCTGATTTTCAACTTTGTGACGGCCGTCTTGGAACGGTATTTGCTTGCCTTTTGAGCAGGTTACCCTGTGCTATATTGACCGCATGTTACTCGATTCACAGCTGGTCCCGGAGACCGTCGTCAAGCCGCGGAGTTTTGTCGGTTTGATGGCGTTGTATGAGAGCAATTACCTCCGTCTCCTGCAGCTGGTGCCGGAACTCGAACGCCTCGATGGCTGTTTTCGTTCGAGGGTTGCGGGCGACTGCGAGCTGTTTGTCGAAGTTCTCGAACGGTGTCGATATACGATAACGATGTCGCTGACCTATCAGTTCAATTCTGATGAAGGGTCTATCGCCGATCCCGATGTAAAAGTGCGCGCGTATCTCGACGGCCGCCTTGCGGAGGCAATGAGTCTCGGCCGAGACCATCAGCATGGGGCATTACGACGCCTGATCAGGAGAAACCGGCGCGAACTCGATGCTCGCTGGCGCCGGAATATGATTCTCAACAAGTGGCTCGAATATCTGTCCGACCAGGGGCACCTGGTCCTGGAGCGCTGACGAATCACCGCTTGCGACAGTTTTTTAAACTGCCGATCAGGTCCGGGCCGCGCGACCACATAATTGACATGATTCCCTGTGCTGCGGCGGCGCCGCTGCATTTCGGATTATGTCAAGAGAACCGATATGGCAGGCAAGCAGGCTATCTTCGGAATAGCAAACGAGCAAGCTGACGACAACGAGAAGCTCGTCGAGCTATTCAGGAATCGCGCCGAACTCAAAAAAGAGTTTGCAGCTCTTGGCAAGGAAAAATATCGCCTCCAGCAACTGGTCAAGGAGCAGCAGGGCTCGACTGCCAGGGTCCTGCAGAGGCTCGAGCATCTCGAGAGTCTGCTCGTGGACCCGCAGTGGGTTCACACGGTCGTCGTCTTTTATCAACTTCGTTCTTTGAACCGGCGTTGTGAGAGCAAGCTGGCAAAATTTGCCGAGCAACTCAAGCAACAACGAGAGGGCCGGCGCCGTGACGTTCAGCTGCAGACCTGGAGCGAAAAGTGCAATGCGAGTAAAGCGGAGCTCGAGGAAAAACTCGGTGGGCATCGTGAGCGGCTGGAACTGCTCGAAGGGCAGTTGCAGGCCGAGCGACAGCGCGCGGAGTCGATGCCCGCATTGGGGAAGATCTTCAAGAGACGTTCGGTGTCCGATAGGTGTTCCGAGCTAAGCGACCAACTTGACGCGGCAAGGGACGAAGAACAGGAATTTCTTAAGAAGATCGAATCGATCGAGGAGGCGAAGCCGCCCGATCCGCCGGGCCTGACGGTCGCGGAAAAACGCTCCATCAACTTCATGATCATCGCTTTCGCTCAGCACCTTTATTTGCAGTTCGAGGACCGTAATCTGGTCGCTCTCGTCAAGGAGTCACGCGAAAAGAGCGTCGGTGCGATTAACTACGGAAGCAAACGAGACTGCGACGTTTTGCTGGACCGGATTGCCGCGCACATCGATTCGATGGAAAAGGCGAGCGACTATGTCGACGTATTGAGACGGCGCGCCGAACTCATCGCGGAGCATGCGGTTTTCAACGAGGACGACGACGCGGTAGCCATTGCGGGCACCGTAGCCACAGTGTTTGCGATCAATGGAAACGGTGTGGTCACGAAGACCGACGCCAATCTCGTCGGCGACAACTACTGGGATATTGCGAACGTACTGAGTCGCTGAGCGCGCGCCAGCGAGGCTCAGATATCCGTGCGATACATCTGTTTCCGGTAGCGATGCAACTCATCGGCCGAGAAGCCTGGGAGTTTGGCCGCAGAATCGACCGGGTTGGTCTCCAGGCCTGTAGCCGGTTCTTCGATACTTTCTGACTGGTCGACCACGAGCGGAGCGCTGAGATCTGCAGTCTGCTCCGGTTCTGACAGGCCGGGTTGCCTTGCTCTCGCTTCGTCGTACATCCGCTTCAGGATGAGGTCAACGTCAGGGCCGGTCGACCGGGTGGGCGTTCTCGTGGTCGGGTCGGCGTCTGTATCGTCGAAGGACATATCGCCGGCCGCTGCCGAGCTGACCGCGCCGTGATCGATAACCTGGAGCGGCAGCTTGTGGTCGTCCGCAATGGACATGGAGGGGGCGTCGAGCGACTGATCGCAGCGAGCATCGGTGCCGGTTGCGGCGAACGCGGGATGCGCCCAGGCGCCAAGTGCGAGCACTGTCACTGCGCTCAGAAGACTCGGTGCCACTCTACGTCGTGGTGCCTGTTTCATTGTCAAGGTCACCTCCGGAAAAACGCCCGCCGGGTGTTATACCCGAGTATAACACCTGTCGGACGGGACGCAAATCGTCCGGTCAGCCCCGATTCTGGGCCGTCTGCGCCGGAACACGCTGCAGTTCCCGCATTTCAGCGAGGTCCGTTGCGATGCCCGCGGCCTGCTCCAGCAGCACGTCGGGCAGATCCTCTTCGTCGAGGTCCTCGAGACTCTCCAGCGGCTCGAGATTGAGCGCCTGGCGGCGTTCGTTCTCGAGCTGCAGCGCGCGGTCCATTTCTTCCTCGCGTTCGGTGAGTCGCTGCTCGTAATTCAGGGAAACGGTCTTGCGCTGACGCGCTTCCTCGGCGTCACGCGTCCGGTCCACCAGGTACTGGAAATTCGGGTCGGTCTTGGCTCTTTCCATCTGGCTGACGGTCAGGGACTCGATCGTGCTGTCGAGCGGTTCGCCGGCACGAAAGCGCGTTGTCTGAATCGTATCCCATGGCAGTGCACTGTCCCGAACGCTCTCGCCGAACTGCTCGGCATCGATCAGCGAGGGCAGGGTAATGTCGGGGTCTACACCGCGATGCTGGGTGCTTTCCCCGGTGACCCGGTAATATTTGCCGATAGTCAGCGTCAACTGGCCGTAGCCCGGTCCTGCCTCCGGTTTAAGGTACTGGTCCAGCGAATACAGGTTCTGCACCGTGCCCTTGCCGAAGGTCTGCTGGCCAATGATCACGCCGCGTGCGTAGTCCTGGATGGCGGCCGCAAAAATCTCCGATGCGGAGGCGCTGAAACGGTCCACGAGCACGGTCAACGGGCCGTTGTAGGCCACGCGAGCGACCGGGTCGGGATCGTCAAGGCGGCTGATTCGCCCGCTCGAGTTGCGCAGCTGAACCACGGGTCCGTTGTCAATGAAGAGGCCGGACAGAGCCGTCGCTTCTGTCAGGTGGCCGCCGCCATTGCCGCGCAGGTCGAGAACCATCCCGTCGATTCCCTCTTCCTCGAGTTCACTGATCAGGCGCTTCACGTCTCGTGTGGTGCTGGTGTAGTCCTTGTCGCCGCTGCTCATCGCGCGGTAGTCGCGATAGAAGCTCGGAACTTCGATTACGCCGATACGCCACTCGCGCCCGTCGCGCGGTACCGTGACGATGTCGCTCTTGGCCGCCTGTTCTTCGAGCTTCACCTGGTCGCGAGTCAGCGCTATGGTCTTTTCGCTGCTGCCGGGCAGGGCGCCGGCAGGAATAATCTGCAGGCGGACCACGGTGTTCGCGGGCCCCCGAATGAGGTCGACCACGTCGTCAAGGCGCCAGCCAATGACGTCAACCATCTCCCCTTCGGGCCCCTGTGCTACGCCGGTGATGCGGTCCTTGGGCTTCAGTTTTCCATCAATGGCGGCCGGACCGCCCGGAATGATGTTCACGATCTGCACGTAGTCTTCATCGAGTTGCAGCGAGGCACCGATGCCGAAGTACGACAGGCTCATCTGGATACGGTATTCCTCCGAGTTCCGCGGCGACAGGTAGCTGGAATGCGGGTCCAGCGTATGGGCGAACGCGTTCATGAAGGTCTCGAACACGTCGTCCGCCTTCACCTGGTCGATGCGCTTGAGGTAGCGCTTGTAGCGCTTGCGCAGCAGTTCCTGCGACTCTTCCCACGGCTTGTCGGCCAGTTCGAGGCGCAGTACGTCGTTTTTAACGCGCTTGCGCCAGATCTCGTCCAGTTCGGCCTCGGTCTTGGCCCAGGGTTCCTCGGAGCGGTCGAACTGGTACTCCTCCGGGACCGTGAAGTCCGGCTCCGACTCGAGCTGGGAAAGCGCGAAGTCGAGGCGCTCACGGACTCGCGTCTGGTAGATGCTGAACATCTCGAACACGGGATTCAATGGCTTGCTGCGGACGATGTCGTCGAGCTGATAGCGGTAATTCTCGAAAAACTCGATATCGCTCTCGAGCAGATACATGCGATTGCCGTCCAGCGACTCGATATAGCGGTCCATGACGCGCGACGACAATTCGTCGTCCACGGAGATGTGTGAATAGTGGGACTTTTGAATGAACTCGGTGACCAGTTCTCCAACACTCTCGTGCCGCGGGTCCGGCCGCAGCCCGTCGTCTTCCACCGAGGTGGCCGCCATGAGCGGCAGAGCCATGAGGCCCAGCATCGCGCCGGCAATCCAGCGGGTACGACGGTTGTTATATCTATTCAAGGCAATCTCCATATCAATCGGCTGGCATTGTTTCACAGCAGCTCTGTGGGCTAGGCTAGTTGTCCGCGGCCCTTCGATCAAGGGCGTATTTGGCATAAAATCTCGCTTTGCGCGATTAATGGTCCGCTCCGGAAACTCCACCATGCGTCCTCTCACCATGATCACCGGCATTCTGTTCGGCTCCTGCGCGGCGATCACCATCAGCCTGGCGCTGGTGCTGATCGTGTTCCTGCTGCTCGGCGATGAACACCCGCGTCTACAGCACGAATTCCGGCCACTGGTCAGCAGCTTGCTGATCTTCCTCGGTATGACCGCAATTTCGGCCGCGAGTTTCTATTCCCTGCTGATCGGCCACCGGGCGAGGTTCGTCGCGCAGGGTCTGCTGTGGCTCGGTCTGCTGGGAACTGGCTGGTATTACTGGCCCTGATTCGGGCTACCGCAGCAGCCGAATGCCGCTGCGCGCTTTCCCGGCGAGCTCCTTGCGCTTGCGGCGGCGCATGCGCGACTGCAGTTCCGCCCGGCGGTTCTCAAGCCAGTCATCGCGGCTGACCCGGGTGTTTCGCCCGGAGTCGCGGCGGGTGCGAGTTCGGTAATCACAAAAGTCCTGGTACGCCTCGATCTCGTGCTTCAGTTCCCGGCAGATCAGTTCGATCATTATGGCGTCGTCCAGGAAGCCCAGGCCGGGAATGCTGTCCGGGATGAGATCCTCCGGCTCGGCGAAATAGGCGAGTGCGTTGAGGACGCGGTTGGCCTCTGCCTGCGGCAGTCTCCATTCGATGTCCTTCAGCATGCTGATGAGCAATCGCAGCTTTTGCAGCCGTTCGGTAACAAAAGTGGGGGCACCGTCCGGTCCGATGCTGCTCAGTAACTCTTCGGCGGTGGCGACAATGTCCTCGGGAGCGATGCGGGCCGCGGTGGTGCGGGCCTGCTGCATGATCAGCCGAAAATGCCTGAGATCGTTGTCGTCGAGTTCGAAAGTAACCCGCAGCCCCATCCACTTGCTCCACGTACGCTGACGCAGCGCAGCCTAACATGACAATCGTCTGGCGCAATATCGGCGCCGGATCAGTTGCGGAAGCGTGTGTCCCAGTGGCGGGAACGGTCAAACTCGCCCGAGTTGTAGGGGTCGATTCCTGTGGATTCGCGGGGATCGAGTGGCGCATCGTCGAACAGCTTGAGCGTCTCCCGGGCACCCGTGTCCTCAACGTCGTCGCCGTTGCTGACCAGCACGTTCTTGCCAGGACCGACGTTCTCGATACGGCCCTGTAAACCGGACCCGGATTCGCGGATATCCGGTTGCCGGCGGGCTGCCGGCGACGGCGTAACGCGGGCATGCAGCGAGGCATGCGCGGAAACGCGCCGCCGTTGCGGTGCCGGTCGCCCGGTATCACCGGCGTCGTCGCCTTTGAACCAATCGATCAATCGCTTGATCATGAGTGATAAATCCCGTTCGGATTTAAGTTTGCCAATACAGCCCCGCTGATAACTATAAGGCCTAACGCCCGGCGCGGTGAGGACTGTTGACATAAAACGCGCTACAACTGACTAGATACCCCAATTTTCATGCGCGGAATGTGACGTGGATCACAATCCGGGTGAGGCAGACCTACCGGGGATGTGTTTCGGGCCGTCGGCCCGCGGAACGCCAGCCCAGTGCGACGAGGCGCAACGTCTGCCAGCCGAGATACGGGGAAAGCACGAGAAACCACGCGGCACTGTCCCCGGCACGGATCCGGCTGCTCAGTTCGGAATAGAAGTGGCCGTAGCTGCCACCGCCATAGTCACCGAAGATCGCCTGGCCAACGACATAAATGGCGACAGGCAGGATGACCAGCCCGAGGAACAAAAAGCCCACCAACAGGCCCATTTCCCGGGTAATTGCCTTGCGCATGCTGAATTGTCGCTCTGTCACGGGGAGATCCGTCATTCACACGAGCGTATCGTTGCCCAGCGCTCGAAGCAGGTCAACCCCGGTCGCTGCAGCGGCTGGCCGTCAGCGGGACGCGACTTCCGTGGTTTCCTGGCGCTCTCGCGGACGTCTACGGCGGCGCAACACGAGCACGCCCAGGTGCAGGCAGGCCGCGGAGAACAGGAGATAGTGAGGCAACACCCACAGCCAGTTGCTGATGTAGAGCGTGGCGAGGAAAGCCGAGGTACCCGCTACCAGGTAGAAATATGGCAGCGCGTCGTAAATCGCCTTGGGTAGCCAGATTTTGCGGGATACCACGGAACCGGCGTCGCGGGTGACCTCCTGCGTATCGGTCAGACGGCCCGACTTGGTCTCCGCGCTGCTCAGCATCGATGCGATTCCTATCCCTGGATCTATCGCAAAGCGTACGCGCAAGCGCAGCGCTTGTCCGTGATTGCGCTCACATATTGTTGCGGGGGAAACGATCAGGCCGGTCAGGAATCGCGCTTCGGCCGCTCTTCGTAACGAAACTTGGCATCACCAATCGCGACGACGTCGCCGCTTGCGAGGAAATGCTCGGTGACGCGATGGGAGTTTACATAAACGCCGTTCTTGCTGCCCCAGTCGATGACGCGGGTCACGTCGCCTTCCGTCATGACCACGGCATGTCTGCGGCTGATGTGCGGCGCCTGGAGCTGTATATCGTTCTGTTGGGTTCGACCGATCGTCAGGCGTTTCTTGAACAGCGGGAAACGGAGTTCCTGGTCGGCGACTTTGCCGATCAGTACCCGGCTCATCCGGTCCCTGTCAGCAACGGGAACTACCTCCGGTGTCTCCAGTCGCGCTGACATACGTTCGTCCAGTTCTTCAATGGCTGCTTCGAGTTCCCGGATCGAATCGTCCTGCCTTACCTTTCCGGATATCTGCTCCAGCAGTTCGGCGATTGCTTCGTTCTTGACCGCGAGTTCTGCTTCGTAATTGCTGTTGGCCTGCCGTAGCTTTTCCAGGTCTGCCTCGAGCTGGCTGATTCGCGTCTGGCTCTGTTGCTCGCTTGACGTGAGCATGCGCTCGAGCTCATTTTTGAACCCGCGTGTGTCCACCAGGTCCGACGCAAGCTGTTCGTTGATCAGTTCCTGTTGGGCAACGGTTTCCGCGGCTTCCGTCAGCTCGAAGCGCACCGTGCGGAGTTCCTGTTCATGCTCGGCACGGCTCTTCGAGAGGCGGTCGGAAACGCCGTCGTACGACTTTTTCGCTTCGCGGAGCGCCGAGGTCAAGGTGTCGATCTGCCTGTTTGCTTCCTCGACCGCTCTTGCGAGTTTGCGGGTTTGCGTCTCGCGCGCCTTGACCTCCGTCTCCAGGCCAATGCGCCGGGATCGCAACCGCTCGAGGTCGAACTGCAATCGATCGATGGTTTCGGTCTTGACTCGAAGATCCGCTTTGAGATCCTCGATAACCGCGTCGCGGTTGCGGATGGGTGCGATAGTTGGATCGAACTTCATCCCCTCGAAATCGAGGTCCAGACCTGGCTCTGCGCCCTGATCAGTCGCCGATTCATGCCAGGTCGGCGAGTCCAGTTCCGCAGTTCGCTCCTGATCGTCCGAGACTAATTGTTTTATATTGTTATTGTCATTAGCCATACCCCGTTATTATCACGAGGATGCGGTGTCCGACGCAAGCCGCAGACACGACATTACGTAAAGTGGGGGTCAGTCGCAGGGCACGGTGCGGCCGTCCGCCCAAGCGCGCAGCGCACTGATTTTTTCGTGCATTACTGTCGACAGAGGCTTCGTCTGCTCGATTTCGCGCTGTATATGCGCGGATGCGAGCGGTTCGTTCATCGCGTGCGCGGCATAGAGCGCGGACACGACGGCCTGTTCTATCTCGGCTCCGGAAAAACCCTGCATGGCATCGGCCAGCGAATCGACGTCGAAGTCGCCCAGTCGCTGACCCCGATTGGTCAGGTGAATGGCCAGAATGGTCGAGCGGACCCGTACGTCTGGCAGGTCGACAAAGAAGATCTCGTCGAAGCGGCCCTTGCGTACGAGTTCGGGCGGCAATGCAGAAATGTCATTCGCAGTCGCGACCACGAACACAGGCGATTTCCGTTCCGCCATCCAGGTTAGAAACGTACCCAGCACCCGTTGCGTCGTGCCGGTTTCTCCGCCGCGGCCCGCGATTCCTTTTTCAATCTCATCTATCCACAGCACACAAGGCGACATGACGTCGGCGGTCCTGAGCGATTCACGCAGCTTGCGCTCCGTTTCACCGTGATACTTGTCGTACAGCGTGCCGAAGTCCAGCCTCAGCAAAGGCGCGCCGAAGATGCCTGCCGTTGCTTTGGCGGCGAGACTCTTGCCGCAACCCTGTACCCCTGTCAGGAGGATGCCTTTGGGTGGATCGAGGTGTGCGGCGTCCTCTTCACGGCGGAACGCGGCCTTTCGCTGGCTGAGCCAGGCTTTCAGGCGATTGAGACCGCCGACGTCACTGAAGCGTGCCGTGTCGTACTCGAACTGCAGGGCGCCGCCGTGATTCAACAGCGCGTATTTCGCCTGCATCACGCCCGGCAGGTCGCTGCGAGTGATGGCTCCGTCGACCTGGATGGCATTGCGCGCGAGCCGTTCCGTGTCGGCGTAAGTGAGTCCGGCAAGATTCCGCACGAGCAATTCATAGGCCGTGGGGTCCACCTGGACCTGGGCCCCGGCATTTTCGGCAGAATAATCTTTCGCGACCGATTCGATGATCGCTTTGCGCTCGGCTTTCCCCGGTAGTGCCATTTCGACCCGGGCACTGAATGCCTCGAGTTCATTGGGCAGTTCGATCTGGTGGCTGATCAGTATCAGTTGACGGGCCACGTCTCGATAGTGGATGCAGATGTCTTTGATGAGACGAATATGCACCGGGTCGCCGAGGAACGGGTGAAAGTCGAGCAGAACGTAGATACCGGGCTTTGCGACGGCGCGAATGTGTTTCAGCACATCCGCCGGCTCGGAGTTCATCAGCTGCGGAGCCAGGTCGATGTCCAGCCGCTGCAGGCCGTCGGTGATCGTCCAGCGAAACAGCGGCAGGTAGTCGCTCGTCGACGACTGCATGCCGATGTCCTGCAGCATCCGCAGCACGCGTCGCTCGTCGCGCGTCTCCATGACGATCAGCGGCGTGCGTGATCGCAAAATGATTTCGAGGTCCTGGCGGCGATCCATCCGGGTAGGCAGGTCTGCGGTTATGGTTGCGCCATCTTACGGCAACCCGGCAGCTTGTTGATGTGGAGCGCGTCGGGATTTTCACCAATGAGGCCGTGTACCAGGCGAACGAGTACATCGAGGTCAAGCTTGCCGTGCTCGGCCACGATGGCAACGACGAGATCGTCGAGGTTCTTGCTGCCGCCGGTTTTGCGGCGAATTTCCCGGTCAAGCTCCAGGAAGACGCTGACGGCTTTCGCCGTGGTTGCCCCGGAGGAGGGGCCGCCGCACAGCGTGTCTGATGTGCGAGCCCACTTCTGCTGGGCCCGGCGTGCCCGGTCGTATCGCGGCCGCGAGATAGTACCGGTGCGACGCAGCAGTTCCAGGCTGTAATACTCGGCGAGTCCCTCGACGATCCAGTCGTGCGCGTGGTCGGTCTCGAAGTCCAGGGCGATGTGCATGATTTCATGGAGCAATGTGCTGGTGCCATTCTCGCTGAGCAACGGCCTGTCAGCGTGGATGTACAGCGAATAGGGGGCGGACAGTCCACCGCGCCACATGGGTTGACCGGCGCTCACGATCGTTATGCGCGGCGGCAGATCAGCCACGATTCGCGCGAGTTCGGGCAGTGTCCAGTTGAGGAGGGCAAGGATATCCAGCCGCCGCACTCGGTTATCGACCGGGCCCGCGACGGTGACATGGATTCCGGCGATATCGTCCCGGCGTACACCGAGCTCACCCATGACGATCCAGCCTTTCGGTTGCTTGAAGCGGCGCTTCCCGCGTTGTACGACAAACAGGCCTTCCTCCTTCGCGTACTGGGTAATCACCGACCAGTCGTCAGGCAGGTCGAAGGCGAGTCGGGTAACGCTCCGCGCGCCCCTGGCCGTGCGTGTAGAGGCGCCGGGAATGATGTCCTCGGCGCGGAACAGTCCCCAGTCTTCAGCCAGCCAGGCGTCGTGGCCGTTGCCGTTACGTTGATGCGGAACGGCGACCTGCCAGCGCAGCTTGCCGCCTTCCGCAGGCGGCACCCAGTGCAGCCGATCGCCGTCCCGATGGACTTCGCCGTCGCCGGCGAAATCACTGAACCGCGGACTCGGAGCCCGGAAACGCACCTCGTGCAGCAGCTTTCCGCTTTGGCGCAATTCGAGTTCGACCGCTGCGCCTGCGCGGGAAGGCTGCGGTGTGACACGATAAATCAGTTCGTATTCGGGCGGCGCCTCGCTGCCGGTACTATCCGTGCTTGGCCCGCCGCAGGCCATCACGGGGGCGGCCAGGAGAGCGAAGGCCAGGCGCCGGAGAGATGCCAGCAGTGCAGGCGCCGCGCGCCAGCGGCAATTGTGGCAACTTGAGAAACAGTTCATTCGATCGAGGGCCCTCTCGGCGTATGCTTTAGTACGTAGCCGCATAGACTTGGAACTATGATAACGGACTCGAATCGTCTCTTTTGCAACGCCGTTTTTGCGGCCATCGTGGCGTCGTGCCTGGCTGGCTGTGCAGATACGTCCGTAGTAGAGACGAAGCCGGCCGAAGTATCCGTTGCAATGCAGGCGCCCGCAAGTATCCCGGAACGCGCTGCGGCTGTTGCGCTAAAGCAGATCGGCACCGCGTATCGTTACGGCGGCTCTTCGCCGGCAGGATTCGACTGCAGCGGACTGGTGCAGTACTCCTACCTGGAGGCAGGCAAGACGGTGCCGAGAACCACCCGGCAACTCTGGAACACGGCCGGCACGGTGCCGTACGACGACCTGCAGGTCGGTGACCTGGTGTTCTTCCGTTTCGACGGCAAGATGTCGCACGTGGGCATCTATGTGGGTGACGAAAAATTCGTTCATGCACCGTCGACGGGCAGGAGAGTAACGGTCGACTCGCTCGACGCCGGGTATTACCGGAGCGCGCTCATGCGCGCAGGGCGGTTGCACTAGCGACGGGTGTCCCGGCAGGGGCCGTCAGACCTGCGGCTCGTCGACGATGAAAGACCGCAACTGATCGGCCAGTCCCTTGCATGCGGCGGCCCGTGCGCGGGCGATCAGCGGAATCGGTACCACCAGTGCGGGCAGGAACGAGGTACCGCTCACATCTGCCGTTACCGATCCTGCAGATTCCAGGCCCTTGAGGTCCCAAACCGCAGCGTTGTAGTCCGCGTCGTTCTGCCACCAGGCAAAACCGAAGCAGCCACCGCCGCCCGGTCCGGCCGCGCAGGACAGACTGCCGCCGCCGGCGACCCTGTCGGTATCGCCGTCGAGCCAGACAATGTAGCGCACGTTTTGCTCTGCGATGACCTCTGCAACCCCGGGGCGCTCCATCAACTTTGGCAGGCCTTTGGTCTCCGCCGGGGCGGTTCTCGGTTCGAACCATGGGAACAGCGAATCGATGAACTGCTTGTGCGGAATGACTCGCAGACCTTGCGAGCCGCGCGCAAGCGCATCTTCGACGCACCTGATGTACTTGTCCTCGGTTTCGTTGCCGAGATGGTAGCTCTTGGCAAGTATTACGACCGATTCGCCGGCCTCGATGCCGGTGATGCCCTCGCGTGCATCCTCCACGCGCGATGTTATGCAGCCGCTCAGCGCCAGCGCCAGTAGTCCGGCCGTCAATATCCTGCCGGATGAGTTGGTAGCCTCAGTCATTTGCGCTTCCCTCCGGGGCGCTTTCCAGCGCGTCGTCTTCATCGGGTTCCATCGACAGTACCGCCGGCCCTGCTGCCGGTCCAGGCGGCGGCAACTTCACTTCGCGGCGTTTCGGCAGCTGCGTCTTGGCCTGCTGGGCAGTTTGCTCCTCGGGTGCCGCCGCACTGCCGGGTGCGACCGGCTTGCCTGACGCGAGCGTTGCCGCCGGACGATCCTTGAGAGCAGCAATAGCTGTGGACTTGTCGAGGTTCATGATCATGAGCGCCGCGGCGTCACGCATGGCGAGTATCGCGGCGCGTTTCAAAGGCTCATCACCCGTAAGCCCGAACTGCTCGCTCTTGCCGTAGGCGCTGAGAGGCCAGTTGGCATACATGTCGCCAGCACTGTCATAGATCTTTAGCCGATAGCGGATCCAGACGGCGTAGGACTCCGTCTTGCTCTGGCTGGGAACCGAAAATTCGAACGCGTCGATGCTCGGTTCGATGAGCGCGTCTATCGACAGGGTGCTGGCGTCGTCGTCGGGGCCCAGAACCGTTACGTCATCGAACATGAATTCGAAGAGCTGGGAAAACAGCGCGGCGTTTGACCGGCCAAGGTCGATACGCCATTTCTCTCGGCCGAGGATTTCGTCCTCGTGCACGTAGTGCTCGAACTCGGCGGGAATACGTACCGCAACGGACAACGGCATCGGATTGATCAAAGGGGTGGGGATAGTGACCGGATCGAGCGTGACATTCGCGCCGCAGCCGGCCATGAGCACTGCGGACAGTACTCCACCAATGAGGCTGCGCAATTTCGCTCTCAAATCAAAGTATCCCGCTGCAGTCCAGGCGCACGATCACTTATTCAGAGTCGCGACGCGGTCCAGAGTTCCCTTTATTGCCGCCAATTACAGACGGTTTCTACTGTAGTTCGGCGCGTTGGCATGTGCAATGGGCAACAGGCTTCACGGTAAACGGTTTCGCAGGTATAACGGTTTTGCTGCAAATCATCCCTGACCGGGTACCGGGAGACATGGCCAGACCCAAAATACTTGTTTTTCAGCATGTTCCGTACGAGCCACTGGGCACGCTGGACCCGCTGCTGAAGGAAGCGGGGTTCCGAATCCGGTACGTCAATTTCGGCCGCGATCCCCATCAGCGTCCGTCGCTCGAGAAATACGAGGCGCTCATCGTTCTGGGCGGCCCCATGAACGCGCACCAGATCGACACCTACCCGAACCTCGCAACCGAGGTGAATGTTGTCCGGGAGGCCGTGGATTCCGGCATGTCCGTACTGGGTATCTGCCTCGGTGCGCAACTGCTCGCGAAAGCACTCGGCGGACGCGTCGCGAGAAACGATGACCGCGAAATCGGCTGGTACGACGTCGAACTGACCGGGGCCGGCCGCACGGATCCGGTGATTTCGAGCTTTGCCGAGACGCAAACTGTGTTTCAGTGGCATGAGGACGGCATCAGTCTGCCTGACGGCGCGGTGCACCTGGCCAGTTCGTCGGCCAGCCCCGTACAGGCATTCCGTTACGGTGAGCACGCCTACGGTTTCCAGTTTCACCTCGAAGTCGACGCATCGCTGGTCGAACGGTGGCTGACCGTGCCGGATAACCAGGCGGTGCTCGCCGAGGAGGCGGGACGCGTCGATCCGCAACTGATTCGTCAACAGACGGCTCGCCGCATCGGCGCTTTACAGGAACTCAGCCGCGTGACCTTCTCGCGCTGGATCGATCGATTCGATATTGCGCCACGGCGCCGGCAACTGCCGTCCCGCTGACCGGTCAGTACGGTCGCCACTCCAGCGGCTCTTCCTGCATCAACGACAGCTGTTCGCGGAGCGCGAGCACGTGATCTTCCCAGTAGCGATGCGAGTCGAACCAGGGGAAAGCCTGCTTGAACGCGGGGTCGTCCCAGCGGCGAGCAAGCCAGGCCGCATAATGCATGATGCGCAGACTGCGTAGCGCCTCGATGACATGCAGCTCCCGGGCATCGAAGTCGCTGAATCGCGTGTACCCCTCGAGCAGGGCGTTGAGTTGCGGAATCTGCTCCGCCCGGTCTCCGGAGAGGAACATCCACAGGTCCTGAACGGCCGGGCCACTACGCGTGTCATCAAAATCGACGATATGCAGTTGTTCGCCGGCAACCAGTACGTTGCCGGGATGAAAGTCCCCGTGGATGCGGAGTTGGGTTATATCGCCGGCGCGATCGAACGAGGCCTCGACGCCATCGATGACGTTTTGCGCGACGCTCTCATAGGCCGGCAGGAGTTCCGCGGGGATGAAGTCCTGCTCGAGCAGATAGTCCATTGAATCGATTGCGTAGCTGTCGATGTCGATGCCCGGGCGATGCCGGAACTGCGACGTTGCACCAACGAGATGTATTCGGGCGACGAAGCGGCCCAGTTGCTCGAGCAGTTCGTAATTGTCGAGGTCGGGCGCGCGACCACCACGGCAGGGATACACCGCGACGCGAAAGTCGCCGACCTTGTGAAGCGTGGCGCCGTTGATGACTAACGGCGCAATGACGGGGATTTCATGTTCCGCAAGTTCCGCGGTGAAACCGTGCTCCTCGAGTATCGCCTCATCGGACCAGCGGTTCGGGCGATAGAACTTGGCGACGACAGCATCGTCCTCGTCGATGCCGATCTGGTAGACGCGGTTCTCGTAGCTGTTGAGGGCAAGCAGGCGTCCGTTGCAGTGGAAGCCCAGGTTTTCCAGCGCCTCAAGAAAGTCCTGGGGCTGCAGCTCGGCATAGGCCAGAGAGGAGTTATTGCGGTTCATCCGGCGGATGATACGCTACGACGCAGTCGTTCGAGGGACATGCCGTGCAGCAGACAGCTTCCGTAGCAATCAGAGGTATGCAAAGCGCCTGCGCGCTGGTGCTCGTCGCGCTGCTGAATGCAGCCTGCTCGACGGCAGCGGACGATCTCGATCGTGCTGCGCTGGAAGCGGAGATACTGGAGTGGCGCGAAAGCCGCCGTGCCTCCTTGCTGGCGCCCACCGGCTTTCTCACCCTGGCTGGCCTGTTCTGGCTCGACGAGGAAATAACGACGTTCGGTTCAGCGCCGGACAACGATCTGGTGTTTCCGGCTGCCGCCGACGCGTACATTGGCCGTTTTCGATTGACCGCCGAAGGCGTGATCATGGAGCCGCGAGCGGACTCGGCCGTGTTCTCCAACGACGAGCCGGTGGCCAAGACACTGATAGCCGATGACACCACGGAGAATCCGGTAATGATCACGCACGGATCCCTGGCATGGACTGTCATCAAGCGTGACGGCCGTTATGCGGTGCGACTCAGGGACTTCGAGCACCCGGCGCTCCAGTCATTTCCGCCCCTGCAGTATTTTGCGGTCGACCCCTCATGGCGGATCGAAGGCACGCTCGAACGCTATGACGAGCCGCAGCGGGTTGCGGCGACCACGGTGATCGAAGGCCTCGGCTGGAATCCCGAGTCGCCGGGCATCGCGGTGTTCGAGAAGGACGGCGAAACGTACAGGCTCGAGGCGTACGCTTCCGGCGAACGGTTGTTCTTCGTGTTTGGCGATCGAACCAATGGCCGGGAAACCTATCCGGCCGGACGCTTCCTGTATACGGCCGCGCCAGGCGAAGACGGGCACATCGTCCTCGACTTCAATCGTGCCTACAGCCCGCCTTGTGCGTTCAACGATTTTTCCACCTGCCCCGTGGCGTCGCCGCGCAACCGGTTGCCGATGCGGATACCGGCCGGCGAGTTGTTCAATCGCGACGCGTACGTGGGCACCGCGTCTTCTTACTAGTCGCAGATTTCGAAGCTGAGTCCGGCGTTCGCCTGCAGTCGCGCGATAAGTGGAGCCGCCATGGCCGCTGCCGGCGTAAGCACGCCACCCTCGGAATCGAGATCGTCGAGCGCCAGGCATACGGCACTTTCCGCGAGCATCTTGCTCGTGGATCCGTAGCCCGGATCGCGGTCACCGGTGATCCGGCTGCGAATGTGGCGGCCGTCGGGGAGCTTGCCGGTCTGCTGCAGATTGAAAAATCCGCTCTCGCGGGCCTTTGCGTCCGGGCCGGTGCCGGGCTTCGGTAGCACGAAGCGTTCAAGCAGGCTCCGGCTCCAGCCGAACGAGGCGAGACCAACGAGGCCTCCCAGGCCCGCCGTGATCATCGCAGACCGGAACCAGCCGCCCGGACCACGGCCGGTGCGGATCGCTTCGTGGTAGCGAAATCCGTCCCCCCACGGGTAGCCGAGAAGAGCGTGGCTGCGCCGCACGACGCGAGTATTGACGGAAGCCATAATGAACGGCGCTGTCCAGCTCTGCACGTCGGCGTCGAAGCGAATACCTCGCTGGTCACCCCGATCCGGGCCGCGTTGCTCGCCCTCGGGATTCAAGCTGTAGGGGCGGGCAAGAACGCGCGCAACCTCGCGATCGGCTCGTGCTTCGCGCATCAGGTTCATCATGCTGGCCATCGTGCCGCCGCTCGCGCCACCTTTCATGGCTTTGACCAGCAGGACGATCGAGTCACAGTACGCGCCGTAACGCTCCCTGGCCTCTTTCTGCAGAAACCAGGCGCCGATATCCATCGGGATCGAATCGAAGCCGCAGCAGTGAACGACACGAGCGCCACTCCGCCGCGCCGAATCGTGGTGCGCGTCGATCATGCGACGTATCCACTGCACCTCCCCGGCGAGATCGCAATAGTGTGTGCCGCTTTCCGCACAGGCCGCGACGACTTCCGAACCGTAGCGCGCGTAAGGTCCAACGGTCGTGAGCACGACGCGAGTACGCTCCGCGAGTTGCCGCATCGACCCCGCATCGAGCGTGTCAGCGGCCACCAGCGGCAGAGCCGTCGCCCGGGACCCGAGCGACTCGCGGAGCGCCGCGAGTTTCTGTTCATTGCGGCCCGCGGCGGCCCATCGCAGGCTGTCACCGACCCCGTAACGGCTGCAAAGATACTCAGCCACCAGCGCACCGGTGAAACCGGTTGCGCCGAGGACGATGACGTCGAACTCCCGTCGGTCGTCTTTCATGCGCTCCTCTCCCTGGCCATCAAGGCCACCTCTTTGCGTCCATCGTCCAGTATTTGCGTGCCGACCGTACGAAAGCCGTAATCTTCGTGAAACCGCATGGACGACTCGTTCGGAGGTACGACATTCACCTCGCAGGTGAGTACGCCGACACAGGGCGGCAGGCTCGCTTCGAAGTCGCGATACAGGCGCGTTGCCAGCCCGAGGCGGCGGGCACTCGCGGCGATTGCGATGCGATCGATATAACCGAAGTCGTCGTACTTCTCGCAGAACCAGCGGTAATTCGGGCTTGCGTAGGACGTGCCGGGCCGCATGCCGATCAGGAAACCCGCAAATTGTTCGTTGTGCGTGGCGACAGAGAAATACGCCGCATTCGCGGCAAACCAGCGCATCTGTTCGAGATCCACGCTGTTGACCGCAGGGACCGATATCTCGTTGAGCTGCAACACAGCCTCGAGATCGGTGTCCTCGGCCCTGCGTAACGTAATGATCGACCTCGGTTCGGCATTTGTCATGCATTTGAGTATACTGGGCGGAAGGCGGCATTCGATCCAGTCGACGCAAAATAGACCGCCAACCTTCGCTACTATTCCTGCCCGGTGCCGTCACAGCGCCGAACGGCTGTTGTTCGGTTCAATTTCGCCCAAATCAGGAAGATCAGTATGTTGAAGATTGTTCGATCCCGGTCCTTGCTCCTGCTCGCAGCCTGCGCCCTCGCAGTGGTTGCCTGTGGCAAATCCAAGGAAGACGAAGCCGCATCCCTGCTGACCGATTCGAGCGGCTTGCTGCGTTACGTACCGGCCGACACGCCTTACGTTTTCGGCTCACTGGCACCGCCGCCCGATGAATTCCTGGACAGGATCGAGCCGAAAGTGGACCGTCTGCTGGCGGCCTATTCGGAGATGCTCGGAGTCGTCATGGCGGAAGCGCAGTCGGAAGGGGGCGACGCCGAAGAGATGGAGAAATATGACGCCCTGGTAACGGAGGTCAGGTCGTTATTGTCGCTCGAAGGTCTGAATGAGGCGGGATTGACGCGGGCTTCGACGGGCCTCCTGTATGGCAACGGCCTGTTACCGGTTCTGCGGGTTACGCTCAGTGATGCCTCGCTTTTCGATGATTTCATAACTCGTATCGAGGCAAAGGCGGGCGAACAACTGGCCGTTGGCGAAGTTGACGGGCTGCCGTACCGTTTTATCGAAGACGAGGGGGTCCGCATCATCATCGCCACCGCAGACGATCAGTTCGTGCTGACCGTCGCGCCCGACAGCCTGGACGACGCGGCGCTCGCCCGCCTGCTTGGCCTGGAATTGCCGGCAGAGAATATTGCGCAGACCGGTAAATTGCTCGAGATAGCGAAGGAATACGACTTGATGCACGAGTACGTAGGTCTCGTTGACACGGTGCGCGTGGTGGATACGTTTATCGACGAGCCCGGCGATCTCGATGCGTTGCTGCTGGAAATGGCGGGCTATGACGCCACCAACTTGAGTGACGACTGCAAGGCCGAAATACGCGCCCTTGCGGGCATCGCACCGCGCGTCGTGACCGGGTACGAGGAAGTGTCGGCGGAAAGGATCCGGTCCGTTGCTGTCGTCGAGTTGCGAAAGGACATTGCATCGGAATTCACCACCTTCGTGTCACGGGTTCCCGGGCTCGGCGCAATATACGACAGCCTGTTTTCGTTCGGCATGAGTATGAACATCGAAGCACTGCGGTCCTTCTTCGACAAGCGGGTGGCTGCGCTCGAGGAACAGCCATGGGAGTGTGAACACCTGGCCGATCTGCAGGATGGACTCTTTGCGGCACGCGAACAGGCGCTCGCCCAGCCGGTGCCGCCCGTGATCTATGACCTCAACGGATTCCTGGCCATCGTCGACGAGCTGGAGGGCTTCGACCCCGGCAAGAAGCGGCCCCCCGATTCGATCGACGCGAGCTTCCTGCTGGCGATCGACAACGCTCAGGGACTCCTGGCGATGGGCCAGGCAATGATCCCGGAGCTGGCCGAGCTGACCATCGAGCCTGATGGCAAGGCGCATCAGTTCGAGCTGCCGGATACGGGGTCCGGGGCGGAGAAGGCCTGGGTCGCGCTTCAGGAGTCGGCAATTGCATTGTCGGTCAGCGAAGATGCCGAGACGGCGCTGCCGGCTCTGCTCAAGGCTGAAGGCAGTATGCCGCCGCCTTTCATGAGCATGGGCCTCGATGGTGAGCGATACTACAAGTTGATCGGCGATGCGATGCGCGCGAGCGACGACGAAGAAATGTCGGAGGAGATGCGCGCGGCCGTTTCCGACGTTCTCGAGGTGGCGGCGGAATTCTACGAGCGCCTGCAGGTTGACGTAACATTCACCGCACGTGGCGTCGAGATCGACTCGGATCTCACGCTGGCTGATTGAATACAAGATGAAGAGCGAAGAGGGGATTTGAAGTGCTTAGACCCATAACTGCATTGGTAGTATGCGCCCTTGCTTTGGGCGCCGTCGCCGACGAAACGGACCTGGGGGCCGTAACCAGTCTCAAGGTCGACCTGGACCAGGTGGTCGAACTGGGAACCGTGTCTTCGGTCGATGGAATTACGTCGGCCGGGCAGCCTGACGAAGCCGCCCTGGAGGTGTTTGCAGATGCCGGTTATGCGACCGTCATCGATTTGCGCGGCGCCGGAGAGGATCGGGGAATCGACGAAGCGGCCGTCGTAGAGGATCTCGGCCTACACTACGTCACGTTGCCGATTGCCGGGAAAGACGCGATATCTTTCGACAATGCACGCAAGCTGGACGGCTTGCTCAAGGAGTATCCGGGACCGGTGCTCGTGCATTGCGGCAGCGGTAACCGGGTCGGGGCACTGCTCGCCCTGCGGGCAAGCCTCGATGGTGCCGACGACGAGAAGGCCCTGGCGCTCGGCCGGGAAGGCGGGCTCAGTAGCCTCGAAGGCGTCGTTCGCGAGCGCCTCGACGAAAACAGCGACAAGTAGTACAGCATGCGATTGCGGGCGGACTTCGGCGAGCAGGCCGCGGTGACGCCGGATCAGTACGACTGGGTTCCGTCACCGGCTCCGGGCGTCGAGCGCATGATGCTCGATCGGGTTGGCGAGGAGGTCGCGCGCGCCACATCGATCGTACGCTACGCACCGAACAGCCGTTTCCCGGCGCATGAGCACGGCGGCGGTGAGGAGATACTGGTGCTGGACGGCGAGTTCGGCGACGAGCACGGGGGCTACCCGGCAGGCTACTACCTGCGTAACCCGATTGGGACTCGTCATAGCCCGCAGATCGGCAGCGGAGGGGCGACGATATTCGTCAAGCTTCATCAGTTTGCTGCCGATGACGCAGCACAACTCGCGATCGATACCGGAAAGGGAGGCTGGACTCCGGGACGCGTCAATGGCGTCGAGATACAGCCATTACATCGCCACCGCGAGGAGAACGTGTTCCTCATGCGGTGGGCGCCCGACACCGCCTATCCTGAACACGTGCACACGGGTGGCGAGGAAGTCCTCGTCCTGGAAGGCGCCTTCCACGACGAGGACGGTCATTACCCGAAGGGCAGCTGGGTACGTTACCCGGACGGCAGCCGACACGCGCCTTACACGTTGGCCGAGGGGGCGCTGTTGTTCGTGA
>Ga0193947_1000009_pt1 | contig 41240 bp, 33 predicted proteins | sample FRT_01_MG_FD_161267 | JGI IMG/M metagenome (GOLD analysis project Ga0193947, IMG submission 161267) | Sediment microbial communities from the Broadkill River, Lewes, Delaware, United States - FRT_0-1_MG | ecosystem: Environmental > Aquatic > Freshwater > River > Sediment | place: USA: Delaware... | reverse complement strand
CACCTTCGAACAACGGTGTGGACATGTAACGTTCGCCCGTATCCGGCAGCATGCAGACGATGTTCGAACCGGGCCCGGCTCGTTTCGCAACCTGCAGTGCCGCCGCCAGCGTGGCACCACTCGACGTACCGGCGAGAATGCCTTCCTGCGTTGCCAGCGCGCGGCCGAGTTCGAGCGCATCATTACCATCGACCGGCACGATTTCGTCGATCAGGCCCTCGCTGCGCGCAGACTCGGTCAGCCGCGAGACGAAGTCCGGGCTCCAGCCCTGCATCAGGTGCGGGCGGAAATACGGGTGACTCTCGCTCGGCTGGCCGTCGGTGTCTCTCGGCTGCGGAATCCCACTGCCGAGAACCGGTGAGTTATCAGGCTCCGCGGCAATGACGCGAATGCGAGCGTCTGCGGCTTTCAGGCCACGTGCAACACCGAGCAGCGTTCCGCCGGTTCCGAACCCGCTCACGAAAGCATGCAGCGGCTCGCCCTCGAAGTCGGCGAGTATCTCCCGGGCCGTCGTGCGCTCGTGAACCTCGGCGTTCGCCTCGTTTTCGAACTGGCGGCACAGAAACCAGCCGTGTTTGTCGGCGAGTTCCACGGCCTTGTTGAGCATGCCGGTGCCTTTTTCCGCGGCGGGCGTCAGGACCACCTTCGCGCCGAGGAATCGCAGCAGCTTGCGGCGCTCGAGGCTGAAGCTCTCGGCCATGACGACCACGAGCGGATAGCCTTTTTGTGCGCAGACCATCGCGAGGCCGATGCCGGTATTGCCGCTCGTTGCCTCGACGACCGTCTGCCCCGGCCGGAGTTCGCCGCTCTGCTCCGCACGCTCGATGATGGCGCGTGCCATGCGGTCCTTGACCGATCCCAGCGGGTTGAACGACTCGACCTTTGCGTAGACGTTAACTCCGGCAGGCGCGAGCCTGTTCAGCCGAACCAGTGGTGTGTTGCCGATCGTCTGCAAGATATTCTCGTACCGGGGCATGACGGCCTCCTTCATTCGGTCCGTAGATGACTTTCAGGTAGTGAAGCCTGGCACTGACCAGCGACGTGTTGCCGATAGCATCCAGGAGTTTTGCGTAGCGGGGCATGGCGGCCTCCAAAATTCCGTGTGTTGAGCATGGAATGGAATGCTGAGCCCGGAGCGAGGAAGCCAGCGTTGAAGCGACCGTGGTTTTTTTGGGGCGCTTGTGGATATGCGCCGGGGGCGCCTATAGTAAGGTCCCTGTCAGACATGTATTTACGGTATGTCGGAGCTCGAACTGCGGTTTCTGGGCGACTTCGAGGTGTTACGCGGCGGCAAATCACTACCCCTGCCACCCTCGAAGAAGACCCGCGCCCTGCTCGCCTACCTGTGCCTGCAGCCTCGCCGGTTCCGGCGCGAACACCTCTGCGAATTACTGTGGGATATCCCCGACGACCCAAGAGGATCCCTGCGCTGGAGCCTTTCCAAGCTAAGGCGCCTGGTCGATGACGAGACTCACAAGCGCATCGTTGCCGATCGCAACTCGGTCGCTATCAACGCGTCCGACCTCACCATCGACATTCGCGAGCTGCGCACCCTCGTCGGCGGCGATATCGGCGCAGCCGCCACCCAGGACCTCGAGACCGCCACCGGGCGTTTTCGCGGCAATTTCCTGGAGGGCCTCGAATTCTCGAACTTCCACGATTTCCATACCTGGTGCGTAGCCGAACGTGAGCAGGCGCTGCGGGACCGGGCGGCGCTTCTGACCGAGCTTATCCGTCGCTACTCCGGGGAGCCCCAGCGGGCCCTGCCCCACGCGCGCTCCCTGGTAAGCCTGTTTCCTTACGAAGAAAGTTATCGGGCGACGCTGATCAGGTTGCTGAATGATGTGCGCCAGCCGGGGGAAGCTGAAGAGCAATACCAGCTGGGGCTGCGGATGCTGAAGGAGATCGGTGCCGAGTCATCCGGGGCGCTCCTGGCCGCGCGCCGGGCGCCACGCATCGATCGGCCACCGGCACCCGAGAAGCCGGCACCAATGCCCGCCGGCACTCGCGCGCCACCGAGCGGGCGACGGCTGATCGGACGCGATGCCGAAGTCCGGCTGGTAACCGAGACCTTCGAAAACGGCGTAGCACGAAGCCGCGCGGGGCTGATGGTGCTGACCGGCGCCCCGGGCCTGGGCAAGACACGGCTCATGGATCATCTCCGTGAGCTGTCGAAGGACCGCGACGCCTTCCTGCTCAGCGCCTCCGCGTTCGAATCGGATGCCATCCGTCCGTTTGCGCTCTGGCTTGATGCGCTGCGCAAGGCTGGCAACCAGCAACTCGAATCCATCTTTCGCGCGCAGGGCGAGATCAGTCGCGATCGCCTGTTTGAGGTGCTCAACGATATCGTCGCGAGTGAAGCCGGGAAGCGCCCGGTTGTGCTGATCTTTGACGACGTTCACTGGTGCGACGAATCCAGCGCCGCAGCCCTTCACTACGTCCTGCGAACAAATCGCGAGCGTCCGGTACTCGGGGTAGCCGCTGCGCGGGACGGAGAACTCCGTGACAATGCACCGATGCAACTCGCTCTGCGTGGTCTCCGGCGCGACAACATGCTGACCGAGGTAGCACTGAAGCCGCTCACTCTCGACGATACGGAAGCGCTAATCACGGACCGGGTACCGGAAGCCGACGCGCACCGTCTTGCCCGCGAGTCGGGGGGCAATCCCCTGATCGCCGTGGAACTGGCAAGGGCCGAAGCGCGCGGCGATGACAGCGGCAGCCTGGCGGACCTGGTCCAGGACTGGCTCGCGCGATTCGGCGTCGAGGGCACCGAAGTACTTCGCTGGGCCGCGGTGCTGAGCCCCTGCGTCGAGATCGATGCCCTTGTGCGCCTTACGGGGCTCGAGACGAACGCCGTCGCCGCGGTGCTCGATGGTGCCGAGCAGCACGGGATGCTGCAGGCCACCGAGGGCGGCCTGCGCTTTACGCACGAGCTAATCGCCAGGGCCGTCTACAACGACATCTCGCCATTGCGGCGACGGGTCATGCACCGCCGCACCGCCGAACTCCTCGAGGAAGCTGCCGGCAACGACCTGTCGCGGGCGGCAAGCCTCGCGCACCACGCGACCCAGAGCGAGGACCCCGGGCTCGCAGCCCGGGCGCTGGTGTCTGCCGGGCGCTTGTGCCTGCGATTCTTCGCCAATGACGATGCGCTCGCTCTGTCGCGCAAGGGCCTGCAACTGGCCGCGCCGCTGCCCGAGGCGGAACGAATCTGCCGTGAGATAGAGCTGCACGACATCCTGCTCGCGGCCGGGCCGCTCGAGGACCGGGAGACTGCCGCGCAGCAATATGCTGCGCTGGCCGAACGCGCGCTCGATCTCGGCGAACTCGCGCACGCGCGTCTCGGCTATCACATGGCCTCGACGGTACGCTGGGAACAGGGGCGCTGGGGCGCTGCGCGAGAACAGACTTTACAGGCCGAACGCGTTGCTCGGAGCGGTGACGAGGAATCCCGCATTGTCGGCATTGCCGAGACCGCAAAGTGCCTGGTTATGATCGAACGAGACCTCGGCGAGGCTGACGCGTTGCTGATGGAAGCCAGCGCGCTGGCAAAGCGCAGGGGCTTCAGCCATCCGGCGATCGCCGCGGGTCTCGGAATGCTGCGCTTTCACGAGAACAGCCTCGACGAGGCCGCCGAGCTGTTTCGCGAAGCGCGGACGCTCTGCAAGTCGCTCGGCGACCGCGTCGACGAATATCTCGCGAACGAATACCTGGTCATGCTCGACCTGCAGCGAGGCCGTCTCGTACAGGCACGGGAACGCTGCAACGAACTCCTGATGCTCGGCGGCAAACTGCGCGAGGGCAGCGAGGAACCATTCGCCCGCGCCTTGCTGGGACTGTGCAACTACGCCATCGACGACGAGCCTGAAGGGATGGACGCAGCGCTATCGGACTTGAGAATCGCCGACGCGAAACATCGTCTCGCCTATATACTCACCCGGGCTGCCGTGCTCGATTGCGAGCGAGGTCGTGTCGACAGTGCCGTCGATCGCGCAACGGAAGCGCTGCAGTACGCCACCCTGCTCGAGCGCGCGACCGAAATGCTGATCGCAAATGCAGTTCTGTCCCATGCGAGCAGCAAGTGCGGCGACAAGGAAGCGGCGGAGCTTCATGCCAGCGAGGTTGCGAGGTTGGCCGACGCCGGTGCGGCGGTGTGGACCCGTGAAATCGTCGACGCGCTGCGCGGAAAAAGAACGAGCGGTAACAAAAGAGGAGAGGCATGACCCAGGTAATCGTCGAACGCCAGTGGGACGAGCCGCGGACCGACGCGGATCTGCAGGCAATGATCGAGAGTTCGGAGGGTTGCCTCGCGAGACACCGATGCGACTGGCACGGGAGCCTGCTGTCCGCTGACAGGCGCGATCTCCTCTGTCACTTTTCCAGCCCCGACACCGAATCGGTGCGCATCGCACTGCGGCAGGCAGGATCGCATTACAACGAAGTCTGGGCAGGGACCATCCATGATGCCCCCGGTTTCACCGATGCCGATCTGGACAGGGCCAACGTGCTGGTAGCCCGCCGCTTCGATGAGCCGGCCGATATCGATGCCATCCAGGCGCTGGAAGACGCGGGCAAAGGCTGTCTGGACGTGCACCGGGTGCGCTTCATTCGCACCTGGTTCTCGCGTGACCAGAAGCGAATGATCTGCCTGTACGAGGCACCGGACGCCGAGTCCGTACGCATTGCCCAGCGCGAGGCGAAAATGCCCGTCGAGAAGATCTGGTCGTTCCAGCGCTTCACGTCCTTTTCGTTCGATTAGCAAATTCCACGGTCGTTCCCACGCTGGGTTACACGCCGCGCCCCCAGAGTTGCTCCTGCCCGGACTTAAACCGGGCCACATCAATATCACTGAGGAGCAAACTCCATGAATAAACACGAAACAACGGCCGACAACGGCGTAAACGTAGAAGCATTGCTGGGTGCCCGCGAGGCGCTGACGGAAGCCCCGGAAGCTGCCGCCTTCAAATGGCGTGCCACCAGTGAATGGGTTAGCGGCACGCACAGCCGCGCGACGGTAGACGGGTTTTTCGGCCTGGGTGACGAGCAGAAGCACCGCCAGACATTCCAGTTCGACGCCGATCATCCGGAGGTTTTTGCCGCCGAGGACAATGGCGCCACGCCCGTGGAATTCATCCTGGTCGGCCTGGCCGGGTGCCTGTCCGCAGGTATCGCATCGGTCGCGCAGAATCGCAACATCCAGTTGCGCTCCGTCAAGGCGACGCTCGAGGCCGGCATGGACCTGCAGGGCATCCTCGGTATCGACGATGCCGTTCGCAACGGCTTCGACGGCATCAGGGTGCATTACGAGATCGACGCCGACGCGACGCAGGACGAGATCGCGGCGCTGGTTGCCCAGTCGCAGAAGCGCTCGGCCGTGTTCGACATCGTCACCAACCCGACGGACGTGACGGTCACTACGAGCAAGGCGTAATGTCAGATCGCATACAGCGGTGGCAGGCCGGCATCACTGACGTTGTCGTCATTGGTGCCGGTCATTCCGGTCTCGCCATGAGTCATGCGCTCTCGTTGCGTTCGATCGATCATGTCGTCATCGAGCGCGGCGAAGTCGCAAATTCCTGGCGCACCGAGCGCTGGGACTCGCTGCGCCTGCTGACACCCAACTGGATGAGCCGGCTTCCAGGCTACCGGTACGAAGGTAACGACCCGGACGGCTACATGAGCGTCGCGGAAGTCGTCGAATTCGTGGCCGGCTACGCGTCCCGCAATGCAGCGCCGGTCCATACCGGGACCACCGTGACGCAGGTCGAGCAGGTTGCAGGCGGTTACCGCGTATCGACGAGTCGCGGAGACTGGCTGTGCCGTGCGTTGGTGCTCGCAAGCGGCGCGTTCAACGTGCCGGTAATTCCGCGACTCGCCGACGGCATACCGTCGGACGTTGCTCAGCTGACTGCGCAGCGCTACCGCAACCCCTCGGAGCTCGAGGATGGCGCTGTGCTGGTCGTCGGTGCTTCGGCAACCGGGCTGCAGCTCGCGCAGGAAATCCGGCAAAGCGGCCGCCCGGTAACGCTGGCAGTGGGCGAGCACGTGCGCATGCCGCGTGTCTATCGCGGCCGGGACGTGCAGTGGTGGATGCTCGCCTCCGGAGTATTGGACCAAAGAATCGAAGATACCGATGACCCGTTGCGTGCCCGTCGCGTGCCATCACCGCAACTGGTCGGCACGCCCGAGCGTGCCACGCTCGATCTGAACGCATTGCAGGCCCAGGGCATTGAGATCGTCGGCCGCCTTGCGGGGATACGTGACGACAAAGCCCTTTTTTCAGGTTCGCTGCGAAACGTCTGCGCGCTGGCTGACCTCAAGATGAACCGTCTGCTCGACGCGTTCGACGAGTGGGCGAACGAGCACGGCATCGCGACGGAAGTCGCACCTGTCGAGCGTTACGCACCAACGGACGTCGGATCATCTCCGCGGCTCGACTGCGACCTCGGCAAGCATGTAAAGACCATCGTGTGGGCAACGGGGTTCAAGCCCGACTACTCCTGGCTGGACGCCCCGGTATTCGACCGCAGGGGCAATCTCAAACACGATCGGGGTGTGGTCGATTTACCCGGGCTGTATGTCCTGGGACTCCCCTACCTGCGCCGCCGCAAGTCGAGCTTTATCCACGGCGCCGAGGACGACGTGAACGAGTTGAGCGCACATCTCAGCAACTATCTCGATCTCACTGCACGGCGCCACGTATCAGGTATTGCCATGTGACCATTGACCGCCGACTCGCATTTCAGGCTCGCAGGTGTCGCCGGGACTCAGAACAGCGCCCGGTTCCACCGTTGCGCGCTGTTCTTGCGCAGGTGCCAGCCGCTGCCAGAGCTTCTCCGGCGCTTCGGCGAAGACGAGTTCGCCGGTTGCGGGCAGGACACGCCAGCTGCCGCGTGCCATTTCGTAATCCAGCTGACCCGGCGCCCAGCCCGCATAGCCGATGAACAGGCGCAGCACCGCCGGGTCTGCCGAACTTTGCCCGAGGGCATCTTCGAAAGACACGAGGTAAACGGATGCAGTGATTTCTTCGGCTTCCTCGGGCGGGTCGTCGGTGAGCAGCAGCGCGCGCAGGCTATCCATGTGCACCGGACCGCCCCAGAACAACGTGCCGCTATACCCGGCGACAGCCTCTTCTTCTGCAAGAACTTCCCCGGGCGTGACGTCCGTCGGGCGATTCACAACCAGCCCGAACGCGCCCGTCTCGTCGTAATGCAGTAGCAGCACCACGGTCTTCGCGAACAACTCACCCTGCACGAGCTCCGTGGCCACGAGAAGCGTGCCCTTTGCGGGACGCGGGTCCGCGTCGACGGCCGCGGGCAACAGCCAGGAGACGGCTACGAGCCATGTGATAATTCTGATCACGCAGCCCCTGAGTATAGGCCGCCTGCAGGCTGAATAGGCCTGAATTTCGGTAACAACGGGCGGGATTTACGAATCCTGGTCCGTTATTCCTCCGAAACCGCCTCGAGCTTCTCCGCATGATCGAGCTCGTAGGGGGGCGGTTCGCCGCCCGGACCTTTCAGGTAGTGATCCATCCAGCGCATCAGCCGCAGGGAATAGTCGTAGCGGGCCGCGGTGTTGCGGTTGCCGTGCACTTCGTCCGGGTAAATGACCAGGCGAACCGGCGTGTCGGTGCGGATCTTTACGAAACGATACATCTCCAGGGACTGGCCCGGATGAACCCGCGGGTCCCTGTCCCCGCCCATGATCAACAGCGGCGTCTTCGTCTTGTCAGCGTGATAAATCGGGCTGCGTTTCAGCATCCACATCCAGTCGTCCCAGGGCCACGCACGCGCATGCACATTGTACATTTCGTAGGGGATGTCACCGGTGCCGAATTTCGATACCTGGTTCGAGATACCGACGAAGGCCACGGCGGCCGCATACTCTTCAGTCAGTGCACTGGCGCTCCACATGCTCGCATAACCGCCGTACGAACCGCCGGTAATGCCGACACGCTCGGCGTCGACGAGCCCTTCCTCGACGAGGTGGCGCTTCGCGTCCACGAGATCGTTGAACTCTTCCTCGGCATAGTCGTGCTGGCCGAGCTTGGAAAATTCGACGCCGCGACCGGTACTGCCGCGGTAGTTCGGGTAGATGACCGCATACCCGTTCGCCGCGAATACCTGTCCCGGCCTGCTGTACGCAGTCATCCAGCCGTTCGAGTAATGGGCCTCCGGTCCGCCGTGGGCAATGATCACGAGCGGATTACCGCCGCGCTCGCGCTTCACCGGATGTATCAGGATCGCATCGAGCTGCATGCCATCCCGGGCCGTGTAGGTTATTGCTTCCTGCTTCGCGAACTCCATGTCATCGAGGAACGGGTTCGAGTCCGTCAGCCTCATTGGCTGCTCGTTGCCACGCAAGAGGTAAAGTTCCAGCGGGTGCTGCGGCGAATCCGCGATGGCCGCAACGGCCTCCTGGCCGGGATTGCCGTGCACTGCGCGGATTATCGGGCCCGACTGCGGCGCTTCTCCGGGCGACTCGGTCTCGAACACGGAAGCGGTAGCCCACTCGGAGTACACGCCCCTGTGGCCGAGCCAGCGGATATTGGCGTCGTCCAGCCAGACAAAATTGTTTACGTGGCCCAGGTACTCGGGAACGACTTCGCGCCGCTCGCCACCGGTCGTCGATGTCACGTACAGGCGGCCGCTGCTCGGGTCGTTGATATCGACACTGCCGACGTACGCAATCCGCTCGCCGTCCGGAGAGAACGCAAACGGGCCAAGCTTGCCGACCGAGCCCATCTTCGCCTGCACCTTCGCACTGGTGGAATCGACGACATAAATGTCGCGCGAGGTATAGGAGTCGTCGACGAGCGGCGTCGGCGCCAGCGCAACCGCATAGCGGCTGCCGTCGGCCGACCATGCAAAGTCGGACGCGGACCCCGGCAGCTCATGCGCTTCTGCTTCCAGCGTCTCCAGGTCGAGCATCCAGACCTTCGTCGACAGCACCGACTCCTCGTACACGACGGCCCTGAAACCCTTTTCCTGGAGTTCCTTGAACTTCTCGGGCGGCGCAGCGGTCGCCGTGAACGCGATGCTGGAGCCGTTCGGTGAGGGGTAGATTCGTTGCATTCCGTTGACGTGCGTAAACAGCTGCTCCGCTTCGCCCCCGTCCACCCTGATCCGGTACAGGGAATTGAAGTCCGCCTCGGCGTCACGTTTCGCAAGGAAGAATATCGACTCGCCGTCGATCGTCCACGCGATATCCGTGATATCGATATCTCCTGTGACGTAAGGCTTCGAGTTACCCTCGAGGTCGGTTACGTACAGTTCGTGGTAAGGCGGTCCATCCGCATCCTTGTAGATTTCGCGCGGTACCTGCAGCAGGTAAGCGACATGCTTCCCGGCAGGACTCATGCGCGCGTATGTAACCTGCTTCATGGAACTGACGTCTTCGAGCGTCAGCGGCGCCGCCTGGGTTGCCGGACAAACGGATACCAGTGCCACGAGGGTGGCGAGCAAAAATATTCTTTTCATGCGTTTACTCTGCAATGCGGTGATGGGGGATTACAGGACCGGAATTGAATCCGGTCGTGGACGACCAGCGGAAAATCAGTTCTTTTCGGCCTGCCGGAAACTATGCCATGCCTCGAGTACTGATGCCTCCTTCGCCCGGCTCATGCCGGCGCGCAGCTCGGACTGCCTTTCCCCGGGAAGCGTCCGGTACCACGCCAGCGTATCGCGGACGGTGTCTTCGAGCGGACTGATGGTCAGCCCGGCCGCCAGCGCCTTGTCGGCCGACCAGGTCAGCGAGCCCGCCTGCGCACTGCCCGAATCGGCCCACAAGTGCACGTCGCGCCACGGTTGCACGTCATGCTCCGCAAGAAAATCCGCCGGCACCCACGTAAGCCGGGCATCCGGGTTGACGGTGTCGACGCAGGTCGACAGCAGTTCTCCGAACGGCATCGGGTTTCGCACAAGGTTGTAGGTGTCCGCGAGCTCCTGCTCCAGGCAGAGGACCATGAAGCGGGCCAGGTCGCGGACATCGATGTACTGCGTAAGATCCGACGGTTTACCGGGCGCGAGTACCTCACCGCCGTCAGCCATGCGTACCGGCCAGTAGGTAAAGCGATCCGTTCCGTCACGCGGCCCGACGATCAGTCCGGGGCGAATCTGCGTGACGCGCCCCGGCATCGCGGCCTCGGCAGCGCGTTCGCAGTAGGCCTTCAGCGCACAGTAATGCGTACGCACGTCCTCGGTAGCCGGATCATCGAGCGTTGCGCGCGGCCGCTCCTCGGTGCCGTTCGTGCCGCCCTCGGCCCAGTTGTCGTACTGGCAGATGGTGGACACGAAAAGGTATTGCCCGACGCTGTCCGCCAGCAGCTCGCTCGACGCGCCGACGATGCGTGGCACGTACCCGGACGTGTCGATGACGGCGTCCCACTCGCGGCCCCTGAGGCCGTCGAGCCCCTCGTCAATCTCGGGGTCGCGATTGCCGATGATGGTCTCGAGTTCGGGAAACAACTCGTTGTTGGTGCGGCCACGGTTGAACAGCGTGACGTCGTGGCCGCGCTCCAGCGCATAACGCACCGTGTGCGGCCCGAGAAAACCGGTGCCGCCGAGGAACAGTATCTTCAGCTTCCTGCTGGCTGCACCGAGCGTACCTATCGGCGCCGAAGCCAGTGATAACGCCGCAAGCGACGCCCCGATGAATTTCCGTCTGCTGGTTGGCATGAAGCTACTCTCCCATTTATGACCTGATGGTATGACAACGCGGCGACGCAAAAGATTCCGTACGGCTTCCTCGGGTAAGATTCATCGATATGCCCACCAATGTCACACCCGAGTACAAGAAAGCGGAAGAGGCCTATCGCAAGGCGCGCGAACCCAAAGAGCGCCTCGACTGCCTGCGCGAGATGCTGCGCACCATCCCCAAGCACAAGGGCACGGATCACCTGCAGGCGGACATAAAGACCCGCATCAAGCAGCTGACCGAAGAACTTGCCGGCCCGAAGAAGGGCGGCCGCCGCAGCGGACCGTCGTACGTGGTGCGCCCGGACGGGGCCGCGCAGCTTTGCCTCATCGGGCCGCCGAACGCGGGCAAGTCCAGCCTCCATGCGCGGCTCACGGGATCACGCACGGATGTAGGCCCCTACCCTTACACCACGCACCTCCCGGTGCCGGGAATGCTGCCCTGCGAGGACATCCACTTCCAGCTCGTGGACCTGCCGCCGGTATCGGCGGACTTCATGGAGCCGTGGCTGATCAACGCGCTACAACCCGCCGACGGCGCATTGCTCGTGATCGACGTTAGTGATCCGGATTGCCTGGAGCACGTCCCGGTGATCCTCGAGCGCCTCGGGGAAAAGAAGGTGTTTCTCACGCCGGTGTGGCCGGGCCTCGAATCAGTGCAGCAAAGCGAGCCGGAAGAATCCGGCGACCCCTTTCGTCTCGACCTGCCCACCGTGCTCATCGCCAACAAGAGCGACCTGGATCCCGACCCGGAAGAGGTGAAGATTCTCGAGGAGCTGCTCGGGCTGCGATACCCCGCGCTCACGATGTCGGCCGAAACCGGCGACGGTCTCGATGCGCTGGGATCCTTTCTCTTCCGGGCGCTCGAGATCGTCCGCGTCTACACCAAGACCCCGGGGAAACCCGCGGACAAGGAGAAACCGTTCACCGTGCGGCGTGGCGACACGATCGCCGACGTTGCCCGGCTCGTTCACAAAGACATTGCGCGCAGCCTGAAGTTTGCCCGCATCTGGGGTGCGGAGGTATTCGACGGCCAGCAGGTCGGACCGGACCACGTGGTCACCGACGAGGATCTCGTCGAGCTGCATTTCTAGCTACAATGGTTCACAATTTCCCGCAATACAATAACAATTAACGGCTGCACGGCCTGAAACAATGCCAACACACCCTGCACTGGTCATGACCGCGGTCGCGACCCTCATTGCGCTGCCCGCCGCGGCAGCGGACCTCGTGGATGTCGCCAATATCGTGCGAACAAGCCATTGCGGCGATGCGTCGCTGCCCGACAAGGCGCTGGTCGCAAATGCGCAGCTCGACACTGCTGCGGCAGCTATAGCCGACGGCGCTGAAGTAACGGACGCAATAGCGGCGGCCGGCTACCGGGCCAAGTCGTCCGCATCGATCCGGGTCAGCACGCCCCGGGGTAAAGACGACGCGTTGGCGAAACAGCTCGTCGAACATTTCTGCCACCTTGTCGCCGACCCGGAATTCGCCGACATCGGTGTATTTCGACGCGGCAAGGAAGTGTGGCTGCTGCTGGCGGACGGGGCGTCTTTGCCGGCCCCGGACGATGCTGCTCTCCTGGATTCGGTGCTGAACCGGCTCAACGAGATTCGCGCCAATGGCGGCCGATGCGGTGGCAACGATTTTCCACCGAGCGCGCCGCTCGAGCTTTCACCCGTACTTGCCGAGGCCGCGCGCATACACGCCGAGGACATGGCGGATAACAGCTTCCTCGCGCACACCGGGTCCGACGGCAGCAATCCCGGCGACCGCGTTACGCGCGCGGGCTACGACTGGCGCGTGGTCGCCGAAAATGTTGCGTCCGGCCAGACGTCGCCAGACGAAATCGCAGCAACCTGGCTCGAGAGTGCCGGCCACTGCTCAAACCTGATGGACGCGAAGTACTCGGAGACCGGCATCGCCTACGCGCTCAACCCGGGTGACGGCCGCGATATCTACTGGGTACAGGTCTACGCCGAATGATTGCCGAACGATACAAGAAGCCGCTGATCATCGTCGCAGCCGTCATCATCGTCTACGCGCTCCTCGGCTTTTTCCTCGCCCCCTGGCTGATCGACAGGACGGCCACGAATGCCGTCCGGGACAACCTTGGTGTCGAGCTGACTTTGCAGAAGGTCTCAGTCAACCCGTTTGTCCTGAGCCTGCAGATCGACGGCCTGGAACTGGATGAGCCGAGCGGCGAGCCTTTCCTCACCGTCGAACGGATATTCATCAACTTCCAGCTCAGCTCACTGTTCCGCTGGGCGCTTACGTTCCGCGAATTCCATATCGAATCGCCGAAGGTCCGGCTGGCACGGGACGGCGACGGAGATCTCAACGTCGGCTTTCTCGCGCAACAGCCGGCCGAACCCGCGGACACCGAGGCGGCAGAGGAGTCGGGGCCGCCACGCCTGCTCATCCAGGACTTCGCCATCGTCGACAGTGTCGTCGACTGGAACGACGACGTGCCGCCAGAGCCGGTGGACACGAGTTTCGGGCCGATCGATATCGGCATCTCCGAGCTGAACACGTTGCCCGATCGCTCCGGGCTTCAGGACGTGGTGATCACGACGGAAAGCCAGGGCACGCTGAGCTGGAGCGGCAGCCTGCAGCTCAACCCCCTGCGCTCGGAGGGCAGCGCCTCGATCAAGGGCTCTCATTTTCCGCTGGCCTCCGCTTACCTGAAACATGAGATCGGTTTCGACGTGGATGAAGGCAGCGTCGATGTCGAGCTCGATTACGGCGTCGACACTCGTCCGGACGGGGTGCTGACCGCGAGCGTCAGCAACCTCGAGATGTCGGTCAGCGATCTCGCGGTCCGCACCTTCAACGAGGCGCTCGGGCAGACAGGAGAAGACCGGGATGTGTTGACGCTGCCGCTCGTCCGTTTGTGGGGCGGCGAATTCCAGTGGCCGGAGAAAACGGTCTCGGCTTCCGGCTTCTCCATCGACGACGGCGTCATCAGCCTTTACCGGGACGCGGACGGTGTGCTCAACGTGCTGCCTGCCGAAACTGCAAAGGACGAGGTCGAACCCGAGCCGGAACCGGGCACACCTGACAGCGACGACTGGCAGCTGTCGCTGTCCGAATTCAGCATCAATCGGCTCGCGCTGAACATGCAGGACGACAGCATCGAGCCTGCCGCCAATGTCGGCTGGCGGTCCCTCGACATCGAGGTTCGCGATATCAGCAACGAGCCGGGGGCGGCATTTCCCACGACGCTGAAACTCGAGGCGCTCGATAGCGGTTCCATATCGCTCGGCGGCCGGTTCACTGTGCTGCCGAATCCTTCTTTCGATTTCAACCTCGTCGTCGATGCGCTCGAATTCGGAACGGCGGACCCCTACGTGAAGGAGCTTGTCGACGTGCATCTCGAATCGGGCGCGCTCAACGTCGAAGCCGAGCTGCACAGCTCCACGGACGAGCCATTCAGGGTCGCAGGCGACTTCGAGATCGTCGATTTCCTGATCACGGAATCGGACCAGGACGCCCGGCTCGGCAGCTGGGACAGCCTGCTGGCGGAAAACCTGCTTTACTCCACGGCGAACAGTGCACTCGAAATATCCGAACTGCGATTCACGAAACCGTACGGCGACATCCTGATCGCCGAGGACGGCAGCATAAACCTCGGACGCGTGCGCAAAGGTGACGGCGCCGATACCGAGGCCGGCGACGAAGAAGCCAAGACGGAGCCGGTATCGGATGAACCGGGGACGAGTGTGACCATCGGCCGCGTCGTCGTCAGCGATGCGGCGGCCGACTTTGCCGACCTGTCCTTGCCGTTGCCGTTCAAAGCGCAAATCGCGGCGTTGAACGGTGAAATCTCGACGATTGCCACGACGAGCTCCGAGCCGTCCACCGTGAAAATGGAAGGTAAGGTTGACGAGTTCGGCCAGGTGCAGATCAGCGGGACCGTAACGCCACTCGACCCAGCAGCAAACACTGACGTGAAAGTGGCTTTCGAAAATGTCGATATGCCGAAGTTTTCGGCCTACTCCATCCCGTTCGCCGGGCAGGAGATTGCCAGCGGCCGGCTGGACCTCGATCTCGGCTACACGATCAGCGAGGGCGCGCTGGTCGGCGAGAACCGGGTGGTGCTGCGCGACTTCGAGCTTGGCGACAAGATCGAGCATCCCGGCGCAATGAGCCTGCCCCTCGGCCTCGCCGTGGCATTACTCAAGGATCCGGACGGCAAGATCGACCTGGACGTGCCGGTGCGGGGCGATCTCAATGACCCGGAATTCAAGTACGGCACGGTGGTCCGGAAAGCGCTGGTCAACCTGCTCACCAAGATCGTTACCTCGCCGTTCGCGTTGCTCGGCAAGCTGGTGGGCGCCGAATCCGACGAGCTCGAGTACCTGGCATTCGAGCCGGGCCGCGCGGATCTTTCGCCTCCGGAGATGGAGAAAGCGGGGAAGATCGCGGAGGCTCTCAAGCTCAGGCCGCAGCTTGGCCTGCAGATCGGCGGCGTTTACGCGCCCGAAGCGGACGCCGCTGCACTGAAGGCTGACATGGCAGACCGGGCGATCGAGGAGCGCATCGCGGCCGCGAAGGATGACGAGGCCATGTACGCCGAACAGCGCCGCGAAGCCGTCGAGGAACTGCTTGCCGAATCACTGGCCGAAGCCGACCGGGCAACAATACTTACCGAGGCTCGCGAAGCGCATACAACGCTGAATGATGACGGCAAGGAACAGTTCGACGCGGTCGCCTACACGGAAGCGCTGCGGGGACGGCTGATCGATGCGCAGCCATTAGGTGACGAAGAACTCCTGTCGCTGGCTGCCGCGCGCGAGGACAGCATTCGGCAGGCCATGCTCGAGGTAGACACGGAACTCGGCGAGCGCGTCGCTAGCGAGGCGGCCGCAACCGTCGATCTGGACGACAACGACCGAATTCGCATGAAGCTCACGTTAAAGGGACAGTGACCTTTAGTGCCAGGCAAGTGACGATACGGGACGCGGCCAGCAGCGACTGCACCGAGCTGGCACAGCTGATTAACTTCGCCGGCGAAGGCCTGCCGCTTTACCTCTGGCAGCAAATGGCGGGCGCCGGCGAAGACCCCTGGGAAATCGGCCGCCAGCGCGCAGTCCGCGATACCGGGAGCTTCTCGTACCGAAACAGTGTTGTCGCCGAGTTGGACGGAAAGATCGCCGGCGCCCTGGTCGGCTATCCCCTGGCGGCCGAGCCGGAGCCAATTGACACCGCGAATACGCCGCCGATGTTCATTCCCCTGCTGGAGCTGGAAAACCTTGCGGCCGGGACCTGGTATGTGAATGCCGTCGCGACCTTTCCTGAGGCCCGCGGTTCCGGCGTAGGTTCGAAGCTGATGCGATGGGCCGGTAATCGAGCGCATGAGCTGGGGCTCCGCGGCGTCAGCCTGATCGTGTCCGATGCCAACCGGGGTGCGCAACAGCTCTACGAGCGCCTCGGCTACAGCGAAGTAGCCAGCCGGAAGTTGGTAAAGGAACAGTGGCAAAATGACGGCGAGAACTGGGTGCTGATGTTAAGCAGTCAGCATTCGTAAGGACGCGCAAGGTCTGGCCAGAACCCCCGTTCTGCAACATCAGAAAATCCTTTCCCCGAAATTTCCTGCGCATCAGGCAGCGCCTGCTCCCCGCGCGCATTGTGCAGTTGCCGGTCCGAGGACCGAACGCGGTCCGCCGGCACATTGGGGAGTAACGACAATGAACATGCACAAGCGCTTCATCACGACTTGCCTGGTACTGGCCCTGGCCGGTTGCGGCGGAGGCGGCTCCGGGGATTCGCCGGCACCGAACCCTCCGCCTCCGCCCCCGCCCCCGCCACTCACCGATGCCCTCGCCGGCGGACACTGGTTCGGTACCGTCACCAACGACCTGCACGCCGTGACGGAGGAGTACATAGCAATGGTCGATGAGAACGGGCGCTTCCGTTTCGCCTCGGTCGATTCGGCCGTACAGATGTCAGGCAACTTCGCGATCGTCGGCGAGGCGCTGACCGGGGACGGCATGGCCTTCGCCGATACCGGCGTCGTCTGGCTGGACTCCAACTCGGCGACGCCGGTTACGATCGAGGGAACGATTAGCTCGCGTAGCGAGATGTCGGGCACCTGGGTTACGACGGCCGGTGAACTCGGTACTTTCGAGTTCTTCTATGACCCGACGTTTTACGAGCGCGCCTCACCGCTGAGCTTGCTCGCGGGCTCGTGGATTGCCTATGACGAACTCATGAATCCACAGGCAACCTTCACGATAGCCGCGGACGGCAGCTTCGTCGGGCAGAACGCGCTGGGTTGCAACTCGATGGGACAGTTCGCCATCATTGATGCCGGATTCAATCTCTACGAGGTGCAAAGCACGATCGCCGATTGCGCTTTGGCCGGCGACTACGTGGGGCTCGCGTTTCTCGGCGACCTGCTCGTGCTGAACGATGCACTGGTACTCGCGAACGATAATGGCTCGCGAGCGTTTCTCACCGGCTTCCAGAAGTAGGCCGTATTGCGCCGGGACCCGGACGGGTCCCGGCCTTCGATCGGGATCAAGACTGCAGGCATAATGAGGCCACTAATTGACTGAACTGCGCCCGGCGGAGACCTGGATGAAAGAATTTGTGACAGCACACGCGGCGCTCGCCGGCTGGGCCAGCGAGATGCCGGACCGCGAATTCCTGCTTCAGCCGGTGGCCGGGCAGCTTCATGCCACGACCTTCAGCGAGGCGGAGGACCAGGCGCGGCGCGTGGCATCGGCGCTTGTCGGACTGGGCATGAAGCCTGGAGACAAGGTTGCCATTCTCGCCAAGAACAGCGCCGAGTGGGTGCTTGCCGACCTCGCGATCGCAATGGCCGGGCTGGTCTCCGTGCCGATCTATCCAACGGCCAGCGCGGATACCGTCGCATACATCATCGGCCACAGCGAGGCAAAAGCGCTGTTCGTCGGCAAACTCGACGAGCCCGACGAGATCGGGAGTGCCATTCCGGACGAGATGCCGACGATTGCGTTTCCCTACCCGACGACCAGGTGCCGGTACGGCTGGCAGGAATTGATCGATGGCGCAGAGCCGATCGCCGCGCCGAACGAGCCGGCACCGGATGACGTCATGACGATCCTCTACACGTCGGGCAGTACCGGGCGGCCCAAGGGCGTCGTTATCAGCTATCGCGCTTACGCGTATGGCTGCACCGCCGCACTCGACGTCGTGGACTTCGGCACGGAAGACCGGTTGCTCTCCTACCTGCCACTCGCGCACGTAACGGAACGCATGGCGCTTGTCGGCCCGTCGATTTACGCAGGCGCCAGGATCTTCTTCGTCGAGTCGCTGCGCACATTCACCGAGGACCTGAAAGCGGCCCGGCCTACCGGCTTTGGCTCGGTGCCACGGCTCTGGGTCAAGTTCCAGGCCGGCATCCTGTCGAAGATCCCGCCCGGCAAGCTGCGGCTGCTCCAGGCAATCCCGCTTGTCCGCGGCCTGATTGCTCGCAGGATTCGCGAAGGAATGGGCTTCAATGACTGCACGAAGTTCGCATCGGGCAGCGCACCAATATCGCCGCACACCCTGGAGTGGTATCGAAAGCTCGACATCAATATCGGCGAGGGCTGGGGCATGACCGAGACCAGCGGCCTGTCCTGCGCGAACATCCCCTTCCAGGCAAAGCGCCTGGGAACCATCGGCATACCGCTCGAGGGCACGGAGCTGGAGATTTCGGAACAAGGCGAATTATTGATCCGATCCCCGGGCCTGTTCACGGAGTATTACAAGCAGCCGGAACTCACCGGGGAAGCCTTTACCGACGACGGCTTCTTTCGCACAGGCGACAAGGCGGAGTGGGACGACGAATGCGGGGGCTACCGAATAACGGGACGGGTAAAGGACATCTTCAAGACCGCCAAGGGAAAGTACGTGGTCCCCGTTCCCATCGAAACGCAGTTGTCGGCGAATCCGCTGCTGGACCAGGTCTGCGTTCTCGGCACCGGTATGCCGGCACCGGTGGCGATCGTCGTACTCTCCGATGCGGCACAACACCTGCCTCGAGAAACGGTGGAAAAAAGCCTCGCGGCGACGCTGACGGATACCAACGAGCACCTCGAGTCTCACGAACGACTTTCCGGGATGATTGTCGTAGACGACGAGTGGACCACCGAGAACGGTCTGCTGACACCGACACTGAAGATCAAGCGTGACGACCTGGAGGCGCGCTACGGCTCGATCGTGGCGAAGGACCGCATCAAACCGGTTGCGTGGGAATCCGAGCTCTGAGATTCAGGGGACAGTGACCTTGATTCACTGTCACAAAAAGTCACTGTCCCCTTATTCTGTAGACTAAGCAGCATGAACGACAACGTGAATCCGGCAAACAAGCGGTTGCGACGATTGCGTTCACTGCTACTCAATGCCGGGTTGTTCGTCGCGGTGTTTCTTGTCGCGACGGCATACCAGTCACGCAACATGCTCGACACGGGCGACCAGTCCGCGCCCGCGCTTCGGGGCACGACGCTCGCGGGCAAGCCTTACGATCTCGCAGATGCGGAGTCGCGGCCGGCGCTGGTCTATTTCTTCGCGCCATGGTGCAAGGTGTGCGCGGCGAGTGCGGGCAACCTGAACCGGCTGCGTCGCTGGCGGGACGCATCAGAGCTCGAGATGATTGCGGTCGCCCTCGACTGGGATACGGCCGAAGAGGTGAGAGCCTACGCCGAGCGCCACGAACTCGATATCACGGTCGTTCTCGGCGATGCGAATGTCGCCCGGAATTGGCAGATCTATGCCTTCCCCTCATACTACGTGCTCAATAGCGAACACCGCATAACGCGGCGCGACGTAGGCTACAGCAGCCAGCTCGGCTTGTTGTGGCGCGCCTGGGTCGTCGACTGACGCGGGTGTTTTTGCTACCGTCTCGCGCTGCCGCAATCCTGAACCGCCATGGTCAATAAACCAGAGTCTGCCGCCAGGCAGGCATCTTCCACCCTGCCCACCCGGGCGAAAGCCCTGTTCAAGCGAGCACCGAAGCGTACGGCGGCGGGCGCACTGCTGGTGCTGTTTGCCGTCTATGCCCTGTATCTTTCGATCAGTGTCATCGTCGCGTTCGAGGGTCGCCGCTGGGACATCCCGGCGCGCGTTTATGCAGCGCCGCTGGAAATCTATGCAGGTATCGCGCTTACGCCCGACGAATTGTCGGCTGCGCTCGACCAGACGGGGTATCTCCGCGTGGAAGAGGTGCGTCATCCCGGCGAGTATGCAATGCACGAGGATCGAATCCTGTTGCGGACGCGTTCGTTCCAGCACTGGGACGCACTGGAGCCGGAGCAGTCGGCCATCATCGATTTCGATGCGGACCGCATAGCCTCCATACGAAACGAGTCGAACGAGACGCTCCCGCTGCTGCGCCTCGAGCCGATGCGCCTCGGCAGCCTGTTCGCAGCCCATCACGAAGACCGCATCCTCGTGGCTCAGGAAGACATCCCGCCGCTTCTCGTCAGCGCCCTGAAAACCATCGAGGACCGCCGCTTCGACTCGCACATAGGCCTGGACTTCCGGGCCATTGCGCGCGCCGCTTTCGTCAATGTTCGCCAGGGCGGAATTCGCCAGGGCGGCAGCACCCTGACGCAGCAACTCGTGAAGAGCTACTTCCTCGACAGCCGCCAGACATTCAGCCGCAAATTCCGCGAAGCGATCATGGCGGTCGCGCTGGAGCTTCGTTACGACAAGGACGAGCTGCTGCTGGCCTACGTCAACGAAATCTACCTCGGCCAGCAGGGCGCCCGCGCAATCCACGGCTTCGGGCTCGCGAGCGAATTCTATTTTTCGAAGCCGCTGTTCCGGCTCGAGCTGCACGAGATCGCATTGCTGGTGGCGATCGTCAAGGGCCCGTCTTACTACGATCCGCGGCGCCACAGCGACAGGGCCCGCGACCGTCGCAACCTCGTGCTCGCAACGCTCGCTGACAACGAGGTGATCGACGAGCAGGCAGCAATCACCGCGAGCGAGCAGGATCTCGGCATCGGTAATCACGGCAAACTGTCCCGGTACCAGCCGGCATACATGGACCTCGTCCGGCGGCAGCTTGCGGCTGATTTTCCGCTCGACGACCTTGCGACCGAGGGACTGCGCATCTTCACAAATCTCGATCCGCGCATTCAGCTGCGGGTAGAGCTCGAGCTCGCAGCCGGGCTGGAGCGGCTGCAGCCGACCGAAAGCAAGGACGTCGTGCCGCTGGAAGGCGCCGCGATCGTCACGCGGCCGCAAAGCGGCGAGGTGCTTGCGATGGTCGGCGGCCGGGATGTCGAGTTCGACGGATTCAACCGCGTAACCGATGCCCGGCGGCCCATCGGCTCGCTAGTCAAGCCGGTGGTGTATCTCGCTGCATTGCAGATGGATAGCTACACGCTCGCCAGCCAGGTGAGCGACGAGCCCGTCGAGGTCGAGCTGGATAACGGGGATACCTGGGCGCCACAGAATTTCGACGAGACCTCGCACGGCAACGTGCCGCTGCTGCGGGCGCTGGGCGACTCCTACAACCGGGCGACGGTGCGACTCGGCATGGAGATCGGCGTCGACGCCGTCAGCGGGTTGCTGCACGAACTCGGCCTGGACCACAGGCCCGACCCGAACCCTTCCCTGCTGCTCGGCGCAGTCGAGATGTCGCCGTTCGAGGTCGCGCAGGTGTATAACAGCCTGGCGAACGGCGGATTCCGAATGCCCTTGCGCGCGGTGCGGTCGGTCGTCGATGCACAAGGCGAGCCGCTAATGCGGTACCCGCTCGAACTGCTTCCCGTGGCGGATACCGACGCCGTGCAGCAGGTCAATCACGCGATGGTCCAGGTGCTCGAGCATGGAACGGCGCGGTCCGCGAAGGCGATGCTACCCGCCGATCTAGTGGCGGCCGGCAAGACCGGCACGTCCGACGATTTTCGGGACAGCTGGTTCGCCGGTTTCACGAACGATCACCTGGCGGTCGTGTGGGTGGGTAACGACGACAACCATCCCGTCGGCCTTACCGGGTCTGCCGGGGCACTGACCATCTGGGCACCGGTCATTGCGGGGCTCGACGACACCCGCAGCTTCGACCCCGTTCCTTCGTCTACACTGGAGCTCGTATGGCTCGACTACGAGACGGGCCTGGGCACCTACGAGGGCTGTGGCAGGTCCGCGCGCGTGGCGTTGCCCCCGGGTGAACGGCCTCCGCGGCTCTCGGGCTGCGGCCCGGGGCTCCGCGAACTGGGTATACGCGCAAAACGCTGGCTCGAGGGGAATAAGCAATGATCAGGACGGCCATTCTCGTTTTACTGGCTGTCGCCCTGTCCGCCTGCGCACAACTGCCCGGTACGCCGGGCACTGCCGACAGTCAGGAAACGACCCCGTTGCCGGAGGCCGGCAGTCCACCGCCGGCCAGTCCCACGGCAGCCCTGGTCGAACAGGGCCGCCGGCAATCGGCTGACGGCCAATACGACCAGGCGGTTGCATCCGTGGAACGCGCCCTGCGAATCGAACCCGGCAACCCCTGGCTGTGGCTCGAACTCGCACAGATCCACCGCTCGGCCGGCAACGCGCGCCAGGCCGACGGGCATGCAAGAAAGGCCCTGAGCCTCGCCGGAACAGACCGCAACGCCGAGCAGGCTGCGCGCCGCTTTCTTGGAGAATAGATGGCCTCGAACCCCGTCAAGTACACCCTCGAAGGCCGCATCGCGACGATTCATATCGACGACGGCAAGCGCAACGCGCTGGCACCGGAGGTCTTGCGAGGTCTTTACGCGGCACTCGATCGCGCCCAATCGGACCGCGCGGCCATCATCATTACCGGGCGAGAGTCCGTGTTCTCGGCCGGCTTCGATCTCAACGTAATGAAGCGCGGCGGGGTGAAGGCCATCCGGATGCTGCGTTCGGGCTACGCATTGACCGCGCGTGTCCTGGCTTACCCGCACCCGGTGATCGCCGCTTGCAACGGACATTCCTTCGCGATGGGTGTCTTCCTCATGTTGTCAGCGGATTACGTGATCGGCAGCCGCGGCGATTTCAGAATTTCGGCCAACGAAGTGGCCATCGGCCTGACGATGCCGCGCGTTGCGGCGGCGATGCTGGAGCACCGGCTCGATCCGGCCGCATTTCAGCGTGCGGTTACCCTGTCGGAAGAATTCAATCCGGAATCCGCTCTCGACGCGGGCTTTTTCGACGAACTCGTGGAGCCTGGCGACCTGGCAGCGCGGGCGGCAGCCCTCGCGGACAAGCTCCAGGCGCTCGACGCCCGCGCGCATACCGCCTCGAAGCGCAGAATTCGAGCTTCGCTCATCCGCAAGATCCGCCTGAGCCTGCCGCTCGACCTGTTCGACGCGGTGATGATGGGTTTGCGAGGTGCCCGGCCCCGCTGATTCCTCGACCCGGTGCTCAGGCGAGAACGTTCTTGCTGGCGACTCCGATCGGATCACGATCGACGGCGAGGAAGGAAAGCGGTATGTCGGTGTCGAAGTCGCACTTCTCTCCAGTCAACGCCTGCGCCAGCATCGAACCGATGGCGGGCGCGAGCTTGAAGCCGTGGCCGCTGAACCCGTTGGCCACCCATAAGCCCTCGATCCCGGTTGACCCGAGAATCGGGTGCACGTCCTCGAGATTAGTGGTGTACAGCCCACAGTACCCGCGAACTCGCCCCGTGGAAGCAAGCTCCGGCAGGCGGTGGTGCAAAGCATGCAGGTTCAGTGCCTCGAAGTCATGATCGGTTTCGGTCTGGAAGTCGTCCGGATCAGCGACGGCCTCACGCTCGTCTTCCTCGCGAACCGAGCCGATCACGAGCTGCTGGCCGTTGTTCTGGGTGCGGAAGTAAATCCCGCCCGCCAGGTCCGCGGTCACCGGGATATGGCCTTTCAGTGCATCGGGCCGATCGCGGTACATTACCTGGATGCGCGTCGGCACCAGCGTCCAGGGCAAGTCGAGCCCGACCATCCGAAACACCTCGTTGCACCAGGGGCCTGCCGCACTGATGAGCAACGGCGTCGCCAGATCGCTGCCATCGTCCAGCGATACATTCGTAACGCGGCCGCCGGCGGTGCCGATACGGGTTACGCGGCGCCTGAACTGCACCTCGACGCCGGCATTCCTGCAGGCCTCGACGAGATCGAGCGCGGCGGCCATGGGGTCAACGTGCCCGCCCTCGATTTCGAAAAGATTACGGCTGCCTCCGACGCAATCATGCGCCTCGCCGGTCTCGAGGTCGGGCGCCAGCGTGCAGGTGCTGAGCGCGGGAAACCGCTCGGCGACGCCGTCATCATCCAGAACCTCGGCTGCCACGCCAAAGCTCTGCATGCGGAGTCGTTCCTTGTCGGCCCAGTCGCGGTCGCCGCCCGGCATCCACAACACGCCGTCTTCGTGAAAATCCGCTGCGGGATTCCCGAGCCGGGTAAATGCGCCCCAGTGCCGGTAAGCCTGTATGCCGTCGCGAGCGAGCTGCAGCATCTCGTCATTGGAATAGCGCACGCGGCAGATCGCCGACGATGCCCCGGTGGAGCCTTCGCCTACCGCAGCGCCTTTTTCGATAACCGCGATGCGCAGGGCGGAGCGCCGCGCCAGCTGCCAGGCAATGGAGAGGCCGATGATGCCGGCGCCGACAATGACAACATCGTGCGTCTTCATGTTTTTTCCAACCCGTAGATCTTTCTTAAAGTTTTCGACTGAAACAGCAGCGCCGAACAGAGCGTAATGGCGGCAACAATACCGAGGATGACGAGCATGCGTCCGTAGGGCTGACCGTGCAACGCGCGTATATGCCCCAGCTCGTACATGGTTCGCAGCCACTCGAGCGTACCCAGCACAAGCACGACCTGCATCAATCGGGCAACCCACGGCCGGCGCAGGAACAGCAGCGCGACTAGCAGCAGCGCTACAAGTACGCCGATCGAATTGCCGTAGCGCAGGAAGTGCGCACCGAGCACCAGGATGCTCAGGACCACGGGGACGTACAGCAGTACTTTTTTCATGCGGCGATGACTCGGTTCCTGCCCTCCCGCTTGGCGCGGTACAGGCGCGTATCCGCCTCGTCGAGAATGGTCCTCGAATGAGCGTCGTCCCTGATTTCTGCAAGGCCCAGGCTGATGGTCACGGCGAACTCTGGTGCGACATCCGACCAGTCGGCGTCCTGTACCGCCTGGCGCAACTCGGTGCATACCTGCATGGCGCGATCGACCCCGGTATCCGGAAAATACAGCATGAACTCCTCGCCGCCATACCGTGAAACGAAATCGGTCTTGCGGCAGCCCTCTCTCAGTATCCGCGCAACCCTCTCCAGTACCTGGTCGCCGACCGCGTGCGAGTAGCCGTCGTTTATGCGCTTGAAATGGTCAACGTCGGCAAGCGCAAGCGCGCCCGTTCGCTTCTTGCGCTGGGCAAGATCGACCTGTTGCTGCAAATAGCTGTCCGCGTGACGGCGGTTCGGAAGCCCGGTGAGTTTGTCGTGCGTGGCCTGCCGCTCGAACTCCTCCGCCTGGACCCGGAGTTCCTCGGTACGCTCATCGACGAGCTTTTCGAGGCGCACCCGCATCAGCGCGTACTTCATGATGACGAGCATGCCCGCCGCCAGCACTGCCAGCAGCAGCACGAAGTAAGGCGTTGACTGGCTGGTGAATGCGATCGCGAGCACGACACCTGCAGCACCCGAGACGAATTCGACAACGATCGTGAAGCGGTTGAAGACGAGGCGCGGGTCCGTGTCCCGCAGGTAGAGCATGAGCATCATCCCGAGATCATTGATGACCTGCATGCTTACGACGAGCGCGAGCAGCAGCAGGCCCGTGCCGGGATCGAGCGCGGCAACCGGGATTGCGCCGCCAAGATACTCGTACAGCAGCCCGCTGCCGAGTATCACGAACACCATGAGCCCCGCGTTGTGAAGCGACGCCGTGATGACCAGCCGCAGCGTCACGCCGAGGCGCAGCCGTTGCCACGGATAGATCAGTGACGCCAGTCCGTTGACCCATGCTGCATCGACAGGACCGAGCACCAGGATGCTCATGACCTGGGCAATCCGGTCGAAGGACACGTGGCCGAACACCGGGTGCGGAAACCCGGTCGCGATGGTGAACAGGCCGAAAACGACAAAGAAGCCGGCGGTGCCCGGGCCGTAGCCACGCGCAAGCAGCCCGGTGTCGCCAGCCGCAACCATCACGGCGACGATTGCCGAGCCCAGCAGCAAGATCGAATAGACGAGATCAGGCCGCCAGAGGCGGTCTTCGTCGGGACGTGTTGTCGGGTCTTTTTCACGCATAACAGCGACAAAGTATGCCTCATCTGGGCTTCCCCGACCGTGACGCTCGTAGCTCGAATTGTCGTGCCCGGCTTTGTCCGAGGCACTATTTCGGTGCAGATTTGTCCTATGCTTGAACTGAAGAAAGAAAAATCGGGGGCTTTTGAATCATGGTGTCATTCAGCATCAATTCCGAGAACGTGTCGTTCGATGGCGACCCGGGTACGCCGCTCCTCTGGGTCATTCGCGACCACCTGAAGCTGCGGGGAACCAAGTTCGGCTGCGGCATCGGCCAGTGCGGCGCGTGCACCGTCCACGTGGATGGTGCGGCGCAACGATCCTGTCTCGTGCCCGTAGCGTCGATCGATGGCCGCAGCGTCACCACGATCGAGGGTCTGGCACCGTCGGAGAATGCCTTGCACCCGGTGCAGCGGGCGTGGCTGGAGCACGACGTGCCGCAGTGCGGCTACTGCCAGGCCGGCCAGATCATGGCGGCGGTTGATTTCCTTAAACGTCACCCGAAACCGAGCGATGCCGATATCGACAACGGCATCACGAATATCTGCCGCTGCGGAACCTATGTACGCATCCGCAAGGCGATTCACCGTGCGGCCGAACTCACGGCGGGAGAAAAATCATGAGCGCCGCCCCCGGGAAGTTCCATGTCACGCGCCGGCAGGTGCTGATCGCCGGCGTTGGTGCCGCCGGCAGCCTGGTCGTCGGTCTCCCGGCGCTCGCCGACGAAGAGGACGGTGAGCGCATGCTCGGCTTCTTCATCGAGATCAACCCGGATGGCAGCGTCGTGATCGGCTGCAAGGACCCGGAAATCGGCCAGGGCTTGCGCACGGCGGTGCCGATGCTGGTGGCCGAGGAGCTGGACGTCCCGTGGGACAAGGTCCGTATCGAGCAGATGCCGCTAGGTATCGTCAAGACCGCGGATGGCTACGCCTGGAAGTACGGCGGCGGCCAGGGCGTCGGCGGCAGCACGGGGCTGTTGTACAACTGGGAGTTGATGCGCCAGGTGGGCGCCGATGCACGCCGGCAGTTGATACGCGCGGCGGCCCGGCGGCTCGGCGTAGACGAGTCGCAATGCGATACGCGGCGGGGAGCCGTGGTCTGCCCATCGCAAAATACCGAGATCCCGTACAGCGAGCTTGTCGTCGAAGCAGCCGCGTTGCCCGCGCCTGAGGAGCCCGCGCCGCGCAAAGCAATGGACGACTACCGGATCATCGGTACGCGTCGCCAGACGATCGACGCGCACGATATCGTGACGGGCAAGGCAATGTACGGTATCGATACGGTGCAGCCGGACATGCGTTACGCCGTTATTGCCCGCGCGCCAGTGCTCAACGCACGCGTCAAATCATTCGACGACACGAAGGCGCGCGCGATCGACGGCGTGCTCGACGTATTCAGTATCGATGGCCCTGAACCCGGTGAGCCCTACGTCATTCTCGCGAGCGGCGTCGCCGTCGTGGCCACATCGACCTGGGCCGCGATGCAGGGACGGGCCGCACTGGACATCGAGTGGGAACAAAGCCCGAGCGCATCGGACAGCAGCGAGCGTTTCTGGCGTGAGAATGAAGAAATGCTGAAGGGCGACGGTCAGGTTGTCCTCGATGACGGCGACTACGATGCGGCTATGGCAGCCGCGTCGAAAACAATTACGCGGCAGTATCGTGTGCCCTTCGTTTCGCACGCGCCGCTCGAGCCGCAAAACTGTTACGCGTACGTCAAAGCCGACGAATGTCACATCATCGCGCCCACGCAGATGCCGTCCGGCGCCTCGAGGGCGGCGCACGCGGTAACTGGCATTCCGCGCGAAAATATACGCATCGACATGACACGGGTCGGCGGCGGCTTTGGCCGGCGCCTGACGAATGACTACGTGGCAGAAGCCGCCATGATTTCGAAGCGAACGGGATGGCCAATCAAGCTGCAATGGACGCGTGAGGACGACATGAAGAACGACTTCTATCGTCCGGGCGGACTGCACGAGATGCATGCGGGCATCGATGCAGACGGCAGCATCACGGCCTGGGCGCAGCGCCTCGCGAGCGGCAGCAAGTACTATCGGCGGCCGGACATGCCCGACGAAAACCTCTACCAGGCGGAACTCTACGTCGACGACTTCCCGCGGCGCATCGTCGACAACGTCCGCATGGAGTATTTCCACAACCGGATCGGGCTGCCGCGTGGTTCCTGGCGCGCGCCGGCCCACACGGCGAATGCCTTCGTGATTCAGAGCTTTATCGACGAGATCGCGCACGAAACCGGCCAGGACCCGCTGCGGCTGCGGCTGGACCTCCTCGGCGAGCCGCGCGAGCTGGAGTACTCCGGGCACGGGGGTCCTACGTTCAATCCGGGCCGGTTGGCGCGGCTGCTGCGCTTCGTCGCCGAGCGCATCGGCTATGGCAACCGGTTACCGAAAGGCAGAGGTATCGGGCTCGCCACCCACTTCACGTTCGGTGGCTACGCTGCACATGCCATGGAGGTGAGTGTTGCCGACGGCAAGCTTACGATCGAGCGCATCGTTGCGGCCATCGACTGCGGCTATGCCGTGCATCCCAACGGCGTTGATGCGCAGCTACAGGGCGGCACGATCGACGGCCTCAGCACGGCGCTCGGGCTCGAGATCACGGTAAAGGACGGCCGCGTGCAGCAAAGCAACTTCGACGACTACCCGCTCGCACGGATCGCGATGGTGCCAAGCCTCTTCGAGACGCACATTCTCAATTTCGACGACGTGCCGACCGGCGTCGGCGAGATTGGAATTCCTTCAGCGGCACCGGCACTCACCAACGCTATATTTGCCGCAACGGGACAGCGGATTCGGAGCTTACCTGTTCTCAAACAGCTCGCCTGAGCCGGGCAGGCAGATCAATCGCGACTGAACAGCGACTTCAACCGCTCGAGCGTAGTGGGGTCGTCTTCGATATACAGCCTGTCACGGAATTGGAGTTCGCCGATGCGCTGCTCGATTGCGCGCGATTGCTCGACGAGTGACTCGACCTGGCTGCGCAGCTCCTCGAACTGCTCGGCTTGCCCACCGGATCCGGCCTCGGTCTTTTCCAGCATGGCCGCAGCGTCCTCGACCTTGCTGCCCGTTTCGCCCAGGCCGCTGCTCAACTCGGCGATGTCCGTCGCAAATGTCGTTGCCCGCCGAAGTACCTGCCGCATGGCCTCGTTCTTGGCTTCGAGGTAGCAGTGAGTGACGAGGTCGACATCCAGCAATACGGCCTTGCACACGGCCTGAACCGTCTCGCATGCCGCTTTGCCCTCTTTTTCCGCTTCCTCGCAGATGCGCTGTATGAACTGACTGAGCATCTTGCTATAGCTGCCCACGTACCAGCTGGGCGCCAGCCCGACACGCGCATGCGTGCGACCGATCTTGTCTGCCTTGTTGAAATAGGAGCTCTTGAAGTGTCCCCCGAACAGTTCGTCCAGCCAGTGCTGTTTCTGCGAGTCACGGGCGCGTTGGATGGATTCACCGTCCTCGAAGAGCGCCTTGAACTCCGGATAGGACAGGATGTGCTCATAGAAGCGGTCGAGCATGCTGTCGATTTGCGGCGCTATGTACTGCCGCGCCTGCTGCAGCTCGACGATATCGCTCTCGTCAATTTCGATAAACCGGAGGCGGTCTTCGATGAGTTCCGTGTAAGGCATCGGCATGTCCTCGTGTCTGCGACCGCCAGCTGCGGGCTTTTGATTCACTTATCCAAAATTACCCTATCAGCGCAAACCTGTAACGGAGATACGTAAATAGGCCTACTCGGCCAGGAGCAGAGGCCTTATCAGGCCCCGGACCATGCCTTTTTCAGCCAGGCTTTGACGTCCTTGTCGACGTCGGCCGGATTCTCGAGCCGCACCCGATGCGAGACCATTGCGTTGAAACTGCCGGCCTCCTCCAGCCGGCCCGTGGCTTTTTCATCCTTGAGATTGATGCCGAGATCAACGCGCGTCCGCGTCGATGGCTGCACGATGGCGAACTGTTTTTTGCGTCGCAAGCTGACATAGGTCTTTTTCGGCGCAATCTCGACGTCCTTGCCGAGCGAACGGGCAGCCTTGATAACCGCATCGTAGATGGGCTTGAGACCTGCTTTGGGCCCGGCGTACTGCGCTGCGACCAGGTCGATACCGCCTTCTGCTTTGCTTCCGGCGTCACTCTTCAAGAGCTTGTGTGCGACGAGATTGGCGTAGCCGTGGGTAAGTCCGTGGTCGACCTTCAACGCCTTGACGATCTGTCCGTGTTTCTCCGCACCGGTCTTCTTCGCAATGGCAAGCCATTGCTCGAGCGTCTTGCCGGTCTTCGATTTCATATTGGCGATCATCGTGGCCGCCATGTCTTCGGGCGATGCAGGCATTGATTCGCCTCCTTGATTATTCTGCTTTGTCGAGCGGCCAGTTTTCGGCGCGCATAGATTTCGGTATCAGCGGTGCCATCAGCGAATACATCGCAAGCGTGATGCGCGCACCCAGGGTGACCTTGCCGGTTTCGACGTGAGCCTTGAAGTTGTCGACGATGAAGCGGGAACCGCTCGCCATCGACTTCTCGCTCTTCGAGCCCGCGAGCACCTGTTCGGTGATGAGCGAGAACTCGGTGCCGCCATTCTTCTCCTTGAGCATATATGTCACCCTGGAGGGCGGGTCAGGCAACGCGGTGAGCCGGAACGTCGTGACGAGGCGATGCGGTGGGTCCATCTCGAGAATCCGCCCGATGACGGCGACGGCCTTGCCGTGGTTGGACGCCACCCGGTACGGATTGCCGGCGGCCATCGCCGGTGTGTCCCAGGACCCATTCCAGAAAAACGGCCGCGGTTTCGTCGTATCCACGAGTTCCGACCACACGGTCTCGATGGGCGCGTTGATCAATACTTTGTAAACCTGCTTGTCCGCATAATTGCTGTTGTTCATTTGCGTTGCTTCCCCCCAGTTTCTTTTTCGTGCTGGCGCGCTTCGGCCAGGTACTTGATGCGTGTCACCTGTCCCGCCCAGTAGGCACTGTATTCGGTCGTCCAGCGGTCATGGATCATCTGTATCGGCGCCGCGTTGAAATACAGCCGCCGCGTGCGGCCGTCTTTCTCGGAGACGATCAGGTTGGCATCTTCCAGGACGGCCAGGTGCTTCATCACCGCAATCCGGCTGACGTCGAACTCGCTCGCCAATGTGCCGACACGGATGCCGGGTTTGCTCTTGACGATGTCCAGCATGCGCCGGCGGCTTGCGTTGCCGAGCGCCTGGAAGACCGCGTCCATATCGTAATCGTCTAACATGTAACCTATAGGTTACCTATTTTCCAATCGATGTCAAACTCGGGCAATCGGTCGCGCTACGGTAACTACGAATGGTGTTCAAACACGCCCGGCTCCGAGAATCGCCTCACATGCCACTCTCCGACAGAAAACAGGCAGCGGCGAAGTTCCGCCGCGCCATCGCGCGCAGCAATGAGCTGCATGCCGAATACCTCGACGATCAGGGCCTGTACGAATCCTACGACAACTTCACCCGCTGGCAGCTCGACTACATGCTGCCCTTCTTCAGCAATCTGCTGGAACCCGAGGGCTATTCCGAGGCGGTCGATTTCATTGTCAGCGACCTCGCGGGCGTCGGCATCAGTGAACGCGACCGCGAAATTCAACGCGCCACACCGGTCATCGTCAGGAGCCTGCCGTCCCACCCGCTCGAGACAGCGGCAGCCGCCGTCGAACTCAACGCGCGAGCCCTCGAAATTAACCTGGGCATCTGCCGCGAGCTGCTGGTCGACGGCAAACTGCCGGAGAACCTTTCAGAGACGGACTATTGCATCGCCTGCCGCGAGGTGAGCACGTATGACGAGTGCATGGAGCTCGTGGATCTCGCGGTGCAACTCGGCGAAACGCTGAAGCGCCTGGTTCGGGTGCCGCTCATCGGCGGGCTGCTTCGAACGATGCGTAAACCGGCGCATGCCGCCGGTTTCGGCGCCTTGCAGGAATTTCTCGAGACGGGCTACGTGACGTTTCGCCGCATTTCGGACATCGATCTTTTCCTTGCGCGCCTGCGTGAGCGCATGTCGCAGGTGTTCGGGCGAATTTACCTCTCTGGCTGAAAATCCAGATCGAACTCTTGTAGCGCATGCTACTCAAACACAAAGTGACGTTCCGAGCGGGGGCTCGAATGCCTGAATCCATCGACATCATCTTTCGCACCGCGACCGTCATGGCGGCGCTGCTACTGGCCGTTCTGCTCGTCGCGACGGGTCGCCAGCGCCGGGCCGCGTTACCGGGCGCCCTCTTCTGCCTCGCCGTGGCCGCTTTCTTCGTGACGTCCGTGCCCGGAATCCAGCCACAACTTTCGATCTGGGCCTGGCCGTTGACCGCCCTTTGCGTGACCAAGGCTGTCTGGTTCTGGCTTTTCGCACGCACGCTGTTCAGCGACAACGCAGAGATCACACCGCGGCATGTCGCGACGGCGGCCGCCGTTGCGATCACCGGGATGTGGCAGCAACTCGTCTTCCTCCCCGGGTACCGCGTCGGCACCGCGACTGCCTGGGAGACGGTCGCCGGATTCGGCTTCGACGGCATGCTGCTGGCATTCGTCGTTCTCGGCCTCTTCGAAGCAAGGCGCGACCTCGGGGTCGACCTGGTGGAGCGCCGGCGCCGGTTGCGACTGGGATTCATGGCCGCCGCCGGCATCTATCTTGCACTGGCACTGGGCGTGCAGATCTACAACCTGCTATTCGACGTCGGCACGCCGCTGCTGGCGATGCGGGCAAACATGGCGATCGTCACCGTGGCCAGTCTCGGCGCGGCCTGGTTCCTGCTGCAGCCCCGCGCCGAGAGCTGGCTCGATCCGTCGCGCGGGGCGACGGCGGTCCCGCTCAGCAGACTGGAATCGGCCGTGCTTGCGAGACTCGAACAGGCCCTCGAGTCCGAGCGGGTCTATCTCGAAGAAGGCCTGACCATTGGCGCGCTGGCGGACCGGCTCGGCACCGGCGAGCACGTGCTGCGGCGCGTCATCAACCAGGGCATGGGCCACCGGAATTTCAACGACTTCCTGCACGCGTGGCGAATCCGCGAGGCCTGCGAGGAACTCGCTCGCCCCGAGCAAGCCCGGACCCCGGTCCTGTCCATCGCGATGAGGGTGGGCTACGGCTCCATCGGTGCCTTCAATCGCGCGTTCAAGGCGCGTATCGGCATGACGCCGACCGATTTCCGGCGCGGCACGATCAACGGCGCGGCCCGGGCACGCTGAATCTTCACCGATAGGGAAATCGGCAAGCATTCATGAAGAATTCGGCAAGACCGGGTTCATGACCCGCGGCAGGCTTGCATGCTTTCGCAACATTCGGAGGCATGCAATGCACTCACTGACCATCAAGTTCGCCCTTGTATTAATGCTGGTCTGCGGCCAGGCGGCGGCAGACCTGCCGCGCCGCGACGGCGCCCACGAAGAGGCATACCCGGGCATCGACATCGAATACGGCTCGCTGGATGTCGGCGACGGCATCCGCCTGCGCACGATCCTCACAAAACCCGCGGGCGCGGAACGGCCACCGGTTATCCTTTTCGTGCAGTGGCTGTCCTGCGACACGGTCGAGATCCGGCCCGATCGCGACAACGGCTGGCTGCAGATGATGCGCGGGATAGTGCGAGACTCCGGCTGGGCCGTGATGCGAACCGACAAGCGCGGCGTGGGCGATTCAGAGGGCGGGCCCTGCTCCGAACTCGACTACGAGACGGAACTCGCCGACCATCTTGCCGTGATGGCCGCATTGGCCGAACGGACGGACGTCGACACGAGCCGAATTGTCGTGTTCGGCGCCAGCATGGGATCGCGCATGGCCGGGCAGGTAGCAGCGGACGCGCCCGGCGTTGTCGGCGTGCTCGGCTGGGGCGGCGGCTCGAAAACCTGGTTCGAGCGCATGCAGGCGTTCGACCGCAACGCCCTTGAGCTTGGCGACGCCGACGCTGCGGAGATCGCGACGCGCATGCGCGAACACCAGTCCTTTTACACGCACTACCTCCTGCAGGGCATGGATCCGCCGGCGATCATCGACGCCGACCCGGCCATGGCGGCCGTCTGGTCCGGCATCATCGGCACCTCGGCCGATGCACATTACGGCCGCGCTTTCGCGTTTCACCAGCAGGCGCAACAACAGGACTGGACGGCCGCCTGGGGGCGGATCGCCGTACCCGTGCTCGTCGTGATGGGCGAATACGACTGGTTCGAGAACCAGGCCGGCCACGAGACGGTTGTCCGCATCGTCAACCGGCAACGGCCGGGACTGGCCAGGTTCGAGATCATCCCGCGCACGGATCATCACTTCACGGTGTTCCCCGACGCGCGCGCGGCCTTCCGGGACGAGGGCGGACGAGCCGATGCGGCCCCTTTCCTGGTGCTCGCGCTCGACTGGCTCAGGACTCTCTAATAATCAAGGGGGCAGTGACCCTGACTCCCGAGGAGTCGATTACAGTCGCTGTCCCCTGGTGTTCTGGCCGGCTAGTCGTCGTCGACTTCGAACTGGCCCGTGAGCCTGCGCCAGACGTGCGACCAGCTCAGGCCAATCGCGAGCATCACCGACAGTATGATCAATATGACCCAGGTGAATTCGGAAACCGAATCGATGCGCAATACACCGAAGTCGATCAGCAGCCATACGAGACCGCCGAAGAGCAAGCCCTCGAGAATCAACCCGAAGGTACCCATCGATCGCTGCGTAGCCGTCAGCAGGATCACCCAGCCGATCACGATGACGATACCGGCGACAAAATGCTCGGGACCCAGCCCGCTGTTGGAGAATCCGTTCTTGAGCCAGTGCGCGTAGGACCAGCCGCTGGGATTATAGGTTGCAAGAACCAGTACCAGGGTGCCGGCCAGGCGCAAGCCGAAACCGCCCCAGTCGAATTCAGCTGACGTGCGGCGGCCACCGGATTGAGCGGTTTCATTTTTATTATTCATGACGGACCCCTGCGATAAGAACCAGATCGTTCGCGACTGATGAATCGTAGCCAATTTCCAATGTCGAACGCCACTGAATCGAACGCTTGCACGTACTGAAGCGATGTGAAAAGGTCATTCGCGTGTTCGTCAGGCGGTTCCCATGAAGCGGCTTCTTCCGGTCCTTTTCGTTTTTGCGGCTGTATACCTTTACCAGGCATTCAATGGCGCGGACGATGGGTCGCTTTTCCAGGAGACGCCCACGGCGACCGCTGCCGCGCCGGCCTCCAGCCCGGGCGCGTCCACCGCCCTCATCGATGGCCACCAGGCAAAAGGCTCAGGCACGGTGGTGCGCATACTGCCCGACGACAATGACGGCAGCCGGCACCAGCGATTCATCCTGCGACTCGCCAGTGGCAGGACACTCTTGATCGCCCACAATATCGACCTGGCGCCCCGCATCCCCGGGATTCGCGAGGGCGATACGGTCGAGTTCCACGGTGAATTTCGTTCTAATCCAGAGGGAGGTGTGATTCACTGGACGCACCACGATCCTCAGGGGCGGCATCCCGGTGGCTGGCTGCGGCACCGCGGCAGGACGTATCAGTGATCATTCCGGAGACAATCGACACATGGCTTTTTACAAACCGATGAGGCTGCTCAAGACGCTTTTGGTTCTGTGCCTGGCGGCTGGCTGCTCGCAGGACCCGGCCCCCGTTGAGGCACCCGTTTCTCGGGAAGCCAGCCTTATTCTGATCAATGCCCGCGTGTACACGCTCGACTGGGAGGAGCCTGCCCCGGACGGCACTGCCAGCCCCGGAGCACCAAGAGATTCGGCCGGCTGGTACCCGGATGCACAGGCCGTCGCGATCAGGGATGACGAGATCCTGTTCGTGGGCAGCGGCACCGATGCGATGCAGTTCGAGGGAGACTCGACCCGGATCGTCGATCTTGCCGGCGCCACGATTATTCCGGGACTGGTCGATTCGCACACACACGTCTTCGGGCTCGGGGCATTGCTGGACCAGGTCAACCTGGTCGGCATCGAGACCGAGGAACAAGCCGTCGAACTGATCGTCGAACGCGCGAAGTCCGTGCCGAAGGGCGAGTGGATCGTCGGCCGCGGCTGGGACGAAGGCGCCTGGGCAAACCGCTATCCGGACAAGGAGTTACTGACGGCGAAGGTCCCCGACCACCCGGTCTTCATGGACAGCCTGCACGGCTTCGCCGGCTGGGGTAACCAGATGGCGCTCGATGAGGCCGGCATCACGGCGGAGACGCCCGTACCGGTCGGTGGCGAGATGCGCCTCGGCGAAGACGGCGAGCCGACGGGCCTGTTCCTCAACCAGGCCGTGCAAATGCTGGGTTCGGCGGTGCCCGAGCCGTCGCCCGAAACGCTCGCAAAGCACGTGTTGCTCGGCCTCAACCGCATGGCGACCGATGGCTACACGGCCGTGCACGAGGCCGGCCTCGATGCGCGCCAGATGCGCGTACTCGAGGAACTCGAAACGGAGGGTAAATTACCTATCCGCGTCTACGCCATGCTGTCGCTGCGCGACGAGGACCTCATTCGGCAGTGGATCGCGAAAGGCCCCGATGCCGATAACGACGGCATGCTGGTCACGCGGACCGTCAAAGCCTATTACGACGGGGCGCTGGGTTCGCGCGGCGCGCGCCTCCTTTACGACTACGAGGACAAGCCCGGGCACCGCGGGGTGAGCGGTGATGAGTACGGCTTCAATGAAACACTCAATGCCGAGGCAATGAAAGCCGGTTTCCAGATCGCAATTCATGCCATCGGCGACGCGGGCAATCGCGAAGCGCTCGATATCCTCGAGGCGGTTTTCCAGGAACACCCATCCACCGCCGCAAACCGGCATCGCATCGAGCATGCGCAGGTGTTGAGCCCCGAAGATATTCCGCGCCTTGGGGAGCTCGGCATTATTGCGTCGATGGAGCCGCCGCACGCGATGGAAGACAAGACGTGGGCCGAACAACGCCTCGGATCGGAGCGTATTCTCGGCGCCTACGCCTGGCGGTCACTACGCGAGGCCGGCGCTCGGCTGACCTTTAATTCCGACAATCCCGGGTCGGACCACAGTATCTTCTATGGCCTGCACTCCGCGATCACCCGGCAGGACAAGGAGGGCGAGCCCGAGGGTGGCTGGTTCCCCGAGCAAAGCGTCACGGCCGAGGAAGCGGTGCGCGCCTACACGTCGTGGTCCGCTTACGCCAGCTTCCAGGAGAACGAAGCCGGCGTTATCGAACCCGGCCGCCGGGCGGACCTGACGGTCATGGACATCGACCCGTTCTCGGTCGCTGGCCAGCGCCCCGGACGGCTCCTGGACGGGCAAATCGTCATGACGATCGTCGACGGCAATATCGTTTACGCGAGATAGCCCTTGGCCTCAGTGCTGGATGCCTATGACCGGCTGGTTCTGAAACGACCGGGCATCACGCTGCTCGTAATCGCTTTCGTGGTGGTGTTTTTTGCCTATCACGCGCCGGGGTTCAGGCTCGATGCTTCTGCCGACTCGCTGGTGCTCGAGAACGATGAGGCACTCCAGTATTACCGTTCGATTCGGGCACGCTACGGCTCGGATGATTACCTGATCATCACGTACACGCCGGACCGCGACCTCTTCAGTGACACGGTGCTGGCGGACCTGCAGGCCTTGCGCGACGAAGTCGCGGCCATGGAACACGTCGATTCCGTCGTCAGCCTGCTGGACGTGCCGCTCATCCAGAGCCCGCCGGTCAGCCTCGCCGAACTGAGCGATGAAGTGCCGACGCTCGAAAGCACCCGGACTGACAAGGCGCTTGCGCGCCAGGAGTTCCTGTCGAGTCCGATGTATCGCAACCTGCTCATCAGCCCGGACGGAAAAACCACGGCGATACAGGTCAACTTTCGCCGCGACGAGACCTGGCATCGTCTGCTGCAACAGCGCAATGAACTGCGCGAAAAGAGCCTGGAGAGCAACCTCTCCGTAGGGGAACAGGCGACCCTCGAATCCGTTTCGGCACAGTTCGACGCCCACAGCCTGAAATTACGGAATCAGCAAAGCAGCGACATCGCCGAGATCCGCGGCATCATCGACCGCCACCGCGACACGGCGGAACTGCACCTCGGCGGCGTGCCCATGATCGTGTCCGATTCCATCGATTTCATCCGGCACGACCTCATGACCTTCGGAATCGGCGTGCTGTGCTTCCTCGTCGTGATCCTCGCCATTGCATTCCGCAAGCCCCGCTGGGTCATCCTGCCGATGCTGGCGTGCGGAGCGGCCGGCGTCACCATGGTCGGATTCCTGGGCCTCGTGGACTGGCCGGTGACGGTCGTCTCATCTAACTTCATGTCGCTGTTGCTGATCCTGACGCTATCGCTCGCCATCCACCTCGTCGTCCGTTATCGCGAACTGCACGAGCAGTCGCCGGATGCCGGCCAGGAAGAACTCGTGAGGGAAATGGTCCGCGCCAAGACCGTGCCGTGCCTGTACACCGCGATCACGACGATGGTGGCTTTCGGTTCATTGCTATTCAGCGGAATCCGGCCCGTCATCGATTTTGGCTGGATGATGGCCACGGGCATCGTGGTCGCATTCCTCCTGGTCTTTACGCTGATGCCCGCTGCCCTGATGTTCCTGAAGCCGGGACAACCTCACCAGCGCAGCGACCTGACGGACAGGATCACGCACTTTTTTGCGGGACAGATCCAGGCTCGCGGCCCGGGCATCCTGACGGCGGTCGGCCTCTTCGCGCTGCTCAGCATCGCGGGCATGAGCTTGCTCACGGTGGAAAACCGTTTCATCGATTACTTCAAGAAATCGACGGAAATCTATCGGGGCATGGAGATCATCGACCGGGAGCTGGGGGGCACGACGCCGCTCGACGTCATCATCGACGCTCCGCCTGAATTCCTGGAGCGCCAGAAAGAAATGTGGGAGGACCCGCTGCTCGCCGAGTTCGGCATGGACGATGCAGAGAGCGGCGGGATCACTGCGACCAGCTTCTGGTTCAATACCAGCAAGCTTCCGGATATTTCGAACGTACATGAATACCTGGTCTCGCTGCCGGAAACGGGCAAGGTACTGTCGATCGATACAGCCATCGAAATGCTAAGGCAGATCGAGGAAGAGATCGTATCCGACAACTTCGAGCTCTCGGTGCTGTACAGGAAGCTGCCGGACAGCATCAAGGAGATACTCGTTCGCCCCTACCTGTCGGAAGACGGCAACCAGCTGCGTTTCGCGATACGCGTTTTCGAGTCCGATCCGTCACTGCAACGCGACGAATTGATGCAGGACATCGGCGAACGGCTGACCGGCGAACTGGGGTACGACCCGGACCAGGTCCACCTGTCGGGAATGCTGGTCCTTTACAACAACATGCTGCAGAGCCTGTTCCGCTCGCAAATACTCACCATCGGCGTGGTGTTCCTGGCCATCCTGTTCATGTTTGCGCTCCTGTTCCGCGACATCAAACTGGCCGGGATCGCGATTATCCCCAACGTGTTCGCAGCGCTACTCGTGCTTGGATTGATGGGGTGGCTGAAAATCCCGCTCGACCTCATGACGATCACCATTGCGGCTATCAGTATCGGCATCGCCGTCGACGATACGATCCACTACGTGCACAGGTTTACGCGGGAGTTCGGCAAGGACCAGGATTACTGGGCGGCAGTGAACCGCAGTCATGCGAGCATTGGCCGCGCCATGTACTACACGTCGGTTACGGTGACGCTGGGCTTTTCCATCCTGGCGCTCTCGGAATTCGTGCCAACCATCCATTTCGGATTACTGACCGGTTTCGCGATGTTGATTGCCCTCGTGGCCAACCTGACGCTGCTGCCGTTGCTCATCGTGCGCTTCCAGCCGCTGGGACCGGAAAAGGGACAGTGACTTTAAGTGCCAGGCAATTAAGGGGACAGTGACCCTAATTCTGTCCAACAAAATACCGATATCATTGCAGGGACAGAATTAGGGTCACTGTCCCCTTAATAAAGTCACTGTCCCCTAATTGCCGGGGTCGACGCGCGCGGCGCAGAACTTGAACTCGGGAATCTTGCCGAAGGGATCGAGTTCCGGGTTGGTTAGAAGGTTCGCGGCCGCTTCCGTGTAGCAGAACGGAATAAACACCATGCCGTCCGCTACCTCGCGATCGAGACGTACACGCAGCGTAATCGATCCGCGCCGCGTTGATACACGAATGAAATCTCCGGGCGCGAGCTGCAAGCGATCGATATCCCGCGGCGACAGGCAGGCGACGGCTTCCGGCTCGAGTTTGTCCAGCGTCCCCGCTCGCCGTGTCATCGCGCCGGTATGCCAGTGTTCGAGCATACGCCCGGTCGTCAGGATCATCGGGAAATCGTCATCCGGCATCTCGTCCGGCGGCGTAAGGTCGGTCGGGACGATTTTCGCGCGGCCACTCGCGGTCGGAAAGCCGCTGCCGAATATGATCGCGTTGCCGGGGGCGTCCGGCGCATCGCAGGGATAGGTCACCGCGTCTTCGCGCTCGAGCCGCTCCCATGTAATGTTGGCCAGCGATGGCATGATCTTGGCCATTTCCACAAAGACGTCGCGCGGGTGGCTGTAATTCCAGTCGAGCCCGATGCGCCTGGCGATCTCCTGCGTAATCCACCAGTCCTGGCGCGTGTCGCCGGGCAACGGCACGACCTCGCGGGCGAGCTGAACCTGCCGGTTGGTGTTGGTGAATGTGCCCGTCTTTTCCGGGTGCGCCGAAGCCGGCAGCACCACGTCCGCCTGCCAGGCCGTTTCCGTAAGGAAGATGTCCTGCACCACGAGATGATCCAGCCTGGCAAGCGCCGCACGTGCATGTGCCTGGTCCGGGTCCGACATCGCGGGGTTTTCGCCGAGGATATACATGGCCCGGATATCACCGGCATGAATCGCGTTGACGATTTCAACGACGGTGAGGCCACGTTTCGGGTCCAGCTCCGCCCCCCAGAATTCCTCGTACCGCTTGCGGTTGCCCTCATCCTCCACCGACTTGTAGTCGGGCAGGAACATCGGGATCAGTCCGGCATCCGACGCGCCCTGCACATTGTTCTGGCCGCGCAGCGGATGCAGCCCGGTCCCGGGCCGGCCGACGTGCCCGGTAACGAGCGCCAGCGCGATCAGGCCGCGGGCATTGTCCGTCCCGTGCACCGATTGCGAGATACCCATGCCCCAGAAAATGATCGAGTTATTCGAATTCGCGTAAAGACGCGCCACCTCGCGAATCGTGTCCGCCTCGATGCCGCAGACCTCGGCCATCTTCTCCGGCGGGAACGCCCTGACTCGCTCGGCGAGTTCATCGAAACCCTCGGTGTGCGACTGCAGATAACCCGGGTCGTGCAGTTCCTCGTCGATAATCGTATGAATCATCGCGTTTAACAACGCTACATCCGTGCCCGCCTTGAACTG
>Ga0193947_1000007_pt1 | contig 44869 bp, 35 predicted proteins | sample FRT_01_MG_FD_161267 | JGI IMG/M metagenome (GOLD analysis project Ga0193947, IMG submission 161267) | Sediment microbial communities from the Broadkill River, Lewes, Delaware, United States - FRT_0-1_MG | ecosystem: Environmental > Aquatic > Freshwater > River > Sediment | place: USA: Delaware... | reverse complement strand
GCTGTCCTCGCGGTAATCGGTTATTCGTTAAACGACACCGTCGTGGCGTTTGACAGGATTCGCGAGAACTTCTTCAAGCTGCGCGGCATTGAGGCGGAAGAGTCGATGAACACCTCTATCAACGAGATGCTGGCGCGCACGATTATCACGGGATTGACGACCTTGCTCGTGCTGTTCGCACTGCTTACGCTCGGTGGCGAATCCATCGCGCCGTTCTCGATCGCGCTGATAGTCGGCATCATCGTCGGCACTTACTCCTCGATCTACACCGCGAGCGCGACCGCGCTGCTGCTCGGCGTGAATGCGCAGGACCTGATCGAGCCGGTCAAGGATCCTGACCTGATCGACGATATGCCGTGAATGCAGCAGGCCGGCGGGGTGTTCCTCTCCCTCATGGCTCGTCTCGCTGCGCTCGCCTGCGCTTTACTTCGGTCGAGGAACACCCCGCCGGCCTGCTGGTGGAATTAATTCAGGAGTTTGTCTTCGGGTCGGCGGTTGCGTGTCGACCGTGCAGGATGGCCTTGATGTCCGACGCGCAGAGCTTCGCGAGGCCCGCGTAGATCTTCGGTGTGCCGGTGAGGACGTGGCCGGTTTCCAGGTAGTCCTCGCTGCCGTCCAGGCCACTGATGATGCCGCCTGCTTCGCGGATCATCAGACCGCCCGCCGCAAGGTCCCAGGCGGACAGGCCGGCTTCCCAGAATCCGTCGAGACGGCCGGCCGCCACGTAGCAGAGATCGAGAGCAGCGGCGCCCGGGCGCCGGACGCCGGACGTGTTCTTGATGATCTTGCCCAGCATCGCCAGGTAGGGCTCCATCTCGACGTCTGCCTGGCGGAACGGGAAACCGGTGCCGATCAGCGCGCGGTCGAGATTCTTTTGTCCGCTGACGCGGATACGGCGGCCGTCGAGCTGCGCACCGACGCCTCGGGATGCCGTAAATAACTCCTGCCGCACCGGATCGTAGACAACGGCATGTTCCATACGGCCTTTGACCTGCACGCCGATAGACACGGCGAATACGGGGAAGCGGTGTAGAAAGTTCGTGGTTCCGTCGAGAGGGTCGACTATCCAGACCGTCTCCGATGTGCCGGTCGAGCCCGATTCCTCGGCGAGGATGGCGTGATCCGGATAGTGCTTGTGGATGGTCTCGATGACCTCCCGCTCGGCGGCCCGATCGGCCTCGCTGACGTAATCGTTGTGGCCTTTCGTCTCGACAGTCAGGCTGTCGAGCTTGACGAGGTTTCTCATCAGCGAGTTGCCGGCGCGCCGCGCGGCCATAACGGCCACATTCAGTAGTGCGTGCATGTAACGATTCCGTCGATGTCAAAGAGCTGCGATGGACGGGCCCGGGAATTGCGACTGCCGGCGCCCGATCGGGGCGGTAGAATACCGGACTTTGCAGGCCACCCGCCAGACTCTTGTCATGTCGATTCGAATCGTACTCGTCGGTACCACGCACCCGGGCAACATCGGTGCGGTTGCCCGCGCCATGAAAAACATGGGTCTGACCGACCTCGCGCTCGTCAATCCGCGTTACTTCCCGGACAAGGAGGCCACGGCACGGGCATCCGGTGCCGAAGACCTTCTCGAGCGGGCAATGGTCGTCGACACGCTGGCCGAGGCGATCGCGGACTGCGTGCACGTGGCCGGCGCGAGCGCACGGTCCCGCGCCATCAACTGGCCCTGCCTCGATGCGCGCGACTGCGCGGTTCGGTTGCTGGACGAGAGCCGCAAGGGGCCCGTGGCAGCGGTGTTCGGGCCGGAAAAGTCCGGGCTTTCGAATTCCGACCTCGATCATTGCGACACCCTGCTCACGATTCCGACGAATCCCGAATTCAGTTCCCTGAATCTCGCGATGGCGGTGCAGGTGGTCACCTACGAAATTCGCGCGGCGCAGGCGGGCAAGCTGCCGGAATACGAGGCCGACGCGCCGCTCGCGACCAGCGGCGACATGGAGCGCTTTTACGAGCACCTCGAACGCGTGCTCACGGATGTGCAGTTTCTCGACCCGGACAATCCGCGCCACCTGATGCGGCGGCTGCGGCGGCTGTTCATCCGGGCGCGCCCGGACCAGAACGAGGTCAATATCCTGCGCGGTATCCTGGCAGCCGTGGAGCGCGACCGGGAGACGGACTCGTGAGCAACAGTACCGATATCGTCTACCTCGATTACGCGGCATCGACCCCGGTCGACCCGCGCGTCATCGAGGTCATGACGCCGTTGTTCGGGGTGGGCGGCGACTTCGCGAATCCGTCGTCCGGGCATCTCGCGGGCCGCCGCAGCCAGCAGCACGTTGCACGTGCCGCGGAGAAGCTTGCCGGGTTGCTCGGCTGCAGTGAGCGCGAACTGGTGTGGACCTCGGGGGCGACGGAATCCGATAACCTCGCGATCGCGGGTGCCGCCCGTTACCGCGCCGACCGCGGCCGGCACCTGGTCACGATGCCCACCGAGCACAAGGCTGTTTCAGACGTCTTCCATGCGCTGGAGCAGCAGGGGTTCGAGGTGAGCTGGCTGTACCCCGCGGAGTCCGGCGTTCTTGATCCTGCCGAACTCGAGGCGGCGATCCGTCCGGACACTCAGCTCGTGTCGATCATGCACGTCAACAATGAAACCGGTGTTATCCAGGACATCGAGGCGCTCGGCGCTGTCTGCCGCGCGCGGGACGTACTGTTTCACGTCGATGCGGCACAGTCCGTCGGTAAACTGCCTATCGATCTAGCGTCGCTGCCGGTCGACCTGCTGTCGACGACTGCCCACAAGGTGTATGGCCCCAAGGGAATCGGTGCGCTTTACGTCGCCGACCGCCCGGGATGCCACGTCGAGCCACTCATCTACGGTGGCGGCCAGCAGGGCGGGCGGCGCCCGGGTACGCTCGCCGTGCCGCTGATCGCGGCTTTCGGCGCGGCCGCCGGCGTCGCGATGTCCGAGATGCAGGACAATTACGCGCACCTGCGCGCGCTGAACGACAGGTTGTGGCAGGGCATCCGGGACCTCGACGGGGTCGTCCGAAATGGCGGCGAGGACAGCACGTTTCCCGGCATCCTCAATGTCAGCATCGCGGACGTCGAGGGAGAAAGCCTGCTGCTGGCGCTGGAACCTTTGTGCGTCGCCACCGGCTCGGCCTGCAATTCGACGAGCAGCGAGCCCTCGCCAGTGCTGCGCGCCATCGGCCGCAGCGACCTGCTGGCGCAGAGCGCGATACGCTTCAGCTTCGGTCGTCCCACGACCGCCGCGGAGGTGGATTTCGCGGTCGCGCGCTACCGCGAGGCCGTGACGACGCTGCGCGGCATCGCGCCGGGGCTCGTGGCGTGACCGGCGACCCTTACAGCGCGGGGGTACGGGAGCTGTTCGCCGCTCCCGGGCATGCGGGGGACCTTGAAAAGCCCGATCTCCGGGTGCAAATCAACGACCAGGGCGTGCGCGTTGCCCTTGCAGCGACGATCGATGGCGATATCATCGGGAGCCTGCGCTTTCGCGCGTGGGGTTGTCCACACCTCCTCGCAGCCGCGGAGGCGTTTTGCCGCGCGTACGAGGGCCGGCCCGTCTCGGCGCTGCAGGCATTCAGTGCGGCGGACCTTATGCAAACTCTGGCTGTACCGAGAGAGAAGCTGGGCCGTATACTGGTACTCGAAGACACAGTGCGGTCGCTTGGGCAGAGCGTTCGCCAGAGCCCGGAACCGGGCAAGGACACGGACTAGACATGGCAATTTCATTGACAGATTCGGCGGCAAGCCGCGTACGCAATTACCTCGAAAGCCGGGGCGAGAGCATCGGTTTGCGTCTCGGCGTGACCAAGACCGGCTGCTCGGGCTATTCCTACGTCATCAATTATGCTGAAGACATAACGGACGCCGACATCGTCTTCGAAGACAAGGGCGTCAAGGTCGTGGTCGCCGCGGATGCATTGCCGCTGATCGACGGCACCGAGGTCGATTTCGTCAAAAGCGGTCTAAACGAGGCCTTCAGCTTCAGAAACCCCAACGTCACCGGCGAGTGCGGCTGCGGAGAAAGCTTCAACGTTTGACGCGCCGCCGTTGCCCGGCTCCCATATGCCAAGTAAAATCGAGGGTTTACGTCCGCCCGGCCGTTTTCTGGCCGGCGCGGGAATCTCCACTTATTCGAAAAGGAACATCGCATGGCCGTTGAGCAGACGCTCTCGATTATCAAACCGGATGGCGTTCAGAAAAATCTGATCGGCGAAATCTACAAGCGCTTCGAAGACGCGGGTCTCGAGATCATCGCCGCCAGGATGAAGCACCTCGCCGACAAGGAGGCGCAGGGGTTTTACGCCGTCCACCGGGAACGGCCGTTTTTCAACGACCTTGTTGCGTACATGACGTCCGGCCCCGTAATGGTCCAGGTCCTGCAGGGAGAGGATGCAATCGCGAAGAACCGCGAGATCATGGGCGCGACCAACCCCGCGGATGCCGATCCCGGCACTATTCGGGCCGACTTCGCCGCGAGCATCGAGGAAAACGTCGTTCACGGGTCGGACGGCCCCGACACGGCTGCGGCGGAAATTGCATTTTTCTTTGGGGAAGAGGGCGTTTGCCCGCGGACCCGCTAGGATAGAGACTCGATGCAAGGTGACGCTGACAAACTGAATCTGCTCGGCATGCCGCAAGGCGAGCTCGAGGCGCTTCTCGTCGATCTCGGCGAGAAGCCGTATCGCGCGCGGCAGGTTTTGCAGTGGATGTACCAGCGCGGTGTCACCGATTTCGATGCGATGACCGACCTGTCCAAGTCGCTCCGCGCAAAGCTCGGCGAGCGAGCCACGGTCGCGCTGCCGCGCGTCGATTCCGAACACCGGTCCTCCGACGGAACCGTCAAGTGGCTGTTTGCCAGCGGATCCGGTCAGCGCGTGGAAGCGGTCTACATTCCCGAGCCTGCGCGCGGCACCCTGTGTATTTCATCGCAGGTCGGGTGCGCGCTGGATTGTGCGTTTTGTGCGACCGGGGCGCAGGGGTTCAATCGCAACCTGACGGCGGCCGAGATCATCGGCCAGGTCTGGCATGCCAATGAGGTTCTGCCGCGCCGGCCGAACGGTGAAACCGCGGTGACGAACGTGGTCTTCATGGGTATGGGCGAACCGCTTGCGAACTATCGCAATGTCGTACCTGTCCTGGAGCTACTGATTTCCGACTATGCATTCGGCCTGTCGCGTCGCCGTGTGACGATCAGCACGTCGGGTATCGTCCCCCACGTCGAAAAGCTCGGCGACGACTGCAATGTATCGCTCGCCGTGTCGCTACACGCGCCGAACGATGAGCTGCGCAACCGCATCGTGCCGATCAACAAGCTTCATCCCATCGACGAACTTCTGGATGCGTGCTGGCGGTATGCGGCAAAACATTCAAACCGGTTCATCACCTTCGAGTATGTCATGCTGCGCAACGTCAACGACTCGCTTCGTCACGCGGACGAGCTCGCGGAATTGCTTGCCGGCAAGCCGGCCAAGGTGAATCTCATTCCTTTCAACCCGTTCCCGGGTACCGAATTCGAGCGCTCCGGCGCAGACACCATTCGTTTCTTCCAGGATCGGCTGCGCGACCGCGGTATCGTGGCGACGACGCGGCGGACGCGCGGGGACGACATTGACGCGGCCTGCGGGCAACTGGCTGGCAAGGTCAGCGACAGGGTCCGGAGACGTCTGGGCGAAAAAACCATCGGGGTGGCGACGGCATGAAAATGAGCAATGTTCTGCTGGGGGCTGTAGCTGCCATGTTTCTGCTTAGCGGCTGTATTTCGACCACGACGGGGCCGCCCAAGAAAAAGGCCGATCAGGGCGACGCTGCGGAACTGAATTATCAGCTCGGTGCGCGTTACTACCGCAAGGGCGATTATGATCTCGCGCGCGACCGCCTGGAGCTCGCGCTGGAGCAAGATCCGAAGAATGGCCTGGCCTGGTCGGCGCTCGGCCTGACGTACGAGGCACTCGGCAACCCGAGGCTCGCGGAAGAGGCCTATGACCACGCGGTTCGTGTGGCGCCCCGCGACTACAAGATCCAGGAAAACTATGCCGTCTTCCTGTGTCGCCAGGGTCGTTTCGACGACGCCCGCAAGTACTTCGACAAGGCGATAAAAGCGCCGACAAACGATTATTCCGAGCAGACCTATACCAATGCCGGCGTCTGCATGATGCAAGAGCCCGATCACGTCGCGGCAGAGCAATACCTGCGCGCTGCGCTCGATCGGCGGCCGAGTTACGGCGAGGCACTCCTGCAGATGTCGGTGCTGTTCTACGAAACCGGCGACAATCTGCGTGCCCGTGCCTTCCTGCAGCGCTACCTGAGCAGCAACATGCCGACTGCGTCAGTGCTCTACCATGCGATCCTCATCGAGGAAAAGCTTGGAGACGACACCGCGCGGCGGCAGTTCACAATGCAGTTGTTGAGAGATTTCCCCGACTCGGCTGAGGCCGAGCGTATCCGCCAGTCCGGCTAGGCATGCCGCGCCGCCAGTTTTATGACCGAAGAGAAAGATAAACCTGACGACGAGACGCCTGAGGCGAAAGCCGAGGGCCCGCTCGGCGGCGAGCGGCTTGCCGAGGCACGCCGCGAGAAGCAGATCAGCGTGCTGGAGATCGCGAAGGAGCTGCACGTCGAGGAGGCGAAGATCCGGGCTCTGGAGAACAACGACTTCGACGTTCTCGGCGCGCCCGTGTTCGCAAAAGGTCACCTCAAGAAATACTCGCAGCTTGTCGGCGTCGATCACGACGACGTCCTGGCCGATTACTATCGCCTGACCCGCAGCCAGGAGCTGCCGCCGGTCATCGTGAATCGGAAGAAACCCAGGCGCGAAGTGTCGCCGGGCCCGCTGATCGCCGCTATCGTGGTGGTCGTGATGGTCGCGCTGGCTTACTGGTTGCTCATCGAGCGGCCGTTTGCGACGCCACCGGTGCCGGCTGCTGCCACGCCGTCGGCCGCTCCTGAGACCGCGTCGCCGCCCGAACCCGAACCGGCAACGGAACCCGTGTCAGCCGAGGATGAGGGCGCCGACGCAGCCGGCAACGGCGCGTCCGCGGAACCTGCCGCGGAGCCGACGACGGAGGAAGTACCGGCGCAACAGCTCGCGGATGAGGCGCAAGAGCGTGTGGCCGACGCCGAACAAGAGCCGCCGCCTATCGTGGCGGAAACGTCGCCGCCGCCCGCAGGCGAGGACGACGTGCGGCTCTCTGTGACCTTTCTCGGCGATTGCTGGACCGAAATCACGGACGCATCCGGCCGGCGCCTGTTCTTCCAGTTGGGCCGCAGCGGCCGCACGGTCAACGTTAGCGGCCCCGGTCCGCTCTCCGTGCTGTTCGGCGACGTCAATAACGTGGATATCCGTGTCAATGGCGAAGATTTCATAATTCCCGCCGCGAACCGCCGAGGGCGCACCGCGCGCCTGACGATCTCCGGCACATAGACGGCCGCGGCACCGGACAGTTACATGAAACCCAAGGCCATCAGGGGAATGAACGATATCCTGCCGGAGGTATCCGCGACGTGGCGGTATCTCGAGCACGTGCTGCAGGAGATCGTCAATTCCTACGGCTACGACGAAATTCGCCTGCCGATCCTCGAACACACGGAGCTCTTCCGCCGCTCTATCGGTGAGGTCACAGACATCGTCGAAAAGGAGATGTACACGTTCGAAGACCGCAACGGCGAGAGTCTTACGATGCGCCCGGAGGCGACCGCGAGCGTGGTGCGGGCCGGCATCACCAACGGCCTTCTCCATAACCAGCGCCAGAAGCTGTGGACCTCTGGCCCGATGTTCCGCTACGAAAAACCCCAGAAAGGCCGTTATCGGCAGTTCCACCAGTTCAACGTCGAGGCGCTGGGCTACGGCGGCCCCGACATCGATGCCGAACTCATCATCATGAGCGCGAGGATGTGGCGGCGGCTGGGGATCTCGAAGCTGAGCCTCGAACTGAATTCACTGGGGACGCCGGAGGCGCGTAAACACTACCGGAACACACTCGTCGAGTATTTTTCCGGCGTGAAAAAAGAACTCGATCAGGATAGTATTCGGCGCCTCGAGCGCAACCCGCTGAGGATTCTCGACAGCAAGAACCCGGAGATGCAGGGGATCATCGAAGGCGCACCCGTCATGCTCGACTACCTGGATGCGGAGTCGGCGGATCACTTCGAGGAGCTGCGCGAATTACTCGACGTTGCCGGGATTGCTTACACACTGAACCCACGTCTCGTGCGGGGACTCGATTACTACAATCGCACCGTGTTCGAATGGGTGACGGATGCGCTCGGGTCCCAGGGCGCAGTCTGTTCGGGCGGACGCTATGACGGGCTGGTCGAGAAACTGGGTGGACGGCCGACGCCCGCGGTCGGATGGGCGATGGGCATCGAACGCTTCGTCGCGCTGTTCGAAGCGTGTGGCGGCCAGGCGCCCGATACCGCGGCCGACGTTTACATCGTCGCGGTCGGCGAGGGAACGCTGCAGCGTGCGGTCGGTCTCGCGGAGCAGTTGCGCGATGCCGTCGCGGGAATCCGGGTGGAGATGAACCTCGGCGGAGGTAGCTTTAAATCGCAGATGAAGCGCGCGGACAACAGCAGGGCTGATTACGCACTGATCCTCGGGGAGCGTGAGCTGGCCGAGGGACACGTCGGGCTGAAACCGATGCGTACGCGCGAAGAGCAAACCAGTGTCGGGCTCGATGATATTTCATCGGTGCTCGCAGGGAAATTGAACAAGGCGGCAGCAGGTGCTGGCGCCGTTGATGAGTAAGGGCAGTATTCGTGGACGATTTACTTTCTGAAAAAGAACAAATTGACAAGATGCGTGCATGGTGGTCGGACTACGGCTTGTACGTGGTCGGTGGCATCGTGCTCGGTGCGGCCATCCTGTTTGGGATCAATTACTACCAGACGCAGAAGGTCAATGCGGAAATTGCCGCATCGGCACTTTACGACGATCTCACCGAGTACGTGACCGGCGGTGATCTCGAAGCGGCCGAAACGACGGCTGCCGAGCTCGATAGCGATTACGGGAACAGTTCCTACGCCGCACAGTCGAAACTCGCCATGGCGCGACTGTACATGGACAAGAACCGCGACCAGGATGCGGCGGAGGCGCTGAACGAGTTGCTCGAGATGAATGGTTTCGAACATATTCAACACGTCGCGCGCGTGCGTCTTGCAAAAGTGCTCCTGTACCAGGGCAAACCGGAAGACGTTCTGACCCTGTTGGAAGGCAAGGAAAACGAGGCTTTCGCGGCGCGTTATGCGGAGGAACTCGGCGATGCCTACGTTGCGCTCGGCCGCTACGACGAGGCGCGCACGTCCTACCAGGAGGCGCTCGGCGAAGCGCAGCCGACCATCGACCAGGGGCTGGTGCAGTTGAAGCTCATGGATCTTCCCGATGAGGGCGGCAGCGAGTGACACCCTTCGGCCGCAATCTGCTGGCCGTGTCTGCGGCGCTCCTGCTGTCCGCCTGTGGTCTTTTCGGTGACGACGACGAGGAACTCGAACCGGCCGAGCTGATCGATTTCGAGGCCAAGGTCCCGGTCAAGCGGCTGTGGAGCACCAAGGTTGGTGCCGACGCCGAGTTCCTGCGCGTCGCCCTGCGTCCCATTGGCGACGGCAACCGGCTTTACGCGGCCAGCATCAATGGCAATGTCGTTGCGCTCGATCCCGAGAGCGGCAAGCAGGTCTGGCGAACCAAGCTCGGCATCAGCCTGGCGGCAGGCCCGGGCGTCGGCGAAGGCATCGTCGTCGTTGTTGCTGCCGACGGCTACGTGGTGGCGCTTGCAGCCGACGACGGTAGTGAGCGCTGGCGTGCCTATGTTTCCGGCGAATCGCTGGCCACGCCACTCGTGCATGAGGAATACGTGGTCGTCCAGACGGTCGATAACAAGCTCACGGCCTTGTCCGTATTCGATGGCGCCGAACGCTGGTCCATCGAGCAGTCGACGCCGGCGCTCACCATGCGCGGCTCGACATCCCCTGTGCTAACCGGGCAGAGCGTTGTGACCGGCTTTGACAATGGCCGTGTCATGGCGGTCAACCTGGGTACCGGTGACGTGGAGTGGGACAGCATGCTGGCGCCGCCGAGCGGGCGTTCCGATCTCGACCGGCTTTCCGACATCGACGGTGACATCGCCGTGGTCGGGCAGGATGTCTACGCATCGGGTTACCAGGGCCGCATTGCCTCGCTTGCTGCAGAGTCCGGGCAGGTGCTCTGGACACGTGAGGTGTCCACTTACGCGGGCGTGACGGCCGACTGGAACAATGTTTATTCGACCCTGGAAAACGGCGAACTGATTGCTCTTAACCGCCGCACTGGCGCCGAGCTGTGGCGCCAGGGTGCGCTGCTGCGACGGGAGCCTACGGTACCCGTCTCCTTCATGACGACGGTGGTCGTTGGCGATCTCGAGGGTTATCTGCATTTCTTCAGCAACGTGGACGGCGAACCGGTTGCGCGCGTCCGCGCCGGCAAGAGCGCAATCGTCAGCACGCCTCTGGTGCTGGCTGATCGGCTGTACGTCCAGTCGGATGACGGCAAAGTAACGGCGTGGTACATCGTGGAGCCGAAGCGAGACGAGCGCCGCGCCCCCGATATCGCAGAAAGCGACGAAGAGGATACCTGACACGGCCTCGTGTCGGTGATACCCGATGCTCCCTGTCATCGCATTGATCGGTCGGCCGAACGTCGGCAAATCCACGTTATTCAATCGCCTCACGCGATCACGTGATGCGCTGGTTGCCGATTACCCCGGCCTGACCCGCGATCGCAAGTACGGCTTCGGCAAACTCGGCCCCGTTCCGTATCTGGTCATCGATACGGGCGGCGTCGCCGGTGGCGAGATCGGTATCGACGAACGCATGGTCGAACAGACGAGGCGCGCACTCGAGGAGGCTGATGCTGCGATCGTCCTGGTCGACGCACGCGAGGGCCTGACCGCGGCGGACGAACACGTCGCGGACCTGGCACGGCGGCATGCAAAACGCGTCTGGCTGGCCGTGAACAAGGCCGAGGGACTCGATTCGGTAATGGCAGCGAGTGACTTTCATAGCCTCGGCATCGGCGAGCCGTACGCGATATCGTCCGCGCACGGCGATCACGTCAGCGCGCTGATCGAGGCGGTACTCGACGAGTTCGAGGGCGAGCCCGACGCGGCAGACGAGGAGCAGCAGGACGATGAAGAACTGCGCATCGCGGTCATCGGGCGCCCGAACGTCGGCAAGTCCACGCTCATCAACCGGCTGCTCGGCGAGGAGCGGCTCGTCGTATTCGACCAGCCAGGCACCACCCGCGACAGCGTCGCCGTGCCGTTCGAGCGCAACGACCGTAAATACATCCTCATCGACACTGCGGGCATCCGGCGGCGGGCGCGCGTGCACGAGGTAATCGAGAAATTCAGCATCATCAAGGCGCTGCAGGCGATCGAGCAGGCACAGGTCGTAATCGCCGTGCTGGATGCGCACGAAGGTGTCACGGAGCAGGATGTGAGCCTGCTCGGGCTGGTGCTGGAGCGGGGCCGCGCGCTCGTGGTCGTCACCAACAAATGGGATGGCCTGACAGCGGCCGAGCGCAAGCATGTGCGCGACGAACTCGACCGGCGCCTGCCGTTCCTCGACTTTGCCGAGCGCATCACCATTTCTGCGCTGCACGGCACCGCGGTCGGCGATCTGTTGCCGGCGGTGGAGCGGGCGTACAAGGCGGCGATGCGCGACCTGTCGACGACGGAGTTGACGCGAGAACTCGAGAGCGCGGTCACGGCGCATCCGCCGCCGATGGTGCGCGGGCGCAGGATACGCTTGCGCTATGCGCACCAGGGCGGCCGTAACCCGCCCGTTATCGTAATTCACGGTAACCAGACGGAGCGGGTCCCGGAAGCCTACCGTCGTTACCTGATCAATCGATTTCGTAAAGCGTTTAAACTACGGGGCACACCGGTGCGCCTGGCGTTGAAGACGAGCGAGAATCCCTACAAGGGACGGCGCAACAAATTGACGCCGCGCCAGCAGCAGCGGCGCAAGCGGCTAATGAAGCACGTGAAGAAGTAACGGCGATGACCCTGGCAACCAAGTTCATTACCCTCGAAGGGCGATTCAAGATGCATCGCGGCGGCTACCTCGAGTCGCCGACGATGGCCTACGAGACCTGGGGCGAGCTCAACGATGCGAAAGACAACGCAATCCTGATTTTCACCGGGCTGTCTCCTTCCGCGCACGCTGCTTCCTCGGGCGAAGACCCGACACCGGGCTGGTGGGAGAACATGATCGGTGAAGATCTCCCGCTCGACACGGACAAATACTGCATCATTTGCGTGAATTCACTCGGCAGCTGTTTCGGCTCTACGGGACCGGCCTCGGTGAACCCGGAAACCGGCGAACGTTACGGCATCTCGTTTCCCACGCTGTCACTGGAGGACGTCGCTGAGTCGGCCTACCAGGTCGTGCGCCGCCTCGGCATTGAACGCCTGCACACCGTGGTCGGCTGTTCGATGGGTGGCATGAGCGGCCTGGCTCTGTGCGTGAAGCATCCCGACGCCGTTGCAGGTTTCGTCTCCATTTCGTCCTCGGCGCGGCCGTTACCGTGGGCGATAGGCATACGATCGCTGCAGCGCGAGATGATCCGCTCCGATCCGAAATGGCGGGACGGAAACTACGACCCGGCCGACCCGCCGATTACCGGCCAGCGGCTGGCGCGCAAGCTCGGCATGATCAGCTACCGGTCGCCGGAAGAGTGGGAGAAGCGCTTCGGCCGTGAACGCGTTACCGACGTCGGACCCGTCGACGAACGCTTCCGCATCGAGTTCTCCGTCGAGTCCTACATGGAGAACCACGCCAACAAGTTCAGCGGCACGTTCGACGCCAACTGTTATCTCTACCTGTCGCGGGCCTCGGACCTGTTTTCCCTCGCCGAGCACGGCGGCTCCCTGGAGGCCGCTTTCCGCCGGCTGCGGCTGAAGCGCGCGCTCGTCATCGGCACCAAAACGGACATCCTTTTTCCGATCCACCAGCAGCATCAGCTCGCCGACGGTATCCGGAGCACCTGCAAGGAAACCTACCTTGTTGAGCTGGACTCCATCCAGGGCCACGACGCCTTCCTCGTGGACATGGACGCGTTCCGGCCGGTGATCTGCGACTTCCTCGAGTGCGCCGGCGAGTTCAGCCGGTAGGAGCTAGAACGCCCAGCCTATCTCCAGCCGCGCGGCATTGAGCTCGGGGTCGCCGCCAGCGTTGCCGACGTCGAGCCAATACTGGTTTACGCTCAGTTTCAGCGACATGCCGCCGCGCATGATGTAACGCAGTCCGATCGCGCCGCCGTAACTGAACTCGGTCGAACTGAAGGTGCTGTAGAAATTCTCGCAAATATAGCCCAACCAGGGGTGCCACCAGCAGCCCGTTACGGGCGGGCCGTCGGCGACGTTGGAATCGAAATACGACCAGCCGATCCCGACGTCCACGAAGGGCGACAGGGGGCCGCTCAGGAAGGTCATCGTACCCTTGAGGCGATAGTTGAACTGCGACATCGTGTGATTGATCGTCCTGGTTTCCGGGTCAGGGGCATCCTCGATGAGCGTGGCCGAAAAACCCGGGCGCAGCCATTCGAAGTCGCCGCCGAGATACAGCTTGTCGGTGAAGTTGTAGCCGAAATTGATACCAAAGCCGAGTTCATTGTCGAGCTTCAGGTTGGAGCCGCCCTCGGCACCGCTGCCGGCGGAATCCTGGTAAATCGCAGCGAACGACCACTCCCACGTGTTGGCCCGATTGCCCTGGGCAAATGCGAGGCCGGGAAGGGTGGCAAGAGAAATAACGATCAATAGTAAGCGCATCAGGAGGTCTCCAGCTGGATGCAGATTCGTGACGACGTATGGTGCCTGCGAGAGGTCGGAAACATCACTCCGCCGCGGTAACAGTTTGTAACAGCAGCGCCGGGTCCACCGCCGTGCCGTTGAGATACGTGCCGAAATGCAGATGCGGGCCCGTAACGCGCCCGGTGGCGCCGACGGCGCCGACAGGTTCACCCGTTTCCACTTGCTGCCCTTCATTCACGCCGATCTCGCTCAGGTGGCAGTACATGGTCACGAAGCCCTGACCGTGATCGATGATGATCGTGTTGCCGTTGAAGAAATAGTCGCCGGTCGCTGTAACGACGCCACCGCCGGGTGCGGTGATCACGGTTCCCTCGGGTGCTGCGATGTCCATGCCTTTGTGCGGCGCGCGAGGCTGATCGTTGAAGAAACGGCGCAGGCCGAAGCTCGAGCTGCGGCGACCGTCCACCGGCGCCGCGAGCGCCAGGCCGCCGACGTCGACGTCACGCCAGGTGCCGAGCGCCGCATCGATGAGCGCGCGCTCGCGGCGAATACGCTCGAGCTGCGCTTCGTCAGGGGTGACGTATTTCTTGTTTTTCACGGTGAGTCGCTGTTCGCGGTAGGCGTGATCGCGCACCTCGAACGCGATGTCGCGCGCCGTGTTGACGCGGATCGCCAGTTCTCCGGTCGGCGCGTCCAGCGGGATACCGACGGCCGCCATCCAGCGATCGCCGGTCTTCGTCACGAGCACGCGGCGCTCGTCGAACTCGACGATGGGGCGGGGCGCTTCGGCAGGACCGACATCGATGACCGCGATGCCGCCCGGCCACGGTGAATGTTCCGGTGCCGCCGTCGCCGTCAATACGGGCAGCATGCCCAGCAGCAACAGGGTAACGGCACTATTTCTCGTCATCGGCAATCCCGGTAATCCTGGCCAGCAACTCGCCCTGTGCGAGCCGGGCACGAACATCGTCTCCCTCTTTGACCTGCGACGCGCGCGTGAGTGCCTTTCCCGTCGTGGCATCCGTGACGATCGCGTAACCGCGATCGAGCGTCGCCAGCGGGCTCACGGCATCCAGTGCGCGTGCGGTCAGGCGCAGGCGGTGATCGGCGCGGTCGACGTGTCGCCGACCGGCCGCGGCCAGCCGTTGCCGAAGTTGCGCTGCGCGGTTGATTGCGCGCTGCACGCGAACCGCGGGAGATACCTGCATGAGTGTCCTGTGCAGCGTGGACAGCTTGCTGTCCCGCGTATGCAGATCGTGTCGCATGGCGGCCGCCAGCCGCCCGATATTCTCGCGCAGCCTGTCCTGCTGGCGCGCGACTCTCGCCGCCGGGCTTGCCCTCACGAGCCGGCGGTTGAGCCAGTCGATTGTCTGCGCCTTGTCATCGAGCGTCCGCTGCCCCTGGCGCGCAATTCTCGTGGCGATCGTGTTGATGGCGCGCAGCCAGTCGCCTCCATCCGGAACGACGAGCTCTGCGGCGCCGGAAGGCGTCGGCGCCCGCACATCGGCTACAAAATCGGCGATCGTGAAGTCCACTTCGTGGCCTACGGCGCTCACGACCGGTAGCGGGCATTCTGCGATGGTGCGCGCAAGCTGTTCGTCATTGAACGCCCAGAGGTCCTCGAGCGAGCCGCCACCGCGCGTCAGGATCAGCACGTCGCATTCGTCGCGGCGGACCGCGGTTTGCAGGGCGCCGATCAGTTCAGCAGGCGCCGCCTCGCCCTGCACGGCTGCCGGGTAGATAACGACCGGCACGGCGGGGAAGCGGCGCCGGAGCACACTCAGTACGTCCCGCACCGCCGCGCCACTCGGCGAGGTGATGACCCCGATGCGTCGCGGCAGGGAGGGAATCGGTTGCTTGCGATCCTCGTCGAACAGTCCCTCGGCCGCCAGCTTCTTTTTGAGCGCTTCGTAGCGGCGTTGCAGGACCCCTTCTCCGGCGGCCTCGATTTGCTCGACGATGAGCTGGTAGTCGCCGCGCGCCTCGTAGAGGCTGACCTGGCCGTACGCGAGCACGTGGTCGCCGTTCTTGAAGGCATGCGTCGGGCCGCGCTGGCGGTTGCGGAAAAATGCGGCGCTGATCTGCGCAGACTCGTCCTTGAGCCTGAAATAGAGATGCCCGGAGGCGGGCCGCGCGATGTTCGAGATTTCGCCTTCGACCCAGAGCCGGCCGACGCCCCGTTCGAGCAGGGTCTTGACCTGGCGGTTCAACTGGCTGACGGTGATCGCGGTCGCCTGACCCGAGTTTTCCATGGTCGCGAGTATATCCGATCAGTCCAAGCTAGTGCCGGAAAAATGAGGCGCGTACAATTGACCGTTTAACCCCACCAAGAGACGCGAAACAAACCATGCGCATCGCCAAGGAAGCCCTGACGTTCGACGATGTCCTCCTGCAGCCCGGCTACTCGGAGGTGCTGCCTCGGGAAGTCGATCTCAGCACACGGTTGACGGCCGAAATCTCGTTGAACATCCCGATCCTGTCCGCTGCAATGGACACGGTGACCGAGGCCCGGCTCGCGATTGCGCTCGCCCAGGAAGGCGGCATCGGCGTCATCCACAAGAACATGAGCGTGGAGGAACAGGCGCGCCAGGTGCACACGGTGAAGAAGTACGAGAGCGGCATCGTACGCAACCCGATCACGGTAACGCCTGACATGACCATCAGGGAGGTCATCGACCTGACCCGGGCCATGGGTATCTCCGGTGTGCCGGTCGTCAGCGAGAGTCAGACCGTGGGCATCGTCACGGGCCGCGACCTGCGCTTCGAGACGCAGCTCGACGCGCCGGTGTCCTCGGTAATGACACCGAAGGAGCGCCTGGTGACGGTGACGGAGGGTGCCGACGAAGAGGAAGTCGTGTCCTTGCTCCACCAGCACCGTATCGAAAAGGTCCTCGTGGTCGGTGACAACTTCGAGCTCAGGGGCATGATCACCGCGAAGGACTTCCAGAAGGCCAAGGACTTTCCGCGTGCCTGCAAGGACTCGAGCGGTGCGCTGCGGGTCGGTGCGGCCGTTGGAACCGGGCACGACACCGACGATCGTGTCGATGCGCTGGTCGAGGCCGGCGTCGATGTCCTGGTCGTCGACACGTCGCACGGATTCTCGAAAGGCGTGCTCGACCGGGTAGCCCGGATCAAGCAAAAATACGCGGACATACAGGTCATCGGGGGCAACATCGTGACCGGCGATGCGGCGGAAGCGCTCGTCAAGGCGGGAGCGGACGGTGTGAAGGTCGGCATCGGCCCCGGCTCCATTTGCACGACACGGGTCGTGGCGGGCGTGGGCGTGCCGCAAATTTCCGCGGTCGCCGAGATTGCAGCCGCGATGAAGAATTCGGGTATTCCGCTGATCGCGGACGGCGGCATTCGCTACTCCGGCGACATTGCAAAGGCGCTGGTCGCGGGTGCTTACTCCGTTATGATCGGCGGCCTGTTCGCCGGCACCGAGGAGTCGCCCGGCGAAGTCGAGCTCTACCAGGGACGCTCTTACAAATCCTACCGCGGCATGGGTTCCATCGGCGCGATGGGGCAGGCGCAGGGGTCCGCAGACCGCTATTTCCAGGACACCACGGAAGAACTCGAAAAACTCGTGCCCGAAGGCATCGAGGGGCGCGTGGCCTACAAGGGTAGCCTGATCGCGATCGTGCATCAGCTCATCGGCGGCGTGCGTGCGGCCATGGGCTACACGGGCAGCAGTACGATCGAGGACATGCGCAACAAGCCGCAGTTCGTGCGCATTACCGGCGCGGGCATGAAGGAAAGCCACGTGCACGACGTGACGATCACCAAGGAAGCGCCCAACTACCGCACCAGTTGACCGTCGGCAGAGACTCATGAGCGAGCCCGCAAGCGTTACGAACATCCCGCGCAAGGATATCCATGCACATCGGCTGCTGATTCTCGACTTCGGCAGCCAGTACACGCAGCTCATTGCGCGCCGCGTGCGCGAGCGCGGCGTATATTCCGAGATCCATCCCTGGGATATGGACGACAAGGCGATCCGGGCGTTCGAGCCCTCCGGCGTCATATTGTCCGGCGGGCCCGAGTCGGTGAACCTGGATGATCCGCCGCGGGTTTCGCACACGGTCTTCGAACTCGGCGTGCCCGTGCTCGGCATCTGCTACGGCATGCAGACCATGGCGTTCGAACTGGGCGGCAAGGTCGAGGCCTCGACACACCGCGAGTTCGGTTACGCGGAAATCGAGCCCGGCGACTCCGGGCTGCTCGGCGGGCTCAGCGACACGGAGGGCGGGCCGCCCCATCTCAAGGTCTGGATGAGCCACGGCGACCGCGTCGAGTCGCTGCCGCCCGGCTTCAATGTAACGGCGAGCAGCAGTAATTCACCGCTCGCGGCCATGGAGGATCGCACCCGGCACTTTTACGGTGTGCAGTTCCATCCCGAAGTCACGCACACGCTGCAGGGCCAGGCGATCATGGAACGCTTCGTCCACGACATCTGCGGCTGCCCGAGTGACTGGACGCCCGGCAATATCGTCGCCGACAGCATCGCGCGGGTGCGCGAGCAGGTCGGCGACGGCAAGGTACTGCTGGGCCTGTCCGGCGGCGTCGATTCCTCGGTGGTCGCGGCCTTGCTGCACGAGGCCATTGGCGACCAGCTCACCTGCGTGTTCGTCGACCACGGACTGCTGCGCCACAACGAAGGCGACCAGGTCATGGACACGTTCGCCAGTCATCTGGGTGTTCGCGTTATACGTGTGGACGCGGCCGATCGATTCTTCGACGCGCTCGAAGGTGTCAGCGATCCGGAAGAAAAGCGCAAGATCATCGGCGGCAAGTTCATCGAGGTGTTCGACGAGGAAGCGCACAAGCTCGAGAGCATCGAGTGGCTGGCCCAGGGCACGATCTACCCGGACGTGATCGAGTCGGCAGGAGCGTCCACGGGCAAGGCACACGTCATCAAGTCGCATCACAATGTCGGCGGGCTGCCGGAAGACATGCGCATGTCGCTGGTCGAACCGTTGCGTGAACTCTTCAAGGACGAGGTCCGCAAGATCGGGCTGGAACTCGGCCTGCCGCACGAGATGGTGTACCGGCACCCGTTCCCCGGGCCGGGACTCGGCGTGCGCATACTGGGCGAAGTCCGTCGCGAATTCGTCGAAAAACTGCAGCTCGCGGACGACATCTTCATCGAGGAGCTGCGCAGGAACGATCTCTACGACCAGGTCAGCCAGGCCTTTGCCGTATTCCTGCCCGTTAAATCGGTGGGCGTCATGGGCGACGGCCGCCGCTACGATTACGTTATCGCGCTGCGTGCTGTGGAAACCATCGATTTCATGACGGCGCGCTGGGCGCGGCTGCCGTACGAGTTTCTGGAGACCGTCAGCCTGCGCATCATCAACGAAGTGGAAGGCATTTCCCGCGTAACCTACGACATCTCCGGAAAGCCGCCGGCGACGATCGAGTGGGAATAGCAAGGTTTGCGCCAATCCGTCAAGCGAGGGAAAAAAGTGTCTCAGTCCCGCGAACTGACAATTGCAGAAGCCATATCACGAGCGAAGAAAGCGAGTAAGCGCGGCAATAGCGCATTAGCGGCGGAACTCTATAGCGCTGTCCTGCGCCAGCAGCCTAACCACCCGGTTGCAAGAAAGGGTCTGCGCAAGTTGCAGAGGGTATCGCGAACTAATCAGGCTCCACAGGCTCTGGCGGCAAACCCGCCACAAGGGCAGGTTGATGCCCTGATAAGCTTGTATCACTCGGGGCAAATAGAACAGCTGGAGCAGTCCTGCAAGGCACTGCTACGAAGCTACCCAAGGTCGTTGAGCATCCTCAATCTGTTAGGAACGGCGCTCAAGGTACAGGGCAAGTACCGGGAAGCGGTGGAGGCTTTCGACAAGGCCATCGAGTACAGGCCTGATACGGCCGATACGTATAGCAATCGGGGCAATGCCCTCAAGGAGCTCAGGCAGTTTGAAGAGGCTGTTGCCAACTACGACAAGGCTATTCAGCTCAAACCTGACTATCCTGAAGCATACTACAACCGTGGCAATGCGCTAAAAGGGCTCGGGCAGCTCGAAGAAGCCGCCGAGAGCTACGAAAAGGCGATCTACTACAAGCCCGATTTCGCAGCAGCACACCTGAACCTCAGCGTCTTGAAGGAATACACGCCGGATGACCCTCAGTTAGAGGCTATGGAGGGCCTGCTGGCGGATACTCGGCTGAATGAATCGGCCCGCACGGAACTCTATTTTGCCGTAGCCAAGTCCTACGAGGATTTCGGTCAGTACGACAAGAGTTTCGAATACCTGGCGGAGGGTAACCGCCTCCGCAAGAAGGACTTGCGTTACGACATAGCAGACGATAGGAAACTGTTTGCCAGTATCAAGGGGCTAGCCTCTGCAGGTACTTCGGTTCCGGATGTTGAATCCGACAAGACCGCATCGATAGAACCGTTGTTTGTCGTTGGGATGCTACGCTCCGGCACATCGCTCGTGGAGCAGATTCTGGCCACTCACACCCAGGTTCACGGGGCAGGTGAGCTGGAGACAATCAATCAGCTTGTGACTCCGCTTTTCACCGATTCTCCTGGTAGATTCGGTCATGAAGATGAAGGCAATCTACCGATCGTGGACTGCGGTTCTGTACGTAGCACGTATCTTGGTGCATTGGAGGCACTCGAGGTTGATGAGAGAATTATCACAGACAAGATGCCCCTCAACTTTCGCTGGATCGGGATTATCTTGTCCGCACTTCCCGAGGCGAAGATCATCCACTTGAAAAGAGACCCGATGGCAACCTGCTGGTCAATCTACAAGCATTATTTTCCGACCGGGGGGAACGGCTACGCTTATGACCTGGGAGATCTCGCCGAGTACTACAAGCTTTATGCAGACCTGATGGCCTTCTGGCATGAAAGATACCCGAATGCAATATATGACGTCTGTTACGAACATCTGACCGAGAACCAGGAAGAAGAAACGCGTAGATTGCTCGAGTTCTGTAACCTCGAATGGCAAGAGGAATGTCTGAATTTCCACAAAACGAAGAGGCTCGTCAAAACGATGAGTGCCACGCAGGTACGAAGGGAAATGTACAGAGGCAGCTCGGAGGCCTGGAAGAAGTTCGAGCGCCACTTGCAGCCTCTGGGCAGAGCGCTGGGCATCTAGCATGAACTGGTCTGAGCAGGACATTGACGGCACGCGAGCGGCGCTCGCCGAGGCTGAAGCCGCTGCCGGCGAGGGTGAGGTTCCCGTTGGCGCCATTGTCGTGGCCGGTGGCGAGATCATCGCGCGCGGCCACAACCGCAGCGAGACCGACAACGATCCGAGCGCGCACGCGGAGATCGTGGCCCTGCGGGAAGCGGCCCGTGTATCGGGTAACTACCGCCTGACCGACGCCACGCTCTATGTAACGCTCGAACCCTGCGCGATGTGCATGGGTGCGATCGTGCAGGCTCGCATTGCGCGGCTCGTGTTTGGCGCCTACGACCCCAAGGCAGGGGCGGCAGGCAGTGCAATCGACCTGTCCGAGAGCCCGTCGTTCAACCATCGCTTCGAGATCAACGGCGGAGTGCTGGCAGAGGAGTGCGGGGCGGTGCTGAAGACCTTCTTCGAGTCGAAACGAGACCGGTAGGAGCGGTTCTCGAACCGCGACTGGTCGCGCGCCGAGGCGCGCTCCTACGGTTAGGATCCACGATAATCAGGTCTCAGTGATCTCGCGTTCTTGCTCGCCGGCTTCGGGCTCTGCAACGACCTCTTCGGACGACTCCGGGTCCTCGGGAATTTCCGACTCCTCATTCGCCGTAAGCCACTTCAGAATGTTGTAGTAACTGCGGATGTTGTTGACGTACAGCACCGGCTCCCAGCCGCGCGCATAGCCGTAGGGCAATTTCGTGTACCACTTGCGCTGGGCGAGCAGGGGCAGCGCACTGGAGACATCGACCCACGTGTCCGGATCGCCGCCCTGCCACTCGACGATCATGCGCGCGTCCTTGAGGTGGTTGAAGCCCACATTGTAGGCGGCAAGTGCCATCCATGTGCGGTCAGGTTCGTCGACCGTTTCGGCGACGCGTTCCGTCTGCCTCGCGTAGTATTGCGCCCCGCCGAAGATGCTGTTCTTCGGGTCCACGCGGTCGTCGATGCCGAGATAGGCGGCCGTGTCTTCCGTCAGCATCATGATGCCGCGTACGCCGGTCGGCGAGACGGCGCCGGAGCGCCAGTGCGACTCCTGGTAACCGATGGCGGCAAGCAGGCGCCAGTCCACGCCCCACTTGGCGCCGGCTTCCTCGAACATCTGGCGATAGCGTGGCAGGCGGCTCTCGTAATGCCGGATGAAGTTACGGGTGCCGACGTAGTCGAACTTCTTCGTGTGTCCGTAGTAACGGTCGTGTACCCGCGCAATGTAACCCTCGCGATCGGCCTCGACCAGGAAGCGGTCAGCGCGGGCAAGCAGGCTGTCGCCGGATCCCTTCGGGAATGCCCACGCAATCGGGTCGCCGAGCTGGAGGTCCAGGGCGACACGCAGGTCGGGATGAAAGTGCCGCTGGATGTTGAATTCCGTGCTGTCCGCGATCGTGAAGTCGACCTCTTCGTTGGCCACCTTGGCGAGCAGGTCGGTGACCTCGGCGTCGGCGTTCTCGGTCCATTCGAGTTCCGGGTGAACGGCCGAGAGGGCCTGCAGCATGTCGGCATGGCTGCTGCCTGCCATAACCTCGATCGGGCGGCCGATGACATCTTCCATGTCGTTGGGCTTCCCGGTGCCCAGCTTGTAGATGAGATGCATGTCGACCATGTCATAGGGATGACCGAAATGCAGGTATTCGCGCCGCGACTCCGTGATCGAGAGCCCGGCGGCAGCCATGTGGGCTTTGCCGGCATTCAGGTACGGAACGATCTCGGAGATGCTGTCGACGGTCTTGATGACGAGTTCGACGCCGAGTTCGTCAGCGAATTCTTTCACGAGATCGAACTCGGGCCCGGAAGGCCCGTCGGGACCTTCGACGTAGGATACCGGGCTGTCGCGTGTGACGACGCGCAGTTCGCCGACTTCCAGCACCTGTTCGAGAAGCGTTGGCGGAGCCGAACAGGTGCCGAGCAGTGCTGCCAGAGTTATGTAGAGCAACAGGCGCAAGTACGTTCTCCGTGTTGCATCGCTTATTGGTTTGACCGAAAGGACAGGCAGTGTTTCCCCCCGCTGCGCTGTCCTCGGCCTGGCGCTATGGACGTATTTTACCGTTTTTGTCGTGGTCCATGCTGTTAAAGTTTGCGACACCTGCGTACAATCCCGACCCCGCAATGCAGCATCGGAGAGGTGCCAGAGTGGTCGAATGGGCCTGACTCGAAATCAGGTGTACGGTTCTCCCGTACCGTGGGTTCGAATCCCACCCTCTCCGCCAGCAAGTCAGGCCTTCGAGTAGTCTCCGATCAGAGACTGTCGAAGGCCTTTTTCTTTCCGTATTTACATCAAAGCGAGATTCTGCTCGACACGCCAGGGCAGATAGCGCTGCCGACGTAGAGCAAGTAAGTCTTTAACGTTCGAATACAACCTTTCCGTCGATCCACGTCATCGCTACCTGAAGGTCGTCGTCCGCGACAACGAAGTTGGCGCGCTTGCCAACGTCAATCGTGCCGACTCGTTCACCAAGTCTCAGGAATGCTGCAGGACTCGCGCTGGCCATATTGACCGCCTCCGGAAGCGCGACGCCCGTGGCGTTCATCATGTTGCGCACGGCCGTTGCCATATCCAGTGCGGTGCCGGCGAGCGTCCCGTTTTGGTCGCGGCATACGCCATCCGAGACCTCGACGATCTTGTCGAGCAGACGGAACCGTTTCATGTCGGATCCGACGGGGGGCATAGCATCGGTCACCAGCATGAGCCTGTCCGCCCCTTTACATCGGTGGGCGATCCTCAGCGAGGCAGGATTCACATGGTGGAAATCTGCGATAACACCGCACCAGCTATCTCGGTCGTCCAGCGCAGCGCCCACCACGCCGGGTTCGCGCGCGCCGAGCTGCGACATCGCATTGAACAGGTGCGTAAAACCACGGAGTCCGCGCTCCAGCGCGAGAATTGTCTCGTCGTAAGATGCGTCGCTGTGACCGGCGCAGACGATGAAGCCGCTACTGACCAGGTTAGCGACGGCATCCCGATCCACGGCTTCCGGGGCCAGAGTGAGCACGGTCTTGCCGTTATGGAGCGGTTTCAGCGAAGCTACCGTCTCCGCGGTCAGCCGGCGAAGCTTGTTCTGGTCGTGCACGCCGCGGCGTTCCGGATTGAGAAACGGCCCCTCGATGTGTACGCCGAGCACGCCGGGGATGCCTTCGTCGATTGCCCGCTCACTTGCCCGCAGGGCGCGTTCTACCACGTCGAGTTCGTCGCTGATGAGTGTCGGCAGGAAGCCGGTCGTGCCGTACTGATAATGTGCCTCGGCGATCGATCTTATACCATCGACGTCGGTACGCTCGTTGAACAGTATGCCGCCGCCACCATTAACCTGGACGTCGATGAATCCAGGCAGCAGGAGCATGCCATCCAGGTCGTGCACCTCGAACCCGTTCGTGGGGAGCTGATCCTCCGGGCAGATTTCCTCGATCTGACCATCATGAACAACAACGGCGAGTCCTTCGCAAAGCCTGTTTCGGGCCAGTACTCGGCAATTTCTGAAAGCGACGCTTGTCATCTGGATCAAACCGTAGCGGTGACTTTTTTCAGGTTCGGTGGTGTGTCGGGATTTCGCCCGAGCCGAATCGATAGTTCATTAGCCATGCGGTAGAAACTCTGTATCCGCAGCATCGGCTCTATCGCCGGGTGGCTCGCCGGCGTCGGCAGATTGATGGCGCCATCCTTCGTGACACCGGCGGTTATCAATGTCATGCCCCTGCCTGTAAGCGTTTCGAGCAGCGCGTCGATCCCGGGCCGCGTCTTGTCATTCTGTGCGTAGACGAGCATCGGGAAATTATCGCCCGCGATAGCGATCGGGCCATGCAGCACCTCCGCTGCGCTGAATGCTTCGGCGTGCAGCCCGCAGACTTCCTTGAACTTTAGTGCCGATTCCTGCGCGATACCGAGACCAATGCCGCGCGCCAGAACATACAGGTCGCGGCAACACGCGATGGGTTCCACCGCCGCGGCCCAGTCACAGTTCCACGCTTCGCGGAGGAGGGCAGGCGCACCCCGCAATTCCTTCTCCAGTTTCTCATCAGCACACCAGCCGCTAGCGAGGTGCACGAGTGCGGCCAGCGACGCGATAAAAGACTTGGTTGCTGCGATGCTGATTTCGTCACCGGCACGCAGCGGCAATACTTCGTGCGCCAACGAAGCCAGCGGGGAGTCTTCTACGTTCACAAGCGCGACGACGAATGCGCCGCCAAGCCTGGCTGCCTCGGCAGCTGCGAGCAGGTCAGGACTCGCGCCTGACTGGGAGATGAATACGCATAGCGTATCGTCGAAGTGCATGTCCCGCTCATAGACTGAATGGATCGACGGAGCCGCGGATGCCGTAAATAGCCCGGTGCTGCTCTCGAGCAGGTACTTGCCAAAGGTCGCGGCATGGTCGGAGCTGCCGCGGGCGCAGGTTACGATTAGACGGGGCTCGATTTCGCGAAGCCGAGAACCGATGCGTTCGACAATCGGCCCATTGTGGTCCAGCTGGAACTGTACGACCTCAGCCGCTTCCGCGGCCTCCTTTTGCATCATCGTCATGTCTCGGACTTTCGGCATGGGCGCTCAGTCTATGCTGAGCTCGGCGACGAAGTCGTAGGTATCGCCGCGATAATAGGATTGCGTGAACTCGATCGCCGTCCCGCTCTCGTTGAAGCCAACGCGCTCGACGAGCAAGCCTGCGTCACCGGCTGTTGCGCCGAGCAGGGCTGCCTGTTCTTCGTTCAGGAGAAGCGCACTGAGACGCTGCAGTGCGCGTACCGGCTGATTGCCGGTATCACGCAGAGCGACGTAAAGCGATTTGTCGACGGCGTCGAGTGACGCCAGGCAGCTGGCGAGCACGGTTGCATACTCGATCGCCATCGGTGCATCGTCGGCCAGCCTGACGCGGCTGAATCGATACACTTTGGTGCCGGGGCTCGCGCGCAGCGTCAGCGATTCTTCGGGACTTACCGTGCCCTCGGAGCGCGAGATCCAGCGGCTGCTCGCCGTCAGGCCTCTCGCGTTCATTTCCTCAGAAAACGAGGTGAGCTGCGCGAAGTTCTTCTCGACGCGGGACCGGATGAAAGTTCCGGACCCGTGGTGGGTGTCGAGCACCCCTTCTTTGACGAGTCCTTCGATGGCCTTGCGAATCGTTATTCGGGATACGCCAAAATCGACTGCTAGCTCCCTCTCGGGTGGCAGCGCATCGTCGGGACGGAGCGTGCGGTCCGCTACTGCATCACGAATGACCGCCTGGATCTGACGGTACAGCGGTTGCTGCCGGTCCGTTTCCAACTTCGTTATGCGCGCTGCGAGTTTGCTCACTGGCTAACCACGCCCCTTTAAGGAGAGAATAAACAATATAACCAATATATAACCAATAATACCACCATGCTACGAAGAAAAATTCTAGGTTTTTAACAAATCGTAATCAATCCAATGATTTAAGCATTGACGTGCGAGATATGATGTCGAAGGGTAGTAATTGGGCTAGATTGGTATTATATTGTCGCAAAACTGGTCCGCACCAGTGGGGGCTGCGGCGGGCGCAGGAACGGGGAACCAGACACCAGAGGTGAGGAGTATGAATCTTAAGAGATCCACGGCACTCGGAACAGCGATAGCCATAGCGCTTTACGCGCCCAACGACCCGGCGTTCGCGCAGCAAGCCCAGAGCACTGCGGACAGCGGTGAGGCGATGGAAGAAATCGTCGTTATGGGTATCCGGCGCAGCATCGCCGACTCGATCACGGCAAAACGCATGTCCGACTCAGTCATTGATGTCGTTTCGGCGGAAGACGTCGGCAAGTTCCCGGACAAGAATCTCGCGGAAGCGATCCAGCGAGTGCCGGGCGTCGTCCTCAACAAGGAATTCGGCGAAGGCGAGCGCATCAGCATTCGCGGCACCGCGCCAAACCTGACTCGCACGTTGCTGAACGGGCACGCACTCGCGACGGCGGATTGGTTCATTCTTGACCAGCTGAATACGACGCGCAGCTTCAACTACCTGATGCTTCCGTCCGACATCATCGGCCAGGTCGAGGTTCTCAAGAGTTCACAGGCGAACGTCGAAGAAGGCGGTATCGGTGGTACCGTTAACGTCAAAACGCGCAATCCGCTCGATCTCGATGCGTTCAAAGCATATGCGGCCGTCGAGATGATCTACACGGACCTTGCCGAAGAAGCCGACCCGCAGTTCTCGGGTCTCGTTAGCTGGAAGAACGATGACGAGACCTTCGGTATTCTCGGCGCCGTTGTCCGGCAACAGCGCAACATTCGACGTGACGGTGTCGAAGTTCTCGGTTATGACACGATCGATCTCGGTCCCGACACGGGCGAAGTGCTGTACCCGACACTGATCGGCTCGGCCTTGTTCGAGCAAGAACGCGTCCGTACCGGCGGTAACCTGGGCATCCAATTCCGCCCGAGCGACAAGATAGAGTTCAACCTGACCGGGCTTTACTCAGAGTTTTCGGCCGACAACATCAACCAGAACTTCCTGACATGGGGTAACCGCGCAATCGGCAACGGTGGCACGCTGACGAACGCAACCGTCGTCGACGGCACTGCGGTCGCCGGCACCGTCGCATCGCTCAACGGTGGCACGGCCGACTTCGGCGCTGTCTATGATGCGATCCAGCGCGATGCAACAGCGGAATCGAGCAATATCGACCTGCTGACCGACATCACATTCAACGATCGCTGGTCCGGCAGCATTCGCCTCGGTACGACGGACGCTTCCGGCAACACGGACGACCAGCCTTTCGTCGAGTTTGGTGCGCCGGCAGCCTACAACTATGATCTGCGGGGCTCGGCACCGCAGGTGACCTTCACCAACATCGATCCGGCTGAGCCGTCGGATATGATTTTCATCTTCAGTTCGTTGCACCAGATACTGAACGATGACTCCGAGGACTATGCCTACGTCGACGGCCGTTATGAAATCGAGAATTCCGGCTGGCTCAGTTCGATCGACTTCGGCATCAAGACAACAGCCCATGAACGTGATCTGGTCTTCAATGCGACGACCTACGGCGGATTCCACGTGCCGATCAATACGACGCCGGCCAGCGCCTTCGCGGGCCCGTTGACGCCGGCGGATTTCCTGGGCGAGGTCGCGGCACCGGGAACACTTACCGAATACTGGCAAATCGATCGTGGCGCCACGCGCGGCCTGTTGTTCGACAACCTGTCCAACACGGCGCGTATCCTGTATCCGCAGCAGAGTTTCTCGGTGGAAGAGGACACGCTGGGTGGTTACGTCATGGCCAATTTCTCGACGGAAAAGTGGCGCGGCAACTTCGGCCTACGTTACGTCGAGACCGACCAGACGTCGCGCGGTAACGTATCGAGCCCGACGGGCCAGGTCGAAAACGCTTTCGGCAATTACGATCCCGTGACGGCGAACCGTACCTACGACGATGTGCTTCCAAGCGTCAACCTCGTATACGAGCACGCCGATAACCTGCTCTACCGCTTTGCGGCGGCCAGCGTTATGACACGGCCCGACTTCACGGACATTACTCCGAGAGCGAGCCTGAATCCCGGAGCGCTGACCGGCACGAGCGGCAATCCGGATCTCGATCCGTATCGCGCCAATCAGGCGGAAGTGGCTGTCGAGTGGTACGCCGATACCCAGGCCGCCGCGTCCTTCGCAGTCTTCTATAAGGACATCGAGTCATTCATCACGGACAGCCCGTCGGATCAGATCCTGCAGATCGTGGCTGCGACGCCGCCTAATGCGGCCTGCACCCCCGGCGGCGCCGCGGATCTCTGGAATTGCCCGTTCGTCATCAATCAGAGAAGCAATGGTGGCGGCGGCAGCTCTATGGGCTTCGAGGCGGCGGGCCTCTGGCAGTGGGATAACGGCTTCGGCGTGCAGGGCAATTACACGTATGTTGACGCAGAGGCGGACAATGGCGATCCGCTGCCTGGACACTCCGAACATCAGTTCAACGTCACCGGTTTCTACGAGAATGAGAATCTGAGCGCCCGCCTGATGTATTCGTATCGGTCCGAGTTCTTCGTTACGTTCGATCGCAGCACGCAGCTCGACCAGGATGAACTGATATCGCTCGACACTTCTCTCCAATATCGCTTCAACGATAACTGGATGGTGACATTCGACGGCGTGAATTTGACGAACGAAGAGATCCGGCAGTTCGCCGGCACGTCTATCCGACCACGCGCCGTTTACGATAACGGCCGGACTTATTGGGTCGGCGTGCGGCTGAATTACTGACAAGTCCCCCGTCCGGGCATGAATTGCTCGGTCCGACAGGCTGGCGGCAGGTCGATCCGGCCGCCAGCCTCGTCATTCGGGAGGCAGGATCTTTGCGAGCTGGCGCTGGTAGTTGCGGTGCCGCCCGACCGAGCGGTTGCTGATCCTTGAGTCAACCTGGCGGTAACTCGGCGTCGCAACGAAACGTCGCTCCTCGTGGAATCTGAGGCAGCGCTCTTCGAATGGCAGCCCGATGTAATCGAGGAGTTCGCGCACGGTGGATTCGGGATCACTCGCGAGCTTCTCGTAGTGCACTACGAATTCCCGCGTGTCGAATTGCTGGCGGTACTGCTCGTGCAACTCGGCCACCGCATTCAGGTGATGCAGTATGTCCTCGATCCTGTAAGCACAGTGAAATCCGTGATTGAGCTTGTTCGAAAACATGGAAACCGCGACGTCGAGGCGGTGGCGCGACACGTGGACGACCGGGCATTCGGGAAACGCGAGGCGGATCAGCGGCAGGTACATCTCGTTGAACGGCATCTTGTCCGTCACGAACTCGGTTCCGGACGCGGGCTCGAACCGCTCGTCCCGTTGTGCCAGATAGAAGTCGCGAAAAAGTGTGATGACATGACGCCGGTCAGCGATGCAGGCCGCTGCGATGTTCTTCGGAAATCCCGTTTCCGGCAACAGTTTCTCGGAAAATACGCGCAGATCCTGGATAAACGGCAGTTCACCACCCGCCTCGACCGAGGAATGCGACGCAAGAATACGTTCGACCAGTGTCGTACCGGAGCGCGGCGCGCCGATAATGAAGAGCGGTTGCGCAGTTCCCGCCCGCCGGGCCGCTTTGGGCATCAGGCGCATCGATTTGCTGTCGAAAGCCTCCGTCAGTTCGCCGAAGAACTTATCCACCGCGCCGGCGTCGTAGCGGAGACCGCCGGCCTCGATTGCCAGCGATCGCTTCGCTTCCGCGAAGTCTTCCCAGGCACCGTCGAAATCGCCGATGCGATCCTTGATGAGACCGCGTTCCAGCAGAGCATCACCGTTCAGCTTGCGGCCCCGATCGATGGTCGCGAGCGCGCCTTCGTTGTCGCCGGCTCGCGCCTGAAGGGTCGCTACGAGCAAATCCACACTGCCGGGCTGCATGGCCATCGCCTTGTCGAGCAGGGCCTTGGCCTCATCGATTTCGCCGCGGACTTCGTGCAGCTTCGCCCAGTACGCGATGGTGCGGATGTTTGCGGGCTCCAGCTCATGAGCTTGCCGGTACAGTTCGCAAGCTTCGTCGGCTCGTTCCTGCCGGGTCAGGTTGAGCGCGAGATTCGTCAGCGTCTCACAGTCCCGACCGCCGATTTCGAGCGCGTGGCGAAAGTGCCATTCGCCGGCCGACAGCTGGTTGAGTTCCGAGAATACGGTGCCCAGGTGCGCGTTTGCGGTGGCATTGTCGGGATGCAGTTCGACGGCCCTCCGCAATACGGCTTCGGCTTTGTCAATCTGGCCCGACAGGAAATACAGGTTGCCCAGTTTGGCGGCTGCCCAGTCGATCAACGGGTCGACATTCAGGATAACCTCGAGGACCTTGGCGGAATTAGCAGTGTCGTTCTTGGCCCAGTAGGCCCTGTAACAGACCGTGAGAGCATCAATGTCATTTTTGTTACGATGCAGGAGTTCGATCGCGAGCCTCAGTGCTTCCTCCGCAGCGCCGGTTTCGAGTGCGCGGTTGCATTCTTTGATCGAGGGGGGCGACATTATCGTGATGAACGCTGTTCGTAGCAGGGCGAACCCGATTATGCGTTGCCTCGTCGCGGCCTGTACAGCGCTGATGCTGGCGGCCTGTGGAACGGATCGGGCCACGCCCCCCGGCGTGGAATTGCCTGCCCTGATCCCGGTGCCGCTGCATGTCCAGCATGGCGCGGGTGCATACCGGCTTGCTGCGGATGCGAGCATCTCGGGTGCCGAGCCTGCCGACATGCATGCGACACTCGAGTGGATGATCGGGCTGATCAACGAGCAGGCGGGTCTGTCGTTGTCGCTCAACGACGGGCCGGCAGCGATCCGCCTTGAGCTGAAAGGCAGTGCAACATTCGCGGAGACCCTTGCCGCGATCGACGTACGCAGTGTGCGCGAAGCCTATTTGCTGGAGATTACGCGCGACGGCATCCGCATTGCGGCCCCGCACGAGGCGGGCTTGTTCTATGGCCTGACGACGCTATGGCAGCTGCTCACCGCCAATTCGAACGGCGAGCTGCCCCTGGTCACGATCGTCGACGCGCCCGAATTCGAATGGCGCGGCGTGATGCTCGATTCCGCGCGGCACATGCAGTCACCGGCATTCATAAAGCGCTACATCGACTGGATGGCGCTGCACAAGCTCAACGTCTTTCACTGGCACCTTACTGACGACCAGTCCTGGCGGCTGGAGATCCGCAAGTATCCTCGTCTGACCGATGTCGGCGCATGGCGCGTTCCGGCCGGTGAGGCACCTGCCGCCGATATCGACGAGGCTACCGGCGAGCCGCGCACGTACGGCGGCTACTATTCTCAGGACACGGTCAGGGACATCGTCGCGCATGCAGCATCCCGGCACGTCACGATTGTCCCGGAGATCGACGTGCCTGGCCACGCAACGGCGGCAATCGCCGCCTATCCCGCGCTCGGCGTTCCCGGGCACGGCGTCGATCGCGTGTCGGCCAGCTGGGGGATCTTCGAAAACGTGTTTAATCTCGAGGAAGCTACCTTCAGGTTCCTCGAGCAAGTGCTCAGCGAGGTTACGGAGCTGTTCCCGGGCGAATACATACACCTCGGCGGGGATGAGGTCGTCACGAAACAATGGCTCGCCTCCGGGCGTATCGCGGAGCGGATGCAGGAGCTGGGCGTCGACGACATTCAGGCACTGCAGAACTACTACGTCGAGCGCTTGGAGGACTATCTGTCGACCCTTGGGCGCAAGGTCATCGGTTGGGACGAAATCCTGGAAAGTGAGTTGCCCCCCGAAGCGGCCGTTATGTCCTGGCGTGGCGTCGAAGGCGCGGTCGCTGCCGCCGCGAAAGGGCACAAGACCGTGCTGTCGCCAGCGCCGACGTTCTACCTGGATCATGTGCAGACCAATGCCCCGGGCTCGCCCCCGGGGCGCGGCGGTATCGTGACAGCCGAGGACATTTACGGATTCGACATCACGCCGGACAGCCTCGAGGAGAACCGGGATTTCCTGCTGGGCCTGCAGGCGAACGTCTGGACTGAGCATATTCGTACGGAAGATCGAGTCGTATACATGAGTTTTCCACGCATCCTCGCGATTGCCGAACTCGGCTGGTCCGCGCCTCGAAACCGGAGCTGGGCATCGTTCGCAGAACGGCTCGAGCGACATGGTGAGAGGCTCGACGCGCTCGGAATTCGAAACCGTGGTCCCGCGTCCAGCGAGCCGCATGTCCCGCGCACGTCCCGGTTGACGAGCCGCGAACTCGAGCTTTGCAGCAACGCCATCGTGCTGGCGCTCGAGGATGACGCGCCGCTGGAGGGCCATCGCGAGTCGTTCCTCGTCGACATCATGAATCCCTGCTGGATCCTCGAGGATGTCGATCTTTCCGTCGCAGAGTCCGTGGCGGCCTCGGTGGGACAGTTGCCCTTTAATTTCGAAATCGGCGACATGATCGACGATGTGGTGGTTGAGTCTCCGGAATCGGGTGATGGCGAGCTGCGCGTCAGGCTTGGAAGCTGCGATGGTCCGGTGGTGGCCTCGCTGCCATTGTCGCCCGCGGTCGGTAACCACGGCGTTACTGAATTGCCTCCCGCGCGTCTGGAAATACCTGCAGGGGTCAGCGATTCGCGCGATCTCTGCTTCAGTTTCACGCGCCACGGGGTCGAACCGATGTGGGTCGTAAACTGGGTCGAAGTATTCGGCGGTGTAGCAGGAGATTCGCCGTGAGCATTGGCGACGACGGAACCGTGCAGGTCCTCGCGCCGGTAGGTGGCTGGTGTGCGACCCTCGAAGACAGCCCGGACCCGGTCTTCAGCGGTCGAGTTCTCGGGGACGGAGTCTCGATCGATCCCACCGACAATGTCGTTCGTGCTCCATTCGGCGCGGAGGTCGTCACGGTTCCCGAGACGCGCCATGCAGTGAACCTGCGCGCCGAAAATGGCGCGGAAGTTCTGATCCACGTCGGTATCGACACGGTGGGCCTCGGAGGCAAAGGATTTACGGCGCACGTCCAGCCTGGCGACAGGGTCATCGCAGGGCAGGAACTGCTGAGCTTCGACATGGACCTGCTGCTGGAGAGAGCCGCATCCTTGCGCACACCGGTGATTCTGCTGCAAAGCGACGCCCACACAGCGAGTGCGCCACAATGCGCCGGGAGGGTTGCTGCGGGCGACCCGATCTTCACGATTACGGCCACGAGCCGCGCAGCCGGCGGGTCGTCGGCGCCCGCTCGCGGGCCACAGACCGAGCATTCGAAATCCGTCATTGTGGGACTGGTTCACGGCATTCACGCGCGCCCGGCCGCATTGCTGACCGCATCGCTGCGGCCATTCGATGCGCATGTCGAGTGTCGCAGCGGCAACAAGTCCGCGAATGCGCGCAGCACCGTCGAGCTGATGACGCTGGGCGTCGGCCATGGTGAGACCGTCACTGTCGTCGCGGCAGGTGACGACGGCGAAGCGGCGATCGATGCCTTCCTGCCATTGCTCGAGCCGCTCGAGCAAAAGCCCGAAGCCGAAAATCCTATGGCGCCCGAGTTGCTGACACCACCGACTCCGGGAGCAATCCTCCGAGGTCAGCCGGCGAGTGCAGGTCTCGCTATCGGCACGGCGATACATTTGCGAGCCTGGGAGCCCGACACGGCGGCGCCAGCCGGTTCGCCGGAAGAAGAGCAGCGCCGGCTCGACGAGAGCAGAAACACGGTCCGCAGTTTCCTCGAGAGACTCGCCGCCTCACGCACCGAAGCAGGCCGCGAAATTGCTGAAGCACATCTCGCGCTGCTCGAGGATCCCACGATCGTGGGTGACGCGGCGAATCGCATCCGAGAGGGCGAATCGGCAGCAGCGGCGTGGGGTCGTGCGGTGTCGCGTCTCAGCGATGTGCTCGGCCAGCTCGAGGACAAGCGGCTGCGCGAGCGCGTCGATGATCTTGAAGATATGAACCAGCGCGTGCAGCGCGCGCTCGCCGGCGAATCTCCGGGTGATGCGATCGCGTTGCCCGCCCAGGCAGTTGTCATCGCTCATACACTCTTGCCGTCGCAATTGCTGGAGCTGGATCGCGACAAGCTCGCCGGTATCTGCACGGCTGCCGGAGGCACGACGTCGCACGTCGCTATCCTCGCGGCCTCGATGCAGATTCCGATGCTGGTCGCGGTCGGCGACTCGGTTCTGGCGGTCGAGGACCGGGCACGGCTCGTTGTGGATGCCGAATTCGGTGAGCTGCATGTACAGCCCCCGCCTGACCGGATCAGCGCGTTCCGGGAGCGACAGCAGGACGATGCCGTGCGCCAACAGCAGGAACGGGTGGCGGCCGCTGCCGAATGCGTGACCCGCGACGGCGTGCACGTACACGTCTGCGCGAACATCGCATCGGTCGCCGATGCAAGGTCTGCCGTCGAATTCGGCGCCGACGGCAGCGGACTGTTGCGCACCGAGTTCCTGTTCATGGATCGTGACACGGCACCCGGGCTGGATGAACAGCTTGCCGCCTACCAGGAGGTTGCCGACGCGCTGGGTGATCGTCCGCTGGTCGTGCGCACGCTGGACGCCGGCGGCGACAAGCCGATTGCCTACGTTGACCAGCGCTTCGAAGAGAACCCGGCACTTGGCGTACGCGGCATCCGGTTAAGTCTTCGCGACCGCGGGATGTTCGAAACACAACTCGAGGCACTGCTGCAGGTCCGCCGTGCGAACCCGTTACGCGTTATGGTGCCGATGGTTAGCAGCGTCGAGGAGATAGAGGACGTCGCCGACATGATCGGGCGAATCCGCTCCCAGCGGCCAGGGAGCCAGGGCGTGCATCTGGGCATCATGATCGAGACACCGGCGGCTGCCCTTATCGCCGACCGGCTGGCCGCGGTCGTCGACTTTTTCTCGATCGGTACCAACGATCTGACCCAGTACACGCTAGCCATGGATCGCGGTGAACCATTGCTAGCCGACCGCCTGGATGCGCTTCACCCTGCGGTGCTGGCACTGATTGCACGGACAGCTCAGGCCGCGAGCTCGGCCGGAAAGCCTGTCGGAGTCTGCGGTGGCGCGGCCGGTGACCTCGTGGCCGCACCGATTCTCGTCGGGCTCGGCATTCGCGAGCTGTCGATGGTGGCGAGCGGTATCCCGCGGCAGAAAGCTCGGCTGCGCGAACTGAACATCAGGGACTGCGAAATACTTGCAACACGCGCGCTCGCGATGCGCTCGGCCGGCGAGGTGCGGGCAATGATGCGCGACTTCGCGCTGACGGGGAAGGTCGAGTGAAGAAGCTGTTCCCGGCCATACAGAAACTCGGCAAGTCGCTGATGCTGCCGATTGCGGTCCTGCCGGTCGCAGGCCTGCTATTGCGCCTGGGTCAGCCGGACCTGCTCGACCTGCCTTACGTGGCGGCTGCGGGCAACGCCGTATTCGCGAATCTCGGCTTGTTGTTCGCGATCGGCGTCGCCGTCGGGCTTGCCCGCGGCAACAACGGTGCCGCCGGCCTTGCCGCGGTCGTTGCCTATCTCGTCACGACCGAGGGCGCCAAGGTCCTGATCGATGTGCCGCCGGAGGTCATCGCCGATGCAGCCGAACGAGCTGCGCAACTACTGTCCGCTGATTACAAGTCAGCCGCGATAATGAAGATGAGCGTTCCGGCAGGACTGATCAGCGGCATTCTGGCGGGCAACCTCTACAACCGCTACTCGGAAATCCGGCTGCCCGATTATCTTGCGTTTTTCTCAGGGCGTCGCTTCGTGCCGATCGTCAGTGGATTTGCCGCATTGCTGATCGCTGCGCTGTTCGGTTTCGGCTGGCCGGTTCTCGAGACGGGCATGAACGCGCTTAGTGAGGCAGTTATCGGCGCGGGCGAGGTCGGCCTGTTCGGATACGGGCTGCTGAATCGCATCCTCATCGTCACGGGCTTGCACCATATCCTCAACAACCTGGCCTGGTTCATCGTCGGTGACTTCGAAGGCGTCACGGGCGACCTGCGCCGCTATTTCGCAGGTGATCCCACGGCAGGCGCTTTTATGAGCGGGTTCTTTCCCGTGATGATGTTCGGATTGCCCGCCGCGTGCCTCGCAATGTACCGGTCGGTGAAACCGGAGCGGCGCAAGGCCGTCGGCGGTCTGCTCGTGTCGATGGCGCTGACATCATTCCTGACGGGCATAACCGAACCCATCGAATTCACATTCATGTTCGTTGCGCCGGCGCTGTTCGCCATTCACGCGGTGCTGACGGGCGTATCGATGGCGGTCATGGACTTGCTCCAGATCCGGCTGGGCTTCGGGTTTTCGGCTGGTCTCTTCGATTACGTCCTGAACTTCAACAAGGCGACCCGGCCGCTCCTGATGCTCCCCGTCGGGATTATTTATTTCACCGTTTACTATGCGACCTTCCGGTTTTTCATCGTGCGCTTCGACGTCAAGACGCCCGGCAGGGACGATACCGAGCCGGCGCAAGCGGGTGCGGTGGCCGGCGCGCCAGACGAGGAGGCCGCGAAGTACCTCGCAGCCCTGGGCGGTGCCCCGAATCTGCTCGCGATCGATGCGTGCATGACGCGCCTGAGACTCAATATTGCGTCGCGTGATGCTGTCGATGAGGCGGCGCTCAAAGTACTGGGTGCAGCAGGCATGATCTATCCGACGAGTGACACGATGCAGGTGGTTGTCGGTTTGCGCGCGGACGCGATTGCTGCTGACTTGAGGCGCGTCGCAGAAGCCGGCCAACCGCAGCCGGTCACTCCGAGCATGGAATCGGACCGCATAGGGGAGCAATCGCTCGCTGAGGACAAATTGCATTCACTGCTGCAGGCCCTCGGCGGAATCGAAAACGTCATATCCGTCGATGCTCGCGGAACGCGCCTGAAGATTGGAGTGAAGGACGCCAGGGTGGTCGACGACGTTCGCGTTGCCGAGTCGGGTCTGAGAGGCGCCGCTGTCATTGACGCAAAGCTTGTGCACGTGCTGGCGGAGGGCAGTCCGGCCCCAATCGCTCGGGCCTTGAATCTCCTGATCGACGCCGCCCAAGCCGATGCCGTGTAACTGGTCTTTTCTCGTATATCAGCTCCAGCGCGTGTTCGATGCCCTGGCGGCGGACGGCCGACGTGATTCGAAACAACGATGCCATCGACCCTGCAGCAGCGGCGCCGCGAGCATCATCAGTGTCCAATAGGCGTTTGATGATTATGGGCCCGAACTCGGGGCGGGCAGGAAGGATCATCGGCATGTCATTCTCTGCCGGAGGCGGTTCAGAGCTTTGTCCGGGGAAGACTGTCCCCGCCGCCAGAAAAATGAAAAGGGCCCTTGTGGCCCTTTTTGTTTTTCTCGCCGAGTGCACCGAGCATTGGCGCTGTCTAATGCCTTGTATGGTTTATCAGCGTTTCCAGGTAGCGGGACTTGAGCTGCTCACTTGCCAGAGCCTGCTTAATGGGCGGCAGCTGCAAGATCACACCTAACACCCCGGCCATGGCACGGTGGCTCCACAAGACCTGGTTATCGAAAATCAGGTTCTGTAATTTGCCGCGTTCTATGGCCATTACGACCGCCCGGTGTGTTCCGTTCAATGGCGTAAGAACCCGCTTCGGACGCGATTCCAGAGACAGACTATCGTGCTTATTACAGCTGCGTATACACACGCCGCAACCCAGGCAAAGCTCGTCGTTCAACCGGGCTATTTTCATCCTGGGCTTGTCCGGATCATGGGCCGAAACCAGGGTCATCGCATCGACCGGGCAGACATTGACGCATTTGCCGCAGCCGTTGCAGGTTTTTTCGTCGATCACCGGGATGAAGTTCGTCGTGTGCACAGGGTTGAGAACTGCAAAACGGCGTGCGGCGATCATTGCCTCACAACAGCAGCCACAGCAATTACAAATAAAATTGACACTCTCGCGCACGTTCTCACCGAACTGCACCAGGTTGTTGTCATAGGCCTCCTGCAACAAGTCGTGACATTCTTTTTTGTCGATCTCACGCGCAACACCATGCCTGGTAAGCGAGGACGCGGTCGTGTTGAAGGTCATGCAAATATCCTGGGGCGCAGAACAGGCCTTGTCCATGTGTTCCATTTTGTGCCGGCAGTAACAGCGTCCCACACCAATATGGCTTGCGGTTTCGATCACTTCGCTGGCCCGTTCATAGTCCAGCACATGCAGTGCATTTTCCTCGGACAAAGCAGGTTCACGTACGAAGGTTCGCCCCAACTGGGTTTCACCGCGAGTAAACAGCTCCCTGATAAAGTCTTCCTCGACATTCATGTACTGATGAAAAAGCTCGCTTAATACTTTTTGATCAATATCTTCGCGGACTCGCATCAGCGAGAACTCAAAGAATCCGGCCATCGGCGGCGGTAGTGCATAGACCGTTTCACCGTTCTGCTCGAAATCAACGAGAATGGCCCTGTCGGCCAACTCGTCCAGTATGTTCTGCGTTTCGGTGAGACTTTTTTTCCAGATACGGCTGGCTTTTGCTGCGGTAAACGGTTTGATCGGCATCAGCGAAACCAGGCCAGCCTCTTCCTCACTGAACAGCATCGACAGAATCTTGAACAGGAGATCGGAAGGCGGTGCGCCCTGTGGAAAACGGTTCAGCCTGTCGGTCAGAGCGGAGTAACTTGTTCTCAGTGTTGTATGGGCCACGTTTCAATACCCCCTGGCATTATTCTGACCGTACACTTGAACCAGAGCATGTGGGTATATGGGATTTTGCGGATATCAGGCTGGTACCCCAGCGAAGCGGAGTCGCACGAAGGGCGAGATGCGGGACGCATTGCGTCAACCAACTTCGCCGGAACGAAAAGCGCCCCTCGATGGGACCTGTATTTAGTGTCCTCCGATCACAGAGCGGACACACTCGTCCATGACCGATGATTTCATGTCGCGGGTCGCAATAGATATAAGTAGGTTCCTCGAGTCACGTACAAAACCGATCGTGATCAAATTGGAGCGATATTGCGCGCGAGTAGCGCAACGGATTCGAAGGAGAAAAAGAAAATGGCGAAGACCGTAAAAAGACTGCTAACCGTGCTGTTAATCGCTGCAGCGCCAATCGCCGTGTTTGCCCAGGACGCGGATCAGGCGACCAGGGAAGCGCTCGACAAACTCGACCAGATGTCGGTAGAAGTAAACAAATTCGTGGGCGATGTCCGCTTCGATGAAGGTGATGTGAGAAGCCTGATCGACCTGTGGGAGGAATACACGGAATTCGGCGAAGATGAGTACGAAACCGATGACGGCATCGATTTTGAGTCAATGCTAGCTGACGATAGATATCTTGGCTGGGCTGCTTCGCACAACCTCGATGCCGAAGATTGGGCTCGCAAGACCGTGCGCATAACCATGATGCTCTATCGTGAACAGATGCTCGAAGCGGCCAAGGCAATGCCCGAGCAAATGGCGCGAGACATGGCGATGATCGAGGAACAGCGCGCGCAACTGGGCGAGGAAATGTACCAGCAGATCAAGCAGGGAATGGAAGAATCCGCCCGGTACGGTAAGGCGATAGCGGAGAATGCTCGCAGCCTGCCCAAACCAACGGCCGCCGAACAGGCGATACTGGACGAGTATCGTGCCGACCTGATGATGCTCATGGAGTCCGGCGACGAGGGTGAAGATTACTATGAGGACGAGGAGTACTACGAAGACGAGGAGTACTACGAAGACGACGGATATTAGAGTAACCCCGATCATGAAGGTCGCAGACTAAAGGGCCAACGAATCGCTCGGGCAATCTCCTGAAGCGCGAGAAGTGTTGTCGCTTAGTCTGCGATGATCATGAAATTGCTGGTGTTCTCGACTACGACAGACACCACGATCATATAGACAAACAATACCAGGGCGGACCTGACGGCCACTGCGGGCCAGCTTGACTGATAGACGCGGCGCATGGCCATGACGAAATAGGCGAGGAAGTAGACGAGAATAGCGACCTGTAAAAGCGCAAGGACGATGTGCCGGTTTGCCAGTGCCTCGAGCGGCATCATCATTGCGAGAATCACGTATGCAGCGCTGTGCAGGTGAAGCGAAAAGATCAGGTGGTCAAAGTACAGTCGATTGATGTAGACCATTTTCAATAACAGCGCGAACACGGGCAGTAACACGAACATCAGGCGTGGTAGATCGTCAGACAGGAAACCCGCCTGGATGGCGGCATCGAGGCGGGGGTCCTGGCCCGGTTCGAGCATGATGCCGGTCTTTGCGAGCCAGGCCGCAAAAATGAAAAACAGGATGCTGATGGTGAGGTAGAGCCGCAGCGGCGACGTATAAGTGCGGCGGCGACCGGCGAGAAACTCGCTAGTCAACATTCCCGGGCTGCGGAACAGGGCTTTGACGGTCAGAGCAGATCGCCCATCGACTTCGAAGGCCTCCCTGAGGGTCTCCGCAATCAGGCTCCAAATGGGCCTCTCCAGGTCGATGTCGCGCTGACCGCAGCTCGAACAGTAGGCGCCTTCCAGTTCGTACTGGCAATTCTTACAGTGCGTCATCAGACAGTGATACCGGGCTTGAAAGACCACGTCAACGCCGCTCGCCGGTGATAGGATTGCGAGCCATGAAACTGCCTCGCGTTCGCACGATTATCCTGGCCCCGTTAGTCGTTTTTGCGCTTTTTTACGTGAGCCTTGTCGCCTTCCTGCTGCTGGATAACGAAACCGTTATGCCGATTGCCGGGGAGGCTGCAAGCCACCAGACCGTTGCGATATTCGGCGCCAGCGGAACCGCAGGCGACGGCATACTCAAGGCGGCCCTGGCCAACCCGGATATTGACCGGATTCACGTAATCAGCCGCCGTACCACGCCGCGAATAGACGCCGGCGTCACTTCCGGGAAAGTCGAGATGACGCTGCACCTCGATTACCTCGACTATTCGGCAATTCACGGGCAATTGGAGGCGGCTGATGCCGTTTACTGGGCGATTGGAACGAGCAGTGTCGGGGTTGACGAGGAAACCTACGGCAAAATCCACGTGGATTTCCCGGTGCAGTTTGTCAGGGAATGGATTGGTGTCAGCGATAAACCGGATATTTCTTTCCATTACATCAGTTCCAGCGACATATCGGCCGATTCGCGCATGATGTGGGCGCGTGAGAAGGTGCGTGCGGAGAACACGTTGTTCGAAGTTGCGGCGGGCTCGAATCTGCGGGTTATCGCTTATCGTCCCGACTACATCGGCCCGACGAAAGAAGAGGCGCACATCGGCCAGACCCTGCTTTACTGGTTCTTCGCGCCGGTGAGTTCGGCCGTGAAGGCAACACAAATAGGCCAGGCCATGTTCGAGGTAACAGCGCGAGGGTCCGAATTCGGCAACGGCGATCGCCTCGGGACGAGAAGCATCATCAGGTACAGTGACGCGTATCAGCGCCGACAAGATGTCGCCGCCGGCGCGTCGTTAGCGGGTGACTAGTTTCCCGGCCGGAAAATGGCATGGCTCCCATGGGGCTTTCCTGTCTTTGCGCCGAGCGTGCTTGCGGAAGAGAGCGTTGTTGGACGGGCGCACCTGCTGAATGGCCGCGCCGGTATCAGCCTTCGTACCCGGGGTTTTCCAGGATACGCACGACCACCTGCTGGCCCGTCACCGAAAATCCGATGTACTCGTACTTGACGCCGGTACGGTCGACGAACTCCTGGAAGGCCTTGAACTCGTGCTGTTGCCAGCGGTGAAAGTTGTAGTACTCGTCGAACAGCACGATCGCTCCCGGCTGCAGGCGCGAACCGAGCCCGTCGAGGATCGTGACGGTGGAGGAGTAGAGATCGCAGTCGACGTGCAGGAATGCAACCGGCTCTTCGTAGGTGTCCAGGAACCCGGGCAGCGTCGCGTCGAAATAACCCACGTGGAACAAGACGTTATCAGGCACTTTGGGGCGCTTGGCCTGGGCGAACGAGCCGACCGGGTTGCCGTTCCAGTGCTCCTGGATGCCTTCGAACGAGTCGAAACCGTGGACGTTGCCGTTAACCAGCGGCGCAATCCAGCGCATGGACTTGCCCCTGCCGACGCCAAATTCGAGGTACAGGCCTTCCTTTGACACCTGTTCAACGGCGTATCGAATCAGCTCGGGGTGTTTCTCGAAATACGGTGCGTCGGCCATGTTGGCCCGGATGTACTCGAAGGTCTCGCGCTTCGCCTCGACATTCATGTCGACCAGAAGGTTGGACGCGTAGTGCTTGAGCATGAAACGCCGGAACAGGAATTCGCTCAGGGTGCGCTTGAAAAGGGGCATCGCGGATTTCTCGTGAGACGTGCCAGAACCTGCGTAAGGTACCACAGGCTGTTGGAACAGCTGACCGAAGAGCCAGCTCTCGCCGGCCAGCCCGGATCGGTAGTCGCGCCAGCGCCTAGAGGTCGGCCCGGTTTCGTTCCCTGGTTACTTCCGCGTATGAACCGCCATCGAGGTATTCGAACAGGAAGTGCGGGACGCGCGTCCTGGCAAGGCGCCGATAGTCGTAAACAGATGCTGCCTTCATCGTGTAAACCGGTCCGGCTCAGGCCTTCGCGGCAGCTCCGGTCGCCGCATACTCCTGCGCGTCCACGACCGCGATCGCACTCATGTTCACGATACCGCGCACGGTAATCGATTGCGTCAGCACGTGCGCGGGCTTGGCCACACCGGCCAGGATTGGTCCGACGTTAACGCCATCGCCGACCGCCTTTATCAGGTTGAAAGCGATGTTGGCCGCGTCCAGGTCGGGCATGATTAACAGGTTGGCGCTGCCGGTGAGCCGTGAGTTGGGAAAAATACGCTCGCGTATCTGTTCGGAGATTGCGGCGTCAGAGTGCATCTCTCCCTCGACCTCGAGGTCCGGCTCGCGTTCGATAAGGATCTGCAGCGCATCGCGCATCTTCTGCGCCGAGCGTGCCCTGCTGGAGCCGAAATTGGAATGCGATAACAGGGCGCCCTTCGGCGACAGTCCGAAGCGGCGCACTACGTCGGCTGCCATAAGCGTGGTCTGGGCAATGTGCTCGGCCGACGGCTGGTCGGTCACATAGGTGTCCGTGATGAACAGGCTTCCCTTGGGGGTGATCAGCAGGTTGACGGTGGAAAAATCCGTCAGACCGGGCGCAACACCGATAACATTACGGACGTAATTCAGGTGCTTGTGGAAGCCGCCATTGACCCCGCATATCATGCCGTCGACATCGCCACGGTGAAGCAGAAGGGTTGCGAGCGCCGTGGTGCGGGTCAGGATGATTGCGCGCGCATCGGCCGGGGATACGCTCTTGCGCTCCATGATGCGGTGGTAGTCCTGGCAATCCCGCTCGTAATTCGGGTTGTTGGACGGGTCGAGCACGTCGAAGTGTTTGCCGCAGACAATATGCAGACCCATGTCGCGGATCGTCGCCTCGATCAATTCCTGGCGCCCGAGCAGGAGCGGGCGCGCGATGATGCCGTCGTCGACCAGGACCTGGATCGCGCGCAATACGCGCATCGATTCGCCCTCGGCGTAGACGAGCCGGCGCGGGTCCCTGGCCGCCCGTTCGAACACCGGCTTCATCACGAGCCCTGACCGGAACACGTAATTCTCGAGGCGGTGCCGGTAGGCGTCGAGATCCTCGATTGGCCGGGTCGCAACACCGGAATCCATCGCAGCCTTCGCCACGCGCAGGGGCACTTCTGAGATCAGCCGCGGGTCGAAAGGTTTGGGGATCAGGTAATCGGGACCGAAGCGCAGCTGTCCGCCTCCGTAGGCGGCGGCGACTTCCTCGTCGGCTTCTTCCATGACCAGGTCCGCGAGGGCCTCGACGCAGGCAATCTTCATCGCCTTGTTGATATCGGTCGCGCCCACGTCCAGCGCGCCGCGGAATATGTAGGGGAAGACCAGCACGTTATTGATCTGGTTGGGATAGTCGGACCGGCCCGTGCCTATGATCGCGTCGGGCCGCACCTCGTGCACCAGTTCCGGCATTATCTCCGGCTCGGGATTCGCGAGCGCCATGATCAGCGGGCGATCGGCCATGCGCTTGACCTGCTCGGGCTTGATGACCCGCGGCGCCGACAGCCCGAGGAACACATCGGCACCGTCGATCACGTCGTCGAGGACACGCGCGCTGCTGTCGACCGCATAGCGTTCCTTGTACGGGTCCATATTGTCACGGCCTTGGTAAACGACGCCGTGGATGTCGCAGAGGGTCACATTCTCCTTGCGCAAGCCCATGGCGACCAGCAGGTCGACGCACGCGAGGGCGGCGGCGCCGGCGCCGCTCCCGACCAGGCGCACGTCCTCGATTCGCTTGTCGACCAGGCGCAGGCCGTTTCGTACGGCAGCGGCGACACAGATGGCGGTGCCGTGCTGGTCGTCGTGCATCACCGGTATCGACATGCGGTCGCGCAGCTTGCGCTCGATCTCGAAACACTCGGGCGCCTTGATGTCCTCGAGGTTGATGCCGCCGAACGTGGGTTCCAGGGAAGCGACAATGTCGACGAATTTATCGGGGTCGGTTTCGTTGATTTCGATATCGAACACGTCGACGCCGGCGAACTTCTTGAACAGCACCGCCTTGCCTTCCATCACGGGCTTCGAGGCCAGCGGGCCGATCGGTCCCAGTCCCAGTACGGCCGTGCCGTTGGTCACCACTCCGACAAGGTTGCCGCGGGCGGTGTAGGTCGCTGCGTCCGACGGGTTCTCTAC